>Ga0268297_1005_pt1 | contig 326768 bp, 291 predicted proteins | sample MetYM2_FD_190384 | JGI IMG/M metagenome (GOLD analysis project Ga0268297, IMG submission 190384) | Soil microbial communities from Anza Borrego Desert, Southern California, United States - Methylocaldum Y-M2 | ecosystem: Environmental > Terrestrial > Soil > Desert | place: USA: California...
CCGGCCCCGCGTCACCCGCACCGGCTTGGCTGTTGGCCAGGTGCCGCAGCGCGTCCGTCGTCGTAATCGCATGGCGGTCCGTCGGGAGGTGGCGCATGGCTAAGTCCGTAGTCCTCTTTGGCCCACAGGGCAGCGGCAAGTCACTCAATGCGGACGGCCTCATGAAAGCCTATGGCCTAAAGGAAAGCTTTGATCTCGATGACCCGTGGTTCCCGCGTGGCCGCGATCTGCGGCGCCGCCTCGACGCGGGCCTGCTCGTTCTGAGCTGTGACATAGAGGATTCGCGCGAGTTCGCCCGCCGCCACGACGCGCTCCTCATCACCGTGGCCACCGCTCGGCTGCTTGTAGGCGCAGCGTGGAGGGATCCGCGATGAACCTGCAACGCACAGTCGAAGTCGCCCGCTGCGCCGCACGCATGGGGAATCCCGGTCCCCTCTCCACCGGCGAAGCCCTGACGGCGGCGCTGGTGCTGAACCGCGCTGACTGGCTGGCCGACATGGACTACACCATCGCCCAGGCGCTTGACCGGATCGATTCGGACACGCTGCAGCACCTGCGCGACGCCGAACTGATCCTGCGCCGGGAGGGTACCGGCAATGGCTGAGTTCGAGATCCTGCATGGCCACCTGTTCTGTGGCCTCGGTGGCGGCGCTGCCGGGTTCAACGATGCCCGGCCGGACATTGGCACTGCGCGTGCCAAGTTCCGCTGCATCGGCGGCATCGACGTGGACGCCGGCGCAGTGGCCGATTTCGGCCGCCTCGCCGGCGTGCCTGGGAGCGTGTTGGACCTGTTCGACCGCGACCAGTACCGCGCCTTCTGGGACTCCGAGCCGCCGGCGGGCTGGCGCGAGGCGACGACCACGGACGTGCACCGCGCCTTCGGGGGCGAGCGGCCGCACGTGGTGTTCCTGTCGGCACCCTGCAAGGGCTTCTCGGGATTGATGGCCGAGACGAAGAGCCGCACCGACAAGTATCAGGCGCTCAACCGTCTTACCGAACGCGGCGTGATGCTGTGCCTGGAGGCGTACAAGGACGATCCGGTGGAGATCTACCTGTTCGAGAACGTGCCACGCATCGCCACGCGCGGGCGCCACCTGCTCGACCGGATCACTGCGCTTTTCCGCGCCTACGGCTACGAGGTCGCAGAGACGACGCACGACTGTGGCGAGCTGGGCGGGCTGGCGCAGAGCCGCAAGCGCTTCCTGATGGTGGCGCGCCATCGTGAGAAAGTGCCGCCGTTCCTGTACGAGCCGGCGAAACGGCCGCTGCAGTCGGTCGGCACAGTGCTGGGCCGCATGGCCCTCGCCGGCGACGTGGAGCGCGCTGGCCCTATGCACCGCGTGCCATCGCTGCAGTGGAAGACCTGGGTGCGCCTCGCGTTCGTGGAGGCCGGCAACGACTGGCGCAGCCTCAACCGGCTCGCCGTGGAAGATGGCCTGCTTCGCGACTATTTGGTCGTGCCCGAGTCGCGCGGCGGATACCTGGGCGTGCGTGGCTGGGAAGACACTGCGGGCACGGTTGCCGGCGAGAGCTTGGCGACCAACGGTGCGTTCAGCGTGGCGGATCCTCGCGCAGCGGCCGGGGTCGCTCAGTACCAGCAATACGGCGTCATGCGAATGGAGGACACGGCCGGCGCGGTGATCGGCGTCAAGTCACCGGGCCAGGGCACATTCTCGATCGCGGATCCGCGCCACTTCGGGCCGGACAAACACGCCAACGAGTACCGCATCATCCCTTGGGATCGGCATGCCGGGACGGTGACCAGCGCGGGCGGCAAAGCCGCATGCGTCCAGGATATTCGGGCAGCTGGAGGCTTCGAGGGCGCGGGCAAGTACCGCGTCACCGGCTACAGCGAGAACGCCGGCACGGTCATCGCACGCAGCGATACAGGCCAGGGCGCTTACGCGGTGGCCGACCCCCGCCCGGCCAACCAGCGCCAGGCCGGCGACGCCTACGTGACCAACGGTCACTACGGGGTTGTGCCCTGGAATGGCCCCAGCGGCGCCGTGAGCGCCGCTGCTGGCCACGACAACGGCCGGTGGTCGGTTGCCGACCCGCGCCTGCCTGGCGCGCGGGAAAACCTGGTGTGCTTCATCCGCAGCCTCGACGGCACCTGGCACCGGCCGTTCACCACGCTGGAGCTGGCTGCGCTGCAGTCGCTGGTGGATCCGGAGGAGAAGCTCGAGCTTGACGGCCTCTCCGACCAGGCGTGGCGCGAGCGCATCGGCAACGCCGTGCCGCGCTACTCGGCCACCGCTATCGGTGAAGAGATCGGCCGGACGCTGCTGTTGGCCTGGACGGGGCAGACCTTCGCCCTTTCCAGCACGCCCATCTGGGTTCGCGACGTGGCCGTGGCCATGTCCCTGCAGGGAGCACACGCATGACGCAACGACAGGTCGACCATGACACGCCCCTGCCCGCTTGCAGGAACGGGCACAAGGCGCGCCACATGCTGGATGGGCGCCGACCGGAGGCCGGAGGTGGACACTTCGTGGAGTGCGCCTGCGGGCGCACGCAGAAGCACGCCACTTTCGCCGACGCCATGATCGAGTGGCGCCGTGGCAACGGGATCCGCGCGGCGCGCCAGCCCCGTCCTTCCGCCACCAATGTGGTGCAGATGGGACTCACGCTGCGGCAGCGGGGTGCGCGTTGAGCAGGAGCTTTGCCAGCAGCGCCGCATCCGAGGTCTCGACGTTCTGGATGCTGTTCGGGCAGTTCGGCGCGACGATGACCACCGAGCAACTGCGCGACGCGTTCTTTCCGTCAGCGAAGCCAAAGACGATGGCCAACAAGCACACCGCCGGGCTGCTACCACCGCGCGTCGGTGATGTGTACGACACCCGCGACGTGGCCACCTGGTGGGATAGCCAGCGACGCGCCCAAGCATCATGAGCCACAAAAAGGGCCGCCCTCGGGCGGCCCTTCTTCTTGCGTCGCGGTGCGGACACTGTGCCCCTCGCGTACCAATACCGCCGAAAGCCTTGTCCGTCCTACGTGTCGCTCCAGTCCATCATCGGCGCGACGGACAGGCGCAGGGAGGCGGCGTAGCGCTGATTATCAGCACTATTTGCCTGCTCTGCGGGGATTCTCTGGGCTTCCATTGTCGGCAATTCTAGCGCGCTTTTGCAGCCCGCCTTGGAACGGCGCCACCTCGTGCCGATGTTACCGGCCATGCTGAATATCTAGAGTTAGACGCTCATCAGCGCGTCAAACCAGGGCGCCCTCCATTCAAACCAGTAGCGCTTCTTCAGCGCACAAGAGAATTGCGCACCCCCTACAGATACATCTTGCGGTGCAATCAATGTCCCATCCAGCCTGTAGTCCTGATACGCGAGCTTCATAGGCTCGCTTAAGTACGCAAGTGATTCTGCATTGGATTCCGGCGTTGAAACCCTACTCAATTTCGATTCCGGAAGGATCACTGAGCGGCCGGATGCCGTTGATGTAAGCCGCAGGCCTGAAAGCAAAACTCCATCTTCGGCCTCGGAGTCGTGAGCAGACGTAGTGATCCGAAGGCGATAGGGCGACCCCCTTTCGTTTGGATATCGCGGACTGAATTCACCGATCAACTCAACCTGCAGGCGTGATTTTTCGGCGACGCAATACGCCTCGCTGAAATCTCGGTACTTATGAAGGTCGAACAACCAAATGAAGATCACCACTGCCGCACTAACGGTAGCCACCAGGATCCATCCAACACTTCCCTTCCTTTTCATATCCACCTCTAACCGCGATGATGACGGTCTCACTTCTTATCTTTCGCGGGCCCGGCTGCCGACTCCGGCCCTTCGTTGGAAGGCGAAGAATCAGAAGGACGACTTGCCAATAGAGGTCCAGTCCAGGGCGACGGACAGGCCCAGCGAGGCGGCGTAGCGAGCCTCGCTACTATGGCTCAGCGCGATTTTTGCGTTTCCAGGCAGTGACATTGTCGCCAGTTCGATAGGGGCGGTTCGCCCTCGGAGTGGGCGTTTGGTGCTACGCCAAGCGGTTGTGCACCGATGGGAACGATCACCAGCCGGGGCAGGCAGGACGGCGCACAGGATACACCGCCCGGCACGCGGCCCCTCGAACGCGCCTTATCCGGCCAGAGACATCGCCATGATCTGGTCGTCATAGTCCCGCCCGCCGACACGGAACTTTCGCTCGCCGATCTTCCTGAAGCCCGCACGCTCGTAGAAGCCGATCGCGGGAGCATTGCCCGCATATACACCCAGCAGCAGCCGGTTGGCTCCCGCCGCGATGGCGTGCGCGGCAGCGGCCGCGATGAGCCGTTTGCCGACGCCACCGCCCTGGAATTTGCTCAGCAAGTAGATCCGCTTCAGCTCAAGGTCGCCCTCCGTGTCCGGCACCGGCAGTTGCGGCGGCGACACCACCATGAAGCCGACCGGTGCGCTCCCCGATGTGGTCTCCACCAGCCACAGTGCGTGCGCCTTATCGTTCAACCACCCGTCGTAGACCGCCGCGGCGTGGGCCTGGCCGCAGTGGGCGACGATGGCGGCGCCGTCGAGAATGCCGGCGAAGGTTTCCAGAAAGGTCGCCCGGCCGACCAGGGCGAGGGCCTCCGCATCGTCTGGTCCGCAAGCTCTCACGTTGGCTTCGGTTGCCATGAATCTCCTCAATGGTTCTGTGGTCTGCCAGTCGACCGTGACGGGGTGAACGCGTACTGCCTACCGGTCTGCTCAACGCAGGCACGCCCCCCGGCGAGGGCTATCACGCCATATTTGCGGGAGGGTCCACTGTAGATGAGCCTGCGGGTGCAGCCAGATCCACTGTCACCTTCAGAGTGGCCCACCAGAACAACAGCGCCAACAAACTGACCGCAGCACCCAGCCAGCACACGCCGTCCCAGCCGGCGTACGCGTAGATCACAGTTGTGCTGATCGCGCCCAAACCACTGCCCGCGGCGTAGAACAACATATAGATGCCCACCAGGCGGCTGTGTACCTCCGGCCCGCGGCGAAAGATGATGCTTTGGTTGGTGACGTGTAGTGCCTGGCCGCCCAGGTCGAGCAGCACGATGCCAAGCACCAGTGCACCCAGCGACCGGTCGAGCCATGCCAGTGGCCACCAGGCAACCAGCAACAGCATCAGTGCCGCTGCGCTTGTGCGCTGGCCATGGCCCCGATCGGCCCATCGACCTGCACGCGCGGCGGCCAGAGCGCCAACCACGCCTACCAACCCAAGTGCGCCGATCATCGTGTGCGAGAACCCAAAGGGCGGCGCGCTCAAGGGCAACACCAATCCGCTCCAGAAGATGTTGAACACTGCGAACATCAACAGCGCGAGCACGCCGCGTACTTGAAGCACCTTGTCCTGGCCGAGCAGCGTCAGCATCGAGCCGACCAGGCGCGGATAGGTCATCGCGTTCGAGACGGCGGGCAAGTCCGGCAGGCGCCGCCATAGCGGCAGCGCTATAGCCAGCATCAATGCGGCCGCAGCAAGATAGACGCCACGCCAGCCGAGCAAATCACTGATTCCGCCGGCAAACACGCGCGCGAGCAACAAGCCAATGAACACGCCGCTCTGCGCCGCGCCAACGACCCGCCCTTGCTCATGAGGGTTTGCGGCGCTGGCTGCGTAGGCGATCAGCCCCTGAGTCATTGCGGTGCCCAGCAGGCCAACGGCGAGCATGCCGCCCAACAGCGCAAGCGTGCTCTGCGCCATGGCGACCGCAACCAGCGCGGTCACCAGGGCCAGCAACTGCAGGGTCATCAGGCGACGACGATTGAACCGGTCGCCCAGCGGCACCAGCAACAACAACGCCAGCGCACAGCCGACCTGCGTGGCCGTGACCACGCCACCGATCGCGGCCTGGCCAATATGGAAGTCGCGCCCCAAGGTATCGAGCAGCGGCTGCGCGTAATAGACATTGGCCACACTCAGGCCGCTGGCAATGGCGAACAGCCACAGCACGGCGCGTGGCATCGTGCCGAGGGGGTCCACCGACCGTGATCCACGCGCTGCCTGCATGTCCCTCCACCTGGTTGCGTTATGCAACTAGTTGAAGGTTATTGTTTCTGGTTTTAAAATGCAACCATGTGGCCGCGCCAATCGTGAGACGAGAAATGCAGCGTTCCGGGATCTCCCATGACGAGCCCTGCCCCGTAGCACGCTGTGTCGACGTGATCGGCGATCGCTGGTCACTGCTGATCGTCCGCGACTGCTTCGATGGGCTCCGCCGCTTCGGCGATCTGCAACGCAGCCTGGGCGTAGCCCGCAACATCCTCAGTGATCGCCTGCGCAAGCTCGTGGACGCGGGGATTTTGCAATTGCAGGCGGCGTCCGACGGCACGGCCTACCAGGAGTATGTGCTGACCGCCAAAGGCGAGGCACTCTTTCCCATCGTGGTGGGACTGCGGCAATGGGGCGAACAACATTTGTTCGCCCGTGGCGAACCCCGTTCGCTCCTGGTCGAGAAGCGGACGGGCAAGCAGATTCCGCTCATGGCGCCGACGACGAAGGACGGCACGGTGTTGACGGCATCGGCGACCGAGGTACGCAAGGCAAAGTAGGCGCCGATCAGGGCCCGCTTCCACTCAGGCCGTGCCCGCCCCGTCATAAGCCGCCCGCGCCTCGCGAATCCGCGGATGCGCCTGCTTGGCCCACTCAATCAACGCCCCCAGCGCCGGCAGCATCGAGTCGCCCAGCGAGGAAAGGCGGTATTCCACGCTCGGCGGCTTGGTCGGGAACACCTGGCGCGTCACCAGGCCGTCCCGCTCCAGGTCGCGCAGGCTCTGGGTCAGCATGCGCTTGGAGATGTCCGGCAGCGCGCGCCGCAGTTCGCCGAAGCGCAATGGGCGGTCGGCCAGGGTGGCCAGGATCAAGGTCGTCCATTTGGCCGCGACGTGGTCGAGCACGTCGCGCACCGGGCACTCGGACTGAAGATCCAGGCCTTCCAGCATCTCGGGCGGCGGCAACAACATCGCAGTAGGTTCCTTCGCAGTAACCAGGGGCGGAAAAACTGCCTTCTTGCACGAAGGAAGTCGGTCTCTATTCTAGACCACGTCACCCATGTGCACCCATTGGAGCCACCATGTCCTCTCCTCGCATCCTGATTACCGGCGCCACCGGCCAACTCGGCCGCCTGGTCATTGCTGAATTGCTGCAGCGCCTGCCCGACAGCCAACTGGCCGTCGCCGTCCGCGACCCGCTGCGTGCCTCCGACCTGGCCGCCCAGGGCCTCGACGTGCGCACCGCCAACTACGACGACCCCGAAGCCCTGGAACGGGCGATGGCGGGCATCGAGCGGGTGCTGCTGATCGCTTCCAACGAACTCGGCCAGCGCAGCCGCCAGCACCGCAACGTGATCGGCGCGGCGAGTCGTGCCGGCGTCAGGTTCGTCGCGTTCACCAGCCTGCTGCATGCCGATGGCACCCCGATCGGCCTGGGCGTGGAGTACCGCGATACCGAGGCGGCCTTGCGTGAGTCCGGCCTGGCGTTCGCGGTGCTGCGCAACGGCTGGTACACCGAGAACATCACCGCGACTGCGCCGCTGGAGGTTGTGCAAGGTGTGCGCGCAGGCGCCGCCGGCCAGGGCCGCTTCAGCACCGCCGCGCGCGCCGATTACGCCGCCGCGGCGGCCGTCGTGCTGACCACCGATGTTCCCTCCGGGCACATCTACGAACTGGCCGGCGACGACAGTTTCGACCTGGCCGAGTACGCCGCCACCCTCTCGCGCGTGGCCGGCAAGCCAGTGCACTACGAGAACATGCGCCCTGAGGACTACCGCAACCACCTATTGGCCGCAGGGCTGCCGCAGCCGTTGACCGAGCTGCTTGCCGATTGGGACGCTGGCGCGGCGCAAAACGCCCTGTTTGACCAGAGCCGCACCCTCAGCCAGCTCATCGGCCGGCCGACCACGCCCCTGGAAACCAGTTTGCGCGCAGCCCTGGCAGGCTGAGGCCGCGCCCTCGGTGCCGATCGCGACGGCGCCGATGGCTCAGCCGATCACCCGGCGGAACGGCGGCAGCGCATCGATGATGCGCTTGCCGTAACGCCGCGTAAGCAGGCGCGAATCGAGGATGATCACCCGGCCGTGGTCGCTGGAGGTGCGGATCAAACGTCCGGCGAACTGGGTCAGCGTGCGCAGCGCGTGCGGGATCGCGATCAGGTTGAAGGCATTGTGCCCGCGGCTCTCCAGCCATTCGCCCAGGGTCGCGGTCTGCGGGTCGGTCGGCACTGCGAACGGCACCTGGGTGATGACCACCGTGGTGCAGGCCTCGCCCGGCAGGTCCAGGCCTTCGCCGAAGGAGTTCAGCCCGAACAACACCGAGCCCTCGCCTGCGGCAATGCGGCGCAAGTGTTCGGCGATCAACTGCGACTTGTTGCCTTCGCCCTGCACCAGCACGCGGTTGCGCTGCGTGATCGGCATCAAGTCGGCCACTTTTTCCATCTTCCAGCGCGAGGTGAACAGCACCATGCTGCCTTTGTTCCAGTCCAGCTCGCGCACCAGGTAGCGGGCCACTTCCTTGGGATGACCCTCGCGGTCGTCGGGCGTCACCGGGAAATTCGGCACGATCAATTCGGCCTGGTTGGGCAGGTCGAACGGCGACTCCAGCGACACCATCTCGGCGTGGTCCGGCAGGCCGGTATCGATAGCGAAGGCCTGGAAATCGCCGCCACCGGTCAGCGTGGCCGAGGTCATCACCACCGAATCCACTTCGTTCCATAGCAGCGAGCGCAACACGTGGGCGGCCGACACCGGCGAACAATGGCAGACCAGGTCGCCATCGCGCGACAAGGTCACCCAGCGCGCCATCGGCGGCTGCCCGTCCTTGTCCTCGCGCCGCCATCCACTCCATAGCGAATGCTGTTGCTCCACCATCTCCAGCGCCAGGCCGAAGCTGCGTTGCAGGCGCTCGCGCGCGGCGTCTTCCGGCTTGCCCTTGGCGACCAGGCCGTGGGCGGCGTGCACCCAGTTGAACAGCGCACGCGTCTGTTCCCCGAGTTCTTCGATATCCGCGCCCCACGCCGCCGGCAACTGGCCGTTGGGCGCGCGCCACATGGGCTCGCGATCGCCCGGGTCCGGCTTCCAGCTGCGCTCGACCACGCCGTGGAAAGCCTTCAGCCGCTTGGCGACGTCGGCGGCCAGTTCCACTGCCTCGTTCGGCAGCAGCATGCCGATGCGTTCCTTGTCCACCGCCCGGTACGCCGCTGCGATCAGGATCTGCAAGCGGCCGGTGCGCTTGGCCATGTCATCCAGCGGCAGGTTGGCCGCGCCCTGGTCGATGGCAACGCCGGCGACATGGTGTCCTTCGTCCAGCACCAGCAGCATGTCCGAGGGCGCCGCGATCAACGGCTGGCCGTTCTCGGCATCGCCCAGCTGCAGGGTCGACAGCAGCAACGCATGGTTGGTGACCACGATCTGCGCTTCGCGCACATCGCTGCGCGCGCGCAGCACCGGGCATTGCGCGGCGTAGCTGCAACGGCGTCCGGCACAGCCCGAGGCCGGCGTGGTGATGCGTAGCCGCAGTGCGACGGAAACCTCTTCCGGCGCCTGGTCCAGGTCGCCGTTCCAGGCCTGGCCCGCGTAGGCCTTCGCCAGCCGGTGCGCCACCTGGGTATCGGCGGGGCTCAGCGGCCGGTCGTACAGGGCCTGCGCATCCTCGAACAATGCATCCTGGCTGGTTTCACCCTGCAACTCGGCGGCATTGCGCGTGCACAGGTAACGGGTGCGGCCCTTGGCCAGGGCGACGCTGGCCTGCAGCCCGGTGGCCTTGAGGAATGCCGGGATGTCGCGCTCCACCAGCTGTGACTGCAACGCCACGGTGCCGGTGCTGATCACCAGCTTCTTCTTCGACGCCAGAGCAATCGGCACGCCGGCGGTGAGATAACCCAGGCTCTTGCCGACGCCGGTGGGGGCCTCGGCCACGGCAATGCCGCCGGAGGTCGCCAGCGCGCGCGAGACCACGCCAATCATCCGGCTCTGCGCACGCCGGGTGCTGAAGCCGGGGGTGTTTGCCTGCAGCTTGGCGTAAGCATCGCGGATGCTCGCCTTCTGCGCGTCATCGAGCTGGCGCGGACCGGCAGCCTTGGCCGCCGCGTCCGCAGGCGCTGCGGCCACTTCTTCGTTCATGCGGCCATTTTCTCATGCCGCGGTCGCAGCGCGTGGGATGGCGCGCCGAATCCTCGCAACGCTTCAGTCCAGCGTCGGCGCGGCCGGCGGGGTGCGCGCCAGGGCCCAGGACAACACCAGCAAGCCGCCCGCCAGCAGCACATGCGTGACCAGGCCGGCCCCGCGCATGATCGGTGCCAGCTTGGACAGCGACATCGCTCCGCCCTGCGACAGCAACGCCATCGGCAACATGCCCAGCAAGGCATCCACCAGCACGCTGGCCAGGCACAGCGCCAGGCCCAGCAAGCCGAGCCGGCGTTGCGGCGTGCCGCGCGCGCGCAACAGCAGCGACATGCCCACCGCGATGGCGATGAACATCGGCAGGCGCCACAGCAGGGCATCGAGCAGTGCGAGCAAGGCAGCGATGGCCATGGTCAGTCCTCGCCCACCAGCACGCGCTCGTGCTTGCGCAGCTCGTCATGGATGGCATCGGTTTGCGGGCGCACGCCATGCCACAGTTCGAACGCCTCGGCCGCCTGTTCCACCAGCATGCCCAGGCCATCGACCACGTCGCGGCAGCCGGCCGCACGCGCCCAGGCCAGGAAGCCGATGGCCACTTCGCCGTAGTTCAAATCCACCGCCGCGGTCATGCTGTCCACCAGCGAGAGCGGCAACGAGAACGCACCGGTCTGCTCGCGGCCGGCGGCGGTGGCGTTGACGATGAGTTCGAAGTCACCGAGCTCGCGCAGGTCTTCCCAGTAGCGGGTATAGGCCCGATCGGGTTCGCCCAGCGCGTCGGCCAGGGCATCGGCGCGAGCGGGACTGCGATTGATGATGACCATCTCGCGCACGCCGGCTTCCAGCAATGCCGGTGCCACGCCGCGCGCGGCACCGCCGGCGCCAAGCAGCAGCGCGCGGCGGCCACGCAGATCCAGGCCATGGCGTTCGGTGAGGTCGCGCACCAGGCCGGCGCCGTCGGTGTTGTCGCCATACCAGCCGTCCTCGCGCCGCACCAGCGTATTGACCGCGCCGGCGCGCAAGGCGCGCTCACTGCGGGTGGTGGCCAGGGCGAATGCTTCTTCCTTGAGCGGCAGCGTCACGTTGGCACCGACGCCACCGCGCGCGGCCAGCTGCGACAAGGCCGCGGCGAACTGCGAAGGTTCGGCGTCGATGGCAACGTATTCCAGCGCGATGCCCAACTGGCGGCCGAAAGCGGTGTGGATGCGGGGCGACAGCGACTGCGCGACCGGGTGGCCGAACACAGCGAAGCGGGACGGAGTCATGAGGCCTCTCGGGTTGGCTAGACTGGGGCGCTTGGCCTTGAGGAGAACCGGACATGCGTCCCCGCCTGCCATGGCTTGCGCTCAGCGCGAGTCTACTCTTTACCGCACCGGCCTCGGGCCTGTCGGAGTTCGGCATCGAAGGCATGGGCGTGGTTTCCACGCCGGCCAGCGAAGTGCGCGGCACGGTTTCGCCGGACGGCCAGCGCATCGTCTGGGGCAGTACCGATCGCGCCGGCGGCAGCGGTGGCTGGGACCTCTGGCAGGCCAGCTTGAAGGGCAACCGCTGGCAGGATGCGCGCCCGTTGCCAGTCAACACGCCTGCCAACGAATTCGACCCGTTCTTCAGCGCCGATGGCCGGTGGCTGTACTTCTTCTCCAACCGCAAGGGCGGCCAGGGCGGTGACGATCTCTACCGCGCCGCGGTCCTGGCCGACGGTGGTTTCGGCACGGCGGAGAATCTCGGCAAAGGCGTCAACACCCGCGGCGACGAATGGGCACCGAGCGTATCGGCCGACGGCCAGCGGCTACTGTTCTCCAGCGACGGCCACGGCGGGGCCGGCCGCCATGATCTGTTCGTCGCGCATTGGAATGGCCATGCCTTCGTCGACCCGCAAGCAGTGCCCGGGCTAGCCACGGCGCAAGACGAGTTCGACGCCGCGTGGCTGGCCGATGGCCGCGCGATCGTGTTCGCCCGTTCGACCGACCCGGCGACGGCGCCGGTGCGCCTGTGGCTGGCGCAGTGCCGCGAGGGCCGCTATGTCGATGCGCAGCCGTTGGCGCTTTCCTTCAACGACGAAACCGGCACTACGCTCGGCCCGGTCGTGGATGCGAACAAACCCGGCGAGTTGCTGGTCAGCGGCAGCGCGCGGGCGCCACGCGCGGGGAAGATGGATATCTATCGAATGAAGGCGCCCGGGGTGAGTGGGGATGGGAGCTGCGCCGCGCCCTAGCGCGGCTCGGCTCACGGGTAGGGACCGTAAGCCGTCCCAATGCCCGGGCGGCCCTCAGGGCTTGACGAACCGATAGGCGAAGCGATCGGTCGCGCCCTTGATCGCGGGGTCGAACACCTTCGTTGAGTGCGGATCGTCTTTGCGTGCCAACAAGGTGCTTTCCGCCTCCCACACGAAGCCGAGTGCCTCCACCTCCTCGCGAACGGACGCCGGCTCGATCCGATGCAGCGACTGCGCATCCTGCGTGCCCGACCCCACGCTGGCGGCGTGATCCACGATGACGTAGGACCCGCCGGGCTTGAGGCGCTCGAACACCGCCTGGTTGAACAGCCGCGCCGTCGCGCCACGGGCCTGGATCAGGGCGGTGTGGAGGTCGTGATAGAACAGGTGCAACCACACGACGTCGGCCGGCGGAACGACCTCCGGCATGGCTATGAGGTCCGAGGAAACGACTTCAACGTTTTCGCGGCCGGGCTGCGCGGCAAGCGTACGCATACGGCCGACAGGATCGTTCTTGAAGTGGGCCACTTCGGCTGGCACAAAGCCGTAGACCCGTCCTTCGCGCCCTACGATGTCGGAGAAGAGCGAGGTCCACTCGCCCTCTCCCGGATAGACATCGACAACGGTGGCACCCGCTTCGACTCGCGCGAATTGAATCAACTGCGACAGCGTGGATGCGGCGTACATGAGGTCTCCTTGCGGCGGATCAGAGTTGCGCCAGGCCGCCATCGACGGCGACCTCGCTGGCGGTCATGAAGCTGCTGTCCGACGAAGCGAGGAAGGCCGCCGCTGCGCCGATCTCGGCCGGATCGGCCATTCGCTGGAGCGGTGTCATCGCGGCGTAGATCTTCTGTCCCTCCACGCCCAGCGCCGCCTTGGCCAGTTCAGTCGCAGTCGCCCCAGGCGAGAGCACGTTGACCCGGATGCCGGTGCCCCTGAGGTCTTCGGCCCAGGTCCGGGCCAGGTTGCGCACCGCCGCCTTGCTCGCGCTGTACGCGCTCATCGTGGGCGCTCCGGTGGTGCCGGCACTGGAGCCGGTGAGGATGATCGAACCGCCCGGGCTCATCAGTGGCAGCGCCTTCTGCACGGTGAAGATCGTGCCCTTCACATTGGTGTCGAACGTTTCGTCGATGTGCTCTGCCGTGATTTCGCCAAGCCGGAGCTGGCTTCCCGCCCCGGCGTTGGCGAAGACGATGTCCAGGCTACCGCGCTCGGCTTTCACTGCCGTGTAGAGGCGATCAAGGCCGGCCTCATCGGAGACCGAGCCGGCCACCGCGCGGGCATTGGGCCCCAGGTCGGCCACGGCGGCATCGAGCGCCTCCTGGCGCCGGCCAAAGAGGAACACGAAGGCGCCCTCTTCGATGAAACGCTGCGCTGCGGCGCGGCCAATGCCGGTAGCACCACCGGTGATCACGGCGGTCTTGCCATTCAAACGGGTCATAGGGGGAATCCTTGGCGTTGTGCAAAAGCGGAATGCTTGCTTGAGCACCAAGATGCGCGCCTGATAACCTAAGGACAAGTATGCACATTTTGGTAAGTACCCATGAACGCCTCCCCTGACATCTGCGATACCGGCTGTGGGCTCAACGCCACGCTGCGCATCATCTCGGGCAAGTGGAAACCGCTGGTCCTGTTTTTCCTGCGCAACGGTCCCAAACGCTACGGCGAGCTCAAGCGCTTGATCCCGGGCGTCAGCGACAAAGTGCTGATCCAGTCATTGAAGGATCTGGAGGCCGACCGCGTGCTCGCCCGGACCGACTACAAAGAGGTGCCGCCGCGCGTGGACTACGCGCTGTCGCCACTGGGTCGCAGCCTGGCCGAGGCCATCGTGCCGCTGTGCACCTGGGGCACCGAGAACGCGGCGGCGATGGCTGGCATCTTCGCCGAGCGCGACGCTGAGGCCTGAAGGAACTGGAAAGGTGCGTATCGCAGCGCGCTGAGCTGGAGTCACCACCGTCAACTCCAGCCACCCCCGTACGGTTGACAGCTTTCCAGCCCCTCACCAGACTTTCCCGCTTCCAAGCCGCTGAAAGTCAGGAATCCCGATGTCCGCACAGCTCCGCCACGATTGGCGCGCCGAAGAAATACACGCCTTGTTCGCGCTGCCATTCCCGGAACTGCTGCATCGCGCGGCCAGCGTGCATCGCGCGCATTTCGACCCGGCGCAGGTCCAGGTGTCCACGCTGCTGTCGGTCAAGACCGGCGGTTGCCCTGAGGATTGCGCGTACTGCCCGCAGGCCCAGCGCTACGACACCGGGGTGACTGCACAAAAGTTGATGGACACCGACGCCGTGGTGGCCAAGGCGCGCCAGGCCAAGGCCGCCGGCGCATCGCGCTTCTGCATGGGCGCGGCCTGGCGCTCGCCCAAGGAGCGCGACATCCCCAAGGTCGCGGCGATGATCCGCGAGGTCAAGGCGCTGGGCCTGGAGACCTGCGCCACCCTGGGCATGCTCGAGCCCGGCCAGGCCAAGGCGCTGAAGGAAGCCGGCCTGGACTACTACAACCACAACCTCGACACCGCGCCGGACTTCTACGATTCGATCATCCACACCCGCCAGTACCAGGACCGCCTGGACACGCTCGGCCACGTTCGCGATGCGGGCTTGAAGACGTGCTGCGGCGGCATTGTCGGCATGGGCGAGACGCGCGAACACCGCGTCGGGCTGCTGCTGGCCCTGGCCAACCTGCCGGCACATCCGGATTCGGTGCCGATCAACCGCCTGGTGCAGGTGGCCGGCACGCCGCTGCACGGCACCACGCAGCTGGACCCGTTCGAGTTCGTTCGCATGATCGCGGTAGCGCGCATCGCGATGCCGCGTTCAATGGTGCGGCTGTCGGCCGGGCGCGAAGCGATGAGCGACGAGCTGCAGGCGCTGTGCTTCATGGCCGGGGCCAACTCGATCTTCTATGGCGAGAAGCTGCTGACCACCGGCAACCCGGACACTGAGCGCGACCAGGCCTTGTTCCAGCGCCTGGGCCTGCGGCCGATGGAAGTGACGGTGGACGCCGCCGAGCACGACCACCCCGGCACCGTCCATGCCGACATCACCTGCCCGGCCGAACAAGCCGCCTGAGCCCCCGGCGGCGCCGGTCGTCGGCCGGCGCCCCCCCTACAGCGCCGGGCTGCGGTTACCCTACCCGGCCCGGACCCGGACTGCGAAGGGATTGCCATGGCCCGCCCCGACCTGCACGAACGCATCCAGTCGTTGCGCAAGCTGCGCGCCGCGCAGGGGCGCATCCGCGTCCGCCGCAGCGTCAGCCGCCGCGACGGCGTGCGCCTGGAAGTGGACGGCCATTGGCTGACCGGCTTTTGCAGTAATGACTACCTCGGCTTGTCGCAGCAGTTCGAAGTGGCCGCGGCGCTGCAGGACGCCGCCTCGCGCGAAGGCACCGGCGCGGGCGCCTCGCACCTGATCTGTGGCCACCATGCCCTGCATGACGCACTGGAGCGCGAGGTCGCCGACTGGCTCGGCTACTCGCGTGGCCTGCTGTTCGGCAGTGGCTACCTGGCCAACCTGGCCGTGCAGCAAGCGCTGCTGAGCGAAGAAGACGACCTGTGCGTGCAGGACCGTCTCAACCATGCCAGCCTGCTCGATGCCACCCGCCTGGCCGGCTGCCGCCTGCGCCGCTATCCGCACCTGGATGCGGAAGGCGCGATGCGCCAGTTCAAGAGCGCGCCGGAAGGTGCGGCGATGCTGGTGACCGACGGCGTCTTCAGCATGGATGGCGACATCGCGCCACTGCGCTCGCTGAGCCTGGTGGCGCGCATGCAGGAAGCAGTGCTGTACGTTGACGACGCGCATGGCGTTGGCGTGGTCGGGCCGCAGGGGCGCGGATGCGCCGCCGACGCCGGCCTGGGTGCCGGCGAGGTGCCGTTGCAGTTGGTGACCCTGGGCAAGGCACTCGGTGGCCACGGCGCAGTGGTGGTGGGCGAGGATTCGCTGATCCAGCACCTGGCCGAAACCGCGCGTCCCTACATCTACACCACCGCGCTGCCGCCGGCCCAGGCCGCCGCGGCGCTGGCCGCGGTCAAGCTGGCGCGGCGCGACGAATGGCGCCGCGAGAAGCTGGCCAGCCTGATCGGCCAGTTCCGCGACGGCGCGCGCCGCCAGGGCCTGGAGCTGATGGCGTCCGACACCCCGATCCAGCCGCTGCTGTGTGGCGACGAGACCACGGTGATGGCGATGTCGGCCTCGCTGGAGAATGCCGGCTTCCTGGTCAGCGCGATTCGTCCGCCGACCGTGCCCGAAGGCAAGGCGCGCCTGCGCGTGACCCTGTCGGCGTTGCACACACCGCAGCAGGTGTTGGAACTGGTCGAAGCCACCGCCCGCGCGCGCGATATCGTGCAGCGCCAGCAGCAGGTCGCCGCGCTGCGCGCCTGATCGCGCTTGCCCTCGGCCGCGACACCCATGCATATCGAGACCGTCGGCCAAGGGCCGGACATCGTGCTGATCCACGGCTGGGCCCTGCATGGCGGCGTATTCGCGCCGCTGGTGGCACGGCTGTCAGCGCGCTACCGCCTGCACCTGGTCGACCTGCCCGGCCACGGCTACAGCCGCGATGACGACACCGCGCTCGCCTTGCCGCACGTGGTCAGCGCGATCGCCGCGGCGACGCCGCCGGCAGTGTGGCTGGGCTGGTCGCTGGGCGGGTTGTTCGCGCTGCATGCCGCCGCCAGCCAACCGCAGGTGCGGGCGCTGGCGATGATCGCGGCCACGCCACGCTTCGTCCGTGGCGCGGATTGGCCGGACGCGGTCGAGGCCGAGGTATTCGCGCAGTTCGGCCAAGGCCTCGGCGCCGATTACCGCGGCACGCTGGAGCGCTTCCTGGCCCTGGACACCCTCGGTTCCGAGCACGCGCGGGCCGAACTACGCACCCTCAAGCAGGCCTTGGTCGAACGCGGCGAGCCAGCGCCACGCGCGCTGCAGGAGGGCCTGGAACTGCTGCGCCGCACCGATTTGCGCCGCGCCCTCGCCACGCTCGCCAAGCCCAGCCTGTGGCTGGCCGGGCAACGCGACCGCCTGGTGCCGGCCGCTGGCATGCACGCGGCGGCGGCGCTGGCGCCCGCTGCGACGGCGCATACCGTCGTCGGCGGCGGCCATGCGCCGTTCCTGGGCCATGCCGACGAAGTCGCCGATCAGCTGGAACGCTTCGTCTCCACCCTGGGCTGAGCAATCGCGCTCGCGTTGGCCGATCATGTCAGCCGGTTCGCACAGGACATCCTCATGGAACTCGGCATCGCGGGACGTTGGGCGCTGGTTTGCGGCGCCAGCAAGGGCCTGGGCCTGGGTTGCGCGCAAGCGCTGGCCGGCGAAGGCGTGCACCTGGTCATCGTCGCCCGCGGCAGCCAGGCGCTGGAAGCGGCGGCGGCACAAGTGCGCGCGCTGCCCGGTGCCGGCGAAGTGCGCGCCGTGGCCGCCGACATCACCACGCCAGAAGGGCGCCAGGCCGCACTGGCCGCCTGCCCGCAGGTCGACATCCTGGTCACCAATGCCGGGGGGCCGCCGCCGGGCGACTTCCACGACTGGGCCCGCGAAGACTGGATCCGTGCGCTGGACGCCAACATGCTCACCCCGATCGAGCTGATCCGCGCCACTGTCGATGGCATGCGCGAGCGCCGCTTCGGCCGCATCGTCAACATCACCTCCAGCGCGGTGAAGGCGCCGATCGACGTGCTCGGCCTGTCCAACGGCGCGCGCTCGGGCCTCACCGGCTTCGTCGCCGGGCTGGCGCGCAAGACGGTGATCGACAACGTCACCATCAACAACCTGCTGCCGGGCTCGTTCGACACCGACCGCCTGCGCTCCAATTTCGCCATCGCCGCGCAGGGCCAGGGGCGCAGCGCGGAGGAAGTCGCCGAGCAACGGCGGCGCGCACAGCCAGCCGGCCGTTTCGGTACGCCGGCGGAGTTCGGCGTGGCCTGTGCCTTCCTGTGTGGCGCGCAGGCCGGCTACATCACCGGGCAGAACCTGCTCATCGATGGCGGCGCCTACCCCGGTACGTTCTGAGCCGCTGAACGCGGGGCTCTCCCATGTCGCGGCCGCGGCAGCGACAATAGGCAGTTCATGGATCCCACACTCGACCCCCGCCACGTCCGCCGCGCCTTCTCGCGCGCGGCCGGCAGCTACGACGCCGCTGCCGCCCTGCAACTGGAAGTAGGCAAGCGCCTGCTCGAATCGCTCGACTACCTGGACGACCGCCAGCCGCAAGTGGTGCTCGATATCGGCGCCGGCACCGGCCACGCCACCGCGGCGATGAAGAAGCGCTGGCCCAAAGCGCAGGTCATCGCGCTGGACCAGGCATTGCCGATGCTGCGCGAGTCGAAGAAGCAGGCCGGCTGGTGGCGGCCGTTCCAGCGCGTGGCCGGCGACGCCCGCGCCCTGCCGCTGGCCGATGGCAGCGTCGATGTGATCTTCAGCAATCTCTGCCTGCAGTGGGTCGAGGACCTGCCGGCCGTCTTCGCCGGCTTTCGCCGCGCGCTCAAGCCCGGCGGCCTGCTGCTGTGCTCCACCTTCGGGCCGGAAACCCTGATCGAATTGCGCGAAGCCTTTGCCGCCGCCGATGCCGTGCCCCACGTCAGCCGCTTCCCGGCCATCGCCCAGTTCGGCGACGCGCTGATGATGTCCGGCTTTCGCGACCCGGTACTGGACCGCGATGCCTTCACCCTCACCTATGCCGACCTGCCGGCACTGATGCGGGAACTGCGGGCGATGGGCGCCACCAACGCGCTCAGCGCGCGCCGCCACACCCTGACCGGCAAGCAGCGGTTCGCCGCCGCGGCCAGCGCCTACGAACCCATGCGGCGCCCGGACGGCAAGCTGCCGAGCACCTGGGAAGTCATCTATGCCCACGCCTGGGCCCCCGACCCTGGGGCGCCGATCCGCGAACGCGGCCAGGACATCGCGGCGGTGCCGGTGTCGCAGATCCCGATCCGGCGGCGCCCGCGCACGCCGGGATAGTGTGTTTCAGGCCAATCGGTCGCGCTTACGGCCGACGTAGGCGCGACGGCGGGGGTAGAATTGCGCGGCTTTTTACCTCCCCCAGGCCCCCATGCTGAAGTGGTTTCTTGTCGCGCTGTTCATCGGCTCGGCGCTCTACATCCATTACCGCGGCCGGGTGCGTCACCGCCTTAGCCGCCAGCTGCTCGACCACTCGACCTTCATGGCGCCGATCAACGCCCTGATGTACCTGTGCTCGCGCGTGCCGACCACGCCATTCATCGACCCGGGCAAGGAATTCCCCGAACTGGCGCCGCTGCGTGCGCAATGGCCGGCAATCCGCGACGAGGCCGTGGCCCTGCAGCAAATGCAGAAGATCCGCGCAGCCGACGGCTATACCGACGTCGGCTTCAACTCCTTCTTCCGGCGTGGCTGGAAGCGCTTCTACCTGAAGTGGTACGGCACCGCGCACCCCTCCGCGGCCGAACTGTGCCCGCAGACCACCGCGCTGCTGGCCGGCCTGCCCATGGTCAAGGCGGCGATGTTTGCCGAACTGCCGCCGGGCAGCGAACTGCGTCCGCATCGCGACCCCTTTGCCGGCTCCATGCGGCTGCACCTCGGCCTGGCCACGCCCAACGACGACCGCTGCTTCATCGAAGTAGACGGCCAGCGCCACAGCTGGCGTGACGGCGAATGGACGATGTTCGACGAAACCTACATCCACCATGCCCGCAACGACACCGACCAGGACCGCATCATCCTGTTCTGCGACATCGAGCGCCCGATGCGTTGGCGCTGGGCCGCCGCCCTCAACCGCCTGGTCGGCCGCAGCCTGCTGGCAGCTGGCGCCTCCCCCAACCAGGAAGGCGACAAAACCGGCGGCATCAACCGCCTATTCCGCTACTTCTACGCAATCCGCCTGAAGGCCAAGGCCCTCAAAGAACGCAGCAACCCCCTCTACCAGACCCTGAAATGGGCCATGGTCGCCGCAGTAGTAGTAGGCATCATCAAAATCTGACCAGGGAAAGCCCTCTGGTGGAGAGCCCCCCTTTTGTTAGGGACGCGCGCCGAAGTGACCGTGGCGAGAAGGGGTCGTCGCCGCGGCGGCCAAGGGTCCGGAGCTGCCCGCAGCGCCCTCGCCCTGCCAAGCGGCGGCGCACCAAGAGGCTGGCATCGCCTGCCTTGGTCCTGCGCGTGCACTGGCCCGACGTGTACGCCAAATGTGGGTAATTGGCGTATAGTCGAAATACAGCTATTCTTAATTTAACTGTATTGCAGGTATTGCCTATGAGGCAGGTCGCCGACCCCGTCAACACGCCCAAGCAACTGGGCCTGGTCATTCAGGCTGCTCGCAAGGCAGCGAATTTGACCCAGGCTGAGCTGGCCCAGCGCGTGGGTATGAGCCAGTCCCGCATCTCGTACCTGGAGTTGCATCCGGCTCAATACAACGCCGGTCAGCTCCTGCAGATATGCTCGGCTCTCGGGCTGGAGCTGGCTATCGGGCGGCGCGGCGTGGCCGACGCGCCCACCGCCGGCGAGGCCTGGTGAGCATGGGACGTCCATCGCGCAGCCGTCATCTGTCTCTTTGGGCCAATGGTGTCCGCGTTGGACGCTGGTCCTGGCTGGCGCGTGGCGAAATGGAGCTGCAGTACGACGATTCGTGGGTGAACGATCCGCGCGGCAGACCCTTGTCCCTTTCCCTGCCATTCAACCTGCATGGTCAAGCCCTGAAGGGCGAAGGCGTCTTCAACTACTTCGACAATCTCCTACCCGACAGCGAGGCTATTCGGCGGCGCGTCGCTGAGAGATTTGTGACGGGCTCGGTCGACCCCTTCAACTTGCTCAAGGCCATTGGGCGCGACTGCGTGGGAGCGCTGCAGATTCTGGGTGAAGATGAGACCCCGGAGGGTGTTGATCGTCTAGAAGGCGTGCCGCTGTCGGAAGAGGACATTGAGCGCCACCTGGTTGAGGCCGTCATGCCGAAGGCGTTCGGTGCTGGCCATGATTCGAATGATGACTTCCGCATTTCTCTAGCCGGCGCCCAAGAAAAGACTGCCTTCCTGCGGCATGAGGGCCAATGGCTTGTGCCGCGCGGCGCGACGCCGACCACGCACATTTTTAAGCTGCCGCTCGGCTTGGTCGGATCGCGCAAGGCGGACATGAGCACGTCCGTCGACAACGAATGGCTGTGCCTGCGTTTGATGAGGGCCTACGGGCTCAACGCGACCCTCGCAGACATCATGACCTTTGGCCAGCAGCGGGTTTTGGTCGTTGAGAGATTCGATCGCCGGCCGTCCTCGGATGGGACTTGGCTGTTGCGCCTGATGCAAGAGGATTTTTGCCAGGTCACCGGCTGTTCGCCGCTCAAAAAGTACGAGACCGACGGCGGGCCAAGACTTGAAACCCTGTTTTCTATCCTAAACGCCTCCCAGAACGCGCAGGAGGACAAGCGGACACTATTGGCAAGTCAGATATTGTTCTGGCTGCTGAGGGCGCCGGATGGTCACGCGAAGAACTTCAGCATCGAACTGCTTCCACGTGGACGGTTCAAGCTGACGCCGCTCTACGACGTAATGTCCGCCTACCCGGTTATGGGGCCAGGGCCGGATCAGTTCGCGCCGCAAGAGGTCAAGCTTGCAATGGGCCTGTCCGGCAAGAACCGGCACTACACGATGAACGGCATCCAGCGGCGGCATTTCAACAGCACGGCGCGAAAAGTGGGCTATGGTCAGGACGCGGAGGAGCTGATCGGCCAGATACTCGAACGCACCCCCCTCGCCATCGCTGAGGTTCACGCCGATTTGCCAGTAGGTTTCTCGCAGAAGGTGGCAGACACCGTACTCGGCGGCCTGTCCAAGGCCGCTGACGCCCTGGCGGCAAATGGCGGACGTGGCTGAAGCCAACGATGACGCCCTCGATATCCTGGTGTGTCACGAGGGGATAGGTGACACCGCTCACAGGCTTTGCGCAGCAAAGCCGCCTTTCACCGGGCCATCTTCTCAGGCGGGCCCGAGCAACAAGTCCCGGTGAAAGAAGTAAACCTCCTGCAGCAAGAACCGCCACCGCGTATGAAAGCTGCGGAAGCGCGTGCTCGGCGTTGAAGACCCCAAGGCATGGATGCCCAGTTCCTGGCACAGGCGTAGCGCGCGCGCCATGTGCAGCGGGTCGCTGACGATGATGGCCGTGCGCATGTCCTCGCGCTGCATCAGCGCACGCGCCTCCAGCAGGTTCTGCCGGGTGGTGCGCGACACGGTCTCGATCAGCACCGCGTTTTCCGGAACGCCATGGCGCAGCGCATATCGGCGCGCCACCTGCGACTCGGAAAAGCGCGCGCCAGTGCCGCCAAAGCCACCGGTGAACAGCAGCTTCGGCGCATAGCCGGCCTGGTACAGCGACAGGCCATGGCGGATGCGTTCTTCGAACACCGGCGAAGGCTTGGCGTCATACGCCGCGGCCCCGAGCACGATGATGACGTCGGCCGCCGCCGCCTGGTCGCGATCGCCAACCCAGATGATCCACGCAGCCACGCCGAGCAGCCAGGCCAATACCAGGCATAGCAACCGCCAGGTCCAGCCCCAGCCGCCGCGTCCGCGCCGGCTTACCGCCACGGCAACGCCTCCAGATCGACATTGCCTCCTGAAAGCACCAGGCCCACGCGCTTGCCGGCAAAGCGTGCCGGCTGCGCCAGCACGGCCGCCAGCACGGTGGCCGAGGACGGCTCGATCACCTGCTTGAGCACCTGCCAGACCAGCTGCATCGCCGCCACCACCTGGACGTCATCCACCGTGATCACTTCGGCCCGGGCCTGGCGCAGCAGTTCGAAGTTCGGCACGCCGATCCCGGCGCGCAGGCCATCGCAAATCGTGTCGGGAATAAAATCCACCTCACGCACGCCGCTGGCCAAGGAACGCGCGGCGTCCGCGGCCCCTGCGGGCTCGGCCAGCACCAGCGCGCAATCGGGAGCCAGGCCGGACAATGCCAGCGCCGTTCCCGAACCCAGGCCACCGCCGCCCACCGGCACCACCACCACATCGAGCGGACCGGCTTCGCGCAGCAACTCGATCGCGGCGGTGCCCTGGCCAGCGATCACCGCGGCATCGGCGAAGGGATGGACCAGGGTGGCGCCGGTCGAGGCCTGGACCTCGGCGCAGGTGGCCTCGCGCGCAGCCGCCGTAGCCTCGCATCGCCACAGGATGGCGCCATGGCGGGCGATGTTGGCGAGCTTGGCGGCCACCGCGCCCTCGGGCACGACCACGTGGCAGGGAATGCCACGGCTGCGCGCGGCCAGGGCGAGGGCTGCGCCATGGTTGCCCGAGGAGTGGGTGACCACCCCGCGCGCGGCCACGGCCTCATCCAGGGACCAGACCGCGTTGCAGGCACCGCGAAATTTGAAGGCACCGGCGCGTTGCAGGTGTTCGGCCTTGAAGTGCAGTTCGGCGCCACTTTGCGTGTCGAGCACGCGCGAACGCAGCACCGGCGTGACCGTGGCGTAAGGGGCAATGCGGACCGCGGCCAGCAGGACATCTTCGTAATCGGCCAGGCGGGTAGCGCTCATGCGTGCAAGGTTAACTGATCCCCGCAGACACACGAGCGCCCCACATCGCCAGAGCGCGTCGGAATCCTTCAGCCGCCAAGTTCGGAAAGCGGGACGAATTAAGGACGGATTCAAATCGGCGCGGTGAGAGTACGCTCATACCCTATGACGAGAATCGCGATGAAGCTCCGCCTCTTGATCGCCGCCACGGCGTTGGCGGGCCTGGCCGGCTGTGCAACCTACAGCTACAGCGGTGGCGACGCCGGTTATTACCGGGGCACGCCGAGCGTGCAGTACCGCTATCCGCCGGGCTACTACAACTATGGATACCCGGGCTACGGCGCCGGTTACTACGGCTATGGCGGCTATCCCTATTACGGGGGCGGGTTCTATGGCGGGTACGGCGGCGGCTACTACCGGCCAGCGCCGCCCTACCGTCCCGACCATCGCCCACCGCCCAACCACGGCCGCCCACCGAGCCATGGCCGTCCGCCCGATGGCCGACCGCCCGACGGTCGTCCGGGCCGCCCCCACGATGGCCGTCCGCCGGATCGCCCGAACCCTTCGTCCCCGCGTCCGCCGCGGCCCGACGGCCCACGTCCAATGGCTCCGCGTCCGGCCGTGCAGTCGCAGCCGCGCCCGGGCGGCCCGCGAGTACGCAAGGTCGAACCCTGAGTAATTCAGGCCGCGGGCCAGCGATTGCGACCGACGGCTCATTTGCACGATCGGGGGGCTTGCGTCCGATTCGGGTTGGCCGCAAGCTACGGCCACGGGTGACCTACAGCGTCGCTTTATGACGCAAGCTTCGGCACCTGACCGTTCCAATGTCGATGTCCGACAGGGAAATCTGGATCCCCCCTGTTCCGGCCCTGTCGGACGTCGGCGCCAAATACGAACAAAGCCCCGGCCAGGCCGGGGCTTTGTTTTTGGCGTTTCGGCCTTGCTGGCCTGGGCCGTACGAATATTGCGGGCAAAAAAAGGGCCGGCAGTCCCCCGACTACCGGCCCCGCGCTTCCCCAATGTGCGCCTGGCTGGCCCCTGTTCCAATTCCAGCCTTGCGCCCCTGTGTCGCATTGCCACGATTGGGTGCTATCGGGATATCTGCAGAAAGCGTGCCAACTTGAGGGCGGCTTTCGTAAAATGTGACTTCGCCGACAAAAATCGGCCCTCCTGCCCGACGCCCGCCTGCGGCCGCGTCCATACTGCCGGCCCCGCGAGGGCCAACCGCCATGACCGACTCCTTCTATCGCTACGACGTCATCGTGATCGGCGGCGGCCATGCCGGCACCGAGGCGGCGCTGGCGTCCGCCCGCAGCGGCGCACGCACGCTGCTGCTGACCCACAACATCGAGACCGTCGGCGCAATGAGCTGCAACCCGGCCATCGGCGGCATCGGCAAGGGCCACCTGGTCAAGGAGATCGACGCGCTCGGCGGCGCCATGGCGCGCGCTGCCGACCAGGCCGGCATCCAGTGGCGCACGCTCAACGCCTCCAAGGGTCCGGCAGTGCGCGCCACCCGCTGCCAGGCCGATCGTTCGCTGTATCGCAGTGCCATCCGCCGCATTGTCGAGGCGCAGGCCAACCTCACCGTGTTCCAGGCTGCGGTCGATGACCTGGTGATCGAAGGCGATGCCGTGCGCGGGGCGATCACCCAGACCGGCCTGCGTTTCCACGCCGAGGCGGTGGTCTTGACCGCCGGTACTTTCCTGGCCGGCAAGATCCATGTCGGGCCTACCCAATACGCTGCCGGCCGCATGGGCGACCCGCCGGCGACCACGCTGGCCGCGCGCCTGCGCGAACGTCCCTTCGCGATCGACCGGCTCAAGACCGGCACCCCGCCGCGGATCGACGGCCGCACGCTCGACTATGCCGTCATGCAGGAGCAACCCGGCGACGACCCGCGTCCGGTGATGTCCTTCCTCGGCAATACGAGCGACCACCCGGCCCAGGTCAGCTGCTGGATCACCCATACCACCGCGCAGACCCACGAGATCATCCGTGGCGCGCTGGATCGCTCGCCGCTCTACAGCGGGCAGATCGAAGGCATCGGTCCCCGTTACTGCCCTTCGATCGAAGACAAGGTGGTGCGTTTCGCCGAGAAGGACAGCCACCAGATCTTCGTCGAGCCCGAGGGCCTGGACGTCACCGAGATCTATCCCAACGGCATTTCGACCTCGCTGCCGTTCGACGTGCAGCTGGCGCTGGTGCGCTCGATCCGCGGTTTCGAGCAGGCGCACATCACCCGCCCGGGCTATGCCATCGAATACGACTTCTTCGACCCGCGCGGGCTCAAGCCTTCGCTGGAGACCAAGCTGGTGGGCGGGCTGTTCTTCGCCGGCCAGATCAACGGCACCACCGGCTACGAGGAAGCCGCCGCGCAGGGCCTGCTCGCAGGGCTCAACGCCGCGCGCCACGTGCGCCAATGGCCGGCGTGGTCGCCGCGTCGCGACGAGGCCTACCTCGGGGTACTGGTGGACGATCTCATCACCCACGGCACCAACGAGCCCTACCGCATGTTCACCAGCCGCGCCGAATACCGGCTGCAGCTGCGCGAAGACAACGCCGATGCGCGCCTGACCCCGGCCGGGCGCGAACTGGGTCTGGTCGATGACGCGCGCTGGTCGCGCTTCAATGAAAAGCAGGAGGCGGTGGAGTGCGAGCGCCAGCGGCTGCGCGCGCTGTGGGCGACGCCGGGCAATGCCCTGGGCCGTGAAGTGGAGCAGGCGCTGGGTGTGGCGGTCAGCCGTGAAACCAACGTGCTCGACCTGATCAAACGCCCGGAGCTCGACTACGCCAAGCTGATGCGCGTGCCGTCGCTCGGCCCCGGCGTCACCGATGCGCAGGTTGCCGAGCAGGTCGAGATCGGCGTCAAGTACGCCGGCTATCTCGACCGCCAGCGCGAGGAAATCGAACGCCAGCAGCGCCACGAACACACCGCCATCCCGGAAGGTTTCGACTACACCGGCGTGCGCGGTCTCTCCGCCGAAGTAACGCAGAAGCTCGAACGCGTCCGCCCGGCCAGCGTTGGCCAGGCCCAGCGGATTCCCGGCATGACCCCGGCGGCGATCTCCTTGCTGCTGGTGCACCTGGAGCGCGCGCGCCGCGCGAGCGCGGCATGAGCGCCGGCCCGCTGCGTCGCTTCGGCGATGCTTTCCCAAGCGTGGGCGAGCGCGTCTATGTTGACCCTGCCAGTACGATCATCGGCGATGTCGTGCTCGGCGACGATGTTTCGGTGTGGCCAGGCACGGTGATCCGGGGCGACGTCAACTACGTGCGCATCGGCGCGCGCAGCAACCTGCAGGACGGCACGATCATCCACGTCAGCCACCACAGCCCCTTCAACAAGGCCGGCTATCCGACCTTGATCGGCGAGGGCGTCACGGTCGGCCATGGCACGATCATCCACGCCTGCAGCATTGGCGATTTCTGCCTGATCGGCATGGGTGCCTGCATTCTCGACGGCGCCAGCATCGGCAAGTACGGCTTCATCGGCGCCGGCGCGGTGGTCGGTCCAGGCAAGCAGGTGGGCGAGGCCGAGCTGTGGCTGGGCAATCCGGCCAGGTTCGCGCGCAAGCTCAGCGACAAGGAAATCGAGAGTCTGCATTACTCGGCGCAGCACTACGTGCGCCTGAAGGACAAGTACCTGGCGGAGGCGGCCGCCGGCTGACGCCGGCGCGGCCTCAGGCCGCCGGCCGGGTGGCGTCCTCAAGCAAGGCCAGCAGCACCAGCGCCTCCTGGCGCGAACCGCCACACATATCGGCCGCAGGTCTCAACGAAGCGCAGAACGGCGGTCGCTGCGGCTGCCCGAATACCCGGCAGCGCATGTCCTCACCCAACTGCGCGCACGCCACCCCGGCCGGCTTGCCGTTCGGCATGCCAGGCAAGGCAGAGGTGATGGACGGCGCGATGCAGCACGCCCCGCAGCCCTCGCGGCATTCCAGACAATCGCGCATGCGCACAGTCTACCGGGCCGCCGCTGCTGCGTTCTGAATGCCCTGGGCAGCGGCGCCGCACGGTTGCAGAGGCAACTAAGCGAATCCCGTATAAAGAACCGGCAATCCGCACTATCGCCAGCGCCCCGCCCGCATGCCCGAATACCGCTCCCGCACCTCCACCGCCGGCCGCAACATGGCCGGCGCCCGCGCGCTGTGGCGCGCCACCGGCATGAAGGATGACGACTTCCACAAGCCGATCATCGCCATCGCCAATTCCTTCACCCAGTTCGTGCCCGGCCACGTCCACCTGAAGGATCTCGGCCAGCTGGTCGCGCGCGAGATCGAACAAGCCGGCGGCGTCGCCAAGGAATTCAACACGATCGCCGTCGACGACGGCATCGCCATGGGCCACGACGGCATGCTGTATTCGCTGCCGAGCCGCGAGATCATTGCCGACGCCGTCGAATACATGGTCAATGCCCACTGCGCCGACGCGCTGGTGTGCATCTCCAACTGCGACAAGATCACCCCGGGCATGCTGATGGCGGCCATGCGCCTCAACATCCCCACCGTGTTCGTCTCCGGCGGCCCGATGGAGGCCGGCAAGACCAAGCTGGCCACGCATGGCCTGGACCTGGTCGATGCGATGGTGATCGCCGCCGATGAGAGCGCCTCGGACGAGAAGGTCGCCGAGTACGAGCGCAGCGCCTGCCCCACCTGCGGTTCCTGCTCGGGCATGTTCACCGCCAACTCGATGAACTGCCTGACCGAAGTGCTGGGGCTGTCGCTGCCGGGCAATGGCACCACCCTGGCCACGCACGCTGATCGCGAACAGCTGTTCAAGCGCGCCGGCCGCGTGGCGGTAGAACTGTGCCACCGCTGGTACGGCGGCGAAGACGCCAGCGTGTTGCCGCGCGGTATCGCCACGTTCGAAGCATTCGAGAATGCGATGACGCTGGACATCGCCATGGGCGGTTCGACCAACACCATCCTGCATCTGCTGGCCGCTGCGCAGGAAGCCGAAGTCGACTTCACGCTGCGTGATATCGACCGCCTCTCGCGGCGCGTGCCGCAGCTGTGCAAGGTCGCGCCGAATACGCAGAAGTACCATATCGAAGACGTGCACCGTGCCGGCGGCATCATGGCGATCCTGGCCGAGCTCGCGCGCGGTGGCCTGCTGCATACCGAGGTCTCGACCGTCCACGCGCGCACGCTGCGCGAAGCGATCGCGCAGTGGAGCGTGAGCGACCGCGACGACGAAATCCTGCACACCTTCTATCGCGCCGGCCCGGCCGGCATCCCGACCCAGACCGCCTTCAGCCAGGCCACGCGCTGGCCGTCGCTGGACCTGGACCGCGCCGAAGGCTGCATTCGCGACGTGCCACACGCCTATTCGCAGGAAGGCGGCCTGGCCGTGCTGTACGGCAATCTCGCCGTCGATGGTTGCGTGGTCAAGACCGCCGGCGTGGACGAATCCATCCATGTCTTCGAAGGACGTGCACGCGTGTTCGAGAGCCAGGACGCGGCGGTCAAGAGCATCCTGGCCAACGAAGTGGTGGCCGGCGATGTCGTCGTGATCCGCTACGAAGGCCCCAAGGGCGGGCCGGGCATGCAGGAAATGCTCTACCCGACCAGCTACCTGAAGTCCAAGGGCCTGGGCAAGCAGTGCGCGCTGCTCACCGACGGGCGTTTCTCCGGCGGCACCTCGGGCTTGTCGATCGGCCATGCTTCGCCGGAAGCGGCCGCCGGTGGCGTGATCGGCCTGGTGCACGAAGGCGATCGCATCCTGATCGACATCCCCAACCGCAGCATCAACCTGCTGGTCGACGCGCCCACCCTGGCCGCACGCCGGCTGCATCAGGACGCGCAAGGCTGGAAGCCGGCCGCACCGCGCCAGCGCAAGGTGACCACGGCGCTGAAAGCCTATGCACTGCTGGCCACCAGTGCGGACAAGGGCGCCGTACGCGACCGCGCGTTGCTCGACGGCTGACGGCGCACACGGTCCTCACTTACGCTGCACGCCGCGCTAGCGCGGCGGCAGCGACGCTGTCGCGGTGACCCTAGCGAGTACCGCCATGAGCCCCGACCGCAAACCCGAAGGCCCGGCCAGCGACCAGGAAAAGGCGCACACACCCGACCGGCTGCGCAACGATGATGCGCGCTGGAAGGATCGCGACATGCCCGACGAGCCGCGCGGCCGCGACCACGCCACACCGGACGACTACGAGAAGCCAAGCACGCCCGGCTGAAGGTGCGCTGGCGTCTTCTTGACGCTGCTTCGATCCGCCGGCGGCCAAAGTGCAGCGGCAGCATCCGCTGCCGCGACCGCCGGAGCCTGGCATGAATGTCCGCAAGCTGTTCAATTCCCTCGCAAAGAAAGCGTCCAGTGCCGCAGGCTCGCCCGCGGTCTTCGCCGGTGCCGTCGGCATTGTCGCGGTGTGGGGGCTCACTGGACCCATCTTCGGCTTTAACGACACCTGGCAGCTGGTGATCAATACCGGCACGACCATCATTACTTTCTTGATGGTGTTCCTGATCCAGCACACGCAGAACGCCGATACCGCTGCCCTGCATCTCAAGCTCGACGAGCTCATTCGCGCCACCCGGGCGGCCGACAACCTGTTGCTGGACATGGAAGAGCTGGACGAGCAGCAACTCGAACGCATCCGCCAACGGTATGAGGCGCTGGCTGGCCAGGCGCGTAATCGCGGGCCGAACGCGCGCGGCATTGCCTCGCCGTGCCGCGATGCCGAGGACCAGGACGACGACCAGGACAACAGTCCCCCAGGCGGACCGGCGCGCTAGTCGCCGGTCTGCGCGTGCGGGGCTTCCAGCGCCTTGGATTGAGGCGAATCCTTCTCACGCAACCATATGGTGAGCAGCACCAATGCCAACACCGCCATGAATTCGCTCTGCCAGTTCTGCATCGATTCGAACCAGAAATCCGCGCTGGCCAGGTGATGCCAGAGGCTGATCTCGGGCATCCCTTCGCGCAGGCGCTCAGCGACTTCGGCGCGCCAGCTTCCGAACAAGTGCAGCACGAAGCTGAGCGCGAACAGCAGCGCGAACGCAATCGACAGCGAATGCCCGTACAGCCAAAGCCACACACCACCGGCGCGCACCGGCCAGGGCAGCGGACCCGGCTCGACCCGAGTGTCTTCCTGTTCCGGCGCCAACGGCCGCGACTCCGCCGAACCGGCCTGGCGAAGCTTGACCGTCAACACCACATACATGCCCATCTGCAGGAATTCGCTTTCCCAGTTTTCGAACGTGGCCGAGATGAAGTGGCCGGTGTGCAGATAAGCCCAAAGATCGAGCAGCGGCTGGTGCGCGCGCGCCAGTTCCTCGTTGTACGCGCTGTGGCCCGCCAGTACCTGGCCGCCCAGGAACAGCACCGCAAGCGCAGCCAGGGTGATGGAAAGGCCGTTGCGCCGCCAGAACATACGCTTCTCCCGTTTCAAGATGGCGCCAGTGTCTACATAGCCCACGCAAGAGCCGATGAAGGCGTTAGGATTTCGCTGTCTTTCGCATGCTGATGCCATGACTGCATTCCCCTCCGACACCGCGCTGCTGGTCATCGATCTCCAGCCCGACTTCATGCCGGGCGGCGCGCTGCCCTGCGCCAACGGCGACGCCATCGTCGCGCCGATCGCCGCGCTGCTGTCAGCGCGACGCTATGCCACTGTCGTCGCCACCCAGGACTGGCATCCGCCCACGCATGCCTCGTTCGCCAGCAGGCACACCGGGCGCCGGCCGTTCGAGCAGATCACCCTGCACGGTTATCCGCAAACCCTGTGGCCCGACCATTGCGTACAAGGCACCGCTGGCGCGGCGCTGCACCCGGCGGTGGACTGGGACCGCGCTGACCTGATCCTGCGCAAGGGCACGCGCGAGCAGGTCGATTCCTATAGCGCCTTCCGCGAGAACCACGGCCCGGCCGGCGATCGCCCGCCGACCGGATTGAGTGGCTGGTTGCGCGAGCGCGGCATTGCCGAAGTGCATGTCTGCGGCCTGGCCCGCGACTACTGCGTGCTGTGGAGCGCCCAGGACGCCGCCGCTGCCGGCTTGCGCGTGCGCTTCCTGTGGGAACTGACGCGGCCGGTGGACGCGGCCAACGACGCCGCCACCCGCGCAGCGCTAGCGCAAGCCGGTGTATGGCTCGATTTGTAGGAGCGGCTTCAGTCGCGACCGTAGCCCGTCAGCACCTCAACGAAACACCACCGTCCGATGCCCGTTGAGCAGAATCCGGTGCTCGACATGCCGGCGTACCGCGCGCGCCAGCACCTGCGATTCAACATCGCTGCCCAGCCGCACCAGTTCGCGCGGATGCATCGCATGATCCACCCGCGCCACGTCCTGCTCGATGATCGGGCCTTCGTCCAGGTCCGGCGTAACGTAGTGCGCAGTGGCGCCGATGATCTTGACCCCGCGCGCGTGCGCCTGGTGGTACGGCTGAGCGCCCTTGAAGCTGGGCAGGAAGCTATGGTGGATGTTGATCGCGCGACCGGCCCAGGCCAGGCATAGCGCCGGCGAAAGGATCTGCATGTAGCGCGCCAGCACTACCAGGTCGGCGCGTTCGCGGCTGGCCAGGTCCTGTAGCGCGGCTTCCTGCTGTTCGCGGTTGCGTGCGTTGACCGGCAGGTAATGGAACGGCACCCCATACGAGGATGCGAGCGCGGCGAAGTCCTCGTGGTTGGACGCGACCGCGGCAATGTCCACCGGCAGCTGGCGGCTGTGCGCGCGGAACAGCAGGTCGTTGAGGCAATGCCCCTGCTTGCTTACCAGCACCAGCAGGCGTGCGCGGCGGCGCGCATCGTGCAGTCGCCAGTCCATCGAGAAATCCGCCGCCAGGCCGGCAAGGGCGCCCTGCAACCGCTCCGGCGCCAGGCCGGCATCGCTGTCGAAGTGCACGCGCAGGAAGAAGCGTCCACTGTCCTCGTCGCCGAATTGCTGCGCATCGAGGATGTTGCAGCCCAGCTCGAACAGCAGCCCGGTGACCCGATAGACGATGCCGGTGCGATCGGGGCAGGAGAGGGTGAGGATGTAGTCGGCGCGCATCGGCCGATAGTAGCCAACCCGTTCGCCGCCCGGCGACACTTGCAGACGCAACCAGGCGGCGGGCCTTTAGCTAGGTCGAAGGCGCCGCGAACAGGCCGCGTGCCTGGCGGGGCTCGCAGCGCAGGTATTGCGGCGCCGGCGTCAGTTGCGCGCCGAGTTCGGCCGCCGCATGCCAGGGCCAGCGCGGGTCGTAGAGGATGGCCCGGGCCAGGGCGATTGCGTCGGCGCGGCCCTCGGCGAGAATGGCCTCGGCCTGCGCCGGCTCGGTGATCAGGCCCACGGCGATCACCGGGATATCCACTTCGGCGCGAATCGCCTCGGCCATCGGTACTTGGTAGCCAGGGCCCAGCGTGATCTGCTGGCGCGGGTCCAGGCCACCGCTGGACACATGCACGTAGGCGGCGCCGTGCGCCTGCAGTGCGCGCGACAGCACGATGCTCTGGGCCACGTCCCAACCGCCCTCGACCCAATCGGTGGCCGAGATGCGCACGCCAACGGCCATGCTTGGCGAAACCGCGGCGCGCACGGCGTCGAGCACGCGCAAGACCAGGCGCATGCGATTTTCCAACGAACCGCCATAGGCGTCGTCGCGCTGGTTCGACAGCGGCGACAAGAACTGGTGCAGCAAGTACCCGTGCGCAGCGTGTAGCTCGATCAGTTGCAGCCCCACCCGCTCGGCGCGGCGCGCGGCGTCGGCGAAGGCGGCGACGATCTGGTCGATGCCATCGGCATCCAGTGCTTGCGGCGTCGAGTAGGCCTTGTCGTAAGGCAGCGCCGAGGCCGAAACCGTGGTCCAGCCATGCTCCGCGTCCGCCGCGATCGGGCCGCCGCCATCCCACGGACGTTGCGTCGAGGCCTTGCGCCCGGCGTGCGCGAGCTGGATGCCGATCGGCATCGGCGACCAGCGCCGCACCGCGGCCAACACCTCGGACAACGCCGCTTCGGTCGCATCGTCATACAGGCCAAGATCGGCATAGGTGATGCGGCCGCGCGCTTCCACGGCGGCGGCCTCCAGGATCAATAGCCCGGCGCCGGATTGCGACAGCGTGCCGAGGTGGATGCGATGCCAATCGTTGGCGCGGCCATCCTCGGCCGAGTACTGGCACATCGGTGCCACGACGATGCGGTTGGAAAGCGTCAGCGGGCCGAGGGCCAGCGGAGAGAACAGAGTGCTCAAGAGAATCCCGAAGCAGCCGCCGTGGGGGAGGCGGGTCGATGCGCCATTGCAGCGCGGTGCGCGGCGCGGATCAACCGTGCCGCTGGATCACTGCGTCGCGGCGGCATCGGGCGCGTGCAGGAAGGCCAGTGCCTCGGCGCAGTCGTGCTCGACCTTGAGCGCGAGTAGATCGTCGGCGCGGGTACGGCCACGGTTGAGCGCAGCCACCGGCATGCCGGCGCGGGCGGCCGCCTGCACGAAGCGAAAGCCGGAATACACCATCAGCGACGAGCCCACCACCAAAACGCCGTCAGCCTGTTCCAGCGCCGCCTGGGCCTGAGCCACGCGCGCCCGCGGCACGTTCTCGCCGAAGAACACCACGTCCGGTTTGAGCACGCCGCCGCAGTGCGCGCAGGCGGGCACCTGGAAATCGTCGAACGACGCCTGCTCCAGGTCGGCGTCGCCATCCGGTGCCTGCGCTGCATGCAGCGTCGCCCACTGCGGATTGGCCGCTTCCAGCGCTTGCTGCAAGTCGGCACGCGAGGTGCGCGCCTCGCAGCCCATGCAGCGAACCTGGTCCAGGCGCCCGTGCAGGTCGATCACCGCGCGGCTGCCTGCGGCCTGGTGCAGGCCGTCCACGTTCTGGGTCAGCAGCAGGGCCACTTGTCCGCGCGCCTCGAGTGCGGCCAGGGCGTGATGGGTGGCATTCGGGCGGGCCTGGCCGAAGTGGCGCCAGCCGACCAGGCTGCGCGCCCAATAGCGCCGGCGTGTCGCCTCCTCGCCCATGAACGCCTGGTAGGTCACCGGCTGCGGACGCTTCCAGTCGCCGGCGGCATCGCGATAGTCGGGAATGCCCGAGGCGGTGCTGCAACCGGCGCCGGTGAGGACGAACAGGCGCGGATGTTGCTCGATGAAGTCGCGCAGGGCGGCGGGGCTGGTCATTCCCGCCAGATGTGGGCAGCACGGCGGCCGCGCAAGCGCCCGCGTCGATTCCTGGCTGACTCGATCAGGTTGCCGAGGGTGGCTCGAACCGCGCCGGCCGGGCCGCAACATCGGCAGCCCCGCGCCGCAGCACCTGGGCGGCGAACAGCGCCAGCAGCAACAGCGCCAGGCAGAACGCCCCCAGCGCATTCCAGCCACCGTGCTGCCAGAACGCACCACTGACCGCGCCGATGACGCTGGAGCCGAGGTAGTACGCCAACAGGTACAGCGAGGCCGCGTGGCTGCGGTGCGCCCCGCCCAGCCGGCCGACCCAGGCGCTGGCGGCCGAGTGAGCGATGAAAAAACCAATCGTCAGTAGCACGATGCCCAGGACCACCAGCGCCAGCACATGAGCCAGGGTCAGCACCAGGCCGGCGATGGCGCTCACCACCCCGGCCAGCACGACCGGGCCGCGCCCGAAGCGGTCCGATGCGGAACCGGCGACCGAAGAGCTGACAATGCCGAACACGTAGGCGCCGAAGATCATGCCGATCTGGCTCTGGCTCAGGCCGAACTCCGGCCCCCCGAGGCGAAAGCCGGCGTAGTTGTAGACGCTGACGAAGCAGCCCATCAACAGGAACGGCAGCGAAAACAGCCACGGCAGGTGGCGGTCGCGCAGGTGCCCGGCCCAGGCGCGCAGGTGAAAGCCCAGGTTGATGCCGTGCCGGCGCAGGAAGTGCCGCGACGGCGGCAACAGCAGCACGAAGCCGAGCGCACACAGCAGGTCGAACACACTTAGCGCAGTCAGCGCAGTGCGCCACCCGTAGTGATCGCTGAGCACGCTCATGGCGATGCGCCCGGTCATGCCGCCAAAGGCGTTGCCAGCCACATACAGGCCGGTGGCCGCGCCCAGGCGGGTGGCCGGCAACTCTTCGGCCAGATACACCATCGCCACCGCCGGCACCCCGCCCAACGCCAGGCCGGACAGCGTGCGCACCGCCACCAGCGCGCCCCAATGCGGCAACCACGCGGCGACCACGTTCAGCACCGCGGCCAGCGCGATCGAGCAGAACATCAGGCCGCGGCGGCCGAGGTTTTCAGAGACCGCGCCGGCGCAAAAGATCGCGATCGCCAGAGCACCGGTCGCCAACGACAGCGGTAGCGAGCTGGCGGCCGCGCCCACGCCGAATTCGCGGGCGAAGGCGGGCAGCAGCGGCTGCACGCTGTAGAGCAGCGAGAAGGTCGCAAAGCCGGCCAGGAACAACGCGATACGGATGCGCAGCAACGCACTGGCGTCGATGTCGCCGGGCAGGGCGACGGTGGAGGGAGAAAGGGTCACGAAAGCGGCTGCGGTGGGGAGCGGCCATTGTTCGCCCGCCAAGACCCCCTGTCCAATATATGATGCAGGCAGTCTCCATATACTGGACAGATAATGGAACTGCGCCACCTGCGCTACTTCCTGGCCGTGGCCGAGGAAGCCAACTTCACTCGGGCCGCGGCGCGCCTGGGCATCGGCCAACCGCCGCTGAGCCAGCAGATCCAGGCGCTTGAGCGCGAACTGGGCACGCCGCTGTTCCGTCGCACCCATGCCGGGGCCGAGCTGACCGAGGCCGGCGAAGCCTTCGTGGTCGAAGTGCGCCGGGTGTTGGCCGATGTCGAGCGCGCCGCCGATACCGCCCGCCGCATTGCCCGAGGCGAAGCAGGACGCTTGCGCCTGGGTTTCACCGCCTCGGCCGCATTCAATCCTCGCGTGCCGCGACTGATCCGCGATTTCCGCCGACAGTGGCCGCGGGTGCAGTTGGTGCTGGAGGAGACCAACACGGCCGGGCTGCTCGAAGCGCTGGGCAATGGCCGCCTGGATGCCGCCTTCGTCCGCTACACGCCAAGCGCGCCGCCGCCGCAACTGGACCTGCTGCGTTTCGCCGACGAGCCCATGCTGATCGCCGTGCCCGCCGCCCACCCACTGGCCGAGCGCGCCAGTGCGCCGCTGTCGGCCCTGGCCGGGGAGCCCTTCATCCTGTTCCCGCGCAGCTTTGGCAGCAGCCTGTACGACGAGATCCTGGCGGTGTGCCGCGAGTCCGGCTTCAGCCTGCAGATCACGCAGGAAGCGCCGCAGATGTCTTCGATCGTCAACCTGGTGGCGGCCGAACTCGGCGTCTCGGTGGTCCCTGCCTCGACCGCGCAGGTGCAGCTGCCGGGCGTGCGCTATCTGCGCATCGAGGGCCGGGTGCCGCTGGCGCGGCTGGCGCTGGCGACCGACCCCGCCGCGCGCGCCAGCACCCCGGTGCTGCGCCACCTGTGGGCGCTGGCCTCAGCGGCCGAGGACTAGCCCGGCAAGCGGAAGAAGCCCCGCGCCGCCGCGGTGGTCAGCGCGGCGCTGGTGGCCACGTCCTCGCCACGGTCGCGCGCCAGCTCCTCGACGATGTGCGACAGGAACATCGGCTCGTTGCGGCGATCCTTGGGCATCGGCTTGAGCGTGCGCGGCAGCAGGTACGGCGCGTCGGTCTCGATCATCAGCCGCTCGCCGGGGATGTGCTTGACTAGCTCGCGCAAGTGCGCGCCGCGGCGTTCGTCGCATAGCCAGCCGGTGATGCCGATGTACCAGTCGCGGTCGAGGTAGTCGAACAACTCTTCGCGCGTGCCGGTGAAGCAATGCACCACCGCTGCGCCGACCTGGCCGTCGAACTGCTTCATCACCGCCAGGAAATCGGCATGGGCATCGCGCTGGTGCAGGAACAGCGGCTTCGGGTTGCCGGCAGCGGCGAGGTCGGCGGCCAGCTGCAATTGGCGTTCGAATGCGCGGCGCTGCGCCGGGCGCGGCGAGAAATCACGGAAGTAATCCAGGCCACACTCGCCGACCGCCACCACCTCGGGATGCGCGAGCAACGCACGCATTTCCGCGTCGCACTCCTCGGTGTACTCGACCGCGTGGTGCGGATGCACGCCCGCGGTGGCGTAGAGAAACCCGGGATGTTGCCGGGCCAGGTCCAGCGCCAGCGGCGAGTGTTCGCGGCTGGCGCCGGTGATGACCATCTGCGCCACGCCAGCTTCGCGCGCACGCTGCAGCACGGCGTCGCGGTCGCGATCGAAGGAGTCGTGGGTGAGGTTGGCGCCAATGTCGATCAGTTGCATGGCCGGGCCGCATTCCAAAGCGCGGCATTGTAGCCGGCGCGGGCGTGGCCGCAGGCGTGGCGCCTTATCATGCGCGCGATGGCAACTCCCGATTTCCCGATCACTCCCCTGCTGCCGCGCATCCAGGAAAGCCTGTGCCAGCACCCGCGGCTGGTGCTGGAAGCGCCCCCGGGCGCCGGCAAGACCACCCAGGTACCGCTGGCCCTGCTCGCCGCCCCCTGGCGCGGCGAGCAGCGCATCGTGATGCTGGAACCGCGACGGGTGGCGGCGCGCAGCGCGGCCGGTTTCATGGCCCGCCAGCTCGGCGAGGAAGTCGGCGGCACGGTGGGCTACCGCATCCGCTTCGAGAACCGCACCAGCGCGCGCACCCGGATTGAAGTGGTCACCGAAGGCATCCTGACCCGGATGATCCAGGACGATCCGCTGCTGGAAGGCGTCGGCGCGATCGTGTTCGACGAATTCCACGAACGCCACCTGGCCGGCGACCTCGGCCTGGCCCTGGCGCTGGACGTGCAGTCGCAATTGCGCGAAGACCTGCGCATCGTGGTGATGTCGGCCACCCTGGATGGCGAACGCCTAGCGCGTTTTCTCGATGCGCCCCGCCTGAGCAGCGAAGGCCGCAGTTATCCGGTGGAAATCACGCACTTCCCGGCGCGGCGCGACGAGGCGTTGGAGCCGCAGGTGCGCCGCGCGGTGGAACATGCGCTGGCCCAGCACCCGGGCGATGTACTGGCATTCCTGCCTGGCCAGCGCGAGATCGCGCGGGTGCAGGCGGCGCTGGAAGCGGTGCTCGACCCGGCGGTGCAGGTACTGCCCTTGCACGGCGAGCTGCCAATCGAGCAGCAATCGAAAGTGTTGCAGCCCGATCCCGAGGGCCATCGCCGCGTGGTGTTGGCCACCAACGTCGCCGAATCCTCGGTCACCTTGCCGGGCGTGCGCGTGGTGGTCGATGCCGGGCTGGCGCGCGAGCCCACCTACGATCCCAACAGCGGCTTCTCGCGGCTGGCGCTGGCCGCCATTTCGCAGGCCTCGGCCGACCAGCGCGCCGGCCGCGCCGGCCGTGTCGCCGAAGGCTGGGCCTACCGCTTGTGGCCGCAGTCGCAGCGGCTCGAAGCCCAGCGGCGTGCCGAGATCGGCCAGGTCGAACTGGCAGGATTGGCACTGGAACTGGCGGCCTGGGGCAGTGCCGCGCTGCGCTTCGTCGATGCGCCGCCGGCCGGTGCGCTGGCCGCCGCGCGCGAGCTGTTGCAACGCCTCGGCGCGCTCGGCACCGGCGGCACCCTCACCGACTTGGGGCGGCGCATGCTGGCGCTGGGCACGCATCCACGGCTGGCGGCCATGCTGCTGCAGGCGCAGGGTGCTCGCGCGCAGGCGCTGGCGTGCGACCTGGCCGCACTGGTCGAAGCCCGCGATCCCCTGCGCCAGGGCGGCGACGCCTTGGCCGCTCGCTGGCGGGCGCTGGCTGCATTCCGTCACAGTCGCGCGCCGGCCGATGCCCACCGCGGCGGCCTGGCCGCCATCGATACGGCAGCCAAGCAATGGCGTCGCCGCGTGCGTTGCGATGCCGCGCCACCTGCGCAAATCGAAGCGCACGAACTTGGCGACCTGCTCGCACATGCGTTTCCCGACCGCATCGCTGCCCGCCATCCCGTTGATCCACAGCGTTACCTGCTCGCCAATGGCCGCAGCGCGCGCTTGTTCGATCCCAGCGACTTGCGTGGCGAGCCCTGGCTGGTGGCCAGTGAGCTGCGCTTCGAAGCACGCGATGCGCTGCTGCTGCGTGCCGCGCCGGTGGACGAAAGTTGGCTTCGGCGCGCTTTCGCCGACCGCTTCGTGCAGGAAGACGTGGTGCGCTGGGACAGCACACGGCGCGCCCTGGTGTCGCTGCGCGAAACCCGCTTCGACCGCATCGTGCTCGACAGCCGCCCGGCCGGCAGCGTAGACCCGGCGCAAGCCGCCACCGCGTTGACCGAGGCCGTGGCCGAACTCGGGCTGGACGCGCTGCCGTGGACCGAGGGCCTGCGCCAATGGCAGGCGCGCGTGCAATCGCTGCGGCAGTGGATGGCGGAACTGGACCTGCCCGACGTGGGCGACGATGCCCTGCGGGCGACGCTCGATACCTGGCTCAAGCCAGCCTTCGCCGGCAAACGCCGGCTGGACGCGCTGAGCGAAGAAGAACTCGGCGACGCCTTGAAGTCGCCGTTGCCATGGGCGCAACGTCAATTGATCGAGCGCCACGCCCCTACCCGCATCAGCGTGCCCTCGGGCATGGAGCGGCGCATCGAGTACGCGCTCGACCACGGCGGCGCGCCGCAACCGCCGGTATTGGCGGTGAAGCTGCAGGAACTGTTCGGCCTGGCCGACACGCCGCGCGTGGCCGATGGCCGCATCCCGCTGACCCTGCACCTGCTCTCGCCCGGCGGCCGGCCTTTGCAGGTGACCCAGGACCTGCGCAGCTTCTGGAGCAACACCTATCCGGAAGTGCGCAAGGAGATGAAGGGGCGCTACCCCAAGCACCCCTGGCCAGATGATCCCTGGAGCGCGACCGCCACCCACCGGGCAAAACCGCGCGGGACTTGAGCTGATTCAGCCCGCGGACATGCCCAGGCCGTCGCGCTAACGCGATCTATACGGGTGGCGGCCGACACTGGCCCTCCATAGACCGCGCAACCGAGGACTCCCCCGCCATGAGCAGACTGACCGTGATCACCGACCGGGCGCTGGAACGCGCCATGGACCTGGCCTCCAGCGCTGGCGACGGACTGCGCCATGCCGGCAGCAACCTGCGTCACCAGGTCGCCCCGCACGCCGTGGACTGGATCAAGACTGGCGCGGCGATGGGTGCGGTGAAGACCGGCGGCAAGGTCGCTACGCGTTTCGCCCGGCGCAACCCGGTGGTGACCGTGGCAGCGGCAGCGGCCGGCGTTGGCCTGATTGCCTACGCGCTGTATCGCAAGAAGAAGAAAGCCAATGCCAATGGCATCACCGTCAATGGCGAGGCCCAGCGCCTGGAGCGCAGCAATGCCGACGCGCGCCGCGCCGCGCGCCGCCAACGCCGTGGCCAGGAAGTAGATACGAGCGACGAAGCCGGCGCCTGATCGCCGGGTGTTGGGAAGACAATCGCCGCGCTGATGCGCGGCGATTTTTTTTGCCTCAGGTCTGTACCACGAACAATCCGCCCGAACCCGGGTATTTCTGTAGATCCGCCGGGCCCAGTCGCGCCCGCGCCGTACTCACGAACAGCCGCCCATCCGCGGCGAAGCACAGGCTACCCACATGGAGCGCCGGGATTGGGATCGAGCGCAGCACCGCCCCGTTTTCTGCCAGCTCGACCACCGCCTGCCCGCCCCACATCGCAGCCCAGAGCCGGCCCTGCGGCGACAGCGCCAGCCCGTCCGGCTTGCCTGGCAAGCCGAGGAAATCGGTGACGACCTTGGGTTCGCCCAGCCGGCCCGCGGTAATATCAGCGGGGTAGGCGAGCAAGGTGCGCGCCAGGGTGTCGATCACGAACAAGGTGCTGCCATCGGCCGAGAACACCATGCCGTTGGCGACGCCGAGACCCTCGGCCACGCAGCGCGGCACTTGCGAGACATCCGCCGCATGCCACAGCGCGCCCTTGCCGGCGAGCAGGCCGCGATGCATCGAGCCGGCCCACAGCCCGCCCTGCGCGTCCACGGTCATGTCATTGAGCCGGCAGCCCGGCGCCAGGACAATCTCCGGTCCCGGCTCGATGGCCCCATCGGCGGACATCCGCAGGAAGTGGCTTTCGCTGTTGCCGACCCGCTGGCCGTCGCACAACGCCAGCGACCACACCGGTTCACGCAATGCCATGCGGCTACAGTGATTGCCGTCCCAACGCAGCAGGCAGGGAGCCGTAGGATCCAGCCACAGCACGTCGCCATTGGCGTCAATGAGCGGCGACTCGCCGACCATCGCCTGCGGGTTGCATAGCAAGACGGCGGCGGCGGGACGATGCCGCAACGCCTGCATCCAGTTCGCGGCGCGCAGCCCCACCTCTTCGGCCGAACGGCCCGGCTTGTACAGGTCCGAGCCCACGCCAACCGCGCTGACGCCGGCCGCCCAAAGCGCTTCCAGGTCACTCGGCGCAACGCCGCCGACGGCCACCAGCCGCACGTCGCTTGGCAGCACCGCGGCGAGGGCCGACAAGCGCGGCCCAGCGCCGTGCGCGGGAAACGCCTTCAAATGCCGAGCCCCGGCGGCGATCGCGGCGAACGCCTCAGAAGGCGTCGAAAAGCCCGGCATCGGCACCATGGCGTAGTCGATCGCCGCGCGGATGACGCTCGCGTCGGTATTCGGGGAGACGCAGAAGGCGCAGCCAGTGGCGGCCAGCGCCTGCACCTCTGCCACGCTTAGCACGGTGCCGGCGCCGATCAGCATGCGGCCTTCGAAATGCTTCGCCAGTATGGCGATCGTCGCGAACGGATCGGGCGAGTTGAGCGGCACTTCGGCCACGCGCACGCCCGCTGCAAATATCGCTTCGCCCACTGCGATGGCTTCTTCGCCGCGCAGGCCACGCAAGATCGCCACCAGCGGCGCCTGCTGCAACCACGCGTCGAGCTGTTGTTCGAACCCAGCGCTCATGCTGCCGACCCCGCCGTATGCAGCGCCAGGAAGCCGCGCTGCGAAGCGTCATGCGCAAGGATCTGCACGCCGCGACCGCCCAGTTCCTGCAAGGCCTGCGCGTACAGCGCGCAGACCGGCGCGGCGCCGACCAGCGGCACCGCCGCGCCCAAGCCCGCCGGCCATTGCTGGCGCACGTCCGCCAGCTCGGCGCCAATCAGCACGCCGCGCAGGTAAGAAGCGCCCTCGGCCTTCGGCATCTCACCGCGGATAACCCGCGCGCGCGCGCCGAACAACAATGTCCCCAGCCCCAGGCCGCTGTCGTGGCCGGCGCGCAAACCAGCAGTGAACGCCGCACCGGCAACCGCCGGTCCATCGACCACCGAAGCGAGCAAGCCGGCGGCGGTGAGGCGATCAAAGATCTCGCCCGACATCGCGGTCATGAACTCGATCACCGCGCCGCCCTGCAGGCGCACCCACTTGCTGTGCGTGCCGGGCAAGGCGACCAGGCCGTCGCCCGGCACCGTGCCGGCGGCGATCAGGCCAAGCAGTTCGGTCTCCTCGCCGCGCATGATGTCCGGCGCGCCATCGTGCGCACGCCGGCAGGCCAGGCCGGGCACGATGGCGACGGCCACGTCGCCGATCCGCACTTCATGCAGGCGGCCGGCCAGTTGCGCCAGCGTGGTGGGGCAGTCGACATACCCCGCATCGCTCCAGCCGATGTTCGAGCCGACCATGCCGCTGGCATAGAACCGCCCCGCCTGCGGCCAGCGTGCGGCGACTTGCGCCACCAGCGCCTGCATCTGGCCGCGGTCGAGCTGAGCAATCCCGCTGGGCTGCTCGATGCTGTCCAGCAGCTCGCCGCCGGCATCGAGATGGAAGGCACGAAAATTGGAACTGCCCCAGTTGATGCCGACGATGCTGCGATCCGCTCCCGGTTTCATCGACGGGTCACTCCGGCGCCGCCGTCCAGCGGGAATACGCCGCCGGTGATCCAGCCGCTGCGGGGCGACAGCAAGAACAGCGCCAGCTCGGCGGCATCTTCCGGGGTGCCGAGGCGGCCGAGTGGATGGCGTGCCACGTTCCGTTCGCGCGCCTGTTGCGGGTCCTCGGCACGTGCGAAGGACGCCTGCAACATGGGGGTGTCGATCGAAGCGGGGGCAATGACGTTGACGCGCACGCCGTCTGCGGCGAACTCCAGCGCCGCGGTTCTCGCCATTTCCTCCAGCGCCGCCTTGGAGGCGGCGTAGGCGGCAAGGCTCGGCGTGGCAAAGCGTGCGTTGATCGAAGACACCAGCACCACCGCACCACCGCCGCGGGCGCGCATGCCCGGCAGCACCTGGCGCATCACCCGCAAGGCGCCGAGCACGTTGACCGAATAGGTGTCGAGCCAGAGCGCATCATCATCGTCCAGCGTGCCACCGGCCGGGCAGATGCCGGCGCAGTGGACCACCGCCTGGATCGGCCCCAGCGCCGATTCAAGCGCGGCGATGGCCGCGCCGACCGCCTGCGGCGAGCGCAGGTCGGCAGTGGCGCTGGCCTGTGCGCCCGCCACCGCGTGCTGGTCCAGCGCGCCCACCTGCGCGCCCTCGGCCACCAGGCGCTGCATCACCGCCGCGCCAATGCCGCTGGCCGCGCCGCTGACCAGTACCACCTGTCCCCGCATCCCGCTCTCACTCATTGCCGCTCGCTTCCTGTCATTGCCATGGCTTCGCTCAGAAGCGGTAGGTCAGGCTGGCCTTGTAGGAACGGCCGAATACCACGTTGGTGCGCAAGCCTTCGTCATAGCCGTCGAAGGTACGCTGTTCGCTGTCCAGCAGGTTGTTGCCCTCGAGCTTGAGCGAGAGCTGCTCGCTGAAATCGTAGCTCAGCGTGGCCGACAGGTCCTTGTAGGTGTCGTTGTAGATGCCGGTGGCCGCGCTGGACAGCCCGACCAGGTATTGGTCGCGCCAGTTGTAGGCCAGGCGCGCGCTGAAGCCACCGCGCTCGAAGTAGCCGATCAGGTTGGCGTTGTTCTTCGACAGGCCCGGGAAGGTCAGCGAATCGCCGTTGAAATCAGTGATCGGGGTTTCCGAATCGATGTAGGTGTAGGTGCTCACTACGCCGAAACCATCGAGGACGCCGGTGAAGGGCACCTGCGCCAGCAATTCGATGCCGCGCACCTTGGCCTGGTCGCCGTTGATCTTGCGCAGCACCAGGAAGTTGGTGTTGTTGTAGACCTCGGCACTCTGCTTCTGCACGATAAAGGTCGAGATGTCCTTGTAGAACACGCCGGCCGACAGCACGCCTTCACCCCCGTAGTACCACTCCAGCGACAAGTCGTACTGGGTGGCCTTGAACGGGTCCAGGCTTGGCGCGCCGCCGCTGCCGGTGCCGGGCGAGATCTGCACGCCGTTGGCATCGAACACTGCGTTGTTGTTGAGCGTCACGCCATTGTTGAGGTCTTCGGTATTCGGGAATGCCACCACCTTGGCGGCGCCGCCTCGCAGCACCAAGGTGTCGGTCAGCTGCAGCTTGGCCACGGCCGAGGGCAGCGGCTCGCGATCGGTGCGCTTGAACACCGCCGGGGTCACGCCACCGGTGCCGTTGAGCAGGTTGCCGCGAGAGACCAGGTCGCGCTCGACAAAGCGCACGCCGACATTGCCGCTCAAGCCCATGTCGCCCACCTCGGTGTCCCAGTTGAGCTTGGCATAGGCTTCGAGGAAGTCCTCCTCCACGCTGAAGGTCGCCGCGTAGGCCAAGGCGTTGTTGCGCGGGTCCAGGCACTGCGCGTTCTGCGAGATCACCGGCAAGGTGGTGAAGGTTTCGCAGCCACCGAATCGCGCACGGTATGCCCCCAGGTATTCGCGCGGCAGGCCAGCGAACTCGCCCGGCAGGAAATCGAAGTTGCTGTACAGGCGGATGTACTCACCCATTTGGCTGACCGGGATGCCGCCGGCGGGCCGGATATCGGCACGCAAGGGGTTCTGCTCGCTTTCCAGGCGGTTGAAACGCGCGCCGAAGTCCAGCGAGCTCAACGGGCCATCGTTGAAGGCCCAGCTCCAGTCGGTGCGCAAGGCCTTGGTGTCGGTCTCGGCACGGTAGTCGTTGTCGAACATGATGGTCATGCGCCATTGCGCCGGATCGGTCACGCCGACACCGCTGACGTTGAAGCTGCCGAAGTTGCCGCTGCGCAGGTCGAAGTCGGTGACCGAGGTCAGGCCCGCCATCGGCTGCAGGCGCATGTAGCGCTGGTCGTAGCTGGCGGTGGATTTGCCGTAGTCGGCCTCGACCGAGCCGTCGAGCTGGTCACCGACGCGGAACTTGGCGCGCAACGCAGTGGAGAACACGTCCGAATCGATATCGGCCGCTTCGGTATTGAGCAGCACGCTGCCGGTGGAGCGGCCGGCGATCAGGATGTTGTGGTCCGAATAGACCGCATTGCTGAGGCCGGCGGAGGGATTGAAGGCGATCCAGTAACGGTCGCGTTCGGCCTGCTGGCGCGAATAGAAGGTATCGGAGGTGATCTCCACGCCATCGACCGGCCGCCATTGCAGGACCACGCTGGCGCCGACCTTGTCGCGGTCGTCGTCGATGTTCTGCGCCCGCATGTCGGTGCTGCCGAAGCGGGTAACGCCCGGGCTGGCGGGATCGACGAAACGGCCATAGCCGGAGAACGTGTCCAGGCCTTGCTGCACCACTTCGCGCTTGCTGTACGTGGCCGACACCAGGGCACCGAAGTGGCGGTCTTCGCTGCGGGTGGAGAGCAGCGCGAAGGCGTTCTGGCCGTAGGAATCGGAAAGCTCATCGTAGGTGCCGGCGAGGCTGACCACGTTCTGCTCGCCGTCGCCGTAGAGCGGCTGCCGCGTCTGGATATCGATGATGCCGCCCAGGCCGCCGGCGATCTGTTCGGCGCCGGCCAGCTTGGTCACGGTCAGGCGCGAGATCAGTTCGGAAGGCACCAGCGACAGCAGGCCATAGGTCGAGGTGGCGAGCTGGTCCAGGCCATTGCCGCCGCGGCCGGTGGCATCGACGATCTGGCGGCCGTTGTACAGCAGCACGTTCTCGCGCAGGCCGCGCACCAGCACGTCGCTGCCCTCGCCCATGCCACGCTCCAGCTGGACGCCGGCCACCCGCGAGAGCGATTCGGCGACGTTGCTGTCGGGCAGCTTGCCAATGTCGTCGGCGACGATCGCATCGACGATCTGCGGCGAGTCGCGCTTGATGTCGCGCGACGCTTCCAGGCTGCCGCGAATGCCGGTCACGGTGACGGCGTCGAGCGTGCGCGCCTCCTGGCTGGCGGCGGCTGCCGGCTGCGGCGGTGCCGGATCCTGCGCCGCGGCCTGGGCCGAAGCGACCAGTGGTGCCAGCAAGCAAGCGCCGAGTGCGGTGAACAAGGTGGAACGTCGAAAACTACGCATGTGTTGGGCCCTCCCCCAAAGTGAGGACCGAAACACCGGTGCGAGGGTGGCGAAGACGGCCGTAAAGCCGGTACTCCCCCTGTCCCACCCCATCATCCGGTGCGCCGATCCAGCGTGTTCTGTCGGTGACTGCTGCACTGCGACTTGGCAGCGTTGTAGCTAATATAGCAATATGATTCTGGCGCGCACGCTGCAGCGCAACGTAAAAAGTGGCACAGGCGCGTTTCTGCGTCCGACCCACCCACAATTCGACCGACAAACTGTTGCTTAGAAAGGCACACCAACAGAAGGGACTGCGGCTCATGGCCGAACTGCAAGGCGTTTTCCCCATCCTTCCGACGATCTTCCATGCCGACGGCGCCATCGACGAGGCCGGCATGGCCAATGTCTTCGAATACCTGCTCGGCGCGGGCGCGGCCGGGGTCGTGTTCCCGGGCCTGGCCAGCGAATACGACCTGCTCGATCGCGAGGAGCGGCTGCACCTGACCGCGTGCATCGGCCGCTGGAACCAGGGCCGGGTGCCGCTGATCGTCGGCGCCAGCGCCAAGACCGTGGAGGATGCGATCGCCTTCGCACGCGCCGGTGCCGACGCTGGCGCCAGCGCAGCGATGGTGCTCACGCCGCATCAGCATGCCGGCGACGCCACGGCGATGGCCGCGTTCTTCGAGCGCCTGCATGGCGAATCGGGCGTGGAGGTGATGCTGCAGAACGCGCCGGCGCCCATGGGCGTGGGCCTGGGCGTGGACGAAGTCGTGGCACTGGCACGCCAAGTACCAGGCATTGCCTACGTCAAGGAGGAGACGATGCCGTCCGGGCACCGCATCACCGCCCTGGCCGAGCGCGCCGCCGGCCACGTGCGCGCGGTCTTCGGCGGTGCCGGTGCCCGCTATGTGCTGGACGAACTCAGCCGCGGCGCGGTCGGCACGATGCCGGCGTGCGAGATCACCGAGGTGCACGTGGCGATGCTCTCTGCCTGGGCGGCCGGCGACCACGCGCGCGCGCGCGAATTGTTCGAACGCACCCTCCCGTTGCTGAGCATGCAGGCGGTGTTCCGCTGGCGGCTGACCAAGGCCGTGCTGCTGCGACGTGGGCTGATCGGCAACGACAAGGTGCGCGCGCCGGGTCCGGCGCTGGATGCGTTCGACCAGCGCGAACTCGATATCCTGCTCTCCCGCATTGGCGACCTGCTGCCGCTGGATCGCGTGCCCGGCAAGGTGCAGAGGATGTCCGCGTGAGCCGCGTCGCCCAGGTCGAGACCTTCATCCTTACCATTCCGCGCACCACGCCCTACCTGGGGCCGCTCGGCCCGGGCGAGCGCGTCAACAGCCGCGGTTACCTGGTACGCAAGGGCAACGGCACCATCTACCCGACCACCGACCGCTCGGTCGTGGTGCGCGTCACCACCGAGGATGGCGCCGTGGGCTGGGGCGAGACCTATGGCATCTGCGCACCGCGCGCGGTGTGCGAAATCATCAATGATCTGCTCGCACCGGAGCTGATCGGGCGCGAGCCCGAAGACGTCGAGCAGGTCTGGGACGATCTGTACGGGCTGATGCGCGTGCGTGGCTGCTTCGGCGGCTTCCACGTCGACACGATTGCTGCGCTGGACATCGCGCTATGGGATCTGCGCGCCCGCGCCCGCGGCGTGCCGTTGTGGAACTTGCTCGGCGAGCGCCAGCGCACGGCCATTCCCGGCTACCTCTCCGGCTTGCCGGCCGGCACGCTGGAAGAGAAGTTGCAGATGGCGCGCGACTTCGCCGCGCAAGGGCATGACGCCTTCAAGATCCACGCGGTAGTGAGCCATGAGGGCATCGTCGAGGAGATCGCCGGCCTGCGCGCCGCGCTCGGCCCCGGCCCGGCACTCATGGTCGACCTGCATTGGAAGTTCGACCTGGCGCAAGCCCAGGCCATGGCCGAACAATTGGCACCGTTCGATCTGAAGTTCATCGAGGCGCCGCTCAAGCCCGAGGATATCGAGGGCTTGATCGCACTCGGCCGGTCCAGCCCGGTACCGATTGCCGCTGGTGAAGAGTGGCATACCGAGTACGAGGCGCGGCTGCGCCTGGCGGGCGGGTCGCTGTCCTTCATCCAGCCGGAAATGGGGCATACCGGGATCACCCAGTTCCTGCGCATTGCGCGGCTGGCGCAGGCACAGGGGGTGCCGATCGCCCCGCACGCCACCATCGGCGGTGGTCTGTTCATGGCCGCCAGCCTGCATGTGGCCAGCGCGTTGCCCGGCCTGTGGCGGCACGAATGGCAGCACTCGATCTTCTCGCGTTCGCTGCAGATGCTCGACACCGACATGGCCTACCGCGACGGCCACTATCACCTGCCTAGCGGCCCCGGGCTGGGTGCCGCGCCCGGCGCACGCTTCTGGAATCACGCCGAAGCGGTGGCCTGAGCCGGCGCTGCGTAGGCCAAGGACAACGGCGAACGCCTGGCGAGCCGCAAGGCTGCCCAGGCCAGCAACACCGCCAGCGGATGCAGGAAGGCCATCAGCACGAACGTGCGGTCGAAGGAGTGGCCGGCAACCAGCACGCCGACCACCTGCGCCGAGAGCATGCCGCCCACGGCACTGCCACAGCCGATCAGGCCGGCCACCGAGGCGATGTAGCGCGAAGGGAACAAGTCCACCACCAGCGTGGTGAGATTGATCTGGTAGACCAGGTGGGCAAACGTCACCAGGCAGGCCAGGCCCAGCAAGACCGGCAGGGGCGGATGCAAGGTAATGAGGATGCCGATTGGCGCCAATGCGGCCGCGCCGGTCATGGTCAGCAGGCGGCTGCGCACCGGCGACACGCCACGCCGCACCAGCGCGCCGGAAATCGCGCCGCCGCCGACGCTGCCGATATCGGCGGCCACGTACACGACCCACGCCAGCGAGGCGATCGCCGCCAGGCTCATGCCGCGCATGTCGCCGAGGTATTTGGGGAACCAGAACAGATAGAAGTACCAGACCGGGTCGGCGATCATCCGCGAAAAGATCAACGCCCACACCGCGCGGTCGCGTGCGAGCCGGCCCCAGATGCCTTTCATCGACGGCTGCGGCGTCGCTTCGGCCGCGGCCTTCTGCTCGCGTGGATAGGCCCACCACCAGCCAATGATCCAGACCATCCCGGCCACGCCGGTGATCCAGAACGCGCTGCGCCAGCCATAGGTCAGTGCGATACCGCCGATCAGTGGCGGCGCCAGGGTGGCGCCGATCATCGCGCCGGCGGTGTACAGGCCCAGCGCCAGTCCGCGCTGGCGCGGCGGGAATTGTTCGGCCACGACCTTGGTGCCAACGGTGTAGTTGCCCGGCTCGCCCAAGCCCAACGCAAAACGCGCCGCGCCCAGCTGGAAACTGCTGCGCACCATGCCGGTGGCGATATTGGCCAGCGACCACCAGCCGACGAACAGGATCAGCGCCATGCGCGCGCCGAGCCAGTCGGTGATGCGTCCGGCCATGACGTAGGCGGCGGCATAGGCGAGCAGGAACACCTGCACTACGCGCGCGTACTCGATGTCGCTCATGCCCAGGTCGGCCTGGATCGTGGTGGCCAGGATCGAGAGCGCCTGGCGATCCAGGTAGTTGATGACCGTGGAGAAGAACAGCAGGGCCAGCAGCACCCACTTGGTGCGCGCGGAAGCGCCGTTCACCCGCACACCTGGTTGGTCATCGTCGCTGCCTCCGCAAGGAAGCCTGCAACCTATTGCTATTGTAGCAACAAGTCAAACCGCAACGCGGCAAAGATGGCTAGCCGATTTCCACCGCTGCCAGGCGCAGCGCCGCCACCAGTTCGGCGGTGGCCGATTCCGGAATCCAGCCCGACATCGCGATGCCGGCGTGCACCGGATCGCCCATCGCGATGGCGACGATATGGTGGTCGCGCTCGTCGGCCACATGCACCCGGGCGTAGCCCTGCTCGCGCGTTTGCGCCAGCGTGCGCAACAGCTGTTCGATGCCTTCGGGGAACATCGGGATCGGCCGCTCGCGGTAGAGCTCGCGCACTTCCTCGTCGGACAGCTGCGACAACAGGACGATGCCGATTCCGCTGGTGGTGGCCGGCAGCAAGCCGATGCGGCCCAGGCCGCGCGCGGCCTCGATTCCCGGCGGGGCGTGGAAGAGATAGCTGACGCTGTCGTTCCACAGCACGCCCATCGCGACCGTGTGTCCAAAGCGTCGCAGGCTTTCCAGCACCGGCATCGCGCGACGGATCAAGCCAGAGGCGAACAGGCTTTGCGCGGCCAGCACATGCATGCCTGGGCCAGGCGTGTATTTGCGGTCTGCGGTCTGCCGGGCGATGCCCAGGTAGGCCAGGGTCTTGAGCAGCCGGTTGACCCGCGTGGGGTTGGCGCCGAGCTGGCGCGCCAGCTCGCGGCAGCCAACCGGCTCGGGCGAGGAGGCCAGCGCCTGCAAGGTGGCGATGCCGTCGATCAGGCTCTGGTTGGGCTGGGCATTGGGCTTGGTTCGCATCCGCCAAAGCGTACTTGCGCGCCCCCGCTAATGCCACCAATAGCAACACTTTCGATGGCTAGGCGCCGGCGCGCGGCGCCGGTTCGTGGATCGGGCAGCGGTTGAAGCTGGCGCGGAAGTGGCGCGAGGCGGCCATCACCACGCGCCGGGCGCGGTTGATCGCCCCCAGTGGCCGGTGCGCGGCCAGGGCATGCCATGGCGAGAACGCCAGCGCGTCTTCGCGGGCGGCCGACGCCGCTTCCCACGCCGCCTGCGGCGGCACGATCAGCCGCGCCACCGGCACGAACGGACTGGCGTCCTGCGGCCACTCGACTGCCGCATCCTCCACCGGCATGCGTTCGAGGTCGCGACACAGCTGTACCCGCAGCGACCATTCCACGGGCGCATCTAGATTGGCGAAGAAGGCGGCGATCGCCTCGCGCTGCGCGTCCGGCTCGCTCTCCAGTTCTGCGTCTTGCAACGCCAGCAATGCCGGCGACAGCGGCGCCAACGAGAACTTGGCGATGTGCGGCCCATAGAGGAACGGCACCTGGCTGAAGAACGTCTCGCCTAGCGGATGCCGCTGCGGCTCGCCGCCCAATCCCTTCAACTTGCGGCTCTCGCCGCCCATCGCCTCCAGGCCGCGTTCGAGGCCGCGCAAGGTCGCCGAAATCACCTGCTTGGTGCGCGGCATGCGTTCGGTAGTGGCGGCCAACAGCCGAGCGGCGTTGACGAAGCCCTTGACCCCAGGGCTGGTGAACGCAGGCGCGTTGACCATCAGGAAATCCTGGGTGTGTTGCTCGCCGCCACCTTGTACGCGCGCACCTTCGACGCCGAGCACCTTCAGCGCCATGGCGCGTGGCGTGGAGACGGTGTCGGGCAGTTGCTCGGCGGGCGGCGAGGACAGCCGCACGATCGCCTCGTAATGACCTGGCGCGGCGAACAGCCCATGCGCCAGTTCCGCAGGCAGGCCTGCCTCCACTTCAAGCGCAGCGGCGAGCAGGCCTTGGCCCTTGGCGTGCACGGCGCGGTGGGCGTGGCCTTCATGTTCGGCGACGGTGCGGGCCATGCGCACGAACAGGTCCTCCAGTTCGGCGATGTGCTCGGCCTCACCCGGTTCGGGATGTTCGATGCCAGCGTGATAGTGGATCGGCGGGGCGATGGCATTCATGCGGCGGCGCTCGGGCGGGAAGCCGCAACATCAACGATCGCGCATCAGCGTGCCGTGCACGCGGGATCAGCAAGGCGTGCAGTGGCCCTGGCGATCAGGCCAGGCGGCGCCATTCCCCCGGCGCCAGGCCATCGAGCCGGTGCGGCCCCATCGCCACCCGCACCAGGCGCAGGGTGGGCAGGCCGACGGCCGCGGTCATGCGCCGTACCTGGCGATTGCGGCCTTCGCGCAGCGTGATCGCAAGCCAGGCATCGGGCACGGTCTTGCGGAAGCGTACCGGCGGATCGCGCGGCCATAGCGCCGGTGCGGGCTCGAGCCGCTCGGCGCCGGCCGGCAGGGTGGGACCGTCATTGAGGACAACGCCGCGTTGCAGTTGCTGCAGCTGCTCCGGCGTTGGCGTGCCCTCGACCTGGACCCAATACGTCTTGGGCTCCTTGTGCCGCGGATCGGTCAACCGCTGCGCCAGGCGGCCGTCGTCGGTCAACAGGAGCAGGCCTTCGCTGTCGTAGTCCAGGCGGCCGGCGGCGTAGACGTCCGCCGGCAGGCCGAAGCCGGCCAGCGTGCGCCGCGGCGGTTGGCTGCGGTCGGTGAACTGGCACAACACATTGAACGGCTTGTTGAAGGCAATCAGCATGGCATCGGCGCGGCACGACGGCCACGCTGGGCGCGTGGCCGCCGGTCCCGATTCACGTCACTGCTTGACGAACTTCAGCGTCATCCGGTCGCTTTCGCCGATGGCCTGGTATTTGGCGTCGTCGGCCTTGTCGTGCTTGTTGCTCGGCGGCAGCGTCCACACGCCACCAGGGTAATCCTTGGTATCGCGCGGGTTGGCGTTGAGCTGGCTCTTGCCGGCCAGCTTGAAGCCGGCCGCTTCGGCCATCGCGATGACTTGCTGTTCGCCCACGTAACCGCTCTCGTCGTCGGCCGGCACATCGGCCTTGGCGCGGTGCTCGACCACACCGAGCACGCCGCCCGGCTTGAGCACGGCGTTGAACGCCTTGAACATGCCTTCGGCCTGCCCGGCCGAGCGCCAGTTGTGGACGTTGCGGAAGGTCAACACCAGGTCGGCGGAATTGGCCGGGCCCAGCACCGGTGCAGCCGGGTCGTAGCCGACGAGGGTCGCCTTTGCGTACTGCGCCGTGCCGGCGCTGAACTTTTTCTGCAACTGGTCGCGCTGGCGCTGCTGGTAATCGCGGCCGCCGCCGGCGGCGACCTTGGCCGGATCAACCACCGCGGCGATGTAGTGACCCTTATCGCGCAGGTAAGGCGCGAGGATTTCCGCGTACCAGCCGCCACCGGGGGTGATCTCGATGACGGTCTGCTCCGGGCCAATACCGAAGAAGGCCAGGGTCTGGCCGGGGTGGCGGTAGACATCGCGCTTGACGTTACCCGGATCGCGCCAGCTGCCATTGATGGCCGCCTGCAGCGCGGCGTCGGGCGCCGGCAGGGTGGCGCTATCGGCAGGCTTGATCGCCTGCGCGCTGGGCATCGCCAGGGTGGTGGCAAGGGCGAGCGCACAAACAGTCATGAGCTTATGAGCAGACATGCAGAGACCTCCGTCAGCGAAAGTGCGGCGAGCCTAGCACGCCCCTGCGAAGGACCGCGGTGCATTGCGCAACGCAGCGTGCACCGTGTGTCACACCTTGGCCGGGCGCCGCCGTCTATGCTGTGACGCCCGACCTAGCGGAGCCATTGCCATGACTTCCCCGCGCCCCCTGGGCCGCTCAGGCCTGCAAGCCCAGCCGATCGCGTTCGGCGGCAACGTCTTCGGGTGGAGCGCCGATGAGCGCACCACGTTCGCGCTGCTCGACGCTTTCGTCGAAGCCGGTTTCAACCTGATCGACACCGCCGACGCCTATTCGGCCTGGGTGCCGGGCAACCACGGTGGCGAATCGGAAACCCTCATCGGCCGCTGGCTCAAGCACAGCGGCAAGCGCAACCAGGTGCTGATCGCGACCAAGGTCGGCAAGTGGAGCGAACGGCCGGGCCTGGCGCCGGACAACATCGCCGCGGCCGCGGAAGACTCGCTGCGCCGGCTGCAGACCGATGTCATCGACCTGTACCAGGCGCACGCTGATGATGACTCGACACCGTTGGAAGCCACGCTGGCGGCGTTCGGCCGTTTGATCGAGCAGGGCAAGGTGCGCGCGATCGGCGCCTCCAACTACAGCGCCACGCGCCTGCGCGATGCCCTGGAAGTGTCGGCGCAGTACCACTTGCCGCGCTATGAAACGCTGCAGCCGGAGTACAACCTGTACGACCGCGCTGGCTACGAGCAGGCGCTGGCGGCGGTGGTCGCCGAGCATGGGCTGGGTGTCATCGGCTATTACTCGCTGGCCAGCGGCTTCCTCAGCGGCAAGTACCGCAGCCCGGCCGATGCGGCCAAGAGCAGCGCGCGCGGCCAGGCGGTGGTGAAGCAGTACCTCAATGCGCGCGGCTTGCGCATCCTGGCGGCGCTGGACGACATCGCCGCCAGGCATTCGGCCACGACCACGCAAGTGTCATTGGCCTGGCTGATCGCCCAGCCGCACATCACCGCACCGATCGCCAGTGCCACCTCGGTGGCGCAGCTGCAGGATCTGTTGGCTGCGGCGCGACTGCAGCTTTCCGTGGAGGAGTTGGCGCAGTTGGACGAAGCCAGCTCCGAGTGAGGCCGGCCTCTTGTAGGAGCGGCTTCAGCCGCGACCGTCGTCTGACAGTTCGCAGCTCCGCTCGTCGGGGCTAAAGCCCCTCCTACAGTTAGACCTCGAACGGTGCCGGTCCTAGCGACTCGGCCAGGTAGTCCAGGAACGAGGTGATCCGCGCCGAGACTGCGGTGTTGCGGTAGTACACCGCGTTGATCGGTTGCCGCATGTCGAGCGTGAGTTGCGGCAGTACCTGCACCAGGGTGCCGGCAGTGCGGTCGCTGGCGGTCATGAAATCGGACAGGCAGGTGATGCCGGTGCCGGCGCGCGCCAGGTGCAGCAGCGTCTCGCCACTGGCCGCGGCTACCTGTGGCTCGACCGTGATCGGTTCGCCGTCAGGCCCCGGCAGCGGCCAGCGCTTGAGTCCCTCTGGCTGCTGGAAGCCGATCAGGCTGTGCTCGCGCAGCAGTTGTGCCACGTCCACTGGCGCGCCATGGCGGGCCAGGTACTCGGGGCTGGCGAGCAGGCGCAGGCGGCTGCGCCCGATCGGGCGGGCATGCAGGGTGGAGTCGCCCAGCGGGCCGATGCGGAACGCCAGGTCGGTGCGGCGTTCGACCAGGTCGATGTTGCGCTCGTTGCCGTTGAGTTCCAGCTGCACTTCCGGGTAGCGCGCGCGGTAGCCCGGCACGTGCGGGACGATGACGTGCAGCAGGAACGAGGTGGCCGCATCGATGCGCAGGCGCCCGGCCGGGCGCTCGCGGCGTCCGGCCATCTGCGCCTCGGCCGCTTCCACTGCCTCCACTATCGCGCGGGCCTGCAGCAGGAACGCCTCGCCTTCCTCGGTCAGCCGCAGCCGCCGGGTGGTGCGCGTGAGCAGGGCCACGCCGAGATTCTTCTCCAGCCGGCCCAGCGCCCGGCTTACCGCCGAGACCGTCAAGCGCAGCGTTTCCGCCGCACCGGTGATCGAGCCACTGTCGACCACCGCCAGGAAGGCCTGCATTTCGTCGAGGGTCGTCTTCATGACCGGATTATTGCCTGAGCGGAAAGAGTGTTTAGACGATATCCGGCTTTTTGCGCAAAAGTATCCCGGCCACACTGCGCGGCCTCCTTCCTTCGGACCTGGCCCCATGTCCCGTGGCATCCCGCTCGCCTTGCTGGCCCTCACCCTGGGGGCCTTCGCCATCGGCACGACCGAGTTTGTGATCGTCGGCCTGATTCCCACCATCGCCGCCGACCTCGGCGTCAGCCTGCCGTCGGCCGGCTTGCTGGTCAGTCTCTACGCGCTCGGCGTGGCGGTGGGCGCGCCGGTGCTGACCGCGCTCACCGGACGCGTGCCACGCAAGGCACTACTGGTCGCGCTGATGGCGCTGTTCACCCTCGGCAACCTGGTGGCGTGGCTGGCGCCGGGCTACGCCACGTTGATCGTCGCACGCGTGTTGACCGGCCTGGCGCACGGCGTGTTTTTCTCGATCGGCTCGATCATCGCCACCTCGGTGGTGCCGAAAGAGAAGGCCGCCAGCGCGATCGCAATCATGTTCACCGGCCTCACCGTGGCGCTGGTCACCGGCGTGCCGCTGGGGACCTTCATCGGCCAACACCTGGGTTGGCGCGCGACCTTCCTGGCGGTCGCCGGGCTGGGCGTGGTGGCGCTGCTGGGCAGCCTGCTGTTCGTGCCGAAGAACGTGCACCACAGCGCACCGGCCAGCTTTCGCCAGCAGTTGGGCGTATTGGCGCAGCCGCGGCTGTTGCTGGTCTATGCGATGACCGCGCTGGGCTACGGCGGCAGCTTCCTCGCCTTCACCTTCCTGGCGCCGATCCTGCAGCAGGTCAGCGGTTGGTCGGCCAACGCAGTCAGTGGCGTGCTCCTGCTCTACGGCGTGTCGGTGGCGATCGGCAATTTGTGGGGCGGCCGCCTGGCCGATCGCCACGGGCCGGTGCCTGCGCTGAAGCGAATGTTCTTGTTGCTGGCGCTGGTGTTGTTCGTGCTGACCTTCACCATGGCCCACCACTGGCTGGTGCTGGTGACGGTAATGGCCTGGGGCGCGGTGGCGTTCGGCAATGTGCCAGGGCTGCAGGTCTACGTGGTCAAGCAGGCGCAGCGGTTCGCGCCGCAGGCGGCCGACGTTGCCTCGGGCCTGAACATCGCCGCGTTCAATGTGGGCATCGCGCTGGGCTCGTCGATGGGGGGGCTGGTAGTCGAACACCTCGGCCTGCGCCACACACCGTGGATCGGCGCGCTGGTCGTGCTGGGCGCGCTCGGCCTGACCACGCTGAGCGGGCGGCTTGATCGTCGTGACGGCGTAGCCGTGCGCACCGAAGGTCTCGCCGCGCCCGCGCACTGAACCTGCAACGCTGATTTCCCCGCCGGTGCCTGTTCGCATCACCCTACTGCCCTACCCTGTTCCCGTCTTTCCAAGGAGTTTCCCCCATGACTGTCCCCGCTTTCGGCCTGGGCACTTTCCGCCTGAAAGGCCAGACCGTGATCGCTTCGGTTCGCGACGCGCTGGACGTGGGCTATCGCGCCATCGATACCGCGCAGATCTACGGCAATGAAGCCGAGATCGGCCAGGCCATCGCCGAGTCGGGCGTGCCGCGCGAGCAGCTCTATCTCACCACCAAGATCTGGATCTCGCAGTTCCGCCATGACGACCTGCTCGCCAGCCTGCGCGAAAGCCTGCGCAAGCTACGCACTGACCAGGTCGACCTCACGCTGATCCATTGGCCCTCGCCCGCCGACCAGGTGCCGATGGCCGAATACCTGGGCGCGCTGGCCGAGGCCAAGGCGCTGGGCCTGACGCGGGAGATCGGCGTTTCCAATTTCACCATCGCGCTCACCGCGCAGGCGATCGAACTGCTCGGCGCCAAGGAGATCGCGACCAACCAGATCGAGATCAGCCCCTACCTGCAGAACCGCAAGCTCACCGACTATCTGCGCGGGCAGGGAATCCATGCCACCTCGTACATGACCCTGGCGTATGGCGAGGTGCTCAACGATCCGGTCATCGCCGCGATCGCCGCCCGGCACGGCGCCACGCCGGCGCAGGTGGCCCTGGCCTGGGCGCTGCGATTGGGCTATTCGGTGATTCCTTCCTCCACGCGCAGGGCCAACCTGGAAAGCAACCTGGGCGCGCGCGAACTGGCGCTGGATGACGCCGATATGGCGCAGATCGCCGCGCTCGACCGTGGCCACCGGTTGGCCAGCCCCGAAGGCATCGCACCGGCTTGGGACTGAATGCGCAGAGTGGAAAATCAGCACTGGCAGCCCGCAATCCGGGCTGCTAGGGTCTTCTGCAAGGGGGGTGGTCTCACGGAGTCCTGCCCATGCAACGCGCAACGCAGCAGTCCTCGTCTCACGTCCATATACCCGGCGCTATCGCGTGTGCTTTCATCGACGTGGATGCCGAGCTGGCCTATTGGCGCCAATGCCACGCACTAGGCCATCTGGGACCGCACGGCTTTGATGCCTATGCCGCGCTGTTGAAGCTCGGCTATGACATCTACCTGGGCCACCCGCGTGCGCGCGAGGCGCATCTATACGAAGTGCTGCACGATGCCTATGCAAGGCAATCGGAGTCAGCGCCGCTGAGCTGGGACGAAACCCGCTGGCTGATTCGCCGCGCCTGGCAACGCATCAGCTACCCCAGCTGAGCTGCAGCGCCCTTCAATTGCCCGGCGTGCGCACCGCAAGGCTGTGCTTGCCGGCAATGGCGCGCATGCCCTGCAGGGTGGCGCCAATCAGCGCCGCGTAGCGTGCACGCCAACATTGCGCACGCACCTGAGGGTCTTCGGCGTCATCGAGCGCGTCGAGCACCTGGCCGATACGCAGATCGGCAAACGCGCCCCGATGCATGTACGGCTGGGCGGGCTCGATCACGTCCACCGGCGCGCGCCACTCGGCCACCACGGTTTCGGCGATCCCGGCCACGCAGGACAGCTGGTGCATGCCGGTCTGGGTTTCATGCAGCATCTCGCGGCAGGCCCAATCCCACAGGGCAGCCTTGTCGTCGGCCTGCGCATCGGCCAGCGCCTGGAGCGCAGCGTCCACTTCGTTGACGCGAGGATCGAACATCGCCTGTCCTGCCATGTTGCTTTGCAGCATCATGCACCCAACCGGTGTGAGCGGCGGGTGGAGAACGGGCCTGGAAGCATGAACAGGTAATGCTGACTTTCCACACATGCGCGCCGGGCGCAGGGGGCGGATGCTGGCCCCGCCCCTACCGGAGTTGGCCGACATGAAGCTCAAGCGCCTGCCGTGGATTGCCCTTCTTGCGCTAGGCGTGGCGGGCCTGGCACAGGCCGAACCGGCCAAGCCGCACCTGTCTTCGCGGCAATGCAATTTCGATACGCCCTACGACCTGCGCATTGCCGAGGATGGCGTCTGGCTGCAGCGCGAAACTGGGCTGCCGCGCGAGGTCTACATCCACGATGGCGGTATCAGCATCGATCAACGCACGCAGGCGATCAGCGCCAGCGACGCGCAGCGCCTACGGCGCATGGAGGCGATGACCCGCGACCTGGTACCCGCGGTAGCCGGGGTCGCACGCGACGCAGTGGACATCGCCTTCGATGCACTGGCTGGCGTGGTGCAGATCATGAGCGGCAGCAAGTCCAAGGCACGCGAGGTGGAACGCTACCGACGCCAGGCGCTGGCGCAGGTCGATGAGTCGCTGGGCAGGGGCCGCTGGGACCAGAAGGCCTTCGATGCGAAATTCGAAGCCAATGTGGAGCGCGCCGCCGACGAAATGGCCACCAGCTTGATGCGCGGGGTGATGTGGTCGGTGTTTACCGGTGGCTCGGATGATATCGAGCGTCGCGCAGATGCGATGGAGAAGGACCTCGATGCGCGCATGGATGCCCGCGGCAAGGCCCTGGAGGCAAAGGCGCAATCGCTGTGCGCGCAGGTCACCGCGCTGCACGCCGAACAACAGCAACTGGAACTGCGCTACCAGGGCCAGCCACTGCAATTGCTGCAACCTGCGCCGGACACCTCCGCCGATGCGGTGGCCAGCAACGAGCGCTGAGCCTTAGTCGACCAGCCACTCGCGCAGTGCATCGGTCACCGCGCGCGGCTGTTCCAGTGGCGAGAGATGTCCGCAATCGGGAATCTCGACAAAGCGCGCGCCCGGCACCAGTTCAACGATTTCCGCAAGCAGCGGCGGTGGGGTGATGGCGTCGTCGGCGCCACATAGCACCAGCAGCGGCTTGCGCCAGCTGGACAGCACGTCATGGCCGTCCACGCGCGCGAGCAGGCTCTGCCGGGCGAATACTTCGGCGCCCAGCCGCGTGGTCATTGCACGAACGCGTTCGAGCAGGGCGTGGTCGTGCAGCCGCGACGGTGCCACGTAGCTGCGCATCAGCTTCTCGCCGAAACCATGGAAGCTGCCTTCGACGCGTGAGGCGCGTGCCAGGGCCTGTCGTTGCGATACGCGCTCGGGGGTGTCGGCGCGTATCGAGGTATCCAACAAGGCCAACCGTTCTACCCGCTCCGGCGCTACCCGCAGGATCTGCTGGGCGATGTAACCACCGAGCGAGAAACCAGCCAGCGCAAAGGAGGCCGGCGCAGCGGCCAGCACCGCATCGGCGACAGCTTCGAGCGTGTCGCCCTGGGTGAGGTCGCCGACCTGGCAGCGCGCCTGGCCGGACAGCGCCTCCACCTGCGCGGTCCACAACGCTGCGTCATTGAGCAGGCCGGGCAACAGCAGCAGGTCAGTGGAAGCCGGAGTCATGCGCCGTGCCAGAAAGGACGGCGTTCAAAGCGAGAGGTAGCAGGCATGCGCTGGATTGTGCTGGCGCCGGCGCAAGCCGTCCATGATCAGATCTGGCGGCCGTCGCTTGCCTCAGTGGTCGCGAGCAAGCGGCGAATCTGCATCAGCGACAAGCCTTCGCTGCGCGCCTGGCGCAAGCGCAGCAAGCGCTCGAGGTCTTCCTGCCGGTAGCGGCGGTGGCCGGTGGGCGTTCGCTGCGAGGGCGCCAGCAGACCGAGGGATTCGTAGTGACGGATGCTCTGGGTATGGCAACCCGCGGCCCGGGCCAGCTCTCCGATCTTCATGCCACCTCCGCGTCGGGAGTGGCCATTGTCGCCAATCGATGTCGGAGGGCTGTCGGGGCGCCGCGGGCGGCCGAAGCCGCACGCGGGCCAGGACGATCAAGCCAGGGTCAGGGTGACGTCGATGTTGCCGCGGGTGGCGTTGGAGTACGGGCACACCTGGTGCGCCGCGTCGACCAGCGCCTGCAACTGCTCGCGCTCCATGCCGGGCACGGCGATCTTCAGCTCGACGGCCAGGCCGAAGCCGCCCGGGATCTGGCCGATGCCGACGCTGCCTTCAATGGTCGGTTCGGCTGGCAGCTTGATCTTTTCGCGAGCGGAGACCGCCTTCATCGCGCCGATGAAGCAGGCCGAATAGCCGGCAGCGAACAATTGCTCAGGGTTGGTGCCGGCACCGCCGGCGCCGCCAAGCTCGCGCGGGGTCGAAAGCTGGACGTCCAGGGCCTGGTCCGAAGACACGGCACGGCCTTCGCGGCCTCCGGTGGCGGTGGCGTGGGCGGTATAGAGAACGGTGGTCGGCGATGCCATGGTGGTGCTCCTCGTGAGTGGCGGGGTATCCGCGCTATTAAATAGTGTGCGATGTATTAGGGTCGAAAAGGTCAGCTGGTGGCCTTGTTGAGATCGTTGCGAAGCTTCCCCAGCCGGGCGTGCAGTGCCTGGGCTTCTTCCAGGCTGCAGGCCACCGCGCAGCCGATCTGCTCAGGAATGGTGGCGGCGCGCTCGCGCAGCGCGCGGCCGGCATCGGTCAGCCCGATCACCACCTGGCGTTCGTCGGCGGTGCCACGGCGGCGCGATACCCAGCCGGCGGCTTCCAGACGCTTGAGCAGGGGGGTCAGGGTGGCCGAATCCAGGAACAACCGTTCGCCGATATCCGAAACCGTGCGCTGGTCCTGCTCCCACAGCACCAGCATCACCAGGTACTGCGGATAGGTGAGGTCCAATTGCTTGAGCAGCCCGCGGTAGAGCTTGTTCATCGCCAGCTGGGTCGAGTACAGCGCGAAGCACAGCTGGTTATCGAGCTTCAGGCGTTCTGCGATGGCGGTGGTGGCAGGCAGTTCCATGGCGTGCAATTTACATAGCGCGCTATTTAATAGCAAGCAGGAACGAGAAACAGACAGGTTTCGTTCAGTTATGCGCGGTGGGCGGTCGCCAGGTATTCGGCGCTCTGCATTTCGATCAGGCGCGAGGCGGTGCGCTCGAACGCGCCGGCCAGGCGCTCGCCGCTATAGAGCGCCGGCGGCGCGTCGACCGCAGTGCAAACCAGGTTGACCTGACGATCGTAGAGCTCGTCGATGAGGTTGACGAAGCGCCGCGCCGCGTCTTCGTTCATGCGATCGAAATGCGGGATGCCGCCGACCAGCACGGTGTTGAACTCGCGCGCGATCTCGATGTAGTCCGCGGTCCCGCGTGGACCTTCGCACAAGGCGGCGAAATCGAACCAGGCGATGCTCTTGCCGCGGCCACGCACCGGGATCTTGCGGCTGTCGATCTGGATGTTGCCGGCATGCGCGGCACTGCCGCCGCTCAGCTCGGCCCAGCGTTGGGCCAACCAAGCATCGGACTGCGGGTCCAGCGGCGCGCGATACACCGGCGAGCGCGTCAGCGCGCGCATGCGGTAGTCCTCGGTGCCTTCGGCGTACAACTCCACGCAGAACTTCTGCAGCAGTGCGATCGCCGGCACGAAGCTTTCGCGCTGCAGGCCATTGGCGTAGAGGTTTTCAGGCGCGGTATTGGAGGTGGTGACCAGGGTCACGCCTTCGGCGAACAAGCGTTCGAGCAGGCGCGCCAGCAACATGGCATCGCCGATGTCGGTGACGAAGAATTCGTCGAGCACCAGCACGCGCAGGTTCTCGCGCCATTCCTGGGCGATCTTGGCCAGGGGATCGCTCTGGCCGGCATGTTCGCGCAGGCGCTCGTGCACCCCGCGCATGAAGCGATGAAAGTGCGTGCGGTACTTCTGCTTGATCGGCAGGCCGTCGTAGAACAGGTCCACCAGGAACGTCTTGCCGCGCCCCACCCCGCCCCAGAAGTACAGCCCGCGGACCGGTTCGGGCTTTTTCCAGAACGCGGAGAGCCGGTCGAGCCAGCCGTCCTGCTCGCTGTCCAGCAGCGCTTCGTGGATGCGGTCCAGCTCGGCCAGCGCGGCGTGCTGCGCCGGGTCGTCGTTCCAATCGCCGCGCGCCACGCCCTCGGCGTAACGCTGCGACGGGGTCATCTGGGTCATGTGCGCTTCGCCCGCCTCAGCCTTGGGCGCCGGGCAGCCAGCGCCGCACCCCGTGCTGGAGGGCGCCACGCAGGTCGATCAGCTTGCGGTGGAAGAAGTGACTGGTGTCGGGCATGCGCACTAGTTCGCGCGGCGCCTCCAGCGTGTCCAGCCAGCGGTAGACCGCCTGCGCGTCGACGATCTCGTCGGCCTCGCCCTGGATCACCAGCCACTGCGGCGGCGGTTGCAGGTTGTCGAAATCCCAGCCGCGATCGACCGGCGGGGCGATCGAGACCAGCACTTGCGGCTGCACTTCGCCGGCCAGCCGCAGCGAAACGAACGCGCCGAAGCTGAAACCGGCCAGCCACAGCGCCGCGTCCGGGCGCTGCGCCCGCACCCAGGCAACGACCGCGCGCAGATCGTCCTGTTCGCCGTTGCCCTGGTCGAAGCTGCCAGCCGAGCCGCCGACGCCGCGAAAATTGAAACGCACGACGGTGACGCCGAGCTCGCGCAGCGCGCGTGCGGTCATCGTCACCACCTTGTTGTGCATGCTGCCGCCCTCGGTGGAGAGCGGATGGCAGACGATGGCCACGACCGGCAGCGGCGTAACTTCGCCTTCGGGCAAGTCGATGGCCGCTTCCACTGGGCCTGCCGGGCCGTCCAGCTGTAGCGCGCCGGATTCGAGGGGGAAGGAGACTTCGGACATGGCGGCATAATAACCGCCCCGCCGGGCCGCTCGATGCGCGCTGGCACACCGCATCGTCCCGCCCATGCCTTTTCTCTTGCTCAGCGTGCTCTGCAGCGTCCTGGTCTCGGTGCTGCTCAAATTGGCGCCACGCTGGCGCATCGACATCGCCCAGGCGATCACCTGGAACTACGCGGTGGCCGCCGCCCTGGCACTGTGGTTGCTCGACCCTTCGCTGGCGGCCTTGCGTGCACCGCAAACGCCATGGCTGCCGTTGCTGCTGCTGGCCGTCGCCCTGCCGTCGATTTTCCTGGTGCTGGCGCGATCGGTGCGCATCGCCGGGATCGTGCGCAGCGATGTCGCCCAGCGCCTGTCCTTGCTGTTGTCGCTGGCGGCGGCCTTCTTCTGGTTTGGCGAACCGACCGTGCCGGCCAAGCTCGTCGGCATCGGCCTGGGCCTACTGGCGATCATCGGCATCCTGCACCGCCCGGAGCGGCGCGATAACGGCACCGGCGACCAGGGCTGGCCCTGGCTGCTGGCAGTGTGGGCGGGGTTCGCGCTGATCGATGTGCTGCTCAAGCAGATCGCCCTGGCCGGCGTCTCCTCGCTGAGCTCGCTGACGCTGTGCTTTGCCATCGCCTTCGTGCTGATGCTCGCACTGCAACTGGCGCGGCGATGGCGCGGGCAGGTCATTTTCGATCGCCGCAGCCTGGCGGCCGGGTTGCTGCTGGGCGCGCTCAACTTCGCCAACATCCTGTTCTACGTGCGTGCGCACCAAGCGCTGCCGCACAGCCCGGCCGTGGTGTTCGCGACGATGAACATCGGCGTGGTCGCCCTCGGTGCGCTGGTCGGCATTGTCGGCTTCGGCGAGCGCACCAGCCGCTGGAACCGGGCGGGCCTGGTATTGGCGGTCGCAGCCATTGCGTTGATTGCTTTCGCCGCCCGACCTTGAACCAGGGGGGCTTGACAGGTTTGTTACCTTGTAACAGAACCCCTTCGAGTCCTCCCTATGAAGCCTTCGAACCCCGTCGTCTCGCCCTGGGCAGATCTTTCCGCCGCCGCTTTATCCGGGCTATGCCTGCTGCATTGCCTTGCGCTGCCGCTGGGGGCATCGCTGTTGCCGATGCTGGGCGCGTGGAGCGAGGCCGAATGGGTACATATCGTATTCGTATTGCTGGCCGCGCCCTTGAGCGTGGCCGCGTTGTACCGCGCGCATCAATGGCGGCCGCTGCCGGCAGGGATGTGGGCGCTGGCCGCGCTTGGCCTGGCGTTACTCACCGCCGGCGCACTGGCCTGGCCCAGCGCGCGCTGGGAAACACCGATTACCGTGGCCGGCAGCTTCGTTCTGGTGGCCACGCACCTGTGCAATCTGCTTCGCGGCCACGCCCACTGATTCCGCTCAGGGATCCAGGCCCAGTAGCAGCGGGTCATGGTCCGAGCTGCGCCACGGCCCTTCAACGTTGCGCTCGCGGTAGCCAAGCGCGTCCTCCTCGTCGGCGTTGATGTGCCACTCCACCGCGCCGCGCAGCGCTGGCGCCAGCGCCGGACTCAGCAGGGCATGGTCGAGGCGGCCCGTCTGGCCGTTGTAGACGTAGCTGTAGGGCTGCTCGACGCCGGCCACGACGAAGGCGTCCTGCCAGCCGCGTTCGCGCAGCTCGCGCAGCGGGGCCTCCTGGGCATAGGCGTTGAAATCGCCCAGCAGCACCGCGCGCTGGCTGCCGCTACGGGTGGGGTCGCCGCGTAGCCATTGGTCAAGCCGGCGCGCGGTGTCCACGCGCGTAGCGTTCCAGCAGGCCTGGCCATCGTGTTGATCGGCGTCGGCACCGCTGGCGTCGCTGCAGCCCTTGGACTTGAAGTGGTTGGCCACCACCACGAATCGCTTGCCGCCGGCCTTGCCGCGGAATGCCTGCGCCAGCGGCACGCGGCTGTGGTCGGCGAATGGGCCGCCTTCCAGCGTGGCCGGTTTGCCAAGCGGTTTGACCTTCGAGGCGCGGTAGATCAGGCCAACGCGGATCGGATTGCTGCCCGGCCCCTGGCCGGCATCGACATAACGCCAGTCGCCGGCTGCGCCCTGCCCGGCATTCAACGCCGCCACCAGCGTGGCGATCGCTGAGTCGGGACCATAGCCGTCGTTCTCCAGCTCCATCAGTGCGGCCACATCGGCCTGCAATGGCCGGATGGTCGCCACCAGCTTGGCCAGCTGCGCCTGGAATTCGGCGGGCGTGCGGGCACCGCGCAGCGTCGGGAAGCCGCCGCCCTGGCCGTCGCCGTTGAAGAAATTCTCCAGATTGAAGGCGGCCACGCGCAGCGCGCCGGCTACCTGCGGCGGCGCTGGCCGCTGCACGGGCGGCAGTTGCAGCGGTGCGGTCAGCTGCAGCCGCCAGCTACCGTTATAGCGGCGGTCGACAATGCCTTCGACGCCTCGCAGCTCGATCCCGGTCCGCAATGTCACTGCGCTAGGCAGGTAGGCGATCTGCGCCGGATTACGCTCGCCGCTGCCATCATCCAGCACCAGCTTGCGGCGGTTGTTGTCGCGCTCCACCTCGGCATAGGCCTCGCTGCCGGGCAGCGCGACCTCGCTCGGCTGCCACAGCCGGCCTCCGAATGCAGTGACGAGTTCGCCGTTGCGCGCCAACCCATCGGTGCCGGACAACGTGAGCGGCGCGGTGATACGCACGTGCTCGCCTTCCAGCGCGCGCCAGTCGGCCGGTGACGCGTCGAGTTCGCGCACGGGAAGCGCCTGCGCGTGCCCCAGCACTTCGATGCGCTCGGCCTTCAGCGTGGTCAGTGTGGCCTGCGCGGCAGCCACCACCTCGTTGACCTCACCGCGTACCCGTACCCGGTCGCCTGCGGCCAGCTTCGGCTCGCCTGCCGCTTGCACGAACAACGCATCGGAGGTGGCGTCATCGCCGTCGCCGGCATCCTGGATGAAAAATCCGCCCAGGCTTGCCCGCCAGTCGGCGGTGACCACGCCTTCGACCGTGACCGCTTTACCCTCGTAGGAACTGCGCGCACCGCTGCCTTGAACGGTGCCGATCGGCAACGGTTTTGCCGCGGCCAACACCGCGGGCATGGCGGTAAGGAGCGCTAGCGTCAGCGCGGCCCGCTGCAGCTGTAACGAACGGGGTAGCAGGGGCAACGACATGCAGGGCTCCGAAAGGCGGCCAAACAAAACGCCGCCCGAAGGCGGCGCGGGGTGAGCACGATACACCGGCTCTATTTCAGGTTGGCGATCATCCAGTCGACGGTGGCCTTGACCTGTTCGTCGGTCAGCGCCGGGTTGCCACCCTTCGGCGGCATGATGCCGCCGTCCGGGCCGGTGTAGCCCTCGATCGCATGCTTGTGCAGGGTGTCCTTGCCCTGGGCCAGGCGGCTGTCCCAATGCGCGTGGTCCAGCGTCGGCGCATTGCCCACACCGTTCGTATGGCAGGCGGTGCACAGGTTGTCGAAGATCACCTTGCCGTCGGTGGTGCCGCCGTAGGCCACCTGTGAGGCGGCCTTGGCCACGGCCGCCGCGTTGGCGGCTGCCTGCGCCGCAGCCCCGGTGGTGCCGGCGTATACCGCACCGACCGGCGCGATGCGTTGCTCGGTGCGCTTGGCCGCGCTCGGTGAAATCTCGTCCGGAATGGCGCGCTGCAAATAAGCCGCAAAGACGATCAAGCCCAGGGTGATGAGCACCAACAAACCGATCACCATGGAAAATTTCTTCAGGAACTCGAGATCGTAATTCCGCACGCGCTCACTCCTGGCTGTAGTTCAGGGACTTTGGCTAAGCGCCGGAGTATAGGGCCAGTCCGTATTCACTAGAGCGCCCCTGAGCAAACTCGGGCTTGCGCGTGGGGGGCTTGCGGTAAATGCCGGGAAATCTGCGACGGCTGCCACAACCACGCCCCCTGTTTTTGCGGCGCTGCGGCACGTCGCCCGCGCCAGGCAAAATGAGTATCATTCCCAACACTGAACACCCCTTGCGGAGAGACCCCGATGAAATCGCTGCTGCTCGCCTGCGTCGCCTTGTCTTGCCTGGCACTGTCTGCCCAGGCTCATGAGATCTGGATTGAGCGCGACAAGGGCAATGGCCCGGTGCGGGTCTATTTCGGCGAGCCGGCCGAGAAGGTGCCCAATCCAGCCGAAGACGAACTCGGCCGGCTCAAGCATTTCGAGATCGTCGGCACCCAGGGCAAGGCCGGCGCCGCCACCCGCCAGGGCGACCATCTGGTGGCGCCACTGCCGGGCCAGGGCGATGCCTGGCTGTTCGACAACCAGGTGTTCGAGCCGTGGCAAGGCGAAGACAAGCGCTACGAAGCGGTGAGCTATTACGCCCGCGCCGGCCGTGACAACACCGTAGGCCGCCAGGTCCTGGAGTTGGTGCCCACGCGCAAGGACGGGGACACCCTCACCGTAATGTTCCGCAACCAGCCGCTGGCCGGCGCCGAGGTGGCGGTGATCGATGCGGACAAACAGCAGCAGACCCTGAAGTCCGATGCCAAGGGCCAGGTGACGTTGCCCAAGCTTGCGCCCGGCCGCCACCTGGTCACCGTCAGCCACCCCGAACCGGTGCAGAAGCAGATCGCCGGCAAGCCGGTGGCGGTGATGCACCACATCAGCACGCTGACCTTCGCTGTCGAGTAAGTCGCTGCCGTGTCCCGTTTCGCCGTCGACATGCCCTGGTTCAAGCGCCCCTGGCTGGGCGTGCTCTCGCGCAGCTGCGCGGCGATCTTCGGCGGCTATGCCCTGGCCAGTGCCTCTAGCCTGCTGTTGGCGCGCTTGCTGGCCACCCCGAGCCAGGCGGTGCTGACCGGAATGATGGTCGGCATCCTGGTGTGTGCCTGCGCGGCGCTGTGGGCATTTGCCACGGCCACGGCCTGGCGCGCCTGGGCCGGCATCCTCGCGCCGACCGTGGCGATGTTTGCAGCGGCGGCATGGCTGGGGCGGGCGGCGGGATGAAACAGGGTTTCCGCCAATCGATGGCCTGGCTGCACACCTGGACCGGCCTGCTGGTCGGCTGGGTGCTGCTGTTGATCTTCATGGGCGGTACCAGCGCCTATTACAAAGAGGAGATCAGCCGCTGGATGCGCCCGGAGCTGCCGATCGCGCAGACCGATACGGCCACCGCGCTCGCCAGTGCCGAACACTACCTGCGGCGCAATGCGCCAGACGCGCTGAGCTGGAATCTCACCCTGCCCGACGCGCGCTCGCAGGTCATCGAGATGTACTGGATGAATCCCCCGGCGCCCGCGGGTGCGCCAGCGCGGCGTTCCTATGGCCAGGCGACGGTCGATCCGCGCACCGGCGAAGCAGTGGCCGCACGTGAAACCAGCGGCGGCGAATTCCTCTACCGCCTGCACTTCGACCTGCACTATTTGCCGGCGATCTGGGCGCGCTACATCGTCGGTTTCTGCGCGATGTTCATGCTGGTGGCGATCATCACCGGGATCATCACCCACAAGAAGATCTTCAAGGACTTCTTCACCTTCCGCCCCGGCAAGGGCCAGCGCTCCTGGCTGGATTTCCACAACGTCAGTGCAGTCTTGGCGTTGCCGTACCACGCGATGATCACCTACACCGGCATCGTCACCCTGATGTTCATGTACTTGCCGTGGGGCATTGGCGCGCGCTATCCGGACAGTGAGCAGCGGTACTACGACGAAGCGGCCAACCGCATCGCCGACACCCGCCCGGCCGCAGGCAAGCCGGCGCAGATGCTGCCGCTGACCGAATTGCTGGACAAGGCGCGGGCGCAGTGGCCCGACGTCACGCTGGGTTCGGTCGCGGTCTCGAACCCAGGGGACGCGAATGCGGACGTGATTTTCAGCGCGCGGCCGCCGTCGATCTCTTTCTTCCCTCCGTCCCTGCGTTTCGACGGCAGCAGCGGCGAGCTGCTGGAGCGCAGCGGCCCGCCTGGCGCCGCGACGCTGACCTTCGGCACCCTGGAAGGACTGCACGTGGCCCATTTCGCCGACCCGGCGTTGCGCCTTTTGTTCTTCGTCTGCGGACTGCTGGGTTGCCTGATGGTGGCCAGCGGCGCGGTGCTGTGGGCGACCAAGGAGCGCCCGAAGCACCTCAAGGCCGGACGCATCGGCTTTGGCCTGCGCCTGGTGGATTCGCTCAATATCGGCGCGGTAGCCGGCCTGCCGATCGCGTTTGCCGCCTATTTCTGGGGTAACCGCCTGCTGCCGGTGGGCGTGGCCGGGCGCGCCGACCTGGAGGCCAACGTGTTCTTCTGGGCCTGGGGCGCAGCGTTGATTGCCGCCTTCGCCTGGCCCAAGCGCGCGATGTGGTCGTGGCAGCTCTACGCCGGTGCCGGCCTGTTTGCCGGCATTCCGGTGCTCAACGCGCTGACCACCGGCATCCACCTCGGGGTCACGATCCCCGCGGGCTTGTGGTCACTGGCCGGCGTGGACCTGGTCTGCCTGGGCCTGGGCGCGAGCCTGGCGGTGGCAGCGCGGCGCGTGCAGCGCTGGCGTGCGCCGCTGCCGGCGGCGCAGCGGCGCGCGCCACCCAATCGGAGCCGGCCGGTCGCCGCGGCCTTGGCCGAGACTTCGCCGCGCGGTGAACACGCATGACGATCTGGCTGGCGATCGCGCTGGGTTTTTCCGGCTTCACCGCGCTGTGGCGGACGATGTCGCATCCAGCCCACCTGCCGCCAGCTCAAGCAGGCTTGCCGGCGGCCACGCGGCGAGGTTTGCATTGGCTGGGCTGGGCAGCGCTGGCGATCTCGTTCGGCCTGTGTGCGCTGCTGCGTGGGCCCGCCATTGGCTCGGTCCTCTGGCTCGGCACGCTGACCTTGTCGGCCGCGGTGCTGGTGCTGGGGCTGTTGCCCTACCGCCCACGCGCGATCCTGCCGCTGGCCTGGGGCGCGCCGATCGTCGCCCTAATGCTGGGCTGGCTGCTCGCCTGAGCCTTCGAGCTGCGCCCCAACCGCGCGCAGGCAGAACCCCGAGATCGCCCCGACCAGCCGTTCGCCATCACGGGGGCTGGCGCGGCTAGGCGCGATCGGCCCGACCAGCGCCTCGGTATACGCACCGACCAGGCAAGCGGCGGAGGCATCCAGGTCCTGGGCCGGCAACTCGCCGTTGCTGATCCCCTCGGCCAACAGGTCCCGGAATACTTCCCCCAGTAGCCGCCGGGCGCGGATGCGCTCGGCATCCACCTCCGCCTCGACCGGCTCGGCGATGAAGGCCCAGGCCAGCCCGGGCCCGGCCAATGCCCGCCGCACGAAGGTCTCCACCGCCCGCTTCAACCGCCGGCCGACGCTGACCGGTTCCGCAGCGATGGCGCGCAGGATGGCGATCTCGTTCTCAACCGCCGCGCTGAGAACTTCGACGAACAGGTCGGCTTTGGACGGGAAATGGCGATAAATCTGCCCCGTCGAGACACCGGCTGCCGCAGCGACCGCGGTGATGGGAGCGTTCCGGTAGCCGCCCTCGGCCACCAGCCGGCGGGCGGCCTGCAGAATGCGTTGCCGGTTGCCGGCGAGTCGTTCTTCCATCAGGGCGGAGCGTTTGTAGGCCATGCGTCTTTTTCAATCGAATTTGTGAATTGTGATTCAATTCTTTCGCGGAACGCGCTAGGCTGACTCGCGCTCCGCCCGGCGGCGTCCCTATGCAGCGGAGAGCGCGAGGGCTCCGTCCCGGCGCGTCCATTCCTTTGCGGAGCATCACCATGCACGTGCCGTCGCTGAATTTCGACCTGGGCGAGGACATCGACCTGCTGCGCGAGAGCGTCGCCGCCTTCGCCGCCCGCGAGATCGCCCCCCTGGCCGCCACCGCCGACGAAGAGAATGTCTTCCCCGCGCCGCTGTGGCGGCGGCTCGGCGAACAGGGACTGCTCGGCCTCACCGTCGAGGAAGAGTATGGCGGCAGCGGCATGGGATATCTCGCCCACGTGGTGGCGATGGAGGAGATCTCGCGCGCTTCGGGCGCCATCGGCCTGTCCTACGGCGCCCATTCCAACCTTTGCGTCAACCAGCTGCGCAAGAACGGCAGCGCGGCCCAGAAAGCCAAGTACCTGCCCAAGCTGTGCAGCGGCGAATATGTCGGCGCGCTGGCGATGAGCGAGCCCGGCGCGGGCTCGGACGTGGTCTCGATGAAGCTGCGTGCCGAGCGCCGAGGCGGCCACTTCGTCCTCAATGGCAACAAGATGTGGATCACCAACGGCCCGGACGCCGATGTCCTGGTGGTCTACGCCAAGACCGAGCCGGAAGCGGGTGCACGCGGTATCACTGCGTTCCTGGTCGAAAAGGGCATGCGCGGCTTCAGCACCGCGCAAAAGCTGGACAAGCTCGGCATGCGCGGCTCCAATACCTGCGAACTGGTGTTCGCCGATTGCGAAGTGCCGGTAGAGAACGTGTTGGGCGAAGTCGGCGGCGGCGTGCGCGTGCTGATGTCCGGGCTCGACTTCGAACGCGTGGTGCTGTCCGGCGGTCCGCTTGGCCTGATGGCCGCCGCCCTGGACGTGGCCCTGCCCTACGTGCACGAACGCCGCCAGTTCGGCGAGCCGATCGGCACGTTCCAGCTGATCCAGGCCAAGATCGCCGACATGTACGTCGGTCTCAATGCCTGCCGGGCCTACGTCTATGCCGTCGCCCGGGCTTGCGACCAGGGCCGCACCACCCGCCAGGATGCGGCCGGCGCAATCCTCTACGCCGCCGAGAAGGCGACCTGGCTCACCGGCCAGGCCATCCAGATCCTTGGCGGCAATGGCTACGTCAACGAATACCCGACCGGGCGGCTCTGGCGCGATGCCAAGCTGTACGAGATTGGCGCCGGCACCTCGGAGATCCGGCGCATGCTGATTGGACGCGAGTTGTTCGAGCGCACGAAGTAAAAACAGACACAGCAAAGGCATCCGATGACCGTCCTCGCCACGCAGCTGCAAACCGGTAGCGACACCTTCCAGGCCAACGCCGCAGCGCTGCGCACCCAGCTGGACGACCTGCGCGCGGTCCTGGCGCGCACGGCGCTCGGCGGTAGCGAAGCGGCGCGGGCCAAGCACGTAGCGCGCGGCAAGTTGCTGGTGCGCGAACGCATCGACGCCTTGCTCGACCCGGGCAGCCCGTTCCTGGAGATCGCCCCGCTCGCCGCCCACGGCATGTATGCCGACGAAGTCCCTTGCGCCGGCGTGGTGGCCGGCATCGGCCGCGTCAGCGGCGTAGAATGCGTCATCGTCGCCAACGATGCCACCGTCAAGGGCGGCACCTACTACCCGATCACGGTAAAGAAGCACCTGCGCGCGCAGGAGATCGCCGAGCAGAACCGGCTGCCGTGCATCTACCTGGTCGATTCCGGCGGCGCGTTCCTGCCGTTGCAGGACGAAGTCTTTCCCGACCGCGACCACTTTGGCCGGATCTTCTACAACCAGGCCAATCTCTCAGCCCAGGGCATCCCGCAGATCGCCTGCGTGATGGGCTCGTGCACCGCCGGTGGCGCCTACGTGCCGGCGATGAGCGACGAAACCGTGATCGTGCGTGAGCAAGGCACGATCTTCCTCGGTGGGCCACCGCTGGTGAAGGCCGCCACCGGAGAGGTGGTGAGCGCCGAAGAACTCGGCGGCGCCGACGTGCACACGCGCATCTCCGGCGTGGCCGATCATTTCGCCGACAACGACCTGCAGGCGCTCGCCCGGGTCCGGGCCATCGTCGCCCAGCTCAACTGGCGCAAGCCGACGCCTGCACTGTTGCTGCGCGAGCCCGAAGCACCGCTGCACCCGGCAGACGAACTCTACGGCGTCATCCCCGCCGACACTCGCAAGCCGTACGACGTGCGCGAAGTCATTGCCCGCATCGTCGATGGCTCGCGCCTGGACGAGTTCAAGCCACGCTATGGCAGCACCCTGGTCACCGGCTTTGCCCACCTGCAGGGCTATCCGGTCGGCATCATCGCCAACAACGGCATCCTGTTCTCCGAGTCCGCGCTGAAGGGCGCGCACTTCATCGAGCTGTGCTGCCAGCGCGGGATTCCGCTGGTATTCCTGCAGAACATCACCGGCTTCATGGTGGGCCGCAAGTACGAGCATGGCGGCATCGCCAAGGACGGCGCCAAGCTGGTCATGGCAGTGGCCTGCGCGCGGGTGCCGAAATTCACCGTGGTGATCGGCGGTTCGTTCGGCGCTGGCAACTACGGCATGTGCGGCCGGGCCTATTCGCCCAATTTCCTGTGGATGTGGCCGAACGCGCGCATCGGCGTGATGGGCGGCGAGCAGGCGGCCAGCGTGCTGGCGACCGTGCGTCGCGACGGTATCGAAGCCAAGGGTGGGCAATGGCCAGGCGCGGAGGAAGAACAATTCAAGGCGCCGATCCGTGCCCAGTTCGAACAACAAGGCCATCCTTATTACGCCAGCGCGCGCTTGTGGGATGACGGCGTGATCGATCCAGCCGACACCCGTCGCGTCTTGGCGCTGGGATTATCCGCCGCGCTCAACGCACCGGCCCAGGCCACCCGCTTCGGCGTCTTCCGCCTGTGAGCGGCCAGGAGTCCTCGCGCATGTTCGACAAGATCCTGATCGCCAATCGTGGCGAGATCGCCTGCCGCGTCATCGCCACCTGCCGCCGCCTGGGCATCGCCACGGTCGCGGTCTACTCCGACGCCGACCGCCAGGCACGACACGTGCGGCTTGCCGACGAAGCCATCCACATCGGCCCAGCGCCGGCGCGCGAAAGCTACCTGCGCGGTGATGCGATCCTCGCTGCGGCGCGCGCCACCGGCGCGCAGGCCATCCACCCCGGCTACGGCTTCCTCTCGGAGAACGCCGACTTCGCCGAAGCCTGCGCCACTGCCGGCCTGGTCTTCATCGGCCCGCCCGCCGCCGCCATGCGCGCGATGGGCGACAAGAGCGCGGCCAAGGCACTCATGCAGATTGCAGGCGTTCCGCTGACGCCGGGCTACCACGGCGACCGGCAGGAGCCGGCGTTCCTGCGGGCGCAGGCCGATGCCATCGGCTACCCGGTGCTGATCAAGGCCAGCGCCGGTGGCGGTGGCAAGGGCATGCGCCGGGTCGAGGCGGGCGAGGCATTCGAAGAAGCGCTGGCCAGCTGCCAGCGCGAAGCGCGCTCGGCGTTCGGCAACGAGCACGTGCTGATCGAAAAGTATGTGCAGGGCCCGCGGCACATCGAGATCCAGGTCTTCGGCGACAGCCAGGGCAATGTCGTGCATCTGTTCGAGCGCGACTGCTCGGTGCAGCGCCGCCACCAGAAGGTACTGGAAGAGGCGCCCGCGCCCGGCATGACCGCCGAGCGGCGCGCGGCGATGGGCAAGGCGGCGGTGGAAGCGGCGCGGGCGGTCGGCTATGTCGGCGCCGGCACGGTGGAATTCATCGCCGGGCCACAGGGCGATTTCTATTTCATGGAAATGAACACCCGGCTGCAGGTCGAGCACCCGGTGACCGAGTGCATCACTGGCACCGACCTGGTCGAGTGGCAGCTGCGCGTGGCCAGTGGCGAGCCGTTGCCGCTGCGCCAGGAGCAGTTGGCGATCCAGGGGCATGCGATCGAAGCGCGCTTGTACGCCGAGGATGCCGACCGCGGCTTCCTCCCTTCGACCGGCACCCTGCGTCACCTGCGGCTACCGGCCAATGGCGAGCACGTGCGTGTAGATGCGGGCGTCGAACAAGGCAATGCGATCACGCCCTACTACGACCCGATGATCGCCAAGTTGATTGTCTGGGATGTGGATCGCGACAGCGCGCTGCGGCGCATGCGCGGCGCGTTGGCCGAGTGCGAAGTCGCCGGAGTCACGACCAACGTTGGGTTCCTGTTGCGCCTGGTGCAGACAGATTCCTTCGCAAACGCCCGCCTGGATACCGCACTGATCGAGCGTGAGGCGGATGCGTTGCAACCGGCGCAGGCACTGCCGGACACCGCATGGCAGCTGGCGGCGGTCGCGGCACAGACCCTGCGCACGAACCCGCCGGTCGATCCCGCCGACCCCTATTCGCCGTGGGCGGCGACCGACGCTTGGCGGTTGGGCGCGCCCGCCCAGGCGCGCATCGAGCTCGAGCATCGCGGCCAACGGCGCGTGCTGCAGGTGATGCGCCAGGGTGGCGGCTGGCAAATCAACATGGACGGCCAAGCGACCTCGGCTGTCGTCCATGCCGACAACGAACGCCTACGCGTCAGTCTCGGCGAACGCCAATGGGTGCTGCGTACTCACCGCGACGGCAACCGCCTGCACTTGTTCGGCCACGATGGTGGCCAGCCCTTCCTTATCCACGATGCCATCGCCGAAGCCGACCACCCCAGCATCGACGCGGGTGGCCTGGCCGCGCCAATGCCCGGTCGCGTCATTGCGCTGCCCGTGCAGCCCGGCGCCAAAGTCACGCGCGGCCAGGCATTAGTGGTGCTGGAAGCGATGAAGATGGAGCACAGCCTCAACGCACCGGCCGACGGCGTGTTGAAGAGCTATCGGGTAGCCGAGGGCGAGCTGGTGGCGGAGGGAGCGGTGTTGGTTGAGTTTGAGGCGGATTGACCTGCGCGCCTACGACCAGATCTTGCTGGCAGGATCCAACTCGGCGGTGGTCATGACCTTGTCGCGCCAACCGAATCCACAGATGGCCAGCGCGCCCTGGGTAGTCGGGTCCAGCCCGAACGCACGCTCCAGGTGCTTCTCGTTGATCGCGCCAGTGATGAAGGCGCCCAGCCCGAGGTCCGTCGCCGAAAGATAGAGTGTTTGCGAGATGTGGCCAGCTTCCAGGGCCACGACGCGATAACCCTTCGCGTGCTGCCGGTATTTCCAGAACGTACGATCGAAGCGCGGTGCCAGCACGATCAGTACATGCGCATCGCGGAACCAGTGCTGCTGCGCCACCGCTTCCATCACGAAGTCGGCAAGCTCGCCTTCCGGCGCGGGCAGCGGCTCCAGCGCATGCACGTCGGCACGATAGTGATAGAGGCCGGGCGTCAGCCCCTCCACGTTCTGCACGATGAGGTAGGCCTCCATCGGGTGCAGGCCGCCGCCGGAAGGCACGTTCTTCTTCAGGAAGACCATGTCTTCGGTGACCTCAACCTTGGTCTGAGCGGCCAGGGCGCGTTCGATGATCTTGGAGAAGGTCGTCAACGGCACCGGACGTGAGGCGTCGAAGTTGCGACAGGTGACGCGGCGGTGCATCAGGTCATCGAAGGCGTTGTGGGGGACTGCGGGCAACTGGATCAGGGCGTCATCCTGCGCCAGTCGCCGCTCGGCCTCGAGCGGCGGCGCGCCAAAGTACTCGCGCATTTCCAGTGCCGTCTCGGTGTGCGACTCCTTCATGTTCTTCACCGCGTCCACCGCGTCCCAGCGGGTGAAGGCATGCAGAACCGCACCCAACGGATGCCAGTACGCTGCACGCAGGCGCTCGTCGCGTTCGCTATGGAGTGCATGGATTCCCGGCTGGTTACTCACTAGCAGGCCAGTTTGGAGCAAGGGATCGATGATGCTCTCTTCCGCCGCGAAATCAGCCATGGCAGTCCAGCGGGAAGGACTAATGCGGCCAAGCAATTCGCGTTGATTCGCATCGATCTCCACCGGCTCGCCAAGATGCGGCGCAAGCGCGCGCCAGCGCAGGATTCGACGCAAGCCATCGCCACCGGTCAACAGACTCTCGAATTCGAACTCGACTGTCTCTTCGGGTTCCAGAAGCAGGACTTCGCAACGGCGGATGAGGTTCGGCGTTTGATCTGTCATTTTGAAAAACCTTGTTTGCGATCAGCCCCAGCCTTGAGACCGAGCTGCTGCTAGCTCAACTTCAGAAGGGTATGCGCAAGCCGTCCCGCGATCTGCCCAGGCGGAAAGGTCGTTCTGGCCTTACTTGATCCCCGAGACCGCGTGCCATAGCCAACTACGTAGCGTGTTGCATCACCGCCATTCTAGCCTTCTCGGCCACTGCTACTATCCCCCGCGCGTCAACGCACTAAAGCGCCTGGACGCGCGGCCGATAACCTTCGATACCCAACATCAGAAGAGCACTCATGCCCACTCTTAAGCTCGACGCTGCAACTGCAAATAAGCTGATCGAACTGCTCGCGACTGACGACGAATTCCGCGACCTGTTTGCCACCGACACGCTTGCAGCGCTGGAACAAGTCGGCCAGGCGCCGACCGAGGAGCTGAAGTTGTTCGTCTCCGAGTGCTGTAGCAGGGTCACCCTCGCCGACAAGAGCGTAATTGCGGGTGCCAAGGACAAGATCCTCGCCATGTTGACCAGCGGTGGAAACCAGACGGTGCCGATGCTTGATGCAAACCAGGCGGGCGGCCGCACCCTCAAGTAATAAGGTCGCCCTGCCTCTGCCTAGCTAGGGCAGGGCGACAGCGGGCAGTGCTTTCGCATGCCCTGCACCAGCGGCCAGTACTGCGTTACTGTCCTGGACGTTCAATGTCTGCAGACAGTAGCCGCACTCGATCTCCGCATACGCAAGACCTCGCTTGTCTCGCAACCACATCGTTTCGCGGTGCGCTCCCTCAGCGTCACCAGAGCGCCTCATGATTTCCAGTGCCGCCACGCGGCTCTGGTAGCGGGAGTTGTCGTCAAGGTAGGGCTGGATGATGCGGCGTGCTTCGGCCGGGTCGCCCTGCCCACCGTCAAGCAATATCCACGCTCTGGCCACCGCTGTAAGTTCGGCCGCGATCCGGGCTTTGACCGTCCCGGCGTACGGCTTGAGATCCTGCAACACGCCGGCAGCGAACTTGTCGTCGCCTCGGCGAGCAGCGAGGATGGCGGCAGACAGCGCAAGTGTCACATCGTCCTGGGCATCGCCAAGCGCACCCTGCTTTAGCGCCGCCAAGGCCAGCTTCCTGACCTCGCGCAGTTGCGCCATGGGATCTCGGCCCAGGTTATTTTCGGCCGTCGCCAGGAGCAGCAGATTGCGACGGTAGTCGAATCCGCTCTTGTCGTTGATGACATCCAGGCCGGCTTGCGCATAGCGTTGCGCATCCTGAAATTTACCTTGGTCGGTCGCAACGCTGGTGCGCTCAATGCTGGCTTCCGGGTCTGGGCCCTTCATTCCGGCAAGCGCGCGCTCCGCCAGGGAGAAATCGCGTTTAGCGGCGGCGGCCATCGCAACTCGGCGTGCGGCGGCACCGTAGCCGTTCTCCCTTGCCTGGGTGGCTGCGCTCAGTGCACCGTCATAGTCGCCAACAGCAAGCTTGACCCTGGCCAGCTGATCTAGTCCGACGTTCGGCAACTCGTGGGGGATCTGCACGGCTCGCATCGAATAGGGCAAGGCTTCGCGGAAGCGGTTGTCGTTACCCAGCAGGATCGAGGCATTGTGTTGCGCAGGTGCGTAATCCGGGTAGATGGCAGCCATCTGCACCCAGGTTACGAGAGCCTGATCAGGGGCGAGCAACTCTTTGCTCCAGCCGTCCAGATACATCGCTTCTCGCGGCGGAAGCCGAGCCCGGAGCGCTTCCGCGCGCTTGATTCCAACCAATCCATTCTTGGTATCACCCATGACAAATCGGCTGCGCGCTTCACCCAGCCATGCCAGGGCGAACTGCGGATCGAGCTCAATGGCCTTCTGGTAGAAGCCGATCGCGCCTGCGTAATCGCCATCGTTGAAGCGCTTCTGCCCCAGGGCGTAGGCACGCAACGCGACCATGCTTGAGGTCGTTGCCTCGGGCAGTGGAACCGAGTTCTTCCTGGTAGCAATGCCTGATTCGCCCAATCGTTGACGCAATTCCATCGTGACCGCGTCAACTGCCTGAAGGCTTGCATCGTGGCCACGCTCTTCGGCCGATGCTACAAACACGGTTTCCTGAGTGGTCGGGTCAACAACCTCCACCGTCATGCGTGTGTGCCCGCCAATATCCGCGATGGTGGGGATCAACAACGCTGACGCCCCGGTGCGCATCGCGATTTCCGAGCCCTGCACTCGATCGATCTGCGTACCCGAGGGGTCTTTACGCATCATGCGCAACGTCTGCCGCGAGCGACGTTCGCTCACCACATTCACGTAGCGTGACTGCTCCAGGCTGATTCGGAACGCTTGTTGCAGCGAATCATCCAGCATCGTGTCGCCGGTCAGATTGCGCACGTCACCCATCACGACCCAGTCGCGTTCCGCGAAAGCCAGCGCCGGCTCCGGCCGAGTAAAAAACCACCCACTCACCGCAATCACCGCCAGCACCGCCGCTTCCGCCGCCAATGCCGCCGGCCGCCGCCACAGCGGAATATCCCGCCACGCCTTCGGCGAATTCTTCGGCGCGCGCAACGGTGTCAGGCCGATCTCGCCGACTTCGTAGATCTCCATCCGCGTGGGCATGCCCTTGAAGCGCCAGCGCCCATGCGACTTCCACAACAACCGCTCGCCACGCTCGCCCAGTTCGCGCGCCGCGCGCTGCGTCAATGACTCAGCCACGGCCGATAGCAAGATCTGCCCGGGCCGCGCGACCGTCATCAAGCGCGCCGCCACCGGCTTGGCCAGCCCCTCCACTTCCAGCGGCTTGGCGCCAATTTGCACCGCCTCGTCGCTGTTGCGCCAGGTCAGCACTTCACCAACATGCAGGCCGGCGCGCGCCAGCAGGCGCAGGCCGCGTGCGTGGCCGAGGTCACGCAGGCCCTGCTGGTAGTCGAGCGCAAAGCCCAGGCCGTCGATCGGCCGTTCGAACAACAGCAGCAGGCCATCGGAGCGATCGATCAGGCGGCCGCGCCATTGCTGCTGCAGCCGCAGCACCAGGCCATCGTGTTCGCGGAACAGTTCGGCCGCGGAGGTATCGCCCAGGCGTTCGACCAGTTCGGTCGAGTCGCACAGGTCGGTCAACAGCAGCGTGCGCAGCTGGGGGGCATCAGGCAATGGCTGGGGCACGTCATTCATTGCGCGATCTCCTTGGCGCCCGACGCTCAGGCCGGAGTAGGCACGGCTTCCAGGCCGTGCAGCCGGTTGCCGCCCAGGCGCTTGGCCTCGTACAGGGCACTGTCGGCGCGGGCATACCAGTCGTTCCAGCTGCCGTGGTTTTCGAGCAAGGCAATGCCAATGCTGACCGGGCAGATCTGTGGCGGCCCTTCGACGGCCAGTTGCGACTGCACGTTGTGCAGGATGCGCTCGGCCATCACCCGCAGGCCCTCGGCGTCGGTGCTGGCAACGAACACGCAGAACTCGTCGCCGCCCAGGCGGCAGGCCAGGTCGTCACCCACCAGCAGCGTGCGCAGGATGTGGGCCACGTTTTGCAACACGCGGTCGCCGGTAAGGTGGCCGTGGTCGTCGTTGACTCGCTTGAAGCGGTCGCAGTCGATCAACAGCAGGCCCGTACCCGGGCTGCGGCCGGCGCGACGACACTCCTGCAGGTGCAGGGTCAGGCCGCGGCGGTTGTACAGGCCGGTGAGCTCGTCGGTGCGGATCAGCTCTTCGGTCTGGTTGAGCTGGTGCGACGTGGCATAGAGATTGTCGAGCGCTTCTTCGAGATCGTGGTTGCGGCGGCGCAGCTGGCGAATCAGCAGCTGCTCGTTGTTGACCACGCGAACGATCGAACGACGCAGGAAGTGCGCCGTCAACGCAGGGTCGTGGTCGACAAGCTTCTGGAAATCGCCGTGATCGAGCTCGATGAGTTCACAGTCGCTGGCGGCAATGGCATCTGCGGTGCGCGGGTGGTCACCGATCAGCAGCCCAAGCTCGCCGAAGAATTCGCCATGCCCCATGTGCTTGATCACCAGATCCTCGCCGAAATCCAGGTCGACGGTGCCGCTGACCACGATGTACATCTGCGTGCCGATGTCGCCACGGCGGAACAGCTGGTGGCCCGATGCAATCTTGCGTGCACGACCAAACTTGGCGAACAGCGCCGCTTCGGCAGGCGCAAGCACCGCATGCGTCGCATCCGGCTGTGTTCCAGACACCTTGAGGTCGGCCGCTCCTGGCCCCGCGCTCGCGCAGTTCATCCCCATATCCTTGGCCGGCCAGTTCTGCCAGACGACGCCAGAGCATAGCAGTTTAATAGTGCGTTCATCGCCAGGTCACATTGAATCTCAGGAAAGATGAGATCACCTGTGCGCCACGCACCTTGGCGTCCTCTACCGAGCTTTAGCGGCCGCCAGCGGATAAAAAGAAGGCCCGGGTAACCCCGGGCCCCGGCCCCTCCCGAGGCCGATCAATAAGCGCGCCTGGCTGCAGTCAGGCTGCCTTTTCGCCGTGGAACTGTTCTTCCTCGGTAGAGCCGCTGAGCGCGGTGGTCGAGGACTGATTCTGCTGGATCGCCTGGGTCACCGCGTCGAAGTAGCCAGTGCCCACTTCGCGCTGGTGCTTGACCGCGGTAAAGCCGCGCTCAGCTGCCTCGAACTCGGCCTCCTGCAACTCAACAAACGCACTCATCTGCCGGCGCGCGTAGCCATGGGCCAGGTTGAACATCGAGTAGTTCAGCGAGTGGAACCCGGCCAGAGTGATGAACTGGAACTTGTAGCCGTAGCTGGCGATCTCCCGCTGGAACTTGGCGATGGTGGCGTCGTCCAGGTTCTTCTTCCAGTTGAAGCTCGGCGAACAGTTGTAGGCCAACAGCTTGCCGGGGAACCTGGCGTGGATCGCCTGGGCGAACTGGCGCGCAAATTCCAGGTCGGGCTTGCCGGTTTCGCACCAGATCAGGTCGGCGTAGGGCGCGTACGCCAGGCCGCGGCTGATGGCCTGCTCCAGGCCCTTGCGGGTCTTGTAGAAGCCCTCGACCGTGCGCTCGCCGGTGGTAAACGGCTGGTCGTTGGCATCGACATCGCTGGTCAGCAAGTCGGCGGCTTCGGCATCGGTGCGCGCCACCAGCAAGGTCGGCACGCCCAGCACGTCGCTGGCCAGGCGCGCGGCGTTGAGCTTCTCCACCGCCTCGCGCGTGGGCACCAGCACCTTGCCACCCATATGCCCGCACTTCTTCACCGAGGCCAGCTGGTCTTCGAAGTGAACGCCGGCGGCGCCGGCCTCGATCATCGCCTTCATCAGCTCGAAGGCGTTGAGCACGCCGCCGAAGCCGGCCTCGGCATCGGCCACGATCGGTTGCAGGAAGTCGATATCGTCCTTGCCTTCGGCGTGGTGCAACTGGTCGGCGCGCAGGAGGGTGTTGTTGATGCGGCGGACCACCGCCGGCACCGAGTCAGCCGGATACAGCGACTGGTCGGGATACATCTGACCGGCGAGGTTGGCATCGGCCGCCACCTGCCAGCCGGACAGGTAGATGGCCTTCAACCCGGCCTTGACCTGCTGCATCGCCTGGTTGCCGGTGAGTGCGCCCAATGCGTTGACGAAGTCCCGCTCATGCAGGGATTTCCAGAGCTTCTCCGCGCCGAGCCTCGCCAGCGAATGCTCCACGTGCACGGTGCCGCGCAAGCGCACCACGTCTTCGGCGCTGTAGTTGCGGGTGATGCCTTCCCAGCGCGGGTTGTGGTCCCAATCGTGCTGGATCTGTTCGGCGGTCGGCAGCTTGTTCATCGCGGTACTCCGGTAGGGGATGGAACGACGTTGGGTGCCCGGTAAAGCGGGAGGCGCTGGGCGGTCAATCGATGCGCTGGTAGGCCGGCAGGGTGAGGAAGTCGGCGAGGGTGTCGGCGCGGCTCAGGCTGTCGAGCAAGGCCATCGCTTCTTCGATGCGGCCGCCACCCGGCAGGGCGTCGGTATTGCCCAGCTTCGCCGGCAGGTTGCGCAGCGTGGCCTCCAGCAACGCCAGATCGATGGCGGTGCCGTCGTCCAGGCGTTGGCCGCGGTGATGCAGCCACTGCCAGATCTGTGCGCGGCTGATCTCGGCGGTGGCCGCGTCTTCCATCAGGTGGTGGATCGGCACGCAACCGTTGCCATCGAGCCAGGCCGCCAGATAGCGCACGCAGACTTCGACGTTGCCCTCGAAACCGGCCCGGGTGATGCTGCCGGGCGGTGCGGCGATCAACGCGTCGCGGCTCACTTGCACGTCGTTGCGCAGCACTGCGTGCTGGTTCGGGCCCGGCATGTGTTCGTCGAAGATTGCCCGTGCCACCGGTACCAGCGCCGGATGTGCCACCCAGGTGCCATCGTGGCCGGCGGTCACTTCGCGCAGCTTGTCGGCACGCACGCGCGCCATCGCCTGCTCGTTGGCAGCCTCGTCGTGGTTGATCGGGATCTGCGCGGCCATGCCGCCCATTGCGTGGGCGCCGCGACGATGGCAGGTCTTGATCAGCAGTTCTGAGTAGGCCTTGAGGAAAGGCTGGGTCATCGTGACCTGGCCGCGCTCGGGCAGGATGCGGTCGGCGTGCGCGCGGAAGGTTTTCAGGTAGGAAAAGATGTAGTCCCAGCGCCCGCAGTTCAGGCCGACGATGCGCTCACGCAGCGCGTGCAGGATCTCGTCCATCTCGAACACCGCCGGCAGCGTTTCGATCAACACGGTGACCTTGATCCGCCCCTGTTCCAGGCCGAGCATGGCCTCGATGTGCGCCAGCGCGGTCTCCCACAGCGCGGCCTCCTCCATCGACTGCAGCTTGGGCAGGTACAGGTAGGGGCCGCGATCGCGCTGGATCAGGGTGCGGGCGTTGTGGAAAGCAAACAGCGCCGCGTCGAACAGGCCGCCGGCGATTGGCTGGCCGTCGATCAACACATGCTTCTCGTCCAGGTGCCAGCCGCGTGGGCGCACGATCAACACTGCCTGCTCGGCCAGCGGCTTGAGCGCGTAATGCTTGGCAGCGGTGTCGAAAGTGAGGTCGCCGCGCACCGCGCCCATCAGTGAACGCTGGCCGGCGAGGAGGTTGCGCCAGGTCGGGGCAGTCGAGTCCTCGAAGTCGGCCATGAACACCTTGGCGCCGGAGTTCAACGCATTGATGACCATCTTGGCGTCGGTCGGTCCGGTGATTTCGACCCGGCGGTCCTGCAACGCGGCCGGGATCGGCGCCACGCGCCAGTCGCTCTCGCGGATCGACGCGGTATCGGCGCGGAAGTCCGGCAGGGCGCCGCTGTCGAAGTCAGCCTGGCGCTGCTGGCGCGCGGCCAGGCGCTGTTGCCGGCCCGGTTCGATCGCCCGGTGCAGGGACACCAGCAACGCCAGCGCGGGCGGGGGCAGCAGCTCCGATTGGCCGGCCAGGTTGGCAGTGAGGGAAAGGCCGGGGGTGGGCCGATCGACGGGATCCGGACGGGGGGCGAAGGCGATGGCAGACATGACGCGTTCCTCTGTTGCGACAGGGCCCCACGTTGCGCCGGAGGCTTGTATTTGACAAAGCAGTTTTTGCAATGCCATAAATAAGCCTGGCTTATAGCTGTCACGCCATGAGCACTCCGCCGCCCGCAAGTCCTCGATTTCCCTACAAATCGGACCGCCTTAAACCGCTGCGCGCGTTCTGCCAGACGGTGCGCCTGGGGTCGGTCTCAAGGGCGGCTGAGGCACTGTTCATCAGCCAGCCGGCGGTCACCCAGCAATTGCAGGCGCTGGAGCGCGAGCTGGGCGTGGTGTTGTTCGAGCGCAACGGTCGCCGGCTCTCGCCGAGCCGCGAAGGCGAGCTGCTGTATGAAATGGCGCTGCCGCTGGTCGAGAGTCTGGATGGGCTGGCGGCCAGTTTTCGCGACAAGGTCCGCGGCCTGGACGCCGGCGAACTGCACGTGGCGGCCAACAGCTCGACCATTCTCTATCTGCTGCCGAAGATCGTGGAGGCGTTCCGCGCGCGCCATCCTGCAGTACGCCTGACCTTGCACAACGCCATCAGCGCCGACGGCACCGACCTGCTGCGCGAGGATGCGGTCGACCTGGCCGTGGGTTCGATGCTGGATGTCCCCGCCGACCTCAGCTACGCCCCGGTCTACCGCTTCGAACAGTTCCTGATCACCCCGCGCGACCATCCCCTGGCCAGCAAGCCGCGGCTGACGCTCGAAGATCTTTCGCCGTACCCGTTGATCCTGCCGCCGCGTCGGCAGGTGACCTATCGCCTGGTGGACCTGGTATTCCAGCAGGCACGGGTGCCTTATACGGTCGCGCTGGAAGTCGGCGGCTGGGAAGTGATCAAGCAGTACGTGGCAATGGGGATGGGGATCTCGATCGTCACCTCGATCTGCCTCACCGAAGCCGACCGCGACAAGCTGGCCACCCGCTCGCTCAAGGATTGGTTCCCGACCCGCAGCTACGGCGTGGTCGTGCGCAAGGGCAAGTACCTGTCACCGCAGGCACGGGCGTTCATCGAACTGATCCAGCCCGACCTGTTCGCACCACGCGGCTATGAGGAAAGCGGTCCGTCCGAACGCTAGACGACAGATGCGCAAAAATGGCGCAATGCCGCCGACTACCTATCGCGAAATTGCGCCGCCGCCGGCCTGGCTGGGCAGAGTCCGGCGATTGTGGCGTTATCGCGCAGCAGAAACGGCGTGTGATCCGCAACGCATCCTGCCAGATGGCTGTATCGACCTGATCTGGGATGGCCAGCGGCTGTTCGTGGCCGGACCGGACCGGGTCGCGGCCGAGGCGGTCATCGCGCCGGGTAGCGTTCTCACCGGAATTCGATTGGCACCTGGCTTCGCACACCATTGGCTCGGCGCGCCCATGCAAGCCATTGCCGGGCAGCGCGTCGACTTGCGCGACCTCTGGGGGCGGCGCGCGCAGGCGCTTGAAGATGCATTGATCAGCGGCGTCGGCTCGACTGCGCGGTTGCTGCTCGGCGCCTTGCCGGATGTCGATGCCGATGCACGCATGGCCTGGCTGTTCGCACGGCTCTCGAAGCCCGAGACCGCGCGCCTGCCGCAACTATGCCGCGAACTTGCGATCAGCGAGCGCGCCCTGCGCCGGTTGTGCCTGGCCCACTTCGGCTACGGCCCGAAGACGCTCGATCGCATCCTGCGCCTGCAGCGCCTGCTCGCGCATGCACCGGCGCATCGCACCCTGACCGAGGCCGCCCTGGCGGCAGGCTATGCCGATGCGCCCCACCTGGTGCACGACGCCCGCGACCTGACCGGGCTTGCGCCGGGCGAGCTGCTGCGGGCCCATGGCCGCCGCTAGGCCGATTTCTACAATCCAGCAACCCGCTGCCCAGCCGATACTGGCCTGCCTTCCAGGAGAAGCACCATGTCCGCTGCAGAGCGCCACCACCGTATCGACTATCTCGAGTTCGCCGTCGCCTCGATCGCCGCCTCGCGCCGCTTCTTTGGCGACGCCTTTGGCTGGACCTTCAAGGACTACGGCCCTGACTACTGCGAATTCAACGACGGCCGTCTGACCGGCGGGTTCTTCCACGGCGAGGCCAAGCCAGGCGGCGCGCTGGTGGTGGTGTACTCGACCGACCTGGCCACGACCCAGGCTGCGGTCGAACGCAGCGGCGGGCGCGTGGTCAAGCCGGTATTCGAGTTCCCCGGCGGCCGCCGCTTCCACTTCACCGATCCGGACGGCTATGAATGGGCCGCCTGGACGACGGGCTGACCTCGCGCAAAAAAAAACGGGATGGCTCACGCCATCCCGCTTCTACATCCGCAACGCCCGGCGCTTACTTCAGGCCACGGTTTTCCAGCAGCGGCTCGACGCTCGGATCCTTGCCGCGGAAATCGCGGTACAGCGTGGCCAGGTCGACGGTATTGCCGCGCGAGAGGATCTTGGCGCGGAACGTGTCGCCATTGGCACGGGTCAGGCCGCCGTTTTCCTTGAACCACTCGAACGCATCATGGTCGAGCACTTCCGACCAGAAGTAGGCGTAGTAGCCGGCCGAATAGCCGCCACCCCAGATGTGGTCGAAGTACGTGGTGCGGTAACGCGGCGGCACTTCGGCCAGGTCTACCTTGAACTTCTTCAAGGTATCGGCCTCGAACTTGCCCACGTCCTGCAACGGCGCATCGGCCGGCTGCGTGTGCCAGCCGAGGTCGAGCAGCGCAGCGGCCAGGTACTCGGTGGTCGCATAGCCCTGGTTGAAGGTCTTGGCCTTCTGGATCTTGTCCACCAAGGCCTGCGGCATCGCCTCGCCGGTCTGGTAGTGCTTGGCGTAGTTGGCGAACACCTTCGGGTCGGTCGCCCAGTGCTCGTTGAACTGCGAGGGGAACTCGACGAAGTCGCGCGAGGTGCTGGTGCCGCCGATCGACGGATACTTGCTGTTGGAGAACATGCCATGCAGCGCGTGGCCGAACTCATGGAACATCGTGGTGACATCGTCGAAGCTCAACAGCGCCGGCTGGCCCGCCGCCGGCTTGGTGAAGTTGGCGACGTTGTAGACCACCGGCTTGGTGCCGGCCAGCCCGTCCTGGTCGACGAAGTTGCCCATCCAGGCGCCACCGGACTTGCTGTCGCGCTTGAAGTAATCGGTATAGAACAGGGCCAGCGAGGTGCCGTCCTTGTCCAGCACTTCGTACACCTTCACGTCCGGGTTGTAGACCGGAATATCCTTGCGCTCCTTGAAGGTCAGGCCGTACAGCTGGTTGGCGGCGAAGAACACGCCGTTCTGCAGCACGTTGTCGAGCTCGAAGTACGGCTTGATCTGCGACTCATCGAGGTCGTACTTGGCCTTGCGCACCTGCTCGGCATAGAAGTCCCAGTCCGAGGCGGCGAGCTTGAAGCCGCCCTTCTGCGCGTCGATGACCTTCTGCATCTCGGCCACTTCGCCGCGCGCCTTGTTGGTGGCGGCCGGCACGGTGTCGGTCAGCAGCTTGAGGGCATTGGCGGGGGTACGCGCCATCTGGTCGCCCAGGCTGTAGGCGGCGTAGCTCTCGAAGCCAAGCAGCTTGGCCTTTTGCGCGCGCAGCTGGGCCAGGCGCTGGATGGTCTGGCGGGTGTCGTTGGCATCGCCGCGCTCGGTGCGGGTTTCCGAAGCCTTCAGCACTTCGGCGCGCAGCTCGCGGTTCTTCAGCGAGGCCAGGACCGGCTGCTGGGTGGTGTTCTGCAACGACAGCACGAACTTGCCATCGAGCTTGCGGCCCTTGGCGGCTTCGGCGGCGGCGGCAATGTCGCTGTCCGGCAAGCCGTCCAGGCGCGCCTTGTCGTCCACCACCACGGCAGCGGCCGCGGTGGCCGCGACCAGCTTGGTGTGGAATTGGGTCGAGAGCGTGGTTTCTTCGACGTTGAGCTTGCGCAGGCTCGCCTTGTCGGCATCGGACAGCTGCGCGCCGGCACGTACGAACTGGTCATAGGTACGCTCGACCAGGCGCTTCTGCTCGGCGTCCAGGTTCAGCGTGTCGCGTGCGTCGTAGACGGTCTTGATGCGTGCGAACAGCTTCGGGTCCAGGCTGATCTCGTCCTGGTGCGAAGCCAGCTTCGGCGCCATTTCTTCCTGGATCTTCTGGCGCGCATCGTTGGTATCGGCCTGGACGACCCCGAAGAAGGTCAGCGCCACGCGCTTGAGCGTCTCGCCGCTCTTCTCCAGCGGCACGAAGGTGTTGTCGAAGGTCGGCGCTTCGGTGCTGTCGGCGATCTGGCGCACTTCGGCCAGGTGCTGCTTCATGCCTTCCTCGAACGCCGGCACGAAATCGGCATCCTTGATCTTGTCGAACTGCGGCGCCTGGAACGGCAGCGGGCTGGCGCTCAGCAGGACATTGGCATTGGTGGTGGCGGCGGCAGGCGCCGGCGTGGTGCTGGCAGTGGGCTCGGTCACTTGGGTGGACTCTTTACCGGAACAGGCGGCCAGCGCCAGGCTGATGGCAGCGGCCAATACGACAGTGCGCGTCATGGGAGCAAACTCCTGGGAGTACGGGAATGGGACGACGAGTGGCCGCACCCTAGCGCGTTTTTCGGCCAGGTGGCATGTGCCAAGGGTTGGCCGGGGACCTTCAGAGCTTTTCGTCGTTGAAGATCGCCACGTGCGGCACACCGTCGGCGCCGATCCAGCCCCGGTACATGCCCTGGGTATTGAACGGGAAGGCCATGTGGCCCTCGGCATCCAGTGCGATGGCACCGCCATTGCCGCCGGCGGCCGGGATGGCCTGGTCGATCACCGCTTCGGCCGCCTCGGCCAGGCTCTGCCCGGCATATTTCATCCGCGCGCAGATGTCGTAGGCGGCCACCGAGCGGATGTAGTACTCGCCCCAGCCGGTCCCGGACACGGCGCACTGCGCGTTGGCATAGGTCCCGGCGCCGATGATCGGCGCATCGCCCACCCGCCCATAGCGCTTGTTGGTCATGCCGCCGGTCGAAGTGCCGGCGGCCAGGCGGCCCTTGGCATCCAGCGCGAGCGCGCCGACGGTGCCGAAGTGCTTGGCCGTTTCCAGGTCGGCATGGGCCTGCTTGGCCGCTTCTTCCTTGAGCGCCTTCTGCAGTTGCTGCCAACGCTTGTCGGTGCGGAAGTACGACGGGTCCACCAGCGCCACGCCCTGCGCCTGCGCGAACGCCTCGGCCCCCTCGCCCACCAGCATCACGTGTTCGGAATGTTCCATCACCGTGCGCGCCAACTGGATCGGGTTGCGCACCCGGTGAACGCCAGCGATCGCGCCGGCCTGCCCGCTCGCTCCGTCCATGATTGCCGCGTCCAGTTCATTGCGGCCGTCGTGGGTGAACACCGCACCGCGCCCGGCGTTGAACTGCGGCGCATCCTCCAGCACGGTAATGGTGGCGGCCACCGCATCGATGGCACTGCCGCCCTTCTGCAGCACGGCATTACCGGTGCGCAGCGCCTGGGCGAGCGCAGCACGGGCAGCTGCCTGCTCCTCCGGCGCCAGCCCGGCTTTTTCGACCCCTGCGCCACCGTGGATGACCAGTACCGGCGTGGCCGCCAGCGCCGGTGCCATGGACGCCAGCAGGCACGCGCCCAAGGACCAGGAATACAGGGTGTTCGACATCGGAAAGCCTCGCCGCATAGAGAATTACAAGGTATCGCGGTTCTTGCCGCGCCACGGCCGGTACCAGGCCCGGATCGCCGCCATGTCGGCCTGCAGGTCTTCGGTGGGCCAGAACAGCTCGCCCACACCAATGGTCTTGGTCGGGTAATCGAAATAGGCTGGGATGATCGGCACGCCCGCATCGCGGGCGATCTTCCAGAAACCGCTCTTCCAATTTTCCACGCGCTTGCGCGTGCCTTCCGGCGTGATCGCATACCAGATGCCGTCCGAACGCTTGATCAGCCGCACTGCCTGGCCGATGGTGCCTTGCGGCGAACTGCGGTCCAGCGGGATGGCACCGAGCTTGCGCAGCAGCGGCCCCAAGGGCCACCAGAACAGCTGCGATTTGCCCAGCACGCGGACCTCGAAGCCGAGGGCGATCTTCGCCGCGAAGCCCCACAGGCCATCCCAATTGGACGAGTGTGGGGCGACGATCATTACGGCCTTGGGCACGTTCGGCAGCACGCCGACCACCTTCCAGCCGCTGCGGCGCAGGACAAGGCGGGCGAGCCAGCGCAGGAAGGCGGAGTGCCCGGCCCACGGCATCAGCGGCGGGGTGGGCTGCGACAGCAGGTCCGTTTGACTCAAGGGTTACTCCCAGTGGGAAGACGACGAACGTCCGCGGCCACGCTTGACCTCGGAACGCTCGCGCTTGGTATCGACGCGGCGCAATTGCGATCCGCGAGTGGGCTTGGTCGCGATCCGTCGCTTCGGGGTCGACAGGCCGCTGGCGATGAACTCGGCCAGCCGCGCCCGCGCGTCCACGCGGTTGCGCTCCTGCGTACGGAAGCGCTGGGCGTCGATGACCAGGACACCCTCGGCGGTCAGCCGCCGGTCGCGCTTGGCCAACAGGCGCTCGCGCACCGGCTCGGGCAGCGAGGGCGACCCGCCGATGTCGAAGCGCAGTTCCACCGCGGTGGACACCTTGTTGACGTTCTGCCCGCCGGCACCACTGGCGCGCACGAAACGCTCGACGATCTCGCCGGGCGGGATCGCCAGTTGCGGGCTGATCTGGAGCGGTTCACTGGCCATGCACCGGATTGTAATCGGCGCGACCGGCGCCGCGCCGCCTTTTCCGTGGACCGGCCGGGTCGGGCTATGCTGATGGCCGATCCCCATCAGGATGCAAGACGATGATCGCAAGTTCCGTCCGCAGCTGTGTCCCGGTGTTTCGCGGCTTCGTGCTGGCGCTGCTTGCCAGCCTGGCGCTGGTGGCGCACGCCGAGCCACCCAGCGATGGCGATGTCAACCGCCTGCTCGCCGCTTCCCGCGCGCAAACCATGCTCGACAGCATGCTGCCGCAGCTGGAGCAGATGCAGCGCGAGCAGTTCAACCAGGTCGCCGCTGGCCGCCAGCTGACGCCGACCCAGCAGGCGCAATTGCAGCAGGTGCAGGAGCGCACCCGGCAGACGCTGTCCCAGGCGATGTCGTGGTCGCAGATGCGGCCGATGTACGTGGACCTCTACAAGCGCACGTTCTCGCGCGAGGAGGTGATCGCCATGGCCGAGTTCTACGAGAGCCCGGCGGGCCAGAGCCTGCTGGACAAGACGCCGCAGCTGATGCGCAACGTGATGGGCGCGATCCAGCAGAAGATGACCCCGCTGATGGCCAATCTGCAGAAAGACCTGGACCGGATCTTGGCCGAGCCGGCGCCGGGGGCTCCTTCGGGAAAGCGCTAGGGCTTTCGCGGAGTTGCCGTGCGCCGACCCGCTGCGGTCAGGCCATCAGCCCTGACGAGCGGAGCCGCTATCCGTCGGCCAGCCAAACAACCCCATCGCCTTGGCGAACTCGCCTTCCGGCGCCGAGAACACCTCCATCCGCCTGCCGTCGGTGGGATGCGGGAACGCCAGGCGCTCGGCGTGCAGCAGCATCCGGTGCACACCGAGCATCCGGAAGGTACGGTTGTGGCGGCCGTCGCCGTGGCTGGTGTCGCCGATCAAATGGTGCGACAGATGCTTGAGATGGCGGCGGATCTGGCGAAAGCGCCCGGTCAACGGCCGGCAGCGCAGCAACGCGTAGCGCGAGGTGGCAAAGCCGGTGGAAGGCACTTCCAGCTCACCGGTCGCCAGGCGCTCGAACTCGGTCACTGCGTCCTTCTTCAGCGGCTTGCCCGGGCCGCCATCGAGGGGATGGTCCACGCGCAGGCTGTCTTCGGCCGGCCAGCCACGGCAGATCGCCAGGTAGTCCTTCTCCACCTCGCCGGCCATCAAGGCCTTGCCCAGGGCACTGGCGCTATCGCGGTCGAACGCCAGCAGCAGGCAACCACTGGTCGCACGGTCGAGCCGATGCACCAGGAACACCTGGCGGCCGAACTGGACACGCAGCCGATCGGCAAGGAAATCGTCTTCGCCGCGGGCCAGCTTGCTGTCGTGAACCATCAGGCCCGCCGGCTTGTTGACCACGGCGAGGTAATCGTCCTGGTACAGGACGGGAATCAAATCGGGGAGTGCGCTCACGGCGTATTCAATAGGAGGGACGTGCTCAGCGCTTTACCCAGGCTGCCGCGAGAGAGGCTGCGCCGGTGATGCCGCTGATCCAGATCCAGAGCGATGCGCCCTGGGCATCGTTGTGCTGCAGCCCGTGCAGCACCGCCGCGACCAGCAATAGGCCCACACCGGTGACGGCCATGACCGCGCGCCGCTGCAGGCGCCGCACACTGCGGTCCAGCGCGCGCAGCTCGACCGAGCGGATGTCGACCCGATGCTGCCCTTCCACTTGCTGGCGCAGCCACGAGTGCAGCAGGCGCGGCATGTCCGGTGCGTGGGTCATCAGCTCGGGCAGGCGCTTGCGCAGTTCCTTCAGCGCGCGGCGCGGGCTGTAGCGCTCGATCAGGATGCGCTCGAGCACCGGTCGCGCCACCGCCCAGATGTCCAGCTGCGGGTCGAGCTGGCGGCCGACGCCTTCGATGTTGAGCAAGGTCTTCTGCAGCAGGATCAGCTGTGGCTGCAACGTCAGCTGGTAGCGCTGGGCCACGCGGAACAACTTCAGCAGCACCTCGGCCAGGGAGATTTGCGACAGCGGCCGGGTGAAGTACGGTTCGCACACCGAACGCGCCGCCGCTTCGAGTTCATCGATGCGCACGTTCGAGGGCATCCAGCCGGCTTCCACGTGCAATTCGGCGATGCGCCGGTAGTCGCGGTTGAAGATGGCCATGAAGTTCTCGGCCAGGTAGTACTGATCTTCCTGCGAGAGCTGGCCCATGATGCCGAAATCCAGCGCGATGAAACGCGGATTGAGCCGCCGTGCCGGATCGCTGTCGACCCAGATGTTGCCGGCGTGCGCATCGGCATGGAAGAAGTTGTCGCGGAACACCTGGGTGTAGAACACCCGCACGCCCTTGGCCGCCAGCGCCTTGCGATCGATGCCGGCGGCGTCCAGGGCGAGCACATCGTCGGACGGAATGCCGTGCACGCGTTCGAGCGTGAGCGCGCGCTCGCCGGTGTGGCTCCAGATCACTTCCGGCACATACAGGTCGTCGGAGTCCAGCCAGAAACGCCGCAGCACGCTGGCGTTGGCGCCCTCGCGCTGCAGGTCGAGCTCGGCGGCCAGCGTGCTTTCGATCTCGGCGACCACCTCGCGCGGGCGGATCTTGTCGGCGCGCGGATGGGTGCGGTCGACCAGGGCGGCCAGCGACTTGAGCAGCGCGATGTCGGCATCGATCTGCTTTTCGATCGTCGGCCGCAGCACTTTGACCACCACCTGGCGGCCTTCGTGCAGCGTGGCCGCGTGTACCTGGGCAATCGAGGCCGAGGCCAGCGGCGTGGTATCGAAACTGGCAAAGGCCACATCGATCGGCTGCCCGAGCGCCTGCTCGACGATCAGTCGCGCCGCCTCGCCGTCGAACGGCTGCACGCGGTCCTGCAGCAGGGTCAACTCATCGGCCACATCCGGCGGCACCAGGTCGCGCCGGGTCGACAGGATTTGCCCGAACTTGACGAAGATCGGCCCCAGCTCCTGCAACGCCAGGCGCAACCGGGCACCGCGCGATTGCGCCGCGATGGCGGCCGATGCGCGCGGCACGAACGGCTTGGCCAGGCGCAGCCAGCGCTCGGCGGGCGTGCCTTCGAGCAGGTCGTCGAGGCGGTAGCGCAGCACGACCTTGCCGATCCGGCTGGCGCGGAACACCGCCTTCATGGCGTGCCTCCGGCACGCAGGCGCGCCACCCGCGCGGCGAGGCGTTCGGCATCGTCGCGCAGTTGATCGACATCGTCATGGAAGGCCTCGAGCTCGGCCCGCGGCACCACGTCGCGCGACTCTTCGGTCACGTATTCGGCGGCATCGCGTGCCAGGCCGGCGCCGAGGTCGCGCGCGCTACGCAGCGCCCCCTGTACGGCCTGGGCGATCTGCACCCCGAGCACTTCGCCGAACACGGTCACGAACGGCAGCTGCCAGTCGGGATCGAAGCGGCTGGCCAGTTGCTGCAGGCGGCGGGCCAGTTCGGCATCGCCGGACACCCGCAACCGCCCTCCCGGTGCCGGCCCGCGTTTGGCCTTCGCCAGCAGCGGCAGCTGCGCCAGCAGGCCGCCAAGCGTGCTGCGCACGGCCAGGTCCGGCTCGCTGGCGGGCTCTACCGGGCCTACCCGCAAACGATCGCCGTCGACCCGGATCTGCAGCGCCAGCTCCGGTGCTTCCAGGGTCAGCGCGATCCGCTGTCCGTCTAGCGCGTGCACGGCGGCGCGGGTGTCGGGGTCCAACGCCAGGGCACGGTTGAGTGCTGCTTCCAGCGCGCGGCCGGCAAGCGGTTTGAGGTTGGGCAGGGGAAATGCGGGCATGCCGCCATTCTAGCGGGAGCGCGCCAGGGGCGAGACCGCGACGGAGGAAATCAGGCCAGGCAGGTTTCTGAGATTGGCGTAGGGCCAGGCTGCGTTACCGCGGTTTGATCACGCGGTGCCACTGCTGGCGGCAGCTTGATGCGGTAAGACTGATGCTTGGCGCCCTGCAAACGCTGGCGCACCCGAGGGTGCGCCAGCGTGCCGGACTGCCGCGCGACTAGACGCGGCCGCGGCGGAACAGCGAGATCACCGCGAGGATCAGGAACACAACGAACAGGATCCAGGCGATGTTGGTCGCAGCGCCAGCGATACCGCTGAAGCCGAGCACCGCGGCGATGATGGCAATGACAAAAAATACGATGGCGTAATGCAGCATGGCGTTCCCGAAGTGGTTGTCGTGCCGGATCGGCGCGTGGCCATATTCAGGGTCGGGCAGTCTTCAACTGGTGACGGCCGTGTCGCTGGAAAATGAGGACTTCAGCCTTGTGAGCCCCTCGTCAATACTGACTTTGGGCACGTAGCCGAAGTCGCGGCGCGCCGGACCCATGTCGTACCAATGCGCGGTGCAGAGCTGCTCGGCCAGGAACCGCGTCATCGGCGGCTCGCCTTTCAGGCGCAGCAGGGGCCACAAAATCTCGCAGGCACGGCCGGTGCGGTAGGCGGTCTTGAACGAAATCGAACCGGTGACCGGCGGCGCCCCGGCGGCGGCGAGCAGGCGGTTGATCAGTTCCCGCATCGGCAGCGGCTCGCCATTGGAGATGAAATAAGCCTTGCCGGCACAGGCGGCGCCGACGCCAAGGTGATCAAAGGCATCGAAGTGCGCTTGCGCGGCGTTGTCGATGTAGGTCGCATCGACCCGGTTCTCGCCGGTGCCCACCAGGCGCAGGCGTCCGGCGCGCGCACGCTCGACCAGGCGCGGCAGGATTTGCTGGTCGCCCGGGCCCCAGATCAGCCGCGGCCGCAGCGCAACCGTGGCCAGGCCCGCGCCATTGGCGGCAAGCACCGCACGCTCGGCGATCGCCTTGGTCGCGGCATAGGGCGCCTGGAAGCCTTCGCCATACGGCACCTGGCTGGCGTCCAGCCCTTCTACCGGATGAGTGGCACGGTGGGTGACACTCGGCGTGGAGGTGTAGACCAACCTGCCGACCCCGGCGTCGCGACAGGCGGCCAATACGTTTTCGGTACCGACGACATTCGCCAACCGGTAGCTCTCGTAGCTGCCCCAGGCGCCGGCCTTGGCGGCATTGTGGAAGACCGCATCGACGCCGTTGACCGCATGTCGCACTGCCTCGAGGTTGGCCAGGTCGCCCTGGATCTGGCCCACCCCCATTGCCTGCAGCGCCGGGTAATGGCCGCGGTTGAAGCTCAGCACCTCGTGCCCGCGCGCCACAAGGCCGCGACACAGGGCTTGCCCAAGGAAGCCGCCGCCGCCGGTGACCAGGATCTTCATGCGTTGCGCTCCAGTTGTTCAGCGGCCCAGCGCGCGAGTTTCTCGCGACCGATCTTGGCGTTGTGGCGGATATCCACGGGGAAGGCGGGATGCGGCAGATAGTGCGCGATGGCCAGGGTATGCGGATGCGCGGCGGCCGCTTGCCGAAGCAGGCGGCCCAGCTCGACCGCGTCGCTGCCCGGCAACGGTTCGAAGCAAAGCACCGGAAGTTGCGCACCCGATTCGCCGACCCCGACCAGCGCGGTGCGGCGAACCCCGGGCACCGTATTCAAGACCGGCTCCACCTGTTCGGTGTACATCGGCCCGGCCGCGGTCTCCACGCGCTGGGTCTTGCGCCCGCAGAACCAGAGCCGCCCGTCGGCATCGAAATAGCCGACATCGCCCATGCGATGGACAACGCGCTCGCCGCCCTCCGGCAAGGGTTCGCGAATCTTCGCCGCGGCGGTGGCGGCATCGCGGTTGTAATAGGTGTCGGTGGCGGTGGGCCCGGCCACGGTGATCTCGCCCACCTCGCCCGCCGGCAACTCGCGTACGTCGCTCCAGTCGGCAATGGATGCATCTTCAATGGCGATGATGCGCACGACATTGGGCGCCACGACGCGACCTACGCAGGTCCCGGCGCCGGCTTCGGTGGCGGCGCGGGTCTGCTCCAGCTCGCGGCCTTCGATCACCGCGACCGGCAGGCACTCGGTGGCGCCGTAGGGCGTCCAGAACTGCGCATCCTCAGGCAGCAGCTTGCGCATGCGCGCTACCACCTCTGGCGGCACCGGCGCGCCGGCCGAGGTCACGCGCTTTACGTTCGGCAGCGGCTGGCCGTGGTCGGCCAGGACCCGCATCAAAGCGGGCGAGCCGAACAGCTGGGTCACGCCAAAACGCGCGATCGCATCGTGCAGGCGCTTGGGATTGGCCTGCGCTGGGCGCGTGGGATCCATGTCGGGAATGACCGACGTCAGCCCCAAGGCCGGATCGAACAAGGCGAAGGGCGGGAAAGTCGGCAGGTCCACGCCGCCGGCCTGCATGCCGAAGGCCGACCGCAGCAGCTCGATCTGCCCGACGAAATGCCGATGGCGATAGACCACGCCCTTGGGCACGCCGGTGGAGCCGCTGGTGAACAGGATCGCCGCCATATCGTCCGGCGCAGTGTCGGCAAGCTGGCTGCCGGCCCCGGCACCGTCGCGTTCGACCCGCGCCAAGGTGGTTCCACCCCAGCCCCAGCGCGTCCCCACGGTGACGACGTGGCTGGCCGACTGTGCCCAGCCCAGCAGCCGCCGTGCCAGTTGCGCCAACGCGATGCCGATGAAGGCGTGCGGCTGCGCTTCGTCCAGGCATTGCTTCAGCGCGCGCCGATCGATCCCGGGATCGACCAGCACCGGGACCGCACCGGCCTTGAACAAGGCGAACATCAACAGGAAGAACTCTGGTGATGGACGCACCATCACCACCGTGCGCGCGCCGCGCCCGATGCCATGCCGGGCCAGGCCGGCGGCGATCGCATCGCTACGACGGTCCAGTTCGGCGTAGGTCAGGGTCACGTCATAGCGCGCCATGCCGCCGGCGCGGCGCCGGCCCGGGCAACGAATGGCGATCTGCTGCGGCTGGCTGCGCGCCAGTTCCGGCAGCGTGGCGGCGATATTGCACGGTGGGGTCATCCGGCGATTATCGCCGGGCATGCGCGCTCCTGTCCCTGTTGGCGACGGGAGGCGCCGCGCTGAACGCCGGCCACTTGCGCCCGCCGCACGTTAGCGGAGAATGCGCCGCCTCCCCTCTTCCGCCCAGCCGGTCGCCATGGCGCACCCCTGTCTCACCTGCGGCGCCTGCTGCGCCTATTTCCGGGTCAGCTTCCACTGGAGCGAAGCGGAGCCGTCGCTGGGCGGTGGGGTGCCGATCGAGCTGACCGAATCGCTGCGTACCCACGAACGCGTGATGCGCGGCACCTCGCAATCGCAGCCGCGTTGCATCGCGCTGGACGCGGACATTGGCCGCTACAGCCGCTGCACCATCCACGACCGCCGGCCCTCGGTATGCGCACAAGTGCCGGCGTCGCTGGAGTTCGGCCAGCGCAGCGCGCAGTGCGACAAGTCGCGGTTGGCGCATGGGCTGCCATTGCTGCTGGAGGCCGACTGGATCGGCGTCAGCGATATCGAACGTAATCCGCTGCCGGATAGCGAGGCAAACTAGAGCGGGTGGCGGTCGAGGAAGTCGCGGATCGCCGGCACCAGCACCTCGGCCTTGTCTTCCAGCACGTAGTGGCCGGCATCTTCGAAGGCCATGACCTCGGCCTGCGGCAGCGCGGCGCGGAAGGCGTCGAGGAAATGCCGGTCGAACACGAAGTCGCGCAGCCCCCAGCCGATGAAGGCCGGGCGGTCGGCGAAATCCGGTAGCGCCTTGCCGGCGGCTTCGAGCAACGGCCAGGCGGCGTCGCGCGGCGACAGCGGGATGTCCTGCATGAAGCGGATCGTGCTGATCCGGTTGGCCCAGCTGTCATAGGGCGAGACGTAAGCGCGGCGAACATCGCTCGGCATGCGCCGCTCGACCCCCAGCCAAGAGGCGCCGGCGGAAAACGCATTGAAGCCTCGCACCAACCATTCACCGATCTTCCAGTCGCGGCCAAGGCCGATCTGCCACGGCATGCGCTTGGCGGCGGGCATCGGGAAGGCGGCGGTATTGGTGATGACCAGGCGCTTGACCTGGGCGGCGTGCGACAACGCCCAGCCGAAGCCGATCATGCCGCCCCAGTCGTGCACGGCCAGGGTGACCGGTCCGCGGATACCTAGGTGGTCGAGCAGGGCAGCCACGTCATCCACGCGCGATTGCAGCGTGTAGTTGTAGCGGCTGTCGTCGGGCTTGTCGGACAGGCCCATGCCGATATGGTCCGGGACGATGCAGCGATATTGCTTGGAAGCCGGTGAGCCGGCGGCAGGAGCGCTGAGCCCTGCGACCAGGTTGCGCCAGTAGTAACTCCACGACGGGTTGCCATGCAGCATCACCACGACTTCGCCATCGCGCGGGCCTTCGTCCAGATACGACATCGTCAGCCCGGGGCGGACCTCGAAGCGGTGCGGGTGGGCGGGGTAACCGGGCAGGGGCGTGTGGGCGGTCAATGGACTTCCTTTGCAGATACTGAAACGCCCGCGGCTTGCGACGCGGGCGTTCGTTGTACAGAGCAGCTTGCGCCGCTCACTCGACCCCGATCACCAGACGACTTCGGCCATCGAGCAATTCAGGCCCGAACCGATACCGAGCAGGGCAATGCGATCGCCCTTCTTCAGCCGGCCCAGTTCCTTCAACTTGCTCAGCACGATCGGCACCGAGGCCGGGCCGATGTTGCCGTGCTCGCCGAAGATCGTCATGACCTTGGCCGGGTCGATGCCGAAGGACTTCACGAAGGCGGCCGTGTGCGGGCGGCTGACCTGGTGGATGACGAACTGGTCCAGCTCGTCCACCGCCCAGCCCAATGCCTGCTTGGCCGCGATGAAGGTCTTCTGCGCCAGCTTGATGCCCTCGATCAGCAGCATCCGGGTATCGGTGACCATGCGGTCCAGGTTGCCCCGGCACAGCTTGTTCCACTCGGTCGCCGACCGGGTCACGCCGCCGCGGTAGCGCGGCGCATCGGGGGCCAGTTCGGTCCGCGCCATCACCATCGCCGCGGCGCCACAACCGAGCGTGAGGGCGGCCAGTTCGTCACGGAACTCCTGTTCGGTGACGTTCGGCGAGGTCATGCGCTCCATGGTCTTTTCATAGACCAGGTTGGCGGTTTCGCCGTCCACCACCAGGGCGTAGTCGATCTCGCCGCGCTCCAGCATGCGCGCAGCGATATCCATGCCGTTGATGAAGGCCAGGCAGGCGTTGGCGACGTCGAAGGTCATGCAGTGGTCGCTGACCCCGAGGTTGCCCGAGACGATGCTGGCGGTGGACGGCTCCAGGTAGTCGCGGCTTACCGAGGTATTGATCAGCAGGCCGACCTTGTCGGCGGTGATGCCGGCGTCGGCCATCGCCTTGCGTGCGGCCGCGGTGGCCGCGTCCGAAGCCTGGACGTCGGCGTCCCACAGGCGGCGCGCGTGGATACCGGCCACATCGCCAAGGACATCGGTCTTGATCCCCAGCCGGTCGTAGGTCGGCTGCAGACGCAAGTTGATTTCCTGGGACGTCAGCGTGTGCGGCGCATCAACATGCGCCAGTCCCGCGATGGAGACGTTCTTGAAGAGCATCGAAGTAGCGCCATTGCGTCAGGCGAGGGGCCGTCATTCTAGCCCCTGCCAGCCTTCACCGCATCTTTACAAGGCCCGCCGACGCCCGCGGGCGAAACGGTTCAGCGGCCGCTGCAGCGGAAAGCGTTGAAGCGCTGGCTGCCATCGGCCGGCTGGCCCTCGGCCTGGACGGCATTGGCACCCGCGCTGGGGGCCTCGTTGCGGGCCAGGGTTTCCAGCTCTTCCTGCACCCGCAGCGGGTTGCGGTTGTAGAAACCGACCTTGTTCTTGACCGAGACCACCACCTCGCCCTTCTGCTCGCAGCCTGCTGGCACAGCGCCTGGCGGGATCACCCGCACTGCTTTGCCGTCTGCCTCGATCGGTACCCAGGTGCAGGCGGTGGCGGCAAGGGTGATCAGGCTGGCGGCAATCAGAACGCGCATGGGCAGTGGGTCATCAATAAGAGTCAGGCGATTGTGCCGCACCCCGCCGGTTTGGCAAGGCGACGCGTGGCCAGGTGCGCCGGACGCCTTGAGAACTGTCCGAACGCAGGCGGGGGCTCGCTGTGTCCGGACAGCGGACACTGCGGCCCCGCAAAAATCCCAGGGTTTTCATGGACATGTAGTTGGCACAGGTTGTGCTCGGTAGTTAGGGCAGCGGGAAGCAAATGAAGCAAACCTGACTCAACGCTGAACAGAATCAAGAACGACCAAATACCGCTTGACCCGTCTGATTAGGTGTACTACCTTACTACCACACCACCGCTCAACAACACTCCAACAGGCCCCGTCATGAACACCAAGACCCTCAGCTTTGCCATCGCCCTCGCCGCCGGTTCGCTGTTCGGCTCGATGAGTGCCCAAGCCGCCAACCCGACCACCCTGGACACCGTGCAGGTTCGTCCCTCGGCCGAGCAGTTGGCCCAGCAAGAGTACGAACTGCATAGCGACATCCCGACCTTGTCGGCCGTGCAGGTCCGCCCCACCGTTGGCCAGATCCTCGAGCTGCAGGCCGAACGAGCCGCACAGGACCGCGTGCTGACTCTGGCTTCGGTCCAGGTTCGCCCCTCGGCCGAACAGCGCGCCGAGTTCGATCGCGGTACCGCATCGGTCGCCAATGCCGATGCCGGCAACGAAAGCGACGTCCTCGTCGCCCTGATCGGCCAGGTCATCGTCAACCTGCCGGTGCCGCACCTGCAGCCCTCGCCGGCCCAGCTCGAGGCACTGATCGGCAACGTGATCAGCGCCCAGGCGCAGTTCTAAGTCCTGCCGGTCGGCCATGGGGCCGGCCGGTGGCGGCTAGAATTCGCCGATGAGCGAGCCGCCCTTCTTCGATGTAGTGCTGTACCAACCGGAAATTCCGCCCAACACGGGCAACGTGATCCGCCTTTGCGCCAACACCGGCGCGCGGCTGCACCTGATTGAACCGCTCGGTTTCGACCTGAGCGATCGCCAGCTCAAGCGCGCCGGCCTGGATTACCACGAATACGCGCCACTGCAGGTCCACCGCGACCTCGACGCCGCCCTGGCCGCCATCGCGCCCAAACGCCTGTTCGCCTTCAGCACCCGTAGCCAGGTGCGCTACGACACCCCGCGCTTCGCCCCAGGCGACGCTTTCCTCTTCGGCGCCGAAACCCGCGGCCTGCCGGACGATGTGCTCGACGCAATTCCTGCTGCGCAGCGCCTGCGCCTGCCGATGCGGCCCGGCAACCGCAGCCTGAACCTGTCCAACAGCGTGGCCGTCGCCGTTTTCGAAGCCTGGCGCCAGCTGGAATTCTGCGGCGGCAAGTAGGGCGCGCGAGCGCGCGTCGCATAATCGGGGCTCCTTCACGATGCGAGCCCCTCATGACCCGACTCCTTGGCATTTCCGGCAGCCTGCGTACCGGCTCATTCAACACCGCGCTGCTGCAGGCCGCCGTCGAGGTCGCCGGCGAAGGTCTCACGCTCGAAGCAGCAACACTGCATGGCATTCCGCTGTACGACGGCGACGTCGAGCTGCGCGATGGCCTGCCCGCCGCGGTCGTCGCGCTGAAAGAGAAGATCGTGGCCAGCGCTGGCGTCTTGTTGGTGACCCCCGAATACAACAATGGCGTGCCCGGCGTGTTCAAGAACGCGATCGACTGGCTCTCGCGTCCCTCCAGCGACATTGCACGCGTCTTCGGTAATCGCCCGTTCGCAGTGATTGGCGCGTCGCCAGGGAGTTTCGGCACCTTGTTGTCGCAAACCGCCTGGCTGCCGATCCTGCGCACGCTCGGTACGCGTCAGTGGGCCGGCGGACGACTGTTGGTCTCGCATGCCAGCCAGTTGCTCGACGAACAAGGTCGACTCGCCGATCCCGCCGTTCGTCAGCGGCTGGCTGTGTTCGTGCAGGACTTCGCACGCTTTGCCGCCGACTGACTTGACCGGAATGGCGGCGCGATCCCGCGTCGAATGTGCAAAGTAAATATCCGCATGTTTATGCGATTAATCATATTCCCCCGCTGCACGCGTTTTGCAACGCGCGCGCGTCGATATTTTTGGCGCGAGGAGCAAGCGATTTAGCCGCTGAATCAAAACCCGGATTCATTGCGTGCTAATGCGTAAATTCAGGGGATATTTCGACGCTCGAATCAAAATTCGCATCTAGCGAACGGCGCTTGCCTTCGCCACCTGCCAATCGAATCGAGGTGTCTCATGAAAATATCTTTACCGCTCATGGCGCTGTTAATTTCAGTGCCTTTCTCAGCCGCGGCCGCGGATAATCTTTCCTATAACTACGTCGAGGCTGACTATGTGACCGGCAAGGTGGTGAACACCAAAGCCGATGGATGGGGGTTGAAAGCCTCGTACGCTTTCCATCCGAATTTCCACGTGTTCGGCGGCTACCAGAAGCTGAAGCTGAAGACGCCAACCAAGGGCTCAGATAGCCAATGGAACATCGGCGTCGGCTACAACTACGAGATCGGGGCGAACACCGACCTGTTGACGCGGGTGTCCTACCAGCAGCTGAAGCAGACGGGCTATCCCAAGCCCTTCAAGGGCTGGACGGTGGAAGCCGGCGTCAATCATGCGTTCAGTCCTAACTTCTCCGCCTTCTTCCTGGCAGGTTACGAGGATTTCGGGAAGACCGAGGTCGGCAAGATGGAGCGGCTCACTCCCAGTGGCCACATCGTGCCCGTGCTTAATCGCAAGGGCGTACAGATGCCCTTCAAGGTTGACCCGAAAGGTAAGTTCTTTGGCCGCGTTGGAGCCCAGTACAACATCAACGAGAACTTCGCGATCAACGCGGAGGTGAAAAAGTACGTCAAGGGTGGCGTGCAGTGGTCGATCGGCCCGCGCATTACCTGGTAACCCTCAAGGAGGCGGCACGCCTCTCCCGCGCCGCCTCCGGGGGCCCGAGCATTCTCGGGCCCCTTTAGTTTCTGCGCATGGCGTGGATATATCGCATTGCAATGTTGCGCGTTCTATTGCAACGCGCCCGCGTGCCGCATCCGGCTCATGAAAAACAAGGATCGTGCGCTGAACATTAATGCTGCACTCATGCCGAAATTCAGTGGCGATTTGGGTGAATAACAGAGAATTTACATGTCGGCTGCGAACGGCATTCCGCCTCAGCGCTGACCATCAACAAATAAAACAGGTAATCCCGATGAAGAATTCTTTGCTCGCCCTGGGCCTGCTCGCCGCCCTGCCATTCGCGGCCGTTGCCGCCGACAACCTCTCCTACAACTATGTTGAGGGCGATTACGTCAAGACCGATCCCAGCGGCCGCGGCGGCAATGCCGATGGTTGGGGCCTGAAGGGCTCGTATGCCTTCCACCCGAATTTCCACGTGTTCGGCGGCTATCAGAAGCAGAAGTTCGATGGCCCGGGCAACCTGGACGTCAACCAGTGGAATCTCGGCGTGGGCTACAACTTCGCCATCAGCAACAGCACCGACCTGCTGGCGCGCGTGTCCTACCAGAACTGGGACCCGCAGTACCACCGCAAGGACTTCAACGGCTGGGCGACCGAAGTGGGCATCAACAACGCCTTCGGCCCGCGCGCTTCGACCTACCTGCTCGCCGGCTATGAAGACTATGCCAAGCGCGACAACATCAATCCGGAAGGCCAGTTCTACGGCCGCCTGGGTGGCCAGTACAACTTCACCCCGAACTGGGCGCTGAGCGGCGACATCAAGATGTACACCAAGCACGGCGACGTGCAGTGGTCGGTCGGCCCCCGCTTCAGCTGGTAAGCCCGATCTCGCAAGGCGCGGCACGCTCTCTCCCGTGCCGCAACCCGAAGCCCGGCGTCAGCCGGGCTTTTTTATTGGGCCTGCCGCATAAACGAAAACCCGGCCGGAGCCGGGTTCGCAATACCAGATTCGCCGCGCCGCTACTGGAACAGCGTGGCCGGATACTCTGGCTTCTGCTCGCGTGCCAACAAGCCGCGCAATCCCGCTTCTGGCGTGATCTCACCGTGCAGCACGGCGCGCACCGCGTTGGATATCGGCAGTTCGATACCGTGGTGCTCGGCCTGGCGCATCACCTCGTCGGCGGTTTGTACCGACTCGACCACCTGGCCAATCTCGCGCACCGCGTCCTGCAACGTTTGGCCGCGCCCCAAGGCCAGGCCCAGGCGACGGTTACGCGACAAATCGCCGGTGCAGGTCAGCACCAGGTCGCCCAGGCCGGCCAGGCCCATCAGCGTCTCGGGACGCGCACCGATGACCGCTGCCAGCCGCAACATTTCGTTGAGGCCGCGGGTGATCAGGCCGGCGCGGGCGTTGAGGCCCAGCTGCATGCCATCGGCTACGCCGGTGGCCACGGCCAGCACGTTCTTCATCGCCCCACCGAGTTCGGCACCGACCATGTCATCGCCGGTATAGGCGCGGAACGTCGGACCGTGCATCGCTTCGGCGACCTGTTGCGAGAACGCGGCGTCCTCGCCATGCACCGTGATCGCCGTGGGCAGGCCCAGGGTGACTTCCTTGGCGAACGAGGGCCCGGTGACTACCGCCAGCGGCACGTCCTCGCCCAGGATCTCGCGCGCCACCTCGTGCAGGAAGCGGCCCGAGCCGGGTTCAAAGCCCTTGGTTGCCCAGGCCACGCCGGCATCGGCCGGCCGCAACGGCGCCAATAGCCGCACCGTCTCGGTGAAAGCATGCGAAGGCACCACCACCAGGATCCAGTCGGCGCCAGCGACGGCCGCCGCCAGGTCGGTGGTCGCGCGCAAACCGTCCGGCAGCGCGATGCCCGGCAAATAGCGCGGGTTCTCGTGCTGGCGGTCGATGGACTCGATCACCGCGGCATCGCGGCCCCACAGCACGGTCGGAAAACCATGCCGGGACACCAACGCCGCCAGCGCGGTGCCCCAGGAGCCGGCACCGAGGACGGCAATTTTCTGCTTCTGATCGCTCATCCGAGGATCAACCGGACAACGCTCAGGCGTTGCCGGCCGGCTCCGAATCAGCCAGCGAGGTCTCGCCCTGCTGGGCGCGCTGGCGCAGGGTTTCGGCGTACAGGGCCTCGAAGTTGATCGGCTGCAGGTAGAACGGCGGGAAACCGCCGGCCTGGATCAGCTCGCTGACCAGCGTGCGGGCGTACGGGAACAGGATGTTCGGGCACTGGGTGCCGAGCAGCACATCCACCGCCTGCGGCTCCAGGCCCACCAGGCCGAACACGCCGGCCTGCTGCACTTCGGCCACATAGGCAGTCTTGCCACCGGCGGCGCAGGTCAAGGTGATGGCGAGCACCACTTCGAAGGCATTTTCGTTGAGGCGCTGCACGCGCTGGTTCAGATTGAGCTGCAGTTCCGGCTGCACGGCCTCGTTGAACACGGCCGGCGCATTGGGCGACTCGAAGGAAACGTCCTTGACGTAGATCTTTTCGATGGTGAAAGCGGGGCCGGCGTTGGTGTCGGCCGGCGCGGTGGCGCCGTTGTTGGTTTCGTCGGACATCTCAAACTCCAAGAAGCGTTATCAGTAATGAAGCGGGATTATCACATGCCTGCCGCAGGGGGCGCCGGGCTCGGCGCGCACAGGCAAAGGGGGTCAGGCGCGGCCTTTGACCAGCGGCATTTCCGCCTGCTGCCAGGCCGGGATGCCGCCATCGAGCCAGTACACCTTCTCGAAGCCGGCCTTCTTCAATTGCTTGGCGGCCGCGGCCGAAGCGGTACCGGTGCGGCACACCACGACCACCGGCGTCTGCCGGGCGTTGGCCACCCACTTGTGCTCCGGGCCAAACTGCGCCGGTTGGGCGTTGCGGCTGCCGGCGATGTGGCCCTTTTCGAACTCCGAACTGGTGGACAGGTCGACCACCACCGCCCCTTCGTTGTTCATCAACCGGGTCAACTCGGCCGGTTTGAGCGCGGTGTAGCCGCGGAACAGGCGCGCGATCTCGGTATAGATGATGGCGACCGTCAGGGCGACGAAGATCGTCACCAGCAGCGGGTTGCGCCCGGCAAAGGCCAGCAATGTTTCGAAATTCACGGCATCACGGTTCGGTTAGCGGGCGGCGATTGTCGCACAGGCCCGTTGCGGGAAAGGAAGGCCGCCGGCCGGGGCGGGTGGCGTCACTCGCCGCGCCACAGGTCCGGCAGCCCCGAGGCCAGCCACCATTGCTTGCTGGCCGGGTCCCAGCGCCAGGTTTCGCGCGTGCGTACCACCCGTTCGGCCTGGGTATTGCGGTTGATCACCCGTAGCTCGACGTCCCGCAGCACCTCGTTCTCGGCGCCAGCGCTGGTGCGTACCTCGCGGTAGCCGGATATCTGCACCTGCTGGTAGCGCTCGCGCTCCAGGTCGGATTGCGGATGGGCTTCGCGGTACTGGGGGTCAACGACCTCCCAGGCGGTCTCGAAATCGTTCCAGCGCACGGCCGCGGCATAGGCGGCCTGGATGTCGGCCAGGCCATGGCGCTGGCCGGCAGTGGCGGCGAACGCGAGCAGCATCAATAGCGAGCCCATGGCCACGCGGATCAGTTTTGACATCGACCGTTCCCCCTTCCCCTGCCCGCCGCCGGGCCGAGCGCCATCCTACCCTTTCGCGATCGCCACGAAGCGGCCGCTGAAGGTGGCGGCCACCGCGCCGCCGGCCAACCGCACCTGCGCCGCCATGCCGAGCCGGGCCTTGCCGCGCTGGCGCAACGTGGCGATGAACGTGTCGCGCTCCAGCGGCAGTGCCGGCGCGGCGTCGGCATGCAGGGTTTCGTAGACCGGCAACAGATAGCGCAACTGGCTGTCGGCCACATAGATGTCGGCGTTGAGCCCGGCCAGGCGTAGCTGCAGGTTGACCCAGCCCCACCCCGCCAGCGTCATCAGCGAGGCCAGGCTGCCGCCAAAGGCGTTGTCCTTGTCGTTGACGTTCGCCGCCAGCGGCGCCTGCAGGAACAATGCTCCCGCTTCATAGCGGTCCACCGCGATCGCCATCGCCGCGACCGGCGGCATGGCGGAAAGTTGCTGCTGCAGCAGCTGCAGGTCGGCGGCGGAAGGCTCGGGCAACGGCATCGGGACGTCACGTACATGCGAAGGGCTCGCATAATGCCCGCAATGGCTGATCCCGCGCACGTGCCCCATTACCTGATTTCGCTGCGCCCCAGTGGCCAGCACGACACGATGCGCCGTGCGGCCGCGCGTAGCGGCCTGCGCTTGCTCGCGGTTTCGCCGTGGCGGCTGCAGGCACGCGACGATCCCGACACCCGCCGCGCCCTGGCCGCTGCACTGGCGGCGCCGGTACGGGTGTTCACCAGTCCCATGGCGGTGCGCTCAGCAGCAGCCTTGGCGACCCTCGCCGACGGCGCGCAACGGCGGCCATGGCTCGCAGTTGGCGAAGGCACCGCGGGCGCGCTGCGGCGCGCGGGCGTGCGTTCGGTACAGACGCCCTCGCGCATGGACAGCGAGGGCCTGCTCGGGTTGCCCGTCCTGGCCGCCGCCGAACACGTAGGGCTGGTCACGGCGCCGGGCGGCCGCGGCTTGCTCGCCGCCGCGCTGGCCGAACGCGGGGTAGCGGTGACACGCGCCGATGTCTACCAACGCGTGCCTCAGCGGCTGCCCCCCAGTGTCCTGGCCCGCTTGCGCGCGCTGGCACAACCCTCGGTGCTGGCCCTCAGCAGCGGCGAGGCGTTGGCGCAGGTGCTGGCCCAGTTGCCGGCCGACGTGATCGAGAAGTGGCAGCAACAACCGGTCGTCGCGGCCAGTGCGCGCCTGGCCCAGCTGGCGCACGACCGTGGCTTTGCACACGTCATCCAGGCCGCCGGCCCGCGCCCGGCGCAGTTGCTCGCCGCGCTTGCTCGCCGCGGCGGCGACTGAACCCACGCCAGCTTCCCCTTGCCCATGCATCGCGCCCCACGCCATGCTGTCGGGCGCCGCGATGCGACCGCGTGTCGTCGCCCTAGGAAGCCTGCCCATGAACGATCCCGCCCCCTCGCGACGTCTCTCCCTGTTCTGGGTAGCTGCGCTCGTGCTGGCCGTGATCGCGGCGGTCGCGGTCGGGTTTGGCTGGCGCGCCTGGCAGTCGCGCCTGGCCGAACAACAGCAAGCCGAGGACACTCGCGCCCAGCGCTGGGTGGCGATGGAACAGACGCTGGAGGCATTGCGCCGCGACCAGCGCGCGGCCAACCAGCGCCTGCAGGACGCAGCCGCCACCAACCGCATCCTGCGCGACGAGATGCTTGGCCTGAGCCAGCGCGGTGCGCTGCTGGAAGAAACGGTCGAACGCCTGGCCGATACCGAGCGCCATGGCGCCCAAGCCCTGCGGCTCGACGAGGTGGAGCTGCTGCTCAACCAGGGCCAGCAACGGCTGGCGCTGGCCGGTGACCTCGACGGCGCACGTCGCGCCTATGCCCTGGCCGCTGGCACCCTGCAAGGTATCGACGACCCGGCCTATCTCAATCTGCGCCAGGCCCTGGTGCAGGAACGCAATGCACTCGATGCCCTCGGCGTCGGCCCGCAACGTGCACTGGGCGGCAAGCTCGATACCTTCATCTCGCGTCTGCAACGTTTGCCACACCATGTGCAGGACGAGGACGACGCCTCGCGCCCGTGGTGGCAGCGCGCACTGTCGCCGCTGGTGCAGATCCGTCCCTCCCGCGGAACGCTGATTGCCGGTTCCGAGCGGCGCGCCGCCGAGGACGCCTTGCAGATCGAGGTGAGCCTGGCGCGAGCCGCGCTGGAACGCGGCGATGGCGAAAGTTTTTCGCAGGCGCTGCGGCGCCTGGACGGCTGGCTGGTGCGGCTCTGGCCGGACTCGCCGGCCCTGCGGACGCAGCGCAAGGCCCTGGCCGAACTGGCCAAGGCGCCGCTGCGCCCGGACATGCCCGAACTCGGGTCCACCCTGCGGCAACTGCAGGCCATGCGTGAAGGAAGGCAAAGCCCATGAAGCCACTGCGAAGTCTGCTCATCCTGCTGGTCGCCGTGGTACTCGGTGTCATCGCTGCGCAGTGGTTGTCGCAACAACAGCGCTATGACCTCGGCGAAGTAGTGGTACGCGTGGGCGGCAACGACTACATCGCGCCGATGCCGCAGGCCGTGCTGGCGCTGATCGTCGGCCTGCTGGTGCTGTGGCTGTTGTGGATCATTGTCAGCCTGCCGTTCCGGGCCTGGGGCCGTTATCGCCGCAAGCGTGGCCGCGCGCGCCTGATCGAAGGGCTGCGCGCCTACGAGTTCGGCCAGTGGAACCGCGCCGGCAAGGCGCTGGTGGCTGCGGCCGAGGACCATGAAGTTGCGCCGGTGGCGCTGCCGCCAGCCATCCGCGTGGCCGACGCCCGTGGCGATGCCGAAGGCGCGCGGACGCTGGAACAGGAACTGGCCGCCCGCGACCCGGTCGCCCATGCCTTGCTGCAGGCAGAACGGTTCCTGGCCGGTGGCCGTCCGGTGGACGCGATCAATGCACTCGACGTGCCGGCCGCGCAGCCGCTGCCGCCGCGTGGGCTGGTGTTGCGTACCGAGGCGCTGGCGCTGATCGGCCGCGCCCACGAGGCCTATGGCCAACTCGGCGCGCTGCGCCAGCAGCAGGCGCTGGCGCCGGAGCCAATGGCCATCCTCGAACGCCGGCTGGCGGCGCTGTCGCTAGAACAGGCCGACGACGCCAATGCGTTGGCCGAGCGTTGGGAATCGCTGGCCAAGCCGCTGCGCGCCGAGCCTGCGGTGGTGGCCGCCTATGCGCGCCGTGGCGCCGCCCTGCATTGGGACGATGCCGCGCTGCGCAGTGTCGAGCAGGCGCTCGATGCCGGTTGGGACGAAGAGCTGATCATCCTCTACGGCGCGTTGCCAGTGGAAAAGTACGACTCCCGCCGCGCCAGCGCGCAGCGCTGGTTGGCGACGCATCCAGCCAGCCCCGGGCTGTTGCTGACCTTGGCGCGGTTGTCGCGGCAACAGCAGCAGTGGGGGCAGGCCGAGGAATTCCTGCATCGCGCCATCGCCCAGGGCGCCGGCGCGCCGGCCTGGGAAGAACTAGGCGAAGGCTTCGCCGCAGCCGGTGAACCGGCGCTGGCAGCGCAGTGCTATCGCAACGCGCTGCATAGCCAGCGCGGCGGCATGGCGGTGGATCTGGTGGGCCATCGCAGCCTTCGCGAGCAGATCCACGACCAGGCTATCGCCGAGGATCGCGATGAACACGGCGTGCCCCGCCTGCGCGAGTAAGTTCGCCCGTGTAGGAGCGGCTTCAGCCGCGACAGTTTCGGCTCACTGCGACGGTGCGCCCGGCCGACGATCTACGGTCGCGGCTGAAGCCGCTCCTACAGTGCAGCTTACCTTTCGATGATCGCCACTACGCCCATGCCGCCTGCAGTGCAGATCGACACCAGCGCGCGGCCACCGCCACGCTCCTTCAGTTCCTTGGCCACGGTGGCGACGATGCGCGCACCGGTGGCGGCGAACGGATGCCCGGTCGCCAGCGAGGAGCCGAGTGGATTGATCTTGGCCGGGTCGATGCGGCCCATCGGCGCGTCCACGCCGAGCCGGTTGCGGCAGTAATCCTCGCTTTCCCACGCGCGCAGCGTGCACAGCACCTGGGCGGCGAAGGCTTCGTGGATCTCGTAGATGTCGAAGTCCTGCAGGGTCAGGCCATGGCGCTTGAGCATTTCCGGCACGGCCACCGTGGGCGCCATCAGCAGGCCTTCGCCGTGCACGAAGTCGACCGCGGCGACCTGGGCATCGCGCAGGTAGGCCAACGGCTCATGGCCATGCGCGCGCGCCCACTCATCACTAGCCAGCAAAACCGCCGCGGCGCCATCGGTGAGCGGGGTGGAGTTGGCGGCGGTCAGGGTGCCGCGACCGGAGACCCGGTCGAACGCCGGCTTCAGCGTGGCCAGCTTCTCCAGCGAGGTATCCGGACGCAGGATGTTGTCGCGGGTGACGCCGCGGAATGGAACGATCAGGCCATCGAAGAAGCCGCGCTCATAGGCCGCGGCAAGCTTCTTGTGCGAAGACACCGCCCACTCGTCCTGCGAATCGCGCGAGATGTTCCACTCCTTGGCCATGTCCTCGCAGTGGTCGCCCATGCTCTTGCCGGTGCGCGGCTCGGCGACGCCGGGGAATTCGGGCTTCAGCTCGCTGAGGCGGAAACCAGTGAGCATGGCCTTGATCTTGTCGCCGGTGGTCTTGGCACGGTTGGCCGCCAGCAGGCGCGCGCGCAACTTCTTGCCGTAGACGATCGGCACATCCGAAGTGGTGTCCGAGCCGCCGCCGATGCCCGAGTCAATCAGCCCCAGCGCGATCTTGTTGCCGATGTGGACGATGGTGTCCAGCGAAGTACCACACGCGCGTTGCAGGGTAATGCCCGGGGTCAACGGCGACAGCCCGGACGACAGTGCCGCCTCGCGCGCCAGGTTCCAGTCGCTGGAATGCTTGATCACCGCGCCCATCGCCACTTCGCCCAGCTGCTGCCCGTGCAGGCCGAAACGCTCCACCAGCGCGCCCAGCGTGCGCACCGACATGCCCAGGTTGCCCACGTCCGAATATGCGGTGTTCTGCCGGCAGAACGGAATGCGGACACCACCAAGGATGGCGACGGGACGGGCGACGGGCATGGGTTGACCTGACATGAGGGGCTCGGGGACATGGCCTGCACAGGGCCGGCAGGCATAATGTGCGCAGTGTAGCTGCCGCCCCGTGACGGGCCAACCGCAAACCCATGAGCGATACCGAACACCGCACCAGCGCTATTGGCGTACTCGCACTGGAACTCGCCGGCGGCACCTCGCCCGCGCGTGCGGCGCTGCCGCCCTCGCAAGCCGGCGCGTTGGCCGAGCGGGTTGGCCGCGATCTGGCGCAGTGGGCGCCGCAGGTGCGCGAGCTGGAGCTCAGCCTGGCCGCGGCGCATTTCGACCCGGCCGAAGTATTGCGGCCGGGCTGGCCCATGCATCGCCGCCTGGACGAGTTGCGCGAGCGTGCCCCCGGACGTGACCAGGGTCCCCGCTTGCTGGCCTTCGGCGCCGACGCACGAGGCGAAGTGCCGCTGCCCTTCCAGGCCGATGCCGGGCTGGCCGGCGGCAACTTGCGCGTGCTGCCGTTCCTGTTGTCTGGCGCGCCGGAGACCGTCGCCGCAGTCGGCGCTGCCATGGAAGAGGTCCTGCTCGCGCAGGGCATGGCCCAGGCCGATACCGCGTTGCTGGCGCAGGAGGCCTTCGGTGCGCAGATCGAGCATGCGCGCTACCTGACCGTGCACGACCTGGCCGCGATGACGTCGATGCAGTACGACAACCAGGGCCTGGCCGCGCTATGGCCATTGCTGGAAACCGCCTTGTTGGCGCCGCAGGCCAGCGAATGGCTGGCCGAGCCGCCCGAACCGCTGCTGCATTACGTTGCAGGCGAAGTACGCATGGCCCTGTTCGACCCCGCCGGCTGGTGCGCGCACTACGGCCAGGATCGCGAAGATTGCGAACAGCTCAAGCACGTCTACGAGCAATACCTGGCGCGCCAGCGGCAGATGGCTGCCGTGCTCGAAGCGCATGGCGTGCCGGTGCTGTACGTGCACGTCGAGGCTGGGCAGGATGCCCGGGCCACGTTGGCGGCCTGAGCTACCGAGTCGCCGCAATGAGCCCGTCCGCCGCACCGAAGCTGCAAGGCCTGCTCGAAACCGCGTTGTACGCCGCGGACCTGGCGCTGGCGCGGCGCTTTTACGAGGACGTCCTCGGGTTGCGATCGATGGTGGCGGACAGCCGCCTGGCCGCCTATGCGGTCGCTCCTGCGCAGGTGTTGCTGTTGTTCCAGGCCGGCGCCACCGCCGCTACGGTTGAGCTGCCCGGCGGCACGATCCCGGGCCATGACGGCAGCGGGCGCGTCCATTTCGCCTTTGCCATCGCTGCGGATGATTTGCCAGGTTGGGAAGCGCACCTGCTGGCTTGCGACATCGCCGTCGAAGGGCGCACCGCCTGGCCGCAAGGCGGCCATAGCCTTTACTTCCGTGATCCTGACCAGCACTTGGTGGAGCTGGCGACGCCGGGGCTGTGGCGGAATTATTGAGCCGCGGGAAAGGCCGATGCCGCTGATGGTTCCCGGTCGGGGCTGAAGCCCCTCCTACAGTCTGGCGATTGCAGTGTAGGAGCGGCTTCAGCCGCGATGCGACCAAAGCCGTCTCCCTGTCATACCTCAGTGGGTAGAGGCTGGCGCCGCATCGGTAGTGATCACGCCGCACGCCAGGCGCCCGCCGGCATTGCCGGTCGGCTGGGTCTTGTAGTCGTCCGGATCGGCGTGGACGATCACGGCGTGACCGCTGATGTCGAAGGCATCACCCTTGCCGATGTTGACGTTGTTCGACACCGGCCCGTCGACCGTGGCATTGCCCTGTGCATCTGACTTGAGGTTGGGCATGTCGCCACCGTGGTGCGGGTCGGCGCTGACGTTGCCGTGCTCGCTCTGCGCCGGATTGAAGTGGCCACCGGCGCTGCTGCCGTCCGGGGCGCTGCAGTCGCCCTTCTCATGGATGTGGAAGCCATGCTCGGTATTGGGCTTGAGCCCGCTGAGCTGGCCGCTGACGCGCAGGGCGCCATCGACCACCTTGAAGATCACCTGCCCTTTCACCTCGTTGCCCTGGGTCGGCTTGATCTCGGCACTGGCGCTGGCGACCGGCGCGGCCGGCGCTTCGGGAGCGGTGGGCGCGGCGGGCGCTGCCTGGTCTGCGGCGGCTTGGTCGGCCGGTGTCTCGGCGTTGGTATCAGTGGCCGGCGTCTCGCGCTTGCAGGCGCCCAGCGTTAACGCGGTGGCAATGAACAACGCGGTCGGGATCATGCGCATGCGGTGTTTCCTCCTCTCGCCCATCGGGCAGTGTGTGGGGTGCCGGGCCTCCCGGCGTGGGTCAGCGGCTGGCGCGGATGACGCCGCACGCCAGGCGCGCGCCGGCATTGCCGCTGGGTTGGCTGCGATAGTCATCGGGGTCGGCATGGACGATCAAGGCCTTGCCGAGTACATCGTTCGGTGCGCCGGTGCCGAGGCTGACGCCGCCCAATACACGATCGAAATGCGCCACGCCTTCGCCATCGGCGAGCAGGTTGTCCATGTCGCCGAGGTGGTGCGGTCCGGCGGGGTTGCGGCCATGGGCGGTGGCTGTCGGATTGAAGTGCGCGCCGGCACTACTGGCATCCACCGCGCTGCAATCGCCGCGCTCATGCACGTGGAAGCCGAAGTTTCCGCCCGGACGCAGGCCGCCGACCGTCCCGGTCAGGCGAACGCCCTGGGCCACCGGCAATAGCACCACCCGGCCACTGACCAGGCTGCTGGAAGCTGATGCCAATGCCGCCTCGGCCTGGCGCACGCTGCTGGGCGGTGGCGCCGGCAATGTCGGCGCCGGCTTGGGGGCTGGCGCGCTGCTGCAAGCGCTAAGCGCAAGCAGTGCTAGGACGGAAAAAGTACGGCGGTTCACGGCACTGGCTTCCTTCATGCATTCGGCACGCTAGTCGCGGCGGCGTGCAGGGGCCATGAAGCTGGCGGTGCGGGCTCAGCGACGCCGTCGTCCGGGCCCCAGTTTACGGGTAACCGTGTTGCGGCCTACACCCAGGCGCGCAGCCGCCTCGGCGCGGCGCCCCTGGGTGAACTGGAGGGCGACCTCGAGCAAGGCTTTGTCGAAACGTTCGCGCGCTTCTGCATGCAGGCCTTCGGCGCCATCGTCCAAGCGTTGGCGTGCCCACGCCGACAGCCGTGCATCCCAATCACCCCCATCGCCTGCGGCCATCGTGGTGGAGCGCCGTACGCCGCGCGTCAGTGCGGCCCGGGCATCGTCGGCGCCGATCGTATCGGTGACGCTCAAGGCCGCCAGGCGCCAGCACACGTTCTCCAATTCACGCACATTGCCCGGCCAGTCGTAGCTGCGCAGCGCTTCCAAGGCCTGCGCCGACAACCGCTTGGCCGGCATGTCGAGCTTGCGCGCGGCCATGGCGAGGAAGTTATCGGCCAGTTGCGCGATATCGGCGCGGCGTTCGCGCAAGGGCGGCAGCTGCAGGCGCACCACGTCCAGGCGATGCAGCAGGTCGGCGCGGAAGCGACCTTGTTCGACCAGCGCTTCGAGGTCCTGGTGGGTGGCGGCGATCACGCGCACGTCGACGCGAATGAGTTCGCGCCCGCCGACGCGGAAGAATTCGTTCTCGGCCAGCACGCGTAGCAAGCGCGTCTGCAACGGCATCGGCATGTCGCCGATCTCGTCGAGGAACAAGGTGCCGCCATTGGCCTGCTCGAAGCGGCCGATATGGCGCTTGCTGGCACCGGTGAAGGCGCCGGCCTCGTGGCCAAACAGCTCGCTCTCGAGCAATTCGGCCGGGATGGCCGCGGTATTGAGCGCGACGAACGGCGCGCGCGCGCGCGGTGACTCGTGATGCAGCGCGCGCGCCACCAGTTCCTTGCCGGTGCCGGTTTCGCCATTGACCAATACCGACAAGGGCGCCTGCGCCAACCGGCCGATCGCCCGGAACAGCGCGCGCATGGCGGGGGTATCACCGATCAGCTCGGAAGAGCCCGGGAGCGCCGTGGGGGTTGCCATGACCAGGTTCTCGTCCGGCAGCGCGCGGGCGGCCAGGGCGACGGCGTCATCCAGGTCGAAGGGCTTGGACAGGAATTCGTGCGCACCGCCGCGAAAAGCGCCGGCGGTACTGGCGACATCGGTATAGGCCGACATCACGATCACCGGCAACTGCGGATGCGCGGTCTTGAGCTTGTCCAACAGCACCAGGCCATCTTCGCCGGGCATGCGCACGTCGGTGAACAACAGGTCCGGGGCCGGACGCTGGCGCAGCGCAGCCAGGGCCGCGGCCGCGCTCTCGAAGCCGTCGACCGAGTAGCCGGCGTCCCGCAATGCGGTGGAAAGCACGAAGCGCACCGAGCGGTCGTCGTCGACGACCCAGATGCGCTGCGAGGCGGAATCAGCCATGGCCATGCTCCTTGCCGGCATCGAGCACCGGCTGCGGCAACAACAAAGTGAAAACGGTATGGCCAGGACGCGAACGGTAGGTCAGGGTGCCGTGGTGCTCGCGCGCTACCTGCTGCGCCAGCGCCAGGCCCAGGCCGCTGCCATCGGCACGGCCGCTGACCAGCGGCAGGAACAAGTGTTCGGCCAACTCTTCCGGCACGCCGCTGCCGTCGTCGACGATCTCCAGGCGCAGCGCCATCGCATGCACGTTGTCGCGGATGCGCTGGCCGTGTTCGACCCGCGTGCGCAGCGTGACCACGCTGGCGCCGGCCTGGATCGCGTTGCGCACCAAGTTCCAGACCGCCTGCGTCAGGCGATCGGCATCGCCGAGGATTTCCGGAATGCTGGGGTCATAGTCGCGTTGCAGGCGCACCGACCAACCCGCCTCGCTCTCGGCCAGGCGCAGCACGCGTTCAAGCACGGCGTGGACATTGAGATAGTCGTGTGGGCTTGCCGGCGTAGGCGACAACAGCCGTTCGAGCAACGTATTGAGGCGTTCGATCTCGGCGCCGATCAGATCGATCAGCTCGCGCTCGTCCTCGTCGCGATGGCTGGCCCGGCGGGCCAGCAGTTGCGCCGCGCCCTTCAGCCCGGCCAGCGGATTGCGCAATTCGTGCGCCAGCCCCTTGAGCGCGGCACTCAGCGCGCTGGGCAGGGCATGGGCCGGGTCGGGGGCGGGAAATTCATCGACCGGATGCGCCTCCAGCAACCAGCCGCCATCGTCCAGGCGCGACAGCCAGCCTTCGGCAAAGCGCGGCGCCTCGCCCGGCAGGCCGATCGCTACCCGATGCAGGCGCAACATGTCGCGCTCGTCGTTGCCGACGAAGCGGGCCAACGCGTCGCCCTCTATCTCAAGGGCCGCCAGGGGTTGGTCGATCAAGCGCCGGGCACTGATGCCCAGCCAGCGAGCAAAGGCGCCATTGACGCCGACCACGCGGCCGTCGGCGCCGGCCCAGGCCACCGGCGTGGCCAGGCTTTCCAGCGAGGGATTGACCGTACTCACGTCCATTGCACCAATATAGTGCAAGGCCGCCTGGGCGCCGATGAACCGCCTGCCGCGGCAGCGGCAGGGGATCTATTTAGCTTGCCGGCGCTGGCGCAGCATCGAATGAAGGATGCGGGCGTCCTCGCCGTCGAGCTGGTCGCCGAGGTCGTCGCGGCCGCGGAAATGGCGGTGGAAGGCGCGCGCGGCGGCGGCGGGGTCGTCGAGCGGGTAGCCCAGGGCCTGCAGGCCCAGCCAGGCATCGAAACCCGCGGGCGCGGGGCCGTCAGCCGGATCGGGCCACTGCCCGTAGCCGGCCGCAGCGAGTTGGTCCCAGGGGAACCAACGGCTGGGGTCGACCTTGCGCGCAGGTGCCAGGTCGGCGTGGCCAATGACCTGGTCGCGCGGGATCCGCAGGCGGGTGCACAGGTCGTCGAGCAGGCGCAGCAGCGTGGCGATCTGTCCGGGTGGGAACGGCGAGCGGCCATCATTGTCCAGCTCGATGCCGATCGAGGCCGAGTTGACGTCGCTGATCGTGCCCCAGCGACCGCTGCCGGCATGCCAGGCGCGCAGCGAATCGGGTACCAGTTGGTATAGCGCGCCGTCCTTGCCCACCAGGTAGTGCGCGCTGACCTGGCCACCACTGTTGCGCGTACGCAGGGTGTCCAGGCTCTGCTGCACCGAATCCTGCTCGGTGTGGTGGATGACGATGAGAATGGGCTGGCGGGCATTGTGGTTGGGCGAGGCCACCCAGTGCGCCATCGGATTGCGCGGCGCGTGCGCGCAGGCGCCCAGCACGAGGGCCAGCAGCGAAGGAAGCAGGAACCGGAGCAGAGGATGGCGCATGCCCCATTGCAGCGGCAGCGGGCCGGCATTGCAAGCCGTGCATCCCCGACAACGACAACAGCGACATCAACAGCGGGCGGGGGATCGGGTCCATGGTTACCTCGACATCGGCCATTGCACGAGCGCCCTGGCCCCAGGAGCGCGTCGGTTCGGAACACCGCCGGGCCTCGCGGCCCGGCGGCATATTGCTCATTGCATCAGGACTCGTACGCGGATTCGCCGTGCGAGGTGATATCCAGGCCTTCGCGCTCGGATTCCTCGTTCACGCGCAGGCCGAACACCAGCTTGGCGATCAGGAAGGAAATCACCGAGACCACGCCGACCCACACCAGGGTGATCAGCACGCCCTCGGTCTGGATCCAGACCTGGTGCGCGATGCTGTAGTCATCGCCCTTCTGGCCGCCCAGCGAGGCAGCACTGAACACGCCGGTGAGGATGGCGCCGATGATGCCGCCCAGGCCATGCACGCCGAACACATCCAGGCTGTCGTCGGCACGAAGCAGCCGCTTGAGCCCGGTCACGCCCCACACGCACAGCACGCCGGCGATGAAGCCGATGGCGATAGCACCGAACGGCCCGACCGTGCCGCACGCCGGGGTAATGCCGACCAGGCCGGCGACCATGCCCGACGCCACGCCCAGGGCGGAAGACTTGCCCTTGATGATCTTCTCGGTCAGCGACCAGCCCAACACCGCCGCGGCGGTAGCCAGCAGCGTGTTGATGAACGCCAGCGCGGCGCCAGCGTTGGCTTCCAGGTTGGAACCGGCGTTGAAGCCGAACCAGCCCACCCACAGCAGCGCGGCACCGACGAAGGTCAGGGTCACGTTGTGCGGCTTGATCGCCTCGCGGCCGAAACCGGTGCGCTTGCCGACGAAGTAGGCACCCACCAGGCCGGCGACACCGGCATTGATGTGCACCACCGTGCCACCGGCGAAGTCCAGCGCGCCCTTGTCGAACAGATAACCGCCGGTCGCCCAGACCATGTGCGCCATCGGCAGGTAGGCGAAGGTGAACCACAACACCGAGAACAGCAGCACCGCGGCGAACCGCGCACGCTCGGCGAACGCACCGACGATCAGCGCGCCGGTGATGCCGGCGAAGGTGAGCTGGAATGCCACGAACACCAGTTCCGGCAGTGCCACGCCCTTGGTGAAGGTCGCCGCCAGCGAATTGATGTCCACGCCTTTGAGGAAAGCCTTGTCGAGGTTTCCGATCCACGGCCCTTCGCCGGAGAACGCCAGGCTGTAGCCGTACAGGACCCACAGCACGCTGATCAGCGAGAACACGACCGCGACCTGGATCAGCACCGAGAGCACGTTCTTGGAGCGGACCATGCCGCCGTAGAACAGCGCCAGGCCCGGCACCACCATCAGCAGGACCAACAGGGTGGACGTCAGCATCCAGGCGACGTCGCCCTTGTCCACGGTGGGGGTGGGCTCAGCTTCGGGCGTTGCTTCCGCTGCCGGCGCGGCCGCGGCGGTGGCGAGCGGTTCGCTCATCACTTCAGCGGTCGGTGCGGCGGTCGTTTCGGTGGTCGGCGCGGCGGTTTCCTGCGCGTGGGCCGAGAAAGCGGTGGTGGCGCAAGCACTGACCAGCATCATCAGGCAGACGGAATAGAACCGGGTCTTCCACCCGGTTGCGAGCACGTTCTTCATGTGGGCCTCCGGAGGGTTAGAGCGCGTCTGCGCCGATTTCGCCGGTGCGGATGCGCACCACCTGTTCGACCGGGGTGACGAAGATCTTGCCGTCACCGATCTTGCCGGTTCCGGCGGCCGACTGGATCGCCTCGACTACGGCTTCCAGGCGTTCGTCGGTCACTACGGTTTCGATCTTGATCTTGGGCAGGAAATCGACGACGTACTCGGCGCCGCGATACAGCTCGGTGTGGCCCTTCTGCCGGCCGAAGCCTTTTACTTCGGTCACGGTGATGCCCGACACGCCTGCCTGCGAGAGTGCTTCGCGCACCTCGTCAAGCTTGAACGGCCGGATGATGGCGGTGATCAGTTTCATGCGCATACCCCGATGGTGGATGGAACCGGCCGACGAACTCATGGCCGGTGATGACGGTCATCCGGATGCATTGGCATCCACTAGCGCGGTGCGGCAACGGGCCCCCGGCGAATGCAAGCCGCTATTTCCGGCTGCATCCACCATCGTGGGAGAGGGCGAAGGCCCGCGACCGTTCCGGTCTCTCTTGCCCCTGAATGGTGTTGCGTCTCTCCCGGTCATACGACCTTGCGCCACGGCTCCCCAGCCGTGGAGAAAGGCGGCGATGACGAAGGTGGGAGGGGGAGCCTTCGTCATCGCCAGTTGCACGGTGCAACAAAAACGGTTTGTCAGATGCGCGGCATCAGATCGAGTAGTACATCTGGTATTCCAGCGGGTGAGCCGGGATGCTTGCGCGGCACTGCCGCGCATCCCCGGTGAACGCCCGCCGCGCTGCGGCGGGCCGGACATCCGCCCCTCCGCATGCGCAATGGCATTCCATGCGCGTCATATCAGATGCTGTAGTACATCTGGTATTCGAGCGGATGGGTCGCGGCGCGGAACTTGGTGACTTCCTGCATCTTCAGCGCGATGTAGCCATCGATGAAGTCGTCGGTCATCACGCCACCGGCCTTGAGGAACTCGCGATCCTTGTCCAGCGCTTCCAGGGCCTGGTCCAGGCTGGAGCAGACCTGCGGGATCAGCTTCTCTTCTTCCGGCGGCAGGTCGTACAGGTCCTTGTCGCTCGGCGCGCCCGGGTCGATCTGGTTCTTGATGCCGTCCAGGCCGGCCATCATCAGCGCGGTGAAGGTCAGGTAGCCGGACTGGATCGGATCGGGGAAGCGCATTTCAATACGGCGCGCCTTCGGGTTGGACACCCACGGAATGCGGCAGGAGGCCGAACGGTTGCGCGCCGAGTAGGCCAGCATCACCGGCGCTTCGAAGCCCGGGACCAGGCGCTTGTAGCTGTTGGTGCCGGAGTTGGCGAAGGCGTTGATCGCCTTGGCGTGCTTGAAGATGCCGCCGATGTACCACAGCGCCAGCTGCGACAGGCCGCCGTAGCCGTCGCCGGAGAACAGGTTGGTGCCGCCCTTGGCCAGCGACTGGTGCACATGCATGCCCGAGCCGTTGTCGCCCACGATGGGCTTGGGCATGAAGGTCGCGGTCTTGCCGTTGCGGAAGGCGACGTTCTTGATGATGTACTTCATCGTCAGCAGTTCGTCGGCCTTCTTGACCAGCGAGCTGAACTTGGTGCCGATCTCACACTGGCCGGCGGTGGCCACTTCGTGGTGGTGCACCTCGGTCTCGATGCCGACCTGTTCCAGGGTCTTGACCATCTCGGCGCGCAGGTCGTGCAGCTGGTCGGTCGGCGGCACCGGGAAGTAGCCGCCCTTGACCGCCGGACGGTAGCCGCTATTGCCGCCTTCGATCTTGGCGCCGGTGTTCCAGGCCGCTTCTTCCGAATCGATCTTGAAGAAGGTGTGGCCCATGTCGTTGCCGAAGCGGACCGAATCGAAGATGAAGAATTCCGGCTCCGGGCCGAAGAACGCCTGTTCGGCGATGCCGCTGGACTTCAGGTAGGCCTCAGCGCGCTTGGCGATGCCGCGCGGGTCGCGCGAGTAGCTCTGCATGGTGGCCGGGTCGAGGATGTCGCAGGTCAGCACGACGGTCGGGTCGGCGTAGAACGGATCCAGGTAGGCGGTGTCGGCGTCGGGCAGCAGGACCATGTCCGACTCGTTGATGCCCTTCCAGCCCGAGATCGAGCTGCCGTCGAACATCTTGCCTTCCTCGAACAGCGAGGCTTCAACGATGCTCGCGGGGAAGGTGACGTGCTGCTGCACGCCGCGCATATCGACGAAACGCAGGTCGACGAATTCGACCTTGTTGTCCTTGATCAGCTTTTCCACGTTTTGCAGGGACATCGGATGCAACCTCGAGGGCAGGGTGACAGTGATGGCTCAGTGAAGAGCAATTGCCGTGCCAACCTGTGAATCGTCACAAGTTATTGATTTTATTGTGGACGCGCACGGCGGCGCATCAGGCTTACGCCCCCTAATGGTGCATCTCCGCATGCGTGCACCGCATTGGTGCTTTTGCCGATGCACTATGCTGGAGCACCCTCCCCACCTGTTCCTTGCCGATGTCCGACCTGCTTTCCGCCCTGTTGCTGGGCATCCTCGAAGGCCTCACCGAATTCCTCCCGGTCTCCAGCACCGGCCACCTGTTGATTGCCGAGCACTGGCTTGGCCGTCGCTCGGACTTCTTCAACATCGTCATCCAGGCCGGCGCGATCCTCGCCACCACGCTGGTCCTGCGCAAGCGCCTGTGGTTCATGGCCACCCACCTGCACCAGCGCGACAACCGCGACTACGTGGCCAAGCTGGCCGTGGCCTTCCTGGTCACCGCCTTGGTGGGCCTGCCGGTGCGCATGGCCGGCTGGGAGTTGCCCGAAACAGTCGTACCGGTGGCCTGGGCGCTGGTGCTGGGCGGCATCTGGATGATCGCCGCCGAAGGTTGGGCCTCGCGCTTGCCGCCACGTGACGACGTCACCTGGAAAGTCGCCATTGCCGTTGGCCTGGCCCAGGTCGTGGCCGGTGTATTCCCCGGCACGTCGCGCTCGGCCTCGGCGATCTTCCTGGCGATGCTGCTGGGCCTGAGCCGGCGTTCGGCGGCGGCGGAGTTCGTGTTCCTGGTCGGTATCCCGACCATGTTCGCGGCCAGCGGCTATGCGTTCCTGGAACTGTTCAAGCATGGGCAGATCGGCAACGAGAACTGGCTGGATGTCGGCGTGGCGTTCGCCGCGGCGGTGGTCACCGGGTTTGCCGTGGTGAAGTGGCTGCTGGGCTATATCAAGACCCACCGCTTCACCGTATTTGCGGTGTACCGGATCGTGCTTGGCGTGGCGCTGTTGCTGTTCCTGCCCGCCAGCGCCTGATCCGGCGTCATCATCCCGGCTGAACCCCCGGCGCGGTATTCCTCCCTGCCCCGGGAGGAATTCGCCATGAAGACGAGCATTGCGTTGCTGTCGTGCGCGCTGGTGTTGTCATTGGTCGGCTGTCAGAAACCTGCTGAACAGGCCGCCGCTCCTGCGGCCGAAACACCCTCCGCCACGCCGGCACCGCCGGCGGCGGCGGCCCCCACTGCTGCTGCGGCGGAAGACCCCCGAGCGCGGCTGCGCCGATTCCACTGGCGCTTGAGCGATGCCAACGATGGCGGCGGGCAGAAGCTCGCCGCCCTATTCACTGACGGCGAGCCCGTCCAATTGGATTTCGGACCGAACAGCGTCAGCATCGACCACCTGTGCAACCGGATGTCCGGCGACTACAGGCTGCGGGGCGACCAGCTCGAGTTCGGTGCCCTGGCTTCCACCCGCATGGCTTGCCCCGACCCCGCCCGCACCGCGCAGGAGCAGGCGGCCACCACGGTATTCAGCGGTGGCTTCGAACTTGCTTTTGAAGGCGATGCGGCCGCGCCAGTACTGGTGCTCAAACGCGCCAACGGCACCACCCTGCGTTTTGCTGGTGAGGAAACCGCCGAGAGCCGCTACGGCGCTGGCGAGACCGTGTTCCTCGAGGTGGCCGCGCAAACCAAGGCGTGCCCGCACCCCCTTATCAAGGACAAGCAGTGCCTGCAGGTCCGGGAAGTGCGCTTTGACCAGGAGGGCCTGCGCCAGGGCGAACCCGGACCGTGGCAGAACTTCAATGAAGACATCCAGGGCTATTCGCACCAGCCGGGCGTGCGCAATGTGCTGCGGGTGAAGCGCTATACGCGGCCTAGTCCGCCGGCGGATGCTTCGTCGAACCTGTATGTGCTCGACCTGGTCGTGGAGAGCGAGCAGGTGCACTGAGCTATCGGGAAAGCTGTCGGGGCTGAAGCCCCTCCCACAGGGACAGCCAGTTCGCTGTCACACCGGTTTTTTGTGGGAGGGGCTTCAGCCCCAACGCGGGCAAATCAACCGCGCAGCTTTTCGTTCAACGTATAGGTACCCCACACCGACGCCTCGCCCAGCACGTGCCCGTGCATCGCGCGCAGCACCGCGGCGGCATCGAAGCGTTCGGGGACGTCCAGTGTGGCCACGTCCAGCGCGAAGACGCGGAAGAAGTAGCGGTGCACGCGCTGGTCATTGAACGGTGGGTAGGGACCGTCGTAGCCGAAATAGTCGCCGCCCATTTGCGCATCACCGGCAAACCACTGCGTGTAGCTGTTCAGGCCTTGGCGCGCACCGGCCGGCCCGGCCGGCGATTGCTTGCCCTTGGCGGTAATGCCGTCGCTGCAACTGCCGGCGGCAATCTCGCGCACGTCCGCGCCGATATCGACCATGGCCCAGTGCACGAACTCGCTGCGTGGCTGGTCCAGCGGCACTTCGACGTCCTGGCGGCCGACCAGCTCGGGCACCGTCGGCGCATCCGGGTCGATGCACAGCAGCGCGAAGGACTGGGTGCCGGCCGGCACGTCCTGCCAGGCCAGCTGCGGGTTGCGGTTGCCGCCGAAGCCGCTGGGCGCGCCCATGGCGAATTCGGCGGGAATCGGCTGGCCGTTCTGGAAACTATCGGTGCTCAGGCGCATGGGGGCATCTCCGTTGGCAGGGACATCATTCGGCCGCGTAACCCAGGCGCACGGCGACAGGGGTCAGCAGGGCAATCTCGGCGGCCAGCAGTTCGCGATACAGGCGCCAGTGGCCAGCCGGCAGGCGCGGCGCGCCGAGCGAAGGCAGCACCGGGAACGGCGCGCCGAAGGCGTCGCCAAGCAAGTGCGCGGCCGCTTCCGGGTTGTCTTCGTGGCCGTCCAGGCGCAGCAGCTTGTGCGGGTATAGATCCTGTTCGTGCAGGGTGGCCACCTGCGAGAGGCTTTCGGCGAGCCAGCGTGCCGCTTCGTCCGCCGAATGCACTGCCAGCGGCACCGGCGCGCCATAGGCCAGCCAATCCATCAGCATGTCGCGCGGGTCGCGCAATACGATCGCCAGGCGCCCCTCCGGCAGGTACGGGCGCAGCGCCAGCAGCAAGCTGTTGTCCCACCACAGCAACCAGTCGATGACATTGCCGTCGTTGATACCGCGGTTGGGCAGCGCTTGCTTCCAGCTGCCCACCACTTGCGCCGGCGACAGCTTGCCACTAGCCAGGCCGGGCACGGTGCGATAGCTCTGCAGGGCATCTTCGGGTGCCGGCTGGCCGAAGCGGTCACGCCGCAGCACGCCGCTGGCCGCGCCAATGACATTGGCCAGGCGCTCGACCTGCGAGCCGGGCGCGCCCCACAGCAACAGCGGCCGCGCGCGGTTGGCGGCGTCCACTTCGCCCAGGGCAGGCCATTGCACCGGTTGCGGGCTGGCATGCGGCGGCAGCGGCAAACGGTGCTGGGCCTGTTCGGCGTGGAATTCCAGCCAGGTGGCCAGGGCGGCGGCGCGTTCCCCGGCGCGGTCCTGCACCTGCGCCAGCCAGGGTCGCAGCACCGTGCGGTCGCGCTCGGGCAGGCCGTCCATCAGCGATTGCACGCAGGCAATGGCCGCAGGCGGGTCACGCTGCAACAGCGCCTCGACGATGCGTTGCTCACCGGCCAGGCGGCCCGGCTCGATCGCGACGATCTGCCGCGCGACCATTTCCGCCTCTTCCGGACGCTCCTGCAGGTCGTGGATGCGCATCAGCGTTTCCAGCGCCGGCAGGAATTCGGGCATGGCTTCGACCCAACGCTCGGCCACTTCGAGCGCCTCTTCGCTACCGAAAGGGGCCAGTGCCAGGCGCGCCTGCCAGAGTTCGTCTTCGCGTGGCTGCCGCGTCAGCGCAGCGTCGAGCACGTCACGTGCTTCCTCGCCGTTCCCGAGCTGTTGCCAGGCGATCAACAACGCCTGCAGGACGCGACGATCGACCGAGCCCTTGGCCAATGCGGTGCGTAGATGGGTGACGGCTTCGGCCGGCTGCCCGGCGCGCAACTGCAGTTCGCCGGCAAGCCGGTGCATGGCCACGGTGTCGCCATCGACCTGGGCCAGGGCGTCGTTGACCATCTCCAGCGCATCGTCCAGGCGACCCTGGTTGGCCGCCAGCTGGGCCATCAGTGCGCGCAGCGGTGTGCCGGGCGGGTGCAGGGCAATGACGCGCGAGAAGGCACGCTCGGCAAAGGCGAAGTGCTGCTTCTGCAAGTACGCAAAGCCCAACGCGAACAGCACCTGGGGGTTGTCCGGCAACTGCGCCACGGCCTGGCTGAGCAGGGCCAGTGCGCGATCGGCGTCGCCGCGACGCAAGGCGACGATGCCCTCGATGGTGGGGATCTGCGGATGGTCGGCCTGGACCCGCGCGGCGAGCCGGCCGAGTCGCTCAGCTTCGTCGATATCGCCGCGGCCGATGGCCAGGTGCGCCTGCATGACATAGGCGTCGAACTGGTTGGGATCCAGCGCCGTGGTGCGATTCAACGCGACTTCGGCGGCGCTGGTCTCGCGCAAGGCCAGCAGCAACCCGGCCTGCTGCAGGTGCAGGTCGGCGTCTTCGGGCGCCAGCGCGATGGCCTGGCGCAGGACCGCCAGCGCCTCGTCGTACTGTCCCTGCTGCTGCAGCGACAACGCCAGCCAGCGCAGCGACTGCGGCGTTTCGCCCGCGCCGGCGATCCAGTCCCGGGCCAGGGCCACGGCTTCGTCGGCCGCATTGCGGCGCAAGGCTTGGATGATGTTGTCTTGCATGGGGTCCGGCTCTAGGGCAAACCCTTATTGTAGCGGCGCGGCCGAAGCCTCCGGCTTCAGCCGGCAGGGCCGAGGCGTTCGGCCACCCAACGCTCGGCGAAACCATCGCCGCGGGCGTTCTCCAGGAACCCGCAGTGCCCGCCCCAGCGCGCGATCTCCAGCCGCGCCGCGCTGGGCAGGTGCCACTGGCAGAAGTCGGACACCGGGATCACCGGGTCGTCGGCCGCCATCAGGATGTCCGAAGGCAGCTGCAACGGCGCCAGGCGGTCGCCGGCAATGGAATAGCTCTCGAAATAGGCCTGCAGCGAGCCATGCGGGGTATGCCGCTCGGCCAACCAGGCCATCAGCCCGCGCATGTCCAGGGCCAGGGTCTGGTCGTCGTAGTGGTGGCGCTCGGGAAACAGCGCGCGCTTGCGCAGCAGCGATTCGCGCCACTTGCGGCGGAAATACCAGTCGTAGAACTGCGGGCCGCGCTCGATGCTCTCCATCGTGGTGGCCGGGTCCAGCAACGGGCAGACCGCCGCTACCCGCTCCAATGGCAGGCCGGCGCCCGGCGCACGCAAGGCCAGGCGCAACACGTGGTTGCCCCCCAACGAATAGCCGGCGGCGAGCAGCCGTGGCGAGGGAAAGCGCCGCCACAGGTCGGCGGCCGCATTGACGACCTCGTCGATACGGTCGGAATGGAACAGGTCGGCGTTGAGGTGGTGGGTGCCGCCGTGGTCGCGGAAGTTCAGCCGGAACACCTGGTAGCCCAGCGCCAGCAGGCGCGCGGCGGTCATGCGCATGTAGCTGGAGTCGGCACTGCCCTCCCAGCCGTGCAACAACAGCACGGTGGCGCGCGGCGCCAGGTCGCGCGGCACATCCAGCCAACCCTGCAACCGCACGCCGTCGCCGCCATCGAGGATATGCGAGGTGCTGTGCGCGCCACTGGCGCTCATCAACTGCAGGCCACGCCGGCGGCGCAAGGCACTGGACCCCAGCACCGATTGCACGTGCGGATTGCGCAGCCAGCGCGGCGGCGCGTATTGATCGGCGCTCAGCATGCGCACCTCGGCGCGGCCTGGCGGCAGCGGCTGTGCGAGTGCCGGCACACGACCATGGCGGTTCAGTCCTCCATGGCCGCGACGATGCGCGCGCGCGAGGTCTCGGCGATACGCCGGCGTCCCTCGACATCCTGCACCGACAGCGGTTCCAGGAAATGCACCTCGGCCACCCGCGAAGGCTCGCCGAGCAAGCGCAGGAAATTGGCGAAGAAGCTCTCGCGCGCACCGAAGGCAACGATGGTCTGGGCCTTGCCATGCTCGCCATAGCGCAGGGCCACCGGCTGCACCGGAACCGGGGCCTCGACCGCAGCCTGGAAGATGCGGGCGTGGAACGGGCCCACTTCATGGCCGCCGCGGGTGCGGCCTTCCGGGAACACGCCCACCGACTTGCCGCTACGCAGCCGCACCACCATCTCCTGCAGCACGCCGCCAAGCGACTCGGTGCTGCCACGTTGGTGGAAGATGGTCTGCCCGCGCGCGGCCAGCCAGCCCACCAGCGGCCAACCAGCGATCTCGCGCTTGGCGACGAAGCCCATGACGCGCTGGCTGTGCAGGATCGAAATGTCGATCCAGCTGACGTGGTTGGCCACGAACAGGGTGGCCCCCGGCAACGGCGTGCCGAAGCGACGCAGGCGGAAGCCGAAGATGCGCATCAGGTTGCCCTGCCACCAGCGGATCATCGCCTGGTCGAGGGTGTCCTCGCCGCCCAGGCGAATGCGCGCCAGCGGGGTCACCACGACGCAGGTCATCGTCACGGAAAGCCCCAGCAACACGTGCAAGGCCAGCAGGGGCACGCGGTACAGGTATCGGAACCAACGCAGCGTGCCGCCAGCTTCGCGCGTGGCGGGCAGGGAAGACTCGCTCATTCTGGCAAGGTACCGGAAATACGTGGGGAAGGAACGCCCCTATTGTGGCAGTACTGGGCGCGGCGCGCAGTGGCGTTGGCGGCCAGGCGTGTTCCAGCGGTAGCACCAACGCCACCGCCAGTCCCAGCACCGGTGCTCAGGCCCCGGCCGGGCGCGGCACCACCGCCAGGGTCAGGCGCGAGGCGCAAACGCGCCGGCCCTGTTCATCGGTGATGCCGATCTCCCAGACCTGCAGGCTGCGCCCCACATGCAGCGCCCGGGCGGTCCCGGTCACCCGCCCGGCGGTGACCGCGCGGATATGGTTGGCGTTGATCTCGACGCCAACGCACATGTGGGTTGCCGGGTCTACGCAGAGGTTGCCGGCGCTACTGCCCAAGGTCTCGGCCAGCACCACCGAAGCGCCACCGTGCAGCAGCCCATAAGGCTGGCGCGTACGTGCATCCACCGGCATGGTCGCGCTGAGCCAATCCTCGCCGGCGGCAGTGAAGACGATGCCCAGGTGTTCGAGCATGTTGCCGCGGCTCAGGCCGTTGAGGACGTCGATGGATACGGGTGCGCGGAAAACCATGGCAGTTCCTGGGCAAAGGCTTTAGAGAATCGGCACCAGACCGGCGCCGAAGGCAGTGAGCATGCGCACCAGCAACCACTTCGGCCCGACATTGACCTCGGGAAAATCACCGACCGGCTGGTAGCACTGCAGGAATTTCGGATCCTGCCGGCGCAACGGCCAGGGGCAGTCCGGCCCCGGCTTGAATTCGTAGTTGGTGGCATAGCGCCACGGCCAGAAGTCCAGGATCGGCAGCGCCTCGAACATCTTGCCGGCACTGTAGTTGAGCCCCGACAGCACTGGCGGCTTCTCGCGCGGGGCGACCACCCAGGAGTTGTCTGGCGAGATGTCGCGCTCGATGCTCGCCGCCAGCGCCTGCGCGAAGGTGGGGTCGAAGATGACGATGGCACCTTCGGTGTTGTAGTTCTCGCTGCGCGGATCGAAGTTGTGGGTGCCGATGACCGCCACCCGGCGATCGACCACCAACGACTTGGCATGCAGGCCCATGCGCGCACCTTCGCGGGTCACCGGCAACGGTTTGTTCGCCGGCCGCGTGCTGAAGAACGACGGCCGCGTTTCGGTGCGCTGCAAGCGTCGGTCGACTTCGCTGCCGGCTGGCGCGCGTGCCGGGTCCTTGTCCGCATTGCCGGACGTGCCCGGCTGGCCGCTGCTGCCACGCACTGCATTGCCGATCGCGCTACCACCGAGCACGCGGTTCTCGCGCTCGCCCGTACCCTGACCCAACGGGGCCCACACCAGGTTCTCGTAATCGACCGGCGCGTCCAGCGGGAACGGCTTAAATTCGTAGATGTTGAAGCCCAACTCGCGCAGGTTGCGGCGTTTGTACTTGTAGGACAGCGCGTAGACGATGGGATTGTCGGTGGCGGCCAGGCTGTTGGTGGAGACCACCACCCGCGGCGGCGCGGGCTGCTGGCGCAACTCGCGGAAGATCGCCTGGGCCGGGTCGGACAGCACCAGGTAAGGCGTCTGCAGCAGCACTTCGTGCTGGGCGCCGGCAATCAGGCCATCGAGTTCGGGCGCGGTGGACACGGCCTGGCGCGAGTGCTCCTTGCGGTGCTTCTGCGGCAGGTCGGCCACGTACAGCACCTTGCCCACCGGCAGCGCGGTCGCGACGAAACGCTCGGCGATGAAGTCGCTGTCGACCGCTTCCTTGCGTACTCGCTTGATCCGGTCCGGCTGCAGGAATTGCGCCGGCGGCATGGCCGGGACGCCTTCGCGCAACAACGTGCGCCCGACATCGTTGAGGCGTTCGGCCGGCACGCTGCGCTGGGCGTGCCAGTAGGCATCGAAGTTGGCGGCCATGCGCCGCGCCTCGGGGCCGGCGACGATCACGTCACGGTCGCGGAAGTTGTACTCCGAGTCCCAGTCGTAATAGTCGTCCTGGTAATTGCGCCCGCCGACCACGCCAATCACGCTGTCGATCACCAGCAGCTTGTTGTGCATGCGCTGGTTGAACCGGCGGAAACAGCACAACACGCTGCCGGCGTAGTCGAAGTAGTTGAGCTTGGCCTTGCCGAAGGTGGGGTTGTAGATGCGCAGCTCGAAGTTCTCGTGCGCGCCGGACAGCGCGCCGAGGATCTCCAGGTCCGAGATCGCCGAGAGCTGGTCGATCAGCAGGCGCACCTTGACCCCGCGCCGTGCTGCGTCGAGCAAAGCGTCCATGACCAGCCGCGCGCTGTCGTCCTTGTCGAAGATGTAGGTCTGCAGGTCGATGCTGCGGGTGGCGCTTTGGATCAGGTTGAGCCGCGCCACCAGCGCTTCTTCGCCGTGGTCGAGGATCGTGGCGTAATGCTGCGGTCGGGCCGGGCTGGATTCGGCCATGGCCTGGCCACCCAATGCGCGCAATGGCGAGGGTTGGGCGCAATGGTCTTCGCGCTGGCAATCCACCGTGGTGTCGCGGGCCGAGACGGCAATGGCAGCGGCGCGCTCGCGCTGGCTGTGCGACAAACCAGTACACCCGCCGGCCGTCAGCATCAGCGCCAGCGGCAGCAGGCACCTCCAAAGGGGATTCACGGCCGGGGCGCCTCCGCCAGCCGGGCGCGCAGAATGAAAGTCACCCTGTCGCCCAGGGCCACCTCCCAACTGTCCATTCCATAGCGTCCCCGCAGGACCGTACCGCGACTGATCACGTCGCAATCATACCCGGCCCGCGGGCACTCGGCCGGCATCACGGTGAGGGTCTCGGTGTGGGTGATGCCGCGGATACTCAGGCGACCGACCAGATCGCCGCCGTGCACCGTCATCTCGGGCAGGTAGGGCTCGGAGTCGAACTCCACCAGCGGGAAGCGCTCGACATCGAAGAAATCTTCGCCGCGCATCCATTCGGTATAACGGGGCTTTCCGGGGATTTCGACGTGGCGCGCGTCCATGCGCAGGCGCACCTGGTGGCGCCCATCGGCCAGCTTCAGCACTTCGCCTTCGAAACGCGGGAACAGCCCTTCGATCTTCTGCCCGAAGCGCGTGCGGATCTCGAAGCCGCACCGCGAGCGCACCGTGTCCAGCGGCAGGCGCTGTTCGATGACGGGCCCGCCAGCGGTGGCCGGCGGGTTGGGCGAAGGCGGGACAGGCGCGGGCTGGGCGGGCGCGGGCCGCGCCCAGAGCAGCGCCAGCCCCAGGCAGACGACGCGCGCGCCTGTCAGGGCCACCAGAAGGCGGTCAGCCGGGCAATGCCCGGCTCGATCGCCGCGTCCAGCGGCAATGCCAGCAACACGACCGAGGCCGTCGGCATGCCCCGGTAGTCGCCGGACTGGCCACTGTTCATCAGGGCCACCAGTTGTTCGAGGCCCGGGTTATGACCAACCAGCAGTACCCGTTCGCATTCGCGATGGTCGTCGACGACCGCCGCCAGCGTGCCGGGGGTGGCCTCGTAGATGCGGTCGTCCAGCCGCTGCTCGATGTAACCGGTGAGGCCAAGCACGGCCTCCAGGGTTTCGCGGGCACGTCGGGCTGGCGAGCACAGCACCCGGTCCGGGACCAGGTGCTGCTCTTTCAGCCAGCGGCCTGCGGCCTCGGCTTCGGCCAGGCCGTGCGGGGACAAGGGACGGTCGATATCAGCCTGGCCTGTATCGGCCGGTTCGGCGTGGGCGTGGCGCAGCAGGATCAGTTCGCGCATGGGCAGTCCGAAAGGTGGTGGATCAGGCTTTGAGCCATTTGAGCAACGGTTCCCAGTCCTGCTGGTGCTCGCGCACCTGGGCCGAGCGATAGTCGAACAGGCTGCGGCCCAGGCCGGCAAGGACCACGTAGGCCTGGGTGTCGCGTAATTGCGCAACCAGCGGGTAAGGCCAGCTGCCGATCATTTCCACGGCCTGCTGTGCGGTCTGGGTCCAGGGCTTGCTGCGGTTGAGCACCAGGCCCACCGGCAGCTTGCGTTGGTGGATGCGGGGCACCTTGGCCAGGGTGTTGAGGAAGCCGACCACCGCCTCGATGTCCAGCGCCGAAGCCAGCACCGGCACGACCACGGCATCGGCGCGCTCCAGGAACGGCACCAGGTCGTCGGCCATCGCCCCGGCTGGCGCATCGATGATCAGCTGTTCGGTGTCATCGGGCAGCTGCGCATCCCATTGCCGGCGGCGGGTCGCGTTGATCGGCAACACGGCGCTGGCCAGGCCGGCCCGGCGTTCGGCCCAGCGCATCGCCGATTGCTGTGGATCGGCATCGGCCAGGACGGTCCGACGGCCTTGCAAGGCGGCATGGGCCGCCAGGTTCGTAGCGATCGTGGTCTTGCCGACGCCGCCTTTGGAGCCGGCCACCAGGAACGTCTTCATGCAAGCCTCGCCTCCCGAAACCAGCCCCGAGCGTACACCGCGGCCCGGTGAGGGGGTAGTCGAGATGCGCACATGCCAGCCGCCCCGCCCCCCTGCTATGGTGACGCCCGCAAAGGAGCGCACATGAGCGAACTGCAGGACCTGACCGCGCTGATCCGCGCGAGCACGCCGTTGATCGTGATCGAAACCCAGGAGGAACAGCGCATCGTCGAGCTGTTCCGGCAGAGCCTGATGCAGGTGTGGCGGGCCCTGTACCGCTGGACGATCACCGAAGGCCTGCGCCGGATCGACCTGGACCGCGAGGACGAGGCCGCTGGCCCGCCCGATGCCAGCGCCGCCCTGCAGATGATTCGCCAGGCCGACCAGCGCGGCATCTATCTGCTGCTGGACATGCACCCCTACCTGGGCTACGCCTCGCACCAGCGGCTGCTGCGCGACATCCTCGAGCGCCGCCACAGCCAGGCGCACGTACTGGTGATGATCGGCACCAAGGTCGAATTGCCACCGGAGCTCGAAGGCCTGGCGACCCGCTTCAGCCCGCACCTGCCCGATGCCAACGCGCTGCTGAAAATGTTGCGCGAGGAAGCAGCCGACTATGCGCGCGAGAACGGCGGGCGCCGGGTGGAAGTGGACACCGAGGTGGCACAGCAGATCCTGCGCAACCTCAAGGGCCTGGGCCTGCACGATGCGCGCCGTATTGCCCGCCAGCTGATCTTCAACGATGGCGTGCTCGGCGAGCATGACCTGCCGCAGCTGGCGAAGTTGAAGTTCGAACTGCTCAACCGCAGCGGCCACCTGCACTACGAATACGACAACGCACGCTTTGCCGACGTGGCCGGCGCCAACCGGCTCAAACGCTGGATCAACCAGCGCCGCGGCGTATTCGTCTCCGGCAATGCACCGCCTGGGCTGGATCCGCCCAAGGGCGTGTTGCTCCTCGGCGTGCAGGGCTGCGGCAAGTCGATGCTGGCCAAGGCCACTGCCGCCGGTTTTGGCGTGCCGCTGCTGCGGCTGGACTTCGGCAGCCTCTACAACAAGTACCACGGCGAGACCGAGAAGAACCTGCGTGATGCCCTGGCCTCGGCTGAGCAATTGGCGCCGTGCGTGCTGTGGATCGATGAGATCGAGAAGGGCCTGGCCAGTGGCGGCGAGGATGGCGGCGTGTCGCGCCGGGTGCTTGGCCACTTGTTGACCTGGATGGCCGAGCGCAAGGGCGCGGTGTTCATCGTCGCCACCGCCAACCAGGTCCAGGAGCTGCCGGCCGAACTGCTGCGCAAGGGCCGCTTCGACGAGATCTTCTTCGTCGACCTGCCCAGCCCGGACACCCGGGTGGAACTGCTGCGCCTGCATCTGGGCCGGCGCGGCCTGGATCCGGATACGTTCGCGCTGCCGGCATTGGCCGCCGCCAGCCATGGTTTTTCCGGTGCCGAGATCGAACAGGCCATCGTGTCGGGCCTGTACGCGGCGCATGCCGAGCAGCGGCCGCTGGACGACAACTTGCTGATGCAGGAGATCCGCGCAACCCGGCCACTGTCGGTGCTGATGGCCGAGCAGGTGCAGGGGTTGCGCGAGTGGGCCGCCGAGCGCACGGTGCCGGCCGACTGACGCCTCAGCCGTAGCGGGCCAGGAGCCAGGCCCAGAGCGGCAGCGTCAACAACGACAACAGGATGCTGTAGCCCACCATCGCCGCGGCCAGCCGCGGCGCCAGCCGGTGCGAGATGGCCAGCGCGGCGGCGGTGATCATCGTCGGCATCGCGCTTTCCAGCACATTGGCCTGCAGGCGCTCGCCCGCCAGCCCGAAGGCCAGCGACAACGGCCAGGCCAGCAGCGGCAACAGCAGCAGCTTGAGCACCAGGCCCGCGGCCAGCGGCCGCAGTTCGGAGGGCGGCAGGCGCAACTGCAGCGAAAAGCCTACCGCCAGCATCACCAGCGGCAACATGGCGTCGGACAGGCTCTTGAGCGCGGCGCCTATCCACGCCGGCGGTTGCGCCGGCATCAGCGTCAGGGCAAACAGCAAGGCCCACAGCGGCGGGAAACGCGCGATCCGCAGCGCGATTTCGCGTGCGCCCGGCGGGGTGTCACCGCTGTAGCGCGCCAGCACGTAGAGGCCGAAGGTGGACAGCAACACGAAGGTGCCGAACTGGTCGTAGACCACCGCGTAGGGCAATGCGTGATCGCCCAGCAGCGCGCGCACCATCGGATAGCCGATGAAGCTGGAATTGCTCAGCGCCACGCACATCAGCAAGACCGCGTGCTCCTGGCGGCGCAGCTTCAGCACCCGCGTGCACAGCGTGACCAGCACCACCGTGGCGGCGGCCAGCAACCATGGCGTGGCGACCAGGCCGAGCAGCGAGCGGTCCAGGTGCAGGCGGGGCACATAGGTGAGCACCGCCGCCGGCAGACACAGGTACAGGACCACGCGATTGAGCACATCGGCGCTGTTTTCAGGCAGCACCCGCAGCCGTGCGAACAGCAGCCCCAGGCCAAGGGTGAGCAGGATCAGCGCGAACGCGTCCAGGGCCATGCGCAGCGACGCCTTAGCAGGAGCTCGCGGTCGCCCGCGAGCGCAGCCCGCGCCGTTCCAGCCACACGCTGAGCAAGGTCAGGCCAATGCCGCCCACGGTCACCGCCGCGGCGGCGTAGCTCAGCTGCGGGTAGACCGCGCCATGCGCGAGCATGCTGGCGCCAAGCCAGGCACCGCCCGCGTTGCCCAGGTTGAACGCGCTCTGGTTGAGGGTAGAGGCCAGCAACGGCGCATCGTGCGCCTGCTGCATCGAACGCGCCTGCAGGCCCGGGTTGGCGGCAAAGCCCAGTACGCCGATCAGGAACACGCCCGCCACCGCGCCCGCCGCCGAATCCATCAGGCTGGCGAACACCAGGAAGAAGACGCACAGCGCGCCCAGCAGCAGGGTGATGCTGCGCATCAGGCGGTGATCGGCGAGCTTGCCGCCGAGCAGCGTGCCGAGGGTCGCGCCGATGCCGAACAGCACCAGCACGCGACTGATGGCATGTTCGTCCAGGCCAGCCTGGTGGGTCAGGATTGGGTCGATGTAGGTAAAGACGGTGAACACCCCGCCGAAGCCAAATACCGTCATCCCCAGCGCCACCAGCACCGGCAGCTGGACCACGCGCCGCAACTCCTGGCGCAGGCGCGGCGGCGGCATCGCCTCCAGGCGCGGCACATGGCGCGCCATCACCACCAATGCGATCACGCCGAGCACGCTCACCGCCCAGAACGTCGAACGCCAGCCCAGCGCCTGGCCGAGGACGGTGCCGGCCGGCACGCCGAAGATATTGGCGATGGTCAGCCCGGCGAACATCAGCGCAATAGCCTGGGTGCGCCGCCCCGGTGCGGCGATATGTCCGGCCACCACCGCGCCAGCGCCGAAGAAGGAGCCGTGTGCCAGCGAGGCGATCACCCGCGCCACCATCAGGATTTCGTAGTTGGGCGCCAGCGCGCACAGCACGTTGCCGAAGACGAACACGCCCATCAGCACCAGCAGCACGGTCTTGCGCGGCAGCCGCGCGGTGGCCAGTGCGAGCAGCGGGCCACCGACGACCACGCCCATCGCATAGCCGGACACCAGCATGCCGGCGGCGGGAATGGATACGCCCAGATCGGCGGCCATCTGCTGCAGCAGGCCCATGACCACGAATTCGGTGGTACCGATGGCGAAGGCACTGACGGCCAGCGCAATGAGCGGAAGACGCGAGGACATGCGGCAGGTAGCCCCGGAGCCGGGGCCTGGGTAGCGGAAACGACGGCTCATTGTGCGCCGCAGCAATAGCGCTCACAACCCCGCCGCTGGAAAACAGCGGGGCATCTCCTTACGCGAACACTTTATGCGGCGGTGGCGGCCGGGCCAGCGGCCGCACGCCGGATTACGGCCAGGCCGGCGGGTTGGCCTGCCAGGCGGCAAATACCTGGCCCAGGGTGGCGCGTTCTTCGTCGGTCCAGTCCGGCACCGCCGCGGCGAAGCCACTGGGGTCGCCCCACTTGTCCGGCCAGGTCCGCACTGCGGCGGCGTACCAGCTCAGCGCCTCTTCCTTGCGCTCGAGTTTCCACAGCGTCAGGGCCAGGGTCGGCGGCAGCCAATCGGGCGTGGCCGGACGGCCGCTGGCCAGGGTCAGCCATTCGCGCAGGGCCAGTTCGGCATCGCCGGCGCGATACAGGGCCCAGCCGTAGTTCCAGGTCAGCTGCCGCGACTGCGGGCTGCCGTTGGTGGTTTGCGCCAGCGCCGCTTTGTACAACTGGTCGCCCAGTTCGCGGCGGCCGCCGCTGATGGCCAGCGTACCGAGCTGCGCGCGCGCTTCGACCGCACGCGAGTCGCGTTGCACCATCGCTGCAAGCTTATCGACCACGGCATCGCCCTGGCCAGGTACCACGACGATAGGACGCGTCGTGGTGCGGTCCTCGTCGAAATAGAACTCTTTCGGCTTGGGCACGCTCTGTGCCCACGCGCTACCGCACATCGCCCACACGGCCAGTACCACGGCCATGGTCTTTGCATGAGTCGTCTTCACGTTCACTTCCCCTGAAAACCGTAACAGCCCCTCCTCCCACCCAGCATCCTAACCGCAGCAGCGCACATCAGGGGAGTGCACGGGGTCGCAGAAAGCCCCGCTGCTACACTTGCGCGCTGCGCAGCGGGCCCTTGGGATGCCGCGCCGCCGTCCTGCCAACCCCCGGGCCAGCCATGACCAGCACCGCCGAACTTACCTCGCCCTCTTCCGCCAACACCCCGGCGCTGGGCACGTTGGACCGCGACTACACGCTGGAACACAAATACAGCCGCACCGATGGGCGCATCTACCTGTCCGGCGTGCAGGCCCTGGTGCGGCTGCCGCTGATGCAGCGCCTGCGCGACCAGGCCGCCGGCCTGGACAGCGCCGGCTTCATCAGCGGCTACCGCGGCAGCCCGCTCGGCGGCTTCGACCTCGAATTGTGGCGCGCGCGCCGGCACCTGGACGCGGCCCAGGTCAAGTTCACCCCGGGGCTCAACGAGGACCTGGCGGCGACGATGGTGTGGGGCACCCAGCAAACCCACTTGTTCCCCGGCGCCAAGGTCGATGGCGTGTTCGGCATGTGGTACGGCAAGGGTCCGGGCGTGGACCGCAGCGGCGACGTGTTCAAGCATGCCAATGCCGCCGGTACCTGGCGCAACGGCGGCGTGCTGGCGCTGGCGGCCGACGACCATGCCTGCCGCAGCTCGACCCTGCCGCACGGCAGCGAGGACGAGTTCGTCAGCGCGATGATGCCGATCCTCAACCCCGCCGGGGTCCAGGACATCCTCGACCTGGGCCTGGTCGGCTGGGCAATGAGCCGCTACACCGGGCGCTGGATCGGCTTCAAGACCATCGCCGAAACGGTGGAGTCTTCGGCCTCGGTTGAGGTCGACCCGTTCGCGCGCTCGATCATCGTGCCGGACGACTTTGAGCTGCCGACCGGTGGGCTCGGGATTCGCTGGCCGGACCCGCCGCTGGATCAGGAAATGCGCCTGCACCGGTACGCGGTGAAGGCTGCCCAGGCGTTTGCGCGGGCCAACGGCATCGACCGCGTGGTGCTGGACTCGCCCAATCCGCGCCTGGGCATCGTCACTACCGGCAAGAGCTACCTGGACGTGCTGCAGGCGCTGGAATACCTCGGCCTGGACGAGGCCGCCTGCGCCCACATCGGCATCCGCGTCTACAAGGTCGGCATGACCTGGCCGCTGGAACCGGTGGGCATCACCCGCTTCGCCCAGGGGCTGCAGGACATCGTCGTAGTGGAGGAGAAGCGTGCCTTCATCGAGCGGCAGATGAAGGAGCTGTTCTACAACTGGCCGGCCAGCGCAGGGCAGCGGCCCAGCATCGTCGGCAAATACGATGAAGCCGGCGAATGGATCCTGCCGTCCACCGGCGAACTGACGCCGGCGACGATCGCCGGGGTGATCGGCAAGCGCATTCAGAAGTTCTTCAACACCGAGTCGATCGAGCAGCGCCTGCGCTGGATGGAGGCCAAGGAAGCGGAAATGGCCTTGCCGCGCGCGCAATTCCCGCGCGTGCCGCACTACTGCTCGGGCTGCCCGCACAACACCTCCACCACCGTGCCGGAAGGCTCGCGCGCCATGGGCGGGATCGGCTGCCACTACATGGTGACGTGGATGGACCGCGCCACCGACACCTTCACCCACATGGGCGGCGAAGGCGTGACCTGGTCCGGGCAGGCGCCATTCACCGAAACCCCGCATGTGTTCCAGAATCTGGGCGACGGCACCTATTTCCACAGCGGCACGCTGGCAATCCGGCAGTCGGTCGCCACCGGCGTCAACATTACCTACAAGATCCTCTACAACGACGCCGTGGCGATGACCGGCGGCCAGCCGGTGGACGGTTCGCTGAGCGTGCCGGATATCGCCCGGCAGATGCATGCCGAGGGTATCCACACGATCGTCGTGCTCAGCGACGACATCGCCAAGTGGACCCGCCGCCGCGATTTGTTCCCCCATGACACCGAGTTCTACGACCGCGCCGAACTGGACGAGGTGCAGAAGCGCCTGCGCACGGTGAAAGGCGTGAGCATCCTCATCTACGACCAGACCTGCGCCACCGAGAAGCGCCGCCGCCGCAAGCGCGGCAAGTTGGTCGATCCGGCCAAACGAGTGCTGGTCAATTCGCTGGTGTGCGAAGGCTGCGGCGACTGCGGCGAGAAGAGCTTTTGCGTCTCGGTGCTGCCCAAGGAAACCGAGTTCGGGCGCAAGCGCGAGATCGACCAGTCCAACTGCAACAAGGATTATTCGTGCGTCTCGGGTTTTTGCCCGAGCTTCGTCACCGTGCACGGCGGCGCGCCGCGCAAAGGCCAACGCAGCGATGCCACGCACCTGCTGGAGCACCTGCCCGCACCGGTACTGCGCAGCGACCTGGCCGAACCCTGGAACATCCTCATCACCGGCGTCGGCGGCACCGGCGTGGTGACGATCGGCGCGCTGCTCGGCATGGCTGGCCACCTCGAAGGCAAGGGCGCCAGCGTGCTCGACCAGACCGGCCTGGCGCAGAAGGGCGGCGCGGTGACGACCCACGTGCGCATTGCGCGTACTCCGCAAGACATCCACGCCGTGCGCATCGCCGCCGGCGAAGCCGACCTGGTGTTGGGTTGCGACATGGTGGTGGTCAACGACTACTGGGCCCTGTCCAAGGTGCGCCCGGAGCGCTCGCAAGTGGTGCTCAATACCTACCAGGCGATGCCCGGCAGCTTCACCACCCATCCGGACCTGCAATTCCCGGCCAACGACATCATCGCCGGCGTGCGCGTGGCCCTGGGCGGCCGCGAGCCGCAGCTGCTGGATGCCACCCAGCTGGCGACCGCGCTGCTCGGCGACGCCATCGCCAGCAATCTGTTCATGCTTGGGCATGCCTGGCAGCAGGGCCTGGTGCCGGTTTCGTTCGAGGCGCTGATGCGGGCCATCGAGCTCAATGGCGCCGCCGTGCAGATGAATCAACAAGCCTTCGCCTGGGGCCGCCTGGCGGCGATCGACCCCGAAGCGGTGCAACAGGCTGCCGGCTTGATCCACAACCGCGCGACCGCCGAGGAGCGCAAGCCGCACGGCCTGCAATCGTTGCCGCCGCTGGACTGGGAGGGCAACGAGGGCGGCGCCACGGCCGCACCGCGCGATACCGGCGATGAACCCTCGGTGCGCGGCCTGCCTTCGGCGGCGGGCGACGCACTGGCGTTCATGCCGATGGACGACAGCCGCTTGTCGCGTTCGCTCGATGAGCTCATCGAGCGTCGTATCGCCTTCCTGCGCGAGTACCAGGACGCGGCCTATGGCGAGCGCTATCGCGTCCTGGTCGAGCGCGTGCGCACCGCCGAGCAATCGCGCGCCCCCGGCTCGACCGCGCTGACCGAAGCGGTGGCGCGCTACTACTTCAAGCTCATGGCCTACAAGGATGAGTACGAGGTTGCGCGGCTTTACACCAGCGGCGAGTTCGAACGGCAGCTCAAGCAGCAGTTCGAGGGCGACTACCGCGTGCGTTTCCACCTGGCACCGCCGCTGCTGGCGAAGAAGGATGCCCAGGGGCGTCTGCTCAAGCGCGAGTATGGCCCCTGGATGTTCAAGGCGTTCGGGTTGCTGGCCAAGCTGCGCTTCCTGCGCGGCGGGGTCTTCGACGTGTTCGGCTATACCGCCGAGCGCCGTGAAGAACGCCAGCTGATCGCCGATTACGCACGTACCGTGGAAGGCCTGCTGGAGAAGCTCGACGCCGACAACGTCGGGCTGGCCGCGCAGATCGCCGCGATTCCGGAGCACATCCGCGGCTACGGTCACGTCAAGGAGGCGCACCTGCAGGAAGCCAAGGCGCGTGAAGCGGCGCTGCTGGCGCAATGGCGCAATCCCAGGGCGTTGCACATCGTCACCGCCGCCGCGTAGGTTTTTTGTAGGAGCGGCTTCAGCCGCGATGGCCTGGCGGAGGCAACATCGTCACCGTGTTCATACGGTCGGGGCTAAAGCCCCTCCTACAGGGGCTCAGCGCGGCGGTGCCAGCAGCTCTTTCGCGCTCAGATAGCCGTCGCCGTTGGCATCCTGCTTGCCGAAGCGTGCGGTCAGGGTGGCGATGTGGTCGGCCCGGCTCACCGGCTTGCCGCGTCCGCCCGGCAACTCGTCGGCACTGAGCACGCCATCGCCATTGGCGTCGCGCTGGTCGAAGGCGTAGCTCATCCACGCCAGGTACTCGGTCAGGCTGACCCGGCCATCACCGTCGCTGTCCATGCGCTTGAGATATTCGTTGCTATCGGTGACCTGCGCCGATGCCGCCCCGGCGCACACGCAAAGCATCCAGGCCCACCACGACGAACGCCGCGCGAGGCGGCGTCCGAGGTCGTGGTGGCGGGGCGCGAAGCGGCCGATCATGCGCCGCTCAGCGCATAGCCCTTCAGCCGCGCCGCATAAGCCTGCAAAGCGCCAATACCGCTGGCTTCGGCCTCGTGGCACCACGCCTGCAACTGCTTCAGGCGCTCGGCGGCATCGTGGCTGCGTGCTTCCAGCACCGCGGCCAGGCGCGCCCGATGTTCGACCAGCGTGCGAATGCGCGGGCGTTGGGCCACCCATTCGCTCAGCTGCTGGCGCGCATCGGGCTTGAGCCAGCGGCCATCGTCGACCAACCCGCGGCGCAGGCGCTTGGGCAGCAGTTCGCGCATGCGTGCGCCGGCGGCGGCAGCCTCTTCGCGCAAGGCCGGCTTGAACACGTTGCGCTGGTAGTCGGTCATCGCCTGGAAGCGATGCGACAGCAGCGCGCGCAAGGTGTCGGCGTCCGGCACGCTGATATTGGGGCGGATATCCAGTTGCGGCGCCACGCGCAGCACCTTGGCCAGGCGCATGAACTGCATCAGGCGAATCGCCTGCCAACCGATGTCGAACTCCCAGCGCCGCATGGAGAAACGCGCCGAACTTGGGAACGCGTGATGATTGTTGTGCAGTTCTTCGCCGCCAATCCACACCGCCCACGGCGTGAGATTGGTCGAGGTGTCGGCCGATTCAAAATTGCGATAACCCCACCAATGGCCCAGGCCATTGACCACGCCGGCGGCCCAGAACGGGATCCACGCCATCTGGATGGCCCACAGCGCCACGCCCGGCAGGCCGAACAGCAACGCATTGACGAAGAACAGCGCCACCGGGCCGAGGTTGGCGTGCGGCGTGTAGAGGTGCCGCTCGATCCAGTCGTCCGGCGCGCCCTTGCCGTACTGGGCGATGTCCTCGCGCATGCCGCGTGCTTCGCGGTACAGCTCCACGCCGCGCCAGAACACGGTGCCGATGCCCTTGACCTGCGGGCTGTGCGGGTCGTCCTCGGTCTCGACCTTGGCGTGGTGCTTGCGGTGGATGGCCACCCACTCGCGGGTGATCATCGAGGTGGTGAGCCAGGTCCAGAAGCGGAAGAAGTGCGACACCACCGGATGGAAATCCACGCCACGGTGCGCCTGGCTGCGGTGCAGGTACAAGGTCACCGCGAAGATCGTCAGCTGGGTAAAGACCAGCAGCACCAGCAGCATTTCCCACCAACCCAGGCCGATCAGGCCGCCGGTCAGGAAGTCCAGGAGGGGTTGTGCAAACATGGCAGGCTCCGGCCGAAGGGTCGGCAATGTGCGGTGTGTGGCAGACATCATGGGGGTGTTGGCGGCAAACTTCACCCGTCGCCCACGTATGTTGTTCAGTCGCTCACCCTTTCACCTCACTGTCTTCATTCATGTCCGCAGCGCCGCAATCCAGTCCCTCGCCCCTTCCGTTGATCGAGCTGGACCGCGCCAGCGTCACCCGCGGCCAGGTCCGCGTGCTGCATGAGCTCAGCCTGGCCATCGCAATGGGCCAGCACACCGCCCTCCTCGGCCCGAACGGCTGCGGCAAATCCTCTTTCATCAAGCTCATCACCCGCGAGCTCTATCCGCTGGCGCGCGCCGGTGGCGAGGCGCCGGTGAAGGTGCTGGGGCAGACACGCTGGCAGGTCGACCGGCTGCGCTCGCAACTGGGCATCGTCACCGGCGACCTCAGCGGGAATCTCGCCGATATGCCCGGGCTGAGCGTGGAAAGCGCGGTGCTGTCAGGCTTCTTCGCCAGCTACGTGGTACCGCCGCATCGCGAAATCACCGAGGCCATGCGCGAACGCGCCCGCGAAGCGCTGGCCCTGGCCCGGGCGCTGCCATTGCTGGCGCGGCCCTATGCCGAGTTGTCCGCCGGCGAAACCCGGCGGGTGCTGATCGCGCGCGCGCTGGTCAACCGCCCGCAGGCACTGCTGCTGGACGAGCCCTCCACCGGCCTGGACCTGATCGCCCGCCAGCACCTGGTGGACACGATGCGCGACCTCGCTCGCCAGGGCATCACCCTGGTGCTGGTGACGCACCACATCGAGGAGATCGTGCCGGAGATCGAGCGCGTGGTCCTGCTACGCGCCGGCCGCATCTTCGCCGACGGCCACCGCGAGGCGATGTTGCGCGACGAGACCTTGTCCGAAGTGTTCGATGGCCCGGTCCGGGTCGAACGCGATGGCGAGCGTTACTCAGCACGGGTAGGCGACTGAGCGCCGGCGCCGTCGCCGCCGCCATGGCCATTAGACTTGCGGCCTGTGATCGACTCGCCACCGAGGTAGGGATGTTCCTGCGCAACACCGCACCACATCGCGCCTGCACCGCGGCATTGCTGACCGTGGCCCTGGCTGCCTGCAGCGTCGCCGCGCAGCGCAGCGAACCGGCAGCGGCCACAAGCCCGGCCAAGGCCGTGGGTTACCTGGCCAAAGCCGAGGTGCCGGACAGCCTGCGGCTGGTCCCGCCGCCGCCGGCCGATGGTTCGCCCGGCATGGCGTTGGACCAGGCGGTGTCGGCGCAGGCGCTGGCCATGCACGGCAGCGCGCGCTTCGCCCAGGCCAGCCGCGACGCCGACCTATCGTTCCCGGCCGGTGCCGGCCAGTTCGCCTGTGCCCTGGGCCTGCCGATCGACGCGCAGCACACCCCGCATCTGTACCAACTGCTCGAACGCAGCCGCATCGACGCCAGCGCGGCGACCAAGGCCGCCAAGAACCAGTACTTGCGCCCGCGTCCGTTTACCCGCAATGGCGAACCCACCTGCACGCCGGACGAGGAAGCGGAGTTGCGCCACAACGGCTCGTATCCATCCGGCCACGGCGCCATCGGCTGGGCCTGGGCACTGATCCTCAGTGAAGTTGATCCCACGCGCGCAGACGCCTTGTTCGAACGCGGCCGCAACTATGGCGAGAGTCGGCTGGTGTGCAACGTGCATTGGCACAGCGACATCGTCGAAGGCCGCCACATGGGCGCCGCGGCGGTGGCGCGGCTGCATGACAACGCGCAGTTCCGTGCCGACCTGGCCGCCGCGCGCAAGGAAGTGGCTGCGGCGCGCGCGGCGGGACTGACGCCTGCCGGCGACTGCGATGCACAGCGCGACGTGCTGAAGACCCGGCCGGAGAGCGCGTTGTGATGCATGCGATGCACGACGCACCGTCGGCTACGTAGCAGGCGGACCGCGCGGCGACGACGGCACATCACGGAGGGCTGCAGGCCGTGTCCGGGTCGCCAGCATCACAGGCCGATGGCTCGACGCCGGACAGGGGCAGGTCCTGGCGGACCAGGCTGAACGCGCGGTACGGGGCGCCGCTGGCGGAGAGGTCGGCGAAGGCCACCACGCGGCTGACCGAGGTCGGCACGTTGAACCCAGAGGTGCCGGCCAGCTCGAGCAGCCTGCCATCGACGCTGGTGGCGTGGAAGTAGGCCGGCGGCGCACCGACTGCACTGATGGTCTGGGTGCCGGTGCCGATCACATACAGCGGGTCGTCCTGGGTGCCCATCCGCCCGGTGGCCGCATAGGTACCGGTGCCATCGCGCAGCGTCGCGCGTCCGTATTGCAGCAGGTCTCCGCGCACCGACAGGAACAGTGGACTGTTGCCGGCATCCACGCTGTAGGCGCCGCCATCAGCCAACACCAGCAGCAGGTCGCCGGCGTTGGTCAGGCTGAAGCCGCTGCCGGCGGTGAAGTTGCCCAGCCGGTCGATGCGATTGTCGATGAAGCTGGAGGCATCGCCCAGCACCACTGCGCCACCGGCGCTGCCACTGAGCAGCCCCGCTTCGATCCAGCTGCCTGCACGCTGGCGGATGCCGGCCACTGCCTGCAGCCAGCTGCTGGCGCCGCTGAGCTGGCCATCCAGCAGCAGCTCGCCGCCACTGCGCAGGCGTAGCGAGGCACCGCCATCGACGCGGCCATCCACCCGCAGCGTGCGATTGCTGACTACATCCAGGGCCTGCGCGCTGAAATCACCCAGCACGGCGATCGCGTTCTGGGTGCCGGTCAGCGTGACCGGCCCAGTTGCGCTGCCGCTCAGCCGACCGGCAGTCAGGCTACCGCCGGTCTGGGCAATCGCCCCGCCACTGCGCAGGTCGACGCTGCCAGTACTGCGGATGTCGTGCCCGAGCACGACGCCGGTGCCGCCGACCAGGGCGATGTCTCCACCACTCAGCGTGCCGGTGCTGGCCAGTTGGGTGCCGGCCTGCAGGATCAGTGCACCGGTGGCCTGGGCGGCGACCGCTAGCGCGTTGCGATCGACGATGGCAACGCTGCCGCCAGTGGCCTGCACATTGCCCTGGAAGTCATTGCCGGCGTCGGTCAGCACGATGGCGCCGCTGCCGGCGTCCAGCACGCTGGGGCCCACCACTGTCAGTGCGCCTTGCTGGGTGATCGCGCCATTTGTGGCCGAAGGCGTGGCCGCCTGCGCCCCGAGTGCATTGCCGCCAGCGCTGGTGTCGCCCTGCGTGCGCGCGCTCAGGGCGCCGCCGATGCGGCCCTGGCCCAGGTCCAGGCCGCCCACGCTGGCGACATCCAGTGCGCCGACGTCCAGCGTTCCCAGTGCCAGCGTGTTGCGGTCACGCAGGCGGCTGTCGCCGCCAGACAGCGACACCACGGACTGGAAGTCATTGCCGGCATTCTCCAGGATGATGCTGGCGCCGCCGCTGTTGATGCGGGTGCTGCCGGTGATGGTGAGCGCACCACTCTGGGTAACCACGCCACCCTGGGTGTCGGCGACCAGGTCGCCGTCGACCAGGCCCAGGCCCAGACTCGTCGCTCCATTGCTGGTGACCTGCAAGGCGCCGGTGTCCAGCGCGCCCAGGCTCAGGGCGTTGCGATCGCGAACGGTGCTGGCACCACCGCGCAGTGCGAGCAGGCCCTGGAAATCATTGCCTGCCGCATCCAGCGTGATGGCGCCGGTGCCGGCGTCAACCACGGTGTTGCCGGCCACCTGCACTGCGCCACCGGACTGGGTGATTGCCGCATTGGAGCTGCTCAACACCAGCGTGTCGGCGGTCAGCGTATCGCTCAGCGCGATGCCATTGGCACCGGTTAATTGCAAAGCGCCGCCGCGCAACGGACCTGAAGCCTGCAGCAAGCCTCCGTTGGCCGCCAGCGTCAACGCGGCGGTGCCGGTGTCGATCTGGCTGACCGCCAGGTTCAAGCCGCCGCCGGCAACCAGCGAGACCGTCCCATTGGTACCGCTCTGCAGTGCAGCGATGCTCAGATCGTTGCGATCCTGCAACGCGATGGCATTGCCGCCCACTGCAGCCGCGCCGACGAAATCATTGTCGGCGTTGGTCAACACGATGTCGCCACCGCCAGCATTCAGGCTAGCGGCACCCCCAATGTACAACGCGCCGCTTTGGGTGATCGCGGCATTGCCGCTGCTAGCGGTGAGTGCACCTCGCACGCTGCCACTGCCCAGGTTCAACGCGCCAGCACTGGTGGCGTTGAGCTCATCGACGGACAGCGTGCCTAGCGTGAGTGCATTGCTGTCGCGGACTTGTGTGGCACCGCCGCTCAGATTGAGCGGGCCGGCAAAGTCGTTGCTTGCGCTGGTCAGGCTGATGCCGCCGCTGCCGCTGTTTACCGTCGTGCTGCCTGCCGCGGTGATCGCGCCACCAGTCTGGGTGATGGCCGCGTTGGTCGTCTCCATGCTGAGCGCGCCAGTACTACGCACAGCGTGCCCGAGCACCAGCCCATCGCGCCCGGCCAGGCGGACGTTGGCCCCGCCCAGGGTGCCGCCGGTGACCAAGCCGCCGCCGTTGGCGATGAGCGTGAGGTCGGCAGTGCCGGTATCCAGTGCCTGCGCCGGCAGCACCAGCGCGCCACCGGCCGTGAGCGAAACCGCTGCGTTGCTGCCGCTGCTGAGCGAGGACACCACAAGGTCGCTACGGTCAATGAGGGCGATGCCGCTACCGGTGAGGTTGACCGCGCCGCGGAAGTCATTGCCGGCTGCTCCGAGCGCGATCGCGCCGCTGCCGGCGTTGAGCGTTGCGGTGCTGCCGATATCGAGTACGCCGCCGCTCTGGAGGATGGCTGCGTTGGTGGTCGTCACCGCCAGCGTGCCGGTGCTGGTCACGTCCTGCGCCAAGGTCACGCCATCGCGTCCGCTCAGCGTGAGGTTGCGGCCGGCCAGCGCGCCGGTGGTGAGTGCACCGCCGTTGGCACGCAGGGTGAGGTCGGCGCTGCCGGTGTCGATGACCTGCACCGGCAGCGTCAGTGCGCCACCGGCGGTGAGCGAGACGGCGCCATTGCTGCCGCTGTTCAGTGCGGCGACCATGAGATCGTTGCGGTCGACCACGGTGATGCCGGTGCCGGTCAGGCTGATGCCGCTGCGGAAGTCGTTGTTGGCGTTGGCCAGCGTCACCGCGCCGGTGCCAGCGTTGATCGTTGCCGCGCCGCTGACGTCAAATACGCCGCTGGTCTGGGTGATGCCACCGGTGCTGCTGGTCAGTGCGAGCGTCCCGGGGGTGGTGACGTTGCCACCCAGGGTGATGCCATTGATCCCGGTCAGGCTGATGTTGTTGCCGGCCAGGACACCGGAGGTGGTCAGGCGGGTGCCGCTGCGCAGCGTCAAGTTGGCGGTGCCGGTGTCGATGTCGGCCAGCGGCAGAGTCAGCGCGCCACCGGCCTGCAACGAGAGCGCGCTATCGCTCCCGTTGGTGAGTGCGCTCACGGTGAGATCGTTTTGATCGACGACACTGATGCCGTTTCCGCTGAGGCTGAGCGTGCTGCGGAAATCGTTGCCGGCTGCGTTCAAGGCAATGCCGCTAGCGGTATCGACGGTGGCCGCACCGGTGGCATCGATGGCGCCCGTATCCTGGACGACCGCGCCGCCGCTGCTGGTCAGTTCCAGCGTGCCGGCACTGGTGACGTTGCCACCCAGGCTGATGCCGTCGCGCCCGGAGAGCACCACGTTGTTGCCGGCGAGTGCGCCATTGCTGGTCAGCACGCCGCCGTTGGCCCGTAGCGTGAGATCGGCGGTGCCGGTGTTGATCGCCTGCGTGGGCAGGGTCAATGCACTGCCGGCGGTGAGCGAAACGCCGCCGTTCGCACCACTGGTAAGCGAGGACACCACCAGATCGGTTTGATCGACCACGGTGATACCGGTTCCGCTCAAGCTGACGCTGTCGCGAAATTCATTGCCGGCGCGCCCGAGGTCAAGCATGCCGCCGGCCGTGGCCGTGGCAATGCCGCCACTGTCCAATAAGCCGCCGGTCTGGTTGATGTTGCCGGCGCTACTGATCAACTGCAGCGTCCCGGTGCTGGTGATGTCGTGGTTGAGCGTGATGCCATCGCGCCCGCTCAGGCTGACATTCCGCCCGCGCAGGTCTGCGCGCGTGCTCAACGTGCCGCCGCCGGACACCAGATTCAGATCGGCGCTGCCGGTGTTTAAGGCCTGCACAGGCAGGATCAGGCTGCCGCCAGCCTGCAGATCGATGCCGGTATTGCCGGCCGAGGTCAACGACGCAACCTGCAAGGTCGTGCGATCGACCACGCGCACACCTGCGCCGGTCAGGCTGATGGCCTGACCAAAATCATTGTTGGCGCCGCCGAGGTTGATGGCACCGGCACCTGCGTCGATGGTGCTGGTGCCGGTCACCGTGAGCGCGCCGGCGCTTTGGTCGATCGCACCCGTGCTGCTGGTCAAGGCCAGCGTGCCGGTCGCAGTGACGGCGTGGGCCAGGGAGATGCCGTTGGTGCCGGTCAGGCTGACGTTGCTGCCGGACAGCGCCGCAGCGGTGCTCAACCTGTCTCCGCTACGCAAGGTAAGGTCGGCGCTGCCGGTGTCGATGGCGCTGGTCAGCAACGTCAGCCGGCCGCCGGCGTCCAAGGACAGCGCACTGTTGCTGGACTGGCTCAGGCTGCCGATCGTCAAGGCACCAGCGGCGTTGACTGCGACATTGCCGCCGGTGGCGCTGAAGGTCCCGCCGAATGTATTGGCCGCGTTGTTCAGCGACAGGGCATTGCTGCCCAGGGAAAATTTGCTGTCTCCGGCAACGGTCAGCGGAGCGCTCTGGGTCAGGCTGTTGGCATTGGTCAAGCTCAAGGTGCCGCCCACGTCCAGCATGCCGAGTGTGGCGATGCGGTTGCTGCCGCTGAAGATAGCGCTGCCGCCGATGCTGCCGCCCAGGGTGCCCGCGATGTAGACGCCGCTCTGCTGCACACTGCGGTCGGTGCTGATGCTGATCGCGCCGTTACCCACGTCGATGCTGCCGCTGCCGGCGATCCCGACGTTTCCGCCCCCGTTGGCGATCAGCGAGACGCTGCCGTCGACGCCGGATATCGCCGCTGCGCGGATGATGCCGTTGTTGTTGATCAGCTGATCGAACAGGCCTTGTGCCGCGCGCGCCTGTAGCGTGATGGTGCCACCGGGCGCGCTGAGGGTGCCATTGTTTTCTACTGCCACGCTGTCCAGCTGCAGCGGCAAGGCCTTGTCGACAACGACGCCGAAGCCACCGCTTTCGAAGATGAGGGTGACCTTGTCGGCGCCAACCAAATTGATGTTTCCGGCGCTGGCGGTGATGGTGCCGTGGTTGACCACCTTGCCGCCGATCAGGTCGACCGTCCCGGCGGCCGCGTTGATGGTGCCACTGTTGGACATCAGCGCGACCGTATTGCCGCCGGCATCGAGCACATCGTTGCCGGTCATGAAGTCCGAAGCGGTGGTGTCCAGGGTGCTGGCCACCAGCCCGCCGACATTGATCTTCGCGGTACTGCCGAAGATCATGCCGTTGGTATTGATCAAAAACACCTGACCGTTGGCGTTGAGATTGCCGAAGATCTGCGTGGGATTGCCGCCCTGGATCAGGTTGAGCACCGCCGCGTTGCTGGACGGCTGGTTGAAGGTCACCGTGGCCGATGAGCCGATGTCGAACGCGGACCAGGTCAGCGCCATGCGGTTGGAGGTCTGGGTGATGGACTGGCTGCCCCCGCTGGCCGCATTGATGCTGCCGGTGCCGCCGACGATGCTGCCGCCGGTGGGGAGTTGCATGGCGCTGACCTGCGCCATCACCGCAGTCGGCAGGCCGGCGGTCAGGCAGGCGGCCAGCGCGAGTGCCAGCGGGCGATGCCGCAGCGGGATGGCGCGCGGGGAGCCCGGGCAATGCGAAGCGTGGTTGGTGGCGTGCATGCGCAAGACCCTCAGAAAGTGAAGCCGAGACGCGTGTAGTAACGGACATCGTCGCGACCATCGGAGGCCAGGTGGCTTCCGGTCGGCACCGCGGCGCTGATGCGCCACTCGAAGTTGGCAAACTGCGGCAGGCGGAAGGTGGCGCCGATACCGGCCGCATCCAAGCTGATCGGTGCGCTCCTGCCGTGGGCCGCGAACACGCGTGCGTGATCGGCAAACACGTCGAACTCCAACAGCTCGCGCCACGGGCGGCCATTGAACGGTGAGGCGGCATCGGCGAATCCGGGCGCATCGACGTGGTATTCCAACGCGGTGTAGTACCCGCGGTCGCCCAATGCATCGGACACCGGATAGGCGCGGACGCTGTCGGGACCACCGACGGCGAACTGCTCCATCGGGGTCAAGGTGTCGTTGCTGTATTGGCCACTGAGCTTCAGGTACAGGCGCTGGGTGCCGGTGAGGTATTGCAGACGCGTGTACGCCAGCCGCGCCACGGTGAAATAACTCTCGCGGCCAGGGCTGACCAGATCCACCGCCGCCGAGCGATCGCGGACCGATTGGCGTGCGCTGACCTGCAGCAGGTTCACGCCGCGCCAACCCAGGTCGGTGTGGAGCAGCGAGGCGCCCAGCTCCACCACGTCGAACTTCTGGTTGGACAACTGCATGCCCAAGGCGTCGAGTCGCGACTGTTCCTGCAGATAGCGCACCGAGCCCTGCACCTGCAGCAATTCGCGGTTGACGAACTTCCAGTCCGCGCCGCCATAGACCACCGAGGTCGGCCCTTTGAGGTCGAGCAGTGCGAACACGCCGTTGCGCACTTCCAGTTCACTGCGGCTGGCGCCGACTACCGCGCTGAGGCCCGAGATCTGCGACACCGGCAAGGCATAGGACAGCGCGCCGATCTGGCTCTGGCGCGGCGACAGCGAGTAGGCGTAGTTGGCGGCGAACACATCGCCCAGGCCGAACGGGCTGTTCCAGGTGATACCAGCCTGCGCGCGATAGCGGCCGCTGGATTCGGTGCCGTAATTGTTGCCGCCCAGGCTGATGACATACGGCCGCGCGGCTTCGCTGGCGACCAGCACCACGTCGGTTTCGCCGGCGTTCTGGCCCGGCTGCAACGCCGACGACACCGACACGCCGGGCAGATCGCGCGTGTATAGCAGTGCGACGTCCACGTCCTGCTTGCGCAGCGGGCGGCCCTGCAATTGCCGCAGCGGTGCAGCCAACGTGGTCCCGCGGTAGCGTGCGGCACCCTGCACGCTGACCTGGCCGATACGGCCTTCGAGCATGCGGATCTCGATGATCTGATCCGGCCCCGGCGTCTGCGCCGGCAGGTAGGCGGTGCTGACGATGAAGCCGGCCTGGCGATAGGTGCGGGTGATGCTGTCTGCTACGGCCTGTAGCTGATCAAAGCGCAGCGGCACCACCGGCTGGCCTTGCGCCAGCTCGGCGAAGGCGGCGTCGGCAACCGCCTGCACACGCGCGGGGTCAATGCCGGCATCGGGATAGGTGCCTACATCCCGCACGCGGAAGCCACGCACTGGCAGGGAGAGGGTGCTGTCACCCCGATCTTTCACCCCAGGCAGCGCGACCGCGCGCGCCGCGTTCGTAGCGTCGGTAGCCGTTTGCGCCCAGGCGGGCACGGCCAGCACAAGGCACACGGACACCGCCGCGGCCAGACACGTCATACGCATTCGTCCATTTCCCCTAAGACAATCCGTTGTGGCGCGAGGCCGGCGTACCCGATGGCGCCGGTCATCCGCACGAGGGCGATGACGCGGCATTCGGCACGGCTGACCGCATTGCTCCCTGCACGTCTACCGACCCCTGACGCACATTTGCGGGATATTAGCAATAACGATAGCCGGCTGCCCGACTCCTGGTCTCGGGGATCAGGCGGACGTGGCCCATGGCCGCGGTTTCGTCGAGGTGGCACCAAACAACGCCGGCCTGCTACAGCCCTGGGGTAGCGAAGGCGGTTTCATCCCCTGGCGCGATATCGTCGATATGCGCGACCGGGAATAGATCGGCGTCAGCGGAAGGCGGCCGTTGCGACCGAGCCCCTGCCGACGCTCCCTTACCTGCTCAACGTACGACCCGTGCCGGATCGACCGCCCCCGCATGAATCCAGGCGCTGCCGTGGCGGCCGGCCAGGATGTGGATCTTGCCCTGGCGTTCGAACCACCCCGCCAACGTGTTGCGCGCCGGTGACAAACGCAGGGTGAAGCGATCGGGCCGTGGCGAATTGGCAACATGCCCGCGGAGCACGCGCTCGCCGCGCTGCAGCGTGACCTGGTCGATCACGGCAACCATCTGCGCCCCTTTCACCGACGGCACGGTGAACGAATCGCCGACCTTGAGCGCCACGATCCGCGCCGGGTCGAACTCCACGAACGCGTCCGCACCCTGCAGCCATTCGCCCTTCAATTGCGGGAACGCGCGCCAGACTCGCGCCATTGCGCAGGGGGCGAATATCGACTGCACGTTTTCCAGTGCGCGCGACATGACCGCGCCAGGTCGGTGTGAGGTCGCTGCGACGGTGGCCCCCGCAGCCGCTGGCAGCGTGGCAAACAGCACCGCGGTAAGGCAGATGAGCTTGGCAGTGAAAGTGCGTTGCATGACGACGGTTCCTCTGGACCGGCGATGCCCAACGAGATATGCAGGGTCCACGCGCGGTGACGGAGCGCATTTTGTTGCCACGGCGGCGCAATCCATATGCGAAAAATCGTACGACTCACATGGTTGCACCGGAATTGCATGCGGTTGCGCGGGAACGCGGGTACTGCCCCCGCCATGCCGCCTGCCTCATGCAGCAAAAAAAGGGGCCAGCATGGCTGGCCCCCTTTTCAGCGATTGCGCTATTGCGGTCAGAACTTGGCGCTGAACTCCACACCCCAGGTACGCGGTTCGTTCAGGAAGCCGGTGAGGTTGTTGAAGTCGATCGCGCCGACCACGCGCGTCTGGTCGGTGATGTTGCGGCCGAACACCGCCACGTCATACAACCCGTAGGCCCAGTTGTAGCCCACGCGCATGCCGCCTTCCAGCGAGCTGCGGCTGCGGAACTCCGGCGACTCGTAGAGGAAGAAGTTCACCGCGCTGCGATACGCCCAGTCGGTATAGACGTAGATCTCGTTTCCGTTGGCCATGGGGAAGCTCAGCCGCGCAGTGGCGTTGTGGATCCACTTCGGCGCTTGCGGCAGTGGATTGCCGTTGACCAGGGCGAAGGTGCCGCCGTTGATCACGGTGGTCGGGTCGGTGATGGTGCAACCGCCGCCGCAGATCGCCACGGCCAGGTCCGGGTCCTTGATCTCGGTATCGTTGTAGCTGCTACCCAGGGTGACCAGCAGGTTGTCGCTGAGGTAAGCCTCGAAGTCGAGTTCGGCACCCTGGCCGATGGTCTTGTCGGCATTGAGCAGTGTTGCGGTGTTGGACGCGCCGCCCACTGCAATCAGCTGCTGGCCGTCGACGTCGTAGCGGAAGATGTCGAAGCCCAGGCGTGCGCGCTTGTCGAACAGGTCGGCCTTGATGCCGATCTCATAGGAGATGACCTTCTCCGAGTCGGCGGTGGACACGCCGCCGTTGGGTGCGGTGGCCGCGGCAAACAACAACCGGCCCTGCACCGACGGCGCGCGGAAGCCCTTGGCCACGCGGCCATAGAGATTCACGTCCGGGGTGAGCGCGTAGGTGCCGCTCAGGTCCCAGCTAACGTCGTCGACGTCGGTGTTGACCACATACGGGCCACCGACCGGCGCGCCGAACGGCGCCGGCTCCAGCACGCTGGCGCTGAAATCCTTCTTGTCCTGGGTATAGCGCAGGCCGCCACGCAGCTTGAAGCGTTCGGTGACGTCGAAATCGCCCGACACGAATGCTGCCCACGCTTTGTTGCGCTGCTGCTGCACGGCATGGCCGGCCAGCGGATTGCCAGGGCTCAGCGAGTCGTAGTTGAAGCTGTCGATGGTGACGTCTTCGTCGAAGTAGAACAGCCCCGCCTGCCAATCGAAGCGGCCCCACTCGTTGGATTCGACGCGGAATTCCTGCGTCCACTGGCGGTGGTCGGGCAGGCCGTCGGCCGACTCGGAGGCGAACGGGATGACGCCCGGGCCCGATTGCGGCAGGAACACGGCACCGTAGCCCCCATCGATGTCGCCGCGGTTGAGCGACTCGGCGGTTTCATAGCCGGTGATCGAGTACAGCGTCACCTGGCCGAGGTTCCACTTCAGGCGCGCACTGCCGCCCCAGGTTTCCAGGTCGGAGAAGTTGACGCCGTCATTGCTGACCTCGTCGCGATCGAATCCGGGCACCAGGGCGTTGCTGCCCTTCTGGATGATGTTGGCGCGGAACAAGCGCGCGGTGCCATTGAGCTTGCGCTTGTGCAGGTTGAACAGCGCTTCGAAGTCGTCGCCTTCATACAGGAACTGCACGCGGCCGGCGGCCTCGTCGTAGCCCTCGAAGCCATCGTTGGGACCGTCATGGGTGTTGGTGACCCAGTCATCGCGGCGCTGGTACAACGCCGACACGCGGGCCGACCAACGGTCGGTCAGCGGAGCGCCGTAGGCGCCCTGGAAGTTCCAGGTGTCATAGCTGCCGTAGGAGAGCCTCACGTAGCCGTCGGCGTCCTGCGAGGGCCGCGCCGATTCGAACTTGACCACGCCGGCCGGCGTATTGCGACCGAACAGCGTGCCCTGCGGCCCGCGCAGCACTTCGATCTGGGCCAGGTCGAAGACCGGGAAGCCCTTCAGCAACGGGCTCTCCTGGACCACGTCGTCATACACCAGCGAGACCGGCTGCGAGGCGTTGAGGTCGAAGTCGGTATTGCCCAGGCCGCGGATATAGAACCGCGGGAAGGCACGACCGTAAGAGGATTCGATGTTGAGGCTGGGCAGGCGCGCGGCCAGGAAGCGGATGTCATCGCCGGCCGAACCAAGCACGTCGAGCTTCTCGCCGCTGAGCGTGGTGATCGACACCGGTACGTCCTTGGCGTTCTCCACGCGGCGCTGCGCAGTGACTTGCAGGGTGTCGAGCACGGCTGGCGCGCGGGTCGTCGCTTCGGCGGACTCCTGCGCAAACGCCGGGGTGGCGGCCGACAACGTGGCGAGGGCGAGGACAAGCGGATGCACGGCCGGCAAGCGGCCGCGGACAGCGCGGTTCAAGGACATGGCGAGGGCTCTCTCTGGGGTGGTCTAGCGGCAACAGGCCGCCTAGCACGGGAATGTTGCAATACAGCACGCAAAGTCGCAAAGGGTTGCACTTATGCCCAAGCGCGCCACCAAGCTGAACGAGGCTTCGCCCGGCCCCAAAGCCATGACCTGCGACAGATGCCGGGCGGCATGGGCCCCGGACTAGACTCGCGCATCAACCAGGAGGAACCCAGATGGCGCAGTGGTATTTCCATATTCCAGGACGTTCGGACCGGGTCGGGCCGCTCGACGAGGCGGCCGCGCGCCAGTACGTGCAGGCCAATCCGGGCGTGGTTGCCTGGCGCGAAGGCCTTGACGGCTGGAAGCCGGCCGCGAGCGTGGCCGAACTGGCGTCCAGCCCGGCCGCATTCGCCCCCCCACCGCTGCCGGGCGGCGCTCGCGCTGACGACATCGACTTCCACATCATCGGCAACGACATGCAGTTCGTCGAAGTGGAGCTCGACCCGGGCGAAAGTGCCATCGCCGAGGCCGGCGCGCTGATGTACAAGGACGCCAGCGTGCAGATGGACACCGTGTTCGGCGACGGCTCCGCCAATGGCCAGAGCGGCGGCGGCTTCATGGACAAACTGCTGTCGGCCGGCAAGCGCGTGGTGACCGGCGAGAGCCTGTTCACCACCGTCTACACCCACACCGGTGCCGGCAAGGCCAAGGTCGCCTTTGCCGCGCCCTACCCCGGCACCGTGCTGGCGATGAAGCTGTCTGACCACGGCGGCCGCCTGATCTGCCAGAAGGACAGCTTCCTGGCTGGCGCGCGCGGGGTGTCGCTGGGCATCGCGTTCCAGCGCAAGATCCTCACCGGCCTGTTCGGCGGCGAGGGCTTCATCATGCAGAAGCTTGAAGGCGACGGCTGGGTGTTCGTGCATGCCGGCGGCACCGTGGTGGAACGCGAGCTGGCTGCCGGCGAACGCATCGACGTCGATACCGGCTGCGTGATGGCCTACCACGCCACGGTCGACATGGACGTGCGCCGCGTCGCCGGGCTGAAAAGCATGTTCTTCGGCGGCGAGGGCGTCTTCCTGGCGACCCTGACCGGCCCCGGCAAGGTCTGGCTGCAATCGCTGCCGTTCTCGCGCATGGCCGGCCGCATGTTGCAGGCAGCACCGCAGGGCGGCGGCCAAGCCCGCGGCGAAGGCTCGGTACTAGGCGGGCTGGGGCGCATCCTCGACGGCGACAACAACTTCTGAGGAAGTTGTTGTCGTACAGCCCGCTTACGCGGGCTGTACTCCCAAAGTTTGCGTCGCAAACTTTGGGGCCCTGACGCTAGCTTCCTATCCCCCGCGCCGTTGGCGCGCCCCCCTTAACAGAAGGGGGGCTCTTCTCCAGCTGGCTATGCGGGCCGATCACTGACCGGGCCTGCGGCGCTATGCTGCTGCGCCTATTCACCTTTTACTTCTCAAACCGCCAATGAAAGCGTTGCGTCTGCCCCTTTCCGTCGTTCTACTAAGCCTGGTCGCTGCCTGTGGTGGTAATGCTCGCCCCGAGGCGCCACCGCCGGCAGCCACGCCGGCATCGCCGCCGCCGCTGGCAGCAGGCGAAAAACCGGTACGCATCGGCGTGGCCCTCGGCGGTGGCGCAGCCAAGGGATTTGCCCATATCGGCGTGATCAAGATGCTGGAGGCCAACGGCTTCGAGCCGGTGGTTGTGGCGGGCACCAGTGCGGGCAGCGTGGTCGGTGCGCTCTACGCCAGCGGCATGGATGCCTTCCAGATGCAGGAGAAGGCGGTCGCGCTCGACCAGACCAGCATCCGCGATGTGCGGCTGTTTTCCGGTGGCCTGGTGCAGGGACAGAAGCTGCAGGATTACGTCAACGAACAGTTGGGCAACCGGCCGATCGAGCGCCTGAAGAGGCCGTTCGCCGCGGTCGCCACCCGCCTGGAAGATGGCGAGCGCACGGTCTTCGTGCGAGGCAATGCCGGCCAGGCGGTACGCGCCTCCAGCAGCATCCCCGGGGTGTTCGAGCCGGTGGCGATCGGCCAGTACCACTATGTCGATGGCGGCGTCGCCAGCCCGGTGCCGGTGGATGCCGCGCGCCAGCTCGGCGCCGATTTCGTCATTGCCGTGGACATCTCGTCCAAGGCCAGCGGCAAGAATCCTGGCGACCTGCTCGGCACCATCAACCAGTCGATATCGATCATGGGCCAGCGCCTGGGCGAGGCCGAGCTCAAGCGTGCCGACATCGTGATCCGGCCCAAGGTCAACGACATTGGCGCGGCCGACTTCAACCAGCGCAACGCCGCCATCCTGGAAGGCGAGCGCGCGGCGATGGCGGCAATGCCGCAGATTCGCGCCAAGGTCGCGCAGCTACGCCAGCAGCGCGCCGATGCATTGCGCGCAGCCGCCCAGCAGACCACCACCTCGGCGCAGGCCGCGCGCCAGGCCTGCCTGGACAAGCGCTCGCGCTGGGCCAAGCTGCGCAATGACGAGACCGGCTGCCCGGCCGCGGCAAGGTGAGATCGCGGCCGTTCGTCGGGGCTGAAGCCCCTCATACAGGAATATTTATGCCCTTGTAGGAGGGGCTTCAGCCCCGACAGCCGTCAGCCCGCGATAAGCCTCAATACCGCCAGCGCAGCGTCAGCGAAGTAAACCGCGGTTCGCCATAGTTGTTGTAGTCCAGGTTGGCCCAATACTTCTCATCGAAGGCATTGCGGACCGCCAGCGTCGCCGTCCACTGGTCGCTGATGCGGTAGTTGGCGTTGAAGCCCACCAGTGCGTAAGCATCCTGCTTCACGGTCACCAGGCCGTAGACCGGATTTTCGATGTTGAAGCCTTCCACCTCGCTCTGCCACATCACGTTGGCGCCCAGGCTCAGCCGCTCCCAGGCCCCGGGCAGCGTCCATTGAGTCGAGAACTGCACGGTGTGCTCGGGCAGGTTGGCGTAGATCAGGTCGGTTGAAGCGCGGGTGACGCGGGCACGGCTGTAGCCGGCGTTGATGCGCCAGCCACTCAGTACCTGGGCGCTGATCTCCGCCTCCCAGCCGCGGCTCTGGGTGCCGTCCACGCCAACGTAGGCCGAACTGCCATCGGGTAGCGAACCCTGTGGAACGCTGGTGTCGAGCATGGCGTAGTTGTCCTGCCGCGCCTCGAACACCGCCGTGCTGGTGGTGATGCGCCCGTCCAGGAACGCCGCCTTCAAACCGATCTCGCGGTTGCTGCCCTGTACCGGGTCGAGCAGGTTGTCGTTCTTGTCCTTGTAGTTCTGCGGATTGAAGATCTCGGTATAGCTGGCGTAGACCGACACGTCCGGCACCAAGTCGTACATCACGCCGACGTACGGGGTGACCTCGTCCTTGACCTTGTAGGCACCGCTGGTGCCGGTGAACGCGCCGCTGCTGTTGTAGCCGTGGGTCCGCGTGCTCCAGTTGCTCAGGCGCGCGCCGGCGATCAGCGCCAGCGGATCGGCCAGGCGCAGGCGGGTCGAGGCGTATACGCCGCTCTGGGTCGTGCGCGCCTGGCGCCAGGCGCCGGTCGGCTTGAAGGAAGGCGCGGAGATGTCGCCGTCCCAGGTGTACAGGTTGGGGATGAAGTAGCACCGCCCCAGCTCGCAGGTAGTCCAGTTGGCCGGGTAACTGGTGGCGATTGTCGGGGTGATGGTTTCCAGGTCCTGCCAGCTGCCGCCGACTACCACGTCATGTTCGCGGCCGAAGGCACTGAACTTGCCACTGAGGTACACATCGACCGCATCGCGGGTATCGCTGGCCTGGCCAATGGCGGTCTGCAGGTACACGCCGCCGCCCGTCGCACGATCGGGGTAGCCGCTGCCATAGACGCGCACGCTGGTGACATCGCCTTCGGTGCGCGCGGCGTTGAGCTTGAGGTTCCACTGCTCACCAAAATGCTGTTCCAGCTGGGCATAGGTGGTGCGGGTGTTGCGCTGCCAGCGCGTCCAGTTCGGCGCCAGGTTGGTGGAGCGCGGCAGGTCGGCATCGCTGCCATCGCTGAAGAAGAACGGCACCGTGCCCCAGGTCGAGCCGACCGGGTTGTTGTCCTGCATCTGGTAGCCGAGGGTCAGCGTCGTGCTCTCGGTGAGATCGCCTTCGAGCACCGCCATCGCCGCCGACTTCTGCTCGTGGTAGCGATCGTAGTAGTAGTCGCGATCCTCGTATGCCGCCACTGCGCGGGCGCGGAAGCGGCCATCCTTGGTCAGCGGCGCGTTGACATCGGCCTGCATGCGGCGGAAGTCCCAGCTGCCCACGCTGGCCGCGAATGCGGCGTCGAACGCCTTGCCCGGGCGCTTGCGCAACAGGTTCACCGTGGCTGAAGGCACGCCGGTGCCGCTGAGCAGGCCGTTGGCACCGCGGATGACCTCGATGCGGTCGTAGAAGGCGGTGTCGTATTCCTGGTTGGTCTGGCCGCTGTAGCTGGGCAGGCCATCGACCTGGAAATCGGTGATCTGGAAACCGCGCGCGTAGTAGAGCGGTCGCTGGGTGTCGTAGAAGGAGACATTGACGCCAGTGACATTGCGCATCACCTCGTCGATATCGAACAGCGACTGCTCCTGCAACTGCTGCTCGCCGATCACGCTGATCGATTGCGGCGTCTCGCGCACGCTGATCGGCAGGCGCGTGGTGGTGGAGGCATCGCCGGTCACACGTTCGCCACTGACGGTGACCCTGTCCAGGGTCTTGGCGTCGGCTGTCGATGCCGCGGTGTCGGCGGCCTGGGCAGAGGCGAGAGGCAGGCTCAGTGCGGCGCCCAGGGCGAGTACGAGTGGGTGGAACGCGGCGTGCGAACGGCGAACGGTCATGGGGGCCTCGGATCGTATGGGGAGCGATCCGGAAAGCCGCCGCCGCAATGCGCGGCGCGGGGTGTTGCACAGCTTTCCGGCGGGGTTGGCTGGCCGGAGCGGCTGGCGCGATGCACGGGGGCATCGAAGGCGCGCAAATGTAAATGATTCGCAAATACCCGGCAAGCCCCGGGCTCGGTCAGCGCAGCGGCAGGCCGTGGCGCTCCTTCACCGTGCGCAGGACGAAACTGGAATTTACGTCGGCCACGCCCGACGCGTTGAGCAGCCGGTCGAGCAGGAAATTGGAGAAGTGCTCCAGGTCGCGCACGATCACGTGCAACAGGTAATCCATGTCGCCGGTAAGCGCGTGGCAGGTAACGACTTCGTCCCAGTCCTGCACGTTCTGGGCGAAATGGGCCACGCTTTCCTGGCCATGCTTTTGCAGTTGTACGCGCACGAAGGCCTGCAGCCCCAAGCCCAGGGCCAGGGGGTCCAGGCGGGCGCCATAGCCGGTGATCACGCCGGCCGTCTCCATCCGCTGGACCCGGCGCAAGCACGCTGAAGGCGATAGATTCACTCGCGTGGCCAGCTCGGAATTGGGCAGGCGTCCCTCCCGCTGCAACAACGCCAGGACCCGCAGATCCGTGCGGTCGAGGGCGACTTGATCCGTCATTTGTTGCCTCGCAACATGCTTTGACGCAACGATGTTGCGCCAGGAACGCCATCTGGCGCAACTTTCGCAACCCGCTTGCGCGCCAGCGCCGCTAGCATCACTGCAGGCCTTCCGGAACCTGCGCATGTCCACGCCCGCCCCTGCCCGCCGCGTCGAACACCAACAGACCGACAAGGGCTACGTGCCGGTCTACACCACCGCCGTGGTCGAACAGCCGTGGGACACCTACGGCGCGGACGACCACGCGACCTGGGGCACGCTGTACCGCCGGCAGCGCGAATTGCTGGTCGGCCGGGCCTGCGACGAATTCCTGCAGGCGCAGGACGAAATGGGCATGGGCGAACAGCAGATTCCGCGGTTCGACCAGCTCAATGAAGTACTCGGCGCCGCCACCGGCTGGACCCTGGTCGGCGTGGAGGGCCTGCTGCCGGAACTGGACTTCTTCGACCATCTTGCCAACCGTCGTTTCCCGGTGACGTGGTGGATCCGCCGCCCCGAGCAGATCGACTACATCGCCGAACCCGACCTGTTCCATGACCTGTTCGGCCACGTGCCGCTGCTGATGAACCCGGTGTTCGCCGATTTCATGCAGGCCTATGGCCGGGGCGGGGTCAAGGCCCACGGCGTCGGCCCAGAAGCGCTGCAGAACTTGACCCGGCTGTACTGGTACACGGTCGAGTTCGGCTTGATCAACACCGCGCAAGGCCTGCGCATCTACGGGGCCGGCATCGTCTCCTCCAAGGGCGAGTCGTTGCACTCGCTGGAATCGGCAGCGCCGAACCGGATCGGCTTCGATCTGACCCGGATCATGCAGACCCGCTACCGCATCGATACCTTCCAGAAGACCTATTTCGTCATCGACAGCTTCGAGCAGCTGATGCAAGCCACCGCACCGGACTTCACCCCGATCTACGCCGAACTGCGCCACGCCCCGCACAATGACGCCAGCAGCGTGCTCGACAGCGACCGCGTGTACCAGCGCGGCAGTGGCGAAGGTTGGGTGACCGACGGCGACGTCTGATCGCCGAGCGTGTGCGCCAGCACGGCGCGCTACGGAACAATATCGATGAACGTATTGATCGACAGCCGCCCGGTCAGCGGATCGGGCGGCGGCACGCGCGTGTTGTCGATGCTGCCCGAGTGCAGCGAATTGCGCCGATACACCACCAGCCGATTGAACACGCCCTCGACCTGGCCGACCCGCTCGAATAGCGCGGTGTCGTCACCAATGTAGCCACCACCGGGCGCATCGCGACCCTGGCTTTCTTCTTCGAGGCGGCGGAAGTAGGTCTCGCGCCGCGCCTCGTCGACGTACTCGTAGCCCGTATGTCGATGGCGATAGAACGCGGTGCCGCCCCACTGACCATGGAACAGGTAGTGCACGGTGGCCAGGCCGTCGCCGCGCACGGAGTCGATGTGCGGCACGCGCTGCAGGAACGCCAATTGCCCGGGTGGCGTGGTGACCAGTGAGTAGTGACACATGGGAAAGGCGAACTTGCCCGGCGGCAGGCCGAAGAAATCGTCCAGGTAGGGCTTCAGCGTGGTGGCGAGGAACTGCTCGTAGCCCAGCGGCGCGCGCGCGCGCACGCCGGGAAACATCGCCCCCTGCGGCTGGAAGTCATGCTGTGCGGCTTTGCGTACCAGTCGCTCGGGGTCGGCCACCAACTGGTCGATGACCAGCAACGGCGCGCCTTCCGCGCCGATCCGCCCGGTGCTCACCCGGGCCTGGGGATGCAGGCTGACCAGCATGGCGCCGGCTCAGGCCGGCGCCATCGCCGCGCGCGCACTCCATACCTCCGCCGGTGCCTTGCAATACTGCTCGATGAAGGCTTGTTGCGAAGGCATCTGCGCGGCGGCGCGTTCGATCGGCTGGCGCACCGCGGCCAGCAATCGGGTCAGGTCGGCATCGGGCAACGCGCCTGCCAGCGGATGCGGCGCACCGGGCGCGATGCCCTGGCCCAGCAGTACGTGGGTCCAGGAATCGACGCGGAACAATTCGTCGCTGCCTTGCCAGGCGTGCGCTCGCTCGCGCCACGCGCGCAGGCGGATCGCCAACGACTCGGGGACTTCCATTTCGCGTGCCGCCTTCCACATCGGCTCGTCGCGCTGGGTCGCGTGGTAGTGCAGGATGATGAAGTCGCGGATGTGCTCCATCTCCTTGCGGCTGACCTCGTTGTAGAGCTCGCGCAGCGATTCTTCCTTGCCGTCCACCGGGAACAACTGCAGCAGCCGCACCACTGCCGAGATGGTCAGGTGAATGCTGGTCGATTCCAGCGGCTCGATGAAGCCGCTGGCCAGGCCCAGTGCCACGACGTTGCGGTTCCAGGCCTTGAGCCGACGCCCGGAGCGGAACGGCACCAGCCAGGGATCCTTGATCGGCGGCGCACCGACATCGCGCAACAGCTTGGCGCGCGCCTCGTCGTCGGACATATGCTTGCTGGAGAACACCAGGCCGCAGCCGACGCGGTGCTGCAGCGCGATGTGCCAGCGCCAGCCCGCCTCGTGGGCAATGGCACGGGTGTACGGCACCGGCGGGCCGACCGCCTCGGTCTGCACTGCCACGGCGCGATCGCTCGGCAGCCACTGGTGCCAATCCTCGTAACCGGTGTGCAAGGTCTGCTCGGTCAGCAGCCCGCGAAAACCGGTGCAATCGATGAACAAGTCGCCTTCCAGGCGCTGGCCGTCTTCCAATAGCAGCGCACTTACATCGCCGGTATGCGGATCCTGCTCCACCTGCTGGATCTTGCCCTCGACCCGCTTGAGCCCCTGCGCCTCGGCACGGGCACGCAGGAAGCGCGCGTACAGGCTGGCATCGAAGTGGTAGGAATAGTTGACCTGCGGCTGGGTCTGCAGCGAGAAGCGGTCATCGCGCGAGGCCAGGGTTTCCAGGCAGTAATCGCCCAGCTCCGATGACATGCCGCGGCGCTTGCTCTCCATCCAGTAATGGTGGAAATGGGTGACCAGGGTGTTCTGCCCGGTCATGCCGAACGGGTGGATGTAGCGCTCGCCCGGGCGGCGCCAGTTCTCGAACGAGATCGAGAGCTTGAACGTGCCGGCGACCGCACGCAGGAACTCGCGCTCGTCGATGTTGAGGAAGTGGTGGAAGGCACGGATCGGCGGCACCGTCGATTCGCCAACGCCGACGGTTCCGATCTGCTCGGATTCCACCAGCGTGATCTCCAGTTCCTTGCCGAACTGATGCGACAACGCGCAGCCAGCGATCCAGCCCGCCGTGCCGCCGCCTGCAATCACGACCTTGCGAATGCGTCCCTTGTCCACGCTCTTCCCCTCTGCTGCGAATGCGATGCCGGGGCCACGGCCCCTCAGCGATTGAGTCTGGCGATGAGCATCGCGCGTAGTTGCCGCGCCATGGTCTCGTCGATCGGTGCCAGTGCCTGGCGCGCCTGTGGTGGCAAGTGTTCGCCGGCGCGCGCCGGATCGCCGAACACGTAGTAGTCGAACATCGCGCGCCAGGCGCGCTTCTCCGCTTCGGGCCGGTCACGGATCGACCACATCGCGTGGTACAGCGCCTGGCCAGGCGCGGGAATCCACGCCGGCATGCTCCCCCACCAGTAATTGACCAACACGTTGAACGGCGCCAGCCCTTGGACGTGGTGCCACCACATGCTGGGGATGAACAACGCGTCGCCCGGTTCAAGCACGGTGGTGCGGCCCGCGGCCAGCGCCTGCTCGAACTCGGGGAAGCGCGCCAGGTCCGGCGCGTCGAAATCGACCAGGCTGACCGCCTGGCCGCCGGGGGTCAGTTCCAACGGCCCGGGATACAGGTGTTTCACTTGCTCGGGCGGAAACAGGGTGAAGCGACGCCGCCCCACCGTGCAGCAGGCGATGTTGTTGGGCACATCGTGGTGGCACGAGGCCGTGACCCGGTTGCCGATCCAGATGCTCGGCGGTACCTGCAGGCCATGGCCGGCGAAATCGAGATCGTTGTTCGCGCGCAAGCCCGGCAGGCTGTCGTCTATCAACAGCGAAGCCAGGTAGTAGGTCGGCGGCGCAGTATCGGCCAGGTGCGCGGCGATCTCGTCTAGCACCTGGCTCACGCTGCCACGTCGCACTTCGAAGTTGAGCGCGGTGTAGTCCTCGTTGTAGAACGGCCGCCCGGCAATCGCCGGGGGGCCATACGAGTACGGCACGGCCTTGCCCTGGTCGAAGCCGTGCAGGTACGCCATCGCTTCGGCGGTACCGCCTCGCGCCGCCTGGACCAGGCCCCAGTCCGCCGCCACGCCGCGCAGCACCACCGGTTCGGCGGCAGCCACCAGCGCATCCAACGGCAACGCGCCTGGCTTGCAGTCGCTCAGCTCACGAATGGGCGCCAGGCTGGCCATGCCACTCAGGCAGCCTGGCCCGCCGCGTCGGACTGGCGCAGGCGACGCTGCTTCTCGGCCATCAATCGGCGCACGTTGTGCTGCGAAGACAGCAGCAAATAAATGCCCTCCAGGTAACCGGCCTGGTGCAGGCGGTGCAGGGCCTCGGCATCCAGCGCAGCCAGGCGCTCGCGATCGACGCCATGCAGGCCGGTGAGGTTGACCGCATTCTTCTCATCAAGCTGGATGTCGATGCGCAACGGCTGCAGCACGCCCGCCGCCTCGAGCGCGGCGAACATGGCCTTGCCGCCCTCGGCACCGTCGCGGATGCCGCGCAGCACGGTAATGATGTGGTCCAGGTACGGCGTGTTGCCGCCCTGTGGCAGGAATACGCGCTCGCCCTCGGTGAAGCTGACGCGCGGGTGGTCCAGGTCGACATGGATCACCGGCACCGTGGTGCGCTGGCCGTCCACGTCCTGCTCCTGGAAGCCGATCAGGAACGGGCCCTTGGCGACGATGCCCGGCACGTAGCCGGCGTTCCAGCGGCCTTCCTGCAGGAACAGGTTCTCCTTGCCCTCGAACCCAAGCAGGGCAACCGAATGATATTCGCCGGTGCTGTCGTCCTTGCGCAGGAACAGCGGGTACTCACGCTGCATCTCCGCAAATTCGGTTGGAAAGGCCGGGATCAGGCCGGTGTCGTCGCCAAATTCCGGGCCAAAGCGCATCACCACGCGCAAATCCTGGTGCGCGACGTTGTTCAACAATTCGTATCGAGCCATTTCTCATCCAACAGCAGATCGGGATCCGGTGCGTGGGCGCTTCCCCCGCCTGCCGGTCCGCCGAACATTGCAGAAATCCAGGCAAGCGGCAAGGCATCCGCCACCGCCCCACCTCGCAAACGACAGGGGATCGCCGGAGAGCGGCGATCCCCTGAATGGCGGGCGCGCGGGTGCGCGCCGCCGGGCTCAGAAGTTGTAGCGCACGCCGAGCGTATAGCGCGGGCTCTGGTCGACCAGCTTGATGATCTGCTTGTCCGAACGACCATGCCAACGGACGTCTTCGCCGGTCAGGTTGACCGCTTCGAAACCCACCGACCAGTTGTCGTTGAACTGGTAGCCGACACTCAGGTCGAACTGATCGTAGGCCTCGACGTAGTACGGATTGCGGTTGGACCCATCCATGTTCGCCGCAATCAGGTACTCATCTCGCCAGTTCCAGGCCAGGCGAGCCGACCAGCCGTACTTTTCGTACATCAGCATCACGTTGGCGGTGTCGCTGAGGCCGAGCAGGGCGAACTGGTCGCGGTCGATCACGTTGTTGTCGAAGCCGACGTCGCCCTGGACGATGGTGTAGTTGGCGAACACGCCGAAGCCGCTCTGGCCGAAGAAGTACTGGCCACCCAGTTCCCAGCCGTGGATCTTGGCCTTGTTCTGGTTGATCGGCTTGTTGACGTCGAACTCATACAACGGGTCGTCCGCTTCGCCCACCAGGTCATACGCGGTTTCCAGCGCCAGGCTCTGCGCCGAGCTGCCGTTGTAGGCACCCAGGCCGCCGGTGGTGGCAGCGTTGCGCAGCATGGCGGTGGCGGCGAACAGCGAGGTGTCGTTGGCCGAACAGGCCGCCGGGTCGTTGCCCGACGCAGTCACCTGGGTGACGCACGCCTGGCTCTGCAGGAACGCCAGGGCCGCCTGTGCATCCGGACCGGAGGTGGGATCGCGCAGGCCGTACATCGTCTCGCGCGAGACCGTGTTGCCGATGAAGTTGTTGACCTGCTTGTTCCAGAACGTCACCGAGACGTAGCTGGCATCGGCGAAGTACCACTCCAGCGCCAGGTCGAGGTTGTCCGATTCCAGCGGGTCAAGCTCGGGGTTTTGCGCGTTGCCGGCCGCACGGGTGGACGGGTTGATCATGATCGAACCGGTCGGCGTACCCGGGGTCGGGCCGGCGATCAGGTTGTTGTACGGTGCGCGCGCAATGGTCTGGCCGAACGACGCACGACCCTTCAACTGTTCGGTGAAGCCGATGTCGAAGTCCAGGTTCGGCAGCACGTAGCTGTAGCTGTGCTCCTGCGCGAACGGCTGCATGTCGGTGGAACGCTGCAGCTGGAAGTCGTTGTTGGACTGCCACAACAGCGCGGTCGGGGTGGCGACCTGCGAGACCGAAGTCAGGTCGGTCTTCTCGTAGCGCACGCCGATGCGGGTGTTGGTCGGCATGCCGCCGAGCTCGCCCTGCAACTCCAGCTGCATGTACGCCGAGTTGGTCTTCTCCTCGATCGTGTTGTCCGAGCTCAGGTTCTGGTTGCGGTCGGTACCGACGCCATAGACGCCCGCGGCCCACTGCGCCAGCTGGTCGGCATTGCCGCGCCAGGCACCGGGTGCAGCACCGTTGGCGCTGAAGTCGTCGAACATGCCGGTGATGCTGACCGGACGGATCAGGTCCATCAGGCCCGGTGCGGTGCCGGCATCGGTCACGCCCCAGTCGCCCAGCGCAGCGTAGGTATCGCTGATCTGGCGCTGCATGGTGGTCTTGGACGAATCAACACCGAACTGGAAGCGGCCGTTGTCGAAATCCCAGGTGCCGTCGACACGGCCTTCCTTAATTTCGGTGACCTGCTTCTGGTAGTAGATGCGCAGCACCTGGGTGCCGATGTTGTTGGCCTGGAAGTCCGGGTTCAACACGCCATTGGTGCCGGCGTAGGAGTCAGCCGCGGTCGGGTACCAGGTACGCGCGCCGATCGGCAAGCCGGTGTTGAAGGACAATTCCTGGCCCCACTGGCCACCACAGCTCGGGCCAGCGGCGCAGTTGTTGGTGCCAGCCAGGCTGAAGTAGGTGGCGCTGCCACCGGTAAGCGGATCGTTCGGCAGCGACTGGGTCTTCGAGTCGTGGCCGTCGAAGGTCAGGCGGAAGTTGTCCGAAGCCTGCCAATCGGCGTTGAAGCCGATCGAACCGAGCTTGTACTTCTGCATGTTGCGCTGCTGTTCCATGCCGAAGTCCTTGGAACCGGTCGGCACGTCACGCAGGTAGATCGGCGTCGCCACCGTCTGGCCGGTGTCGAAGGTGATGTCGGTGATGCTGTTGGCGCGCTGCAGCCAGATGCCCTGTTCGCCGCGGTTCTCCTCGATCTCGTTGAGCGAGTAGGTGTAATCCAGGCTCAGGGTCAGGGTGTCGGTCGGGGCGAACTGCAGCACCGCCTGGCCATTGGTGCGCTCGCGCTGGAAATCGGCGAACGCATAGCGCAGATCGTTCGGGATGCCGTACAGCTGGCCGATCTCAGGTGCGTTGGTCACCACCGCGTCCGAACGCAGGCCCGGGTCGCTGCCAGTCCAGCGCTGGATGTTCCAGGTGTTTTCGGTGGCCTGCACCGAACCGCCGTGGCGCTTCTGGTAGCTGGCGCTCAGGCCGATGCCCCAGACCTTGTCCTTGCTGGTGTAGCTGAAGATGCCGGAGACTTCCGGGGTGATGCTGTTGCCGAACGGCTGCGAATCGTCGGACATCGCCTTGGCGCCGGCGCTGGCCACGATGCCTTCGTGGTTGAACGGCTTGTCGGTCAGGATGTCGATGGTCGCGCCGATGCCGCCGCTGGGCGAGGTGGCACGGCTGGTCTTGAAGACCTGGATGCCGGTGATCGCCTCGGAGGCGAGCTGGGCAAAGTTGAACGCGCGCGTGCCGACGTCGACGCCGCCGATCGGCACCTGGCCGGGCGCACCAAAGGCGTCGGCACCGGGGATCTGGCGACCGTTGAGGGTCACGGTGTTGAACTGCGGACCAAAGCCGCGCGCGGTGACCTGCGCGCCTTCACCGTCACGGCGCTCGATCGAGATACCGGTAATGCGCTGCAGCGACTCGGCGAGGTTGGTGTCCGGGAACTTGCCGATGTCTTCGGCGCTGATCGCGTCGACCACGCCGGCCGAATCGCGCCTGATGTTCATCGACTGGTTGAGGCTGTTGCGGATACCGGTGACGGTCACCGTATCAAGCGTCTTGGCCTCATCGCTGCCGCTCTGCGTGGCTTGTTGCGCCTGCGGGGCAGTGGGGGCGTCCTGCGCGAACGCCGGGTTGATCACCAGCACGCCACCGACGAAGGTGAACATTGCACGCGACTTCAAACTCTTCAGCTTGCGACTCATCAGTGTGCCCTCAAGTCAGTAATCAAACGGCCTGCGACCACGGCGGGCAACGTGCCTGTCACCGCGACCGTCTGTTGTGCGTTGAAATCGAAACTGCACCCTCTCATGTAGCCCCCTACGAGCATTTTGTGTTCGCCCCCCCCAGGGCATTCGCAGGCCAAACGGCCCACGGGCGTTGGATCCGGGCGACGGTCGAGACGCCCGCTACTGCAGTGCCGGTGACGTGGTGATTCCCGGCCCTTCGATACCGGTCAAGCGGTGATGCCTACAGCGTCGATCGAGCAATGGGACCGCCGGTGTTGGGGCGGTTCCGTGGTAGCGCTATCACTGAACGGACGTTAAGAAACCATGCATGACAGCGCTTGTCACCGTGCGCTGCAACAAAATTTTTATGTTTGCCGGCGGGCGCTTTTGGACACAAAGATGTAAGCGTTACCAACGCCCTTTGGTTACTTCGGATACGAAGCGATCCGGCATGGCCGTTGACGCCAGATTGCGCAAACTCCCTGGCGCGGGACGGCGGCGGCGTAGCTGGGGCCTGTCAGGCGCGCCGGGCGAGCAAGGTTTTGAGCCGCAGTGCGTTGGCAACCGCGAACCCGTGGGCGGTGTTGTCGAAGATCACCCAGGGCTGCTGCCGGCCCTTGGCCCAGGTCCGGACCTGGGCCGCAAGCGCTTGCAGGGCCGGCTCTTCATAGGCGCTGTAATAGATCCGCGGCGAGCCGTGCCAGCGGAAATAAGGCCAGGAGGGGTCGGCGCCGGGAACTGACGCCGCCGGTACTCGCGCGGGGTCCGCCGCGGCCCGCCCTACCCGGTAGCGCAGCAGCAAGGCATCGGCGGGGGCGGCGAACCAGCTGGCATGCCGCGGCTCGCAGGTAACCGGCAGTTCGGTTCGCCGGCGCAGCATCGCGAAGAAGCTGGCGGCGGTGCGCGCGTCGAAGGCCAGGCTGGGCGGCAGCTGCAACAACAGGCCACCTAGCTTGCGGCCGAGCCCTGCCACCTCGTCCAGGAACCGGTCCAGCGCCGGCCCGGTACCGCGCAATGCCAGTTCGTGCGAGATGGTCTTGGGCAGCTTGGCGGAAAAGCGGAAGCCGGCCGGCACCGTTGCCGCCCAGCGCGCATAGGTGCTGGCCTGATGCGGCCGATAGAACGAGGAATTGATCTCCGCTGTGTCCAGGGCGGTCGCATAACGTGCCAATACGCTGTCGCCGCTGGCGAACGCATCGGCGTGCTGCCGGGGGATGGACCAGCCCGCAGTGCCGATGCGGATGCGTGGTTTCGCCGCCGCCATCGCTTAGTCGTACAACACTTGGCAATTGGGACAGAAGAAGGTCCGCCGGTTGGTCTTGCCCAGGTAGGCCTTGGTGACCGGCCCGCCGCACTGCGGGCATTGCCGCTTGGTGTGGATGAGCCAGTGCTTGCGCAGCACGAACGCCTTCTTCCACTCCAGGAAATCGAAGCTGTACTGGCGCGCTTGCTTGATCAACTCGCCCAGTTTTCGCGGCGGCACGGCACCGACCTTGCTCGAAGGATGTACGCCAATGCGGAACAGCACCTCGTTCTTGATGATGTTGCCAACCCCAGCAAAGATCTCCTGGTCCAGCAAGGCGTCGGTGACCAGCGTGTCCGGCAGGCGCTTGAGCTTGCGCCGGGCCAGCTTCGGGTCCCAGGCATCGTCGAGGACATCGCCGCGCCAGTCGTAGGTATCGTCCAGGTCGCCTTCGATATAGCGCAGGGAGGAACTGTAGAAATTCAGCTCGCCGTTGTCGAAGCGCAGCGATAGCCGCTCGGGCCGGTCCTTGCGTGTGTCGATGGTGTAGCTGCCGAACATCAGCATGTGCACGCGCAGGCTGAAGCCGGCGAACTCGATCAGGAAATGCTTGCCCCAGCTCCGCAGCGCGCGCACCCGCCGCCCTTGCATGCGCTGCAGGTCCAGGCTGCTGTTGCCACCGACGCTACGCACGGTCTTGCCGCGAAACTTGGCCGCCGCTTCGCGCAGGATGACGATGGAGGGACCTTCCGGCATGCGATCACTTGTGTGGTGGAAGCTCGATTCTGCGTCGCCTGCGTTAGAGGGGGGCGAAGAACCCCGGCCGCCGTGGTCACCGATCGTGCACGCGGACTGGCGTTTCATCGCAGCGTCCATCGCTTTCCCTGCGCTTATGGCTACCCGCAAGAAGACGATCCGGCCCGATCCCGATGCGTGCATCCGCGTGCGCGGCGCGCGCGAGCACAACTTGAAGGATGTCGATGTCGACCTGCCGCGCGACGCACTCGTGGTGTTCTCCGGCATCTCCGGCTCGGGCAAGTCCTCGCTCGCTTTCGGTACCTTGTTCGCAGAAGCGCAGCGCCGCTACCTGGAGTCGCTGTCGCCGTACGCACGTCGGCTGATCGACCAGGTCGGCGTGCCCGAGGTGGACAGCATCGACGGCTTGCCGCCGGCCGTCGCCCTGCAACAGCAACGCGGCACGCCCAGCGTGCGTTCCTCGGTCGGCAGCCTCACGACCCTGTCCAGCCTGCTGCGCATGCTCTATTCGCGCGCCGGCACCTACCCAGCGAAGCAACCGATGTTGTTCGCCGAGGACTTCTCGCCCAATACCCCGCAGGGCGCGTGTCCGAACTGCCATGGGCTGGGCCATGTCTATGAAGTCACCGAACGCTCGATGGTGCCGGACCCCTCGCTGAGCATCCGCGAGCGTGCCATTGCCTCCTGGCCGCCGGCCTGGCATGGCCAGAACCTGCGCGACATCCTGGTCACGCTCGGCTATGACGTAGACCGCCCCTGGCGCGAGCTGCCGAAGAAGGACCGCGACTGGATCCTCTATACCGAAGAGCAGCCCACTGTTCCGGTGTACGCCGGCTTCACCCCGGCCGAAACGCGCGCAGCGCTACGCCGCAAGACCGAGCCCAGCTACATGGGCACCTACACCGGCGCGCGCCGGTACGTCCTGCATACCTTCGCCACTACCCAAAGCGCGCTGATGAAAAAGCGCGTCGCGCGTTTCATGACCGGTGCACTGTGCCCGGTTTGCAAGGGCCGGCGACTCAAGCGCGAGGCGTTGTCGGTGAAGTTTGCCGGCCTGGATATCGGCGAACTGTCCCACTTGCCGCTGGATCGTGTGGCGCAAGTGCTGGCGCCTGCCGCCGACGGCCACTTCGCGGCGCCCACGCGCGCACACGCCCGCAGCAAGGCGGCCGGTCGCCAGGACATCGCGCGGCGGGTAGCAGCTGGCGGTGCGGCGCATGCCGGGGGGTCGGATATCCGGCGCACCCCGGACCTCTCCGAGGAAAAACGCATCGCCGCCCAGCGCATTGCCCAGGACGTGGGGCAACGGATCGCCGCACTGCAGGCGCTCGGGCTGGGCTATCTCACGCTGGACCGAACCACCCCCACGCTGTCGCCCGGCGAATTGCAGCGCCTGCGGCTGGCCACGCAGGTGCGTTCCAACTTGTTCGGCGTGGTCTACGTGCTCGATGAGCCTTCCGCCGGCTTGCACCCGGCAGACGCCGAAGCCCTGCACGACACCCTGGCGCAACTGAAGGCGGCCGGTAACACGCTGTTCGTAGTCGAGCACGACCTGGAGATGCTGCGGCGCGCCGACTGGCTGGTGGATGTCGGCCCCGATGCCGGACAACATGGCGGCCACGTGCTCTACAGCGGCCCACCGCCAGGGCTGCGCGAAGTCGCCACCTCGCACACCGCGCGCTACCTGTTCGCCCCAACCGCGCCGGTGCACCGAGCGCGGCGCACGCCCAAGGGTTGGCTGACGCTCAGCGGCGTACAGCGCAACAACCTGCACGGCCTGGATGCACGTTTCCCGCTGGGTACCTTTACCTCGGTGACCGGCGTCTCCGGCTCGGGCAAGTCGAGCCTGGTGAGCCAGGCGCTGGTCGAATTGGTGGGCGGATACCTCGGTCATGAAGAACCTGCCGAGGCGCAGGAAACCGAGCTACTGCCCTCGGCGCCGCTGGCGCGTGTGCGCGGCAAGCTGGGCGGCGACGTGACCGCGATCGGCCGGCTGGTCACCGTGGACCAGAAGCCCATCGGGCGTACGCCGCGCTCGAACCTGGCCACCTATACCGGCCTGTTCGACCCGGTGCGCAAGCTGTTCGCCGCGACAGCGCTCGCGCGTTCGCGCCGCTACGGGGCCAGCCGCTTTTCTTTCAACGTCGCGCAAGGCCGCTGCGAAACCTGCGAGGGCGAGGGCTTCGTGCAGGTGGAACTGTTGTTCATGCCCAGCGTCTATGCGCCCTGCCCTACCTGCCACGGCAGCCGCTACAACGCCAAGACCCTGGAGGTCAGCTGGAACGGTCGCAATATTGCCCAGGTACTGGAGATGACCGTCGAAGAAGCACTGGCCTTCTTCGACCAACAGCCCAGCATTACCCGTCCACTGACCTTGCTGCGGGATATCGGCCTCGGCTATTTGCGTCTCGGCCAGCCAGCCACCGAGTTGTCTGGCGGCGAGGCACAGCGAATCAAGCTCGCCACCGAACTGCAGCGCAGCCAGCGTGGCGACACGCTCTATGTGCTGGACGAGCCCACTACCGGCCTGCACCCACTGGATGCCGACCGGCTGATGGCGCAATTGCATGGCCTGGTCGATGCCGGCAACACCGTCATCGTGGTCGAACACGAGATGCGCGTGGTCGCCGATAGCGACTGGGTGATCGATATCGGCCCGGGCGCTGGCGAAGCCGGCGGTCGTGTCCTGGTCGAAGGGACGCCGGAAACGGTGGCCCGAGCCCGGGGCAGCCGCACCGCCCCCTATCTGCAGCGCTGCCTGGCCGGGCGCTGAGATCGCGCCGGGTTATTGGCCGGTGGGATACGAAAGCAGGATGACCAAGGGCTCGGTCCCCGTCTGCTGCAGCGCATGCGTGCTGCCGGCCCGCGTCAACAGCGCATCGCCGGGCCCCACCTCGTATTGCTTGCCATCCAGCGCATACAGGCCGCGACCACTGACCACGTAGTAGATCTCGTCCTTGTGGTGCTGGTGCAGCCCGATGCCGGCGCCATCGGCAAGCACGCGCTTGCGCAGCACGAAACTCAGGCCCGGCTGGTCGGCGAAGAAGGAGTAAGCGGTGGTTGGACCGGCCCCGCCGTGCGGGCCCGGCTGCACCTTGCCGATGTCGCGCTCGTGCACGACCAAGGAAGGATTGGCCTGGCCGGCGCGATCGGCCGCGGCGCTGGCTGGCGCACCACAATCGATGTCGCGCTTGAGCTGCGGCTTCAGGGCCGGCTCCAGGACGACCCAGTCACGCACCAGCAGGCAGGCCACCGCGGTGGCGCCGGCGCGGCTGAAGTGAGTGCCATCGGCCTTGTTCTGCTCGGGCACAAACAGGAAGTAGGGCTTTGCGGCCTGCTCGCCAAGCGCTCGAACCCAGTCGGTGCTGCTGGCGTTGAGGTCGATCAGCGCGACCTTCTGTTCCGCGGCCAGTTGCTTCATCGCCGTGGTGTACACCCCATGGGTATCCAGCAGCGAACCGAAGTCGTAGATCAACCGCGATACCGGCGTCACCAGGATCGGCGTGGCACCGCGCTGGCGCGCGAGCGCGACATAGCGCGAGAGATATTGCGGATAGGCCTGCTGCGGGTCGTCGTAGCGGCTCGGGTCTTCGAACTTGGCATCGTTGTGGCCGAACTGGATCAGCAACACATCGCCGCGCCGCAGGTCCTTGTCGATCGCGTCGAGCCGGCCTTCTTCGATGAAGCTACGTGCACTGCGCCCGCCCTTGGCGTGGTTGCGCACTTCCCAGTGCGCCGGGTCGAACCAGCTCTGCAAGGCCTGGCCCCAACCAGTCTGCGGCGCACGCTCGGGCCCGTATTCGGCCGCGGTGGAATCCCCGGCAATCAGGATGCGCCGGGGCGCGTCCTTGGCCAGCGCCGGCAAGGCGCAGAGCCATAACAAGCCCAGCAGAACGCGGGCGGCTGTCGGGGCTGAAGCCCCTCCTACAGTCTTCGGAGTAGGCATCGGGCCGGTGCTTCCGGTAAGTGCGCGCGCCGGCGGACCGGCGCGCGCGGGCAGGTCAACGGGCGAGCCAGCCACCGTCCACGGGCAGGATCGCGCCGTTGACGTAATCGGCCGCGCTCGAAGCCAGGAACACCGCCGCGCCGCCGAGATCGGCCGGTGTGCCCCAGCGCGCGGCCGGGATGCGGTCCAGGATCGCCTTGCTGCGATCTTCGTCAGCGCGCAGCTGGGCGGTGTTGTCGGTCGCCATGTAGCCCGGCGCGATCGCGTTGACGTTGATGTTGTGGTTGGCCCACTCGTTGGCGAGCAAGCGGGTGATGCCGGCGATACCGCTCTTGCTCGCGGTATACGACGGCACTCGGATGCCGCCCTGGAACGACAACATCGAAGCGATGTTGATGATCTTGCCGCCACCATTGGCGATGAAGTGGCGGCCCACCGCCTGGCTCATGAAGAAGGCGGCCTTGATGTTGACGTTCATCACGTCATCCCAGTCCTTCTCGCTGAAATCCACCGCATCGGCGCGACGGATCAGGCCGGCATTGTTGACCAGGATATCGAGGCGGCCGAACCCGGCGAGCGCCTCGTCAAGCACGCGCTGCACCGGCTCCAGGGTGATCAGGTTGGCTTCGATATTGACGAAGCGGCGCCCCAGCGCCTTGACCTTCTCTTCGGTTTCGCTGGCATGGACGATGCCGGCGCCGGCGATGTCCGCACCGGCCGCGGCCAGCGCCAGGGCGATGCCCTGGCCGAGACCGGTATTGGCGCCAGTGACCAGCGCGACCTTGCCTTCCAGACTGAACGGGTTGTGGCTCATTGCATGCTCCCCTCGTAAACGTGTGCGGTTACTTGAGCTGGCAGATATCCAGCACGTGCATGTCGGTGTAGTCCAGGTTCTCGCCGCCCATTGCCCAGATAAAGGCATAGTTCGACGTACCGGCACCCATGTGGATCGACCACGGCGGCGAAACCACCGCCTCGTTGTTCTGGATGACGATATGGCGCTGCGCTTCCGGCTCGCCCATGAAGTGGTACACGCGGTCCTTCTCGCCCAGGTCGAAGTAGAAGTAGACCTCGCTGCGACGATCGTGCAGGTGCGGCGGCATGGTGTTCCAGACACTGCCGGGCTTGAGCACGGTCAAACCGAGCAACAGCTGCGAAGACGGGCAGGTCGCCGGCACGATGTACTGGTAGATCGTGCGCTCATTGCTGGTTTCCAGCGCACCGCGTTCCAGCGATACCGCATCGGTGATCGCGATCTGCTTGGTTTCGAAGCGCGCATGCGCCGGGGTCGAAGCCAGGTAGAACTTGGCCGGATTGGCGGCATCGTTGGAGGCGAAGGTGACCTCGGCGCTGCCCATGGCCACATACAGGCCATCCTTCGGCGCCAGCGTATAGACCGTGCCATCGACCGTGACCGTACCGGTACCAGCACCGACATTGATGACGCCGAGTTCGCGCCGCTCCAGGAACGGATGACCCGCCGCCGAAGCCGGCTCGGTCTGCTTGGGCAGCGACACCGCCTGCTTCACCGGCGCCGCGCCACCAATGACGAAGCGCTCGTAGTGGGTGTACTTCAGGGTGACCGCCTCGTCGGCGAACAGACCATCGAGCAGATAAAGATCACGCAGCTCGTCATTGCTGACGCCCTGGATGGCCTGCGGGTGGGTGGCATAAACGGTCTTGGCGTACATGGCGTCTCCGGTGGCGGCGAAGCGTCATGGCTTCGCCCGAATGGGGTGCGTGGCGGGATTCTAGCGGGGTTGACCACCGGTGTCATTGCGCAGTGCAAGATGGGGTGGGGGTTTTTGCGGCCTTGCGGCCGCTAGGGCTTTGCGCCGGCTGATGTTGGGTCGGTTTTCTATGTCGATTGGCTGTTTGTGGTTCTGCGCGCGGCGCCCGGGGGTGGGGCCTGGCGGGACACGCCGTGAACCCATCCATGGGGGCTAATTAGCGACATCCATGTCGCCAATTGTCCCGCCAGGCCCCACCCCCGAACGCCCTCATAGCCTTCGTGGGCGGTGGTAAAGAGCCACAGCAAAGCGAAGCCAGAAGCGAAAGCGGGTGGGAGAGTGAGTAGTGGAATGAGGTCAGTGCGCGCAGACGCGCAGTCGTAGAGCCCCCCTTTTGTTAAGGGGGGCGCGGCAACAGCCGCGGGGGATAGGCGAGTGCGGAGGCAGGGTCCCAAAGTTTGCGCAGCAAACTTAGGGAGCGTCGCTCGCAAAGCGGGCGGCGCAGCCAGCCACCCGAGGACGCTAGTCCTCGGGTGGCTGGCAAGAGTCGCGAACGATCAGGTGCGGCCGCACGCTGGCGGTCGGCATGCTCGGCTGCGCCTCTGGCTGAATCAGCATGGCTGCGGCGGTGCGCCCGGTGTCGCGGGTGTGGCGGCGCACGGAGGTCAGCGGTGGCCACAGGCGCGAGGCCAGTGAGCTGTCGTCGTAGCCGATCACCGAGAGTTGGCGCGGGATGCTGATGCCGGCGCGCAGCGCGACTTTGTAGATGCCGGCTGCCATTTCGTCGTTACCGGTGAAGATCGCGGTCGGCCGTTGCTTGGACAACAGTAGTTTTTCGGCGGCGGCTACGCCGGATTCGAAGGTGTAGCCGGCTTCGACCACGCGTTCGGCCGGTAGTTCGATGCCGCGCCGCTTGAGCGCGCCGATGAAGCCGCTGGTGCGCTCGATCGAGGAACGGTAGTTGCTCGGGCCGGTGACCAGGGCAATGTCGCGATGGCCCAGTGACAGCAGGTAGTCGGCCGCTTCGGCCGCGCCTTCGGAGTCGTGGGTGATCACGGTCTGCGAGGTGGCATCCAGTGCTACCGAGGCGATGCGGGTGTAGCGCACGCCAATCTCGGCGAGCATGTCGGCCAGGGCCTGGTCCTCGGAGGCACGCGGCACCAGGATCACCCCGTGCAGCTTCTGCTGCTGCACGAAGCGTCGCACGCCTTCGATGTAGCCGGGGCTGCGGGTGTCGCACGGGTGCACGACCAGCTCGTAGCTGGAACCGCGTAGCGCATCCAGGGCGCCGTACTGCATGTCCACGATGTATTGAGCGGTCGGGTTGTCGTAGACCATGCCGATCAGGAACGAGCGCCGGAATGCCAGGCCACGGGCCAACGGGTCGGGCGCGTAGCCGACCTCGCGCATCAGCGCCTGGACCTTCTCGCGTGTGTCCTGCCGCACCAGCGGCGAATCGTTGATGATCCGCGAGACCGTCTTCTTGGAGACCCCGGACAAGCGAGCGATATCGTTGATGGTCGCCACCTTGCCCTTGGGCAGGCCGATGATGGCTTCTTCGGCTTTCTTGCGCGGCATGGCGGTGGGTCGTAGGAAGTGGGGTGATTCTAGCGGGTTGGCCGGGGCGGGGTCTGCGCGGGTGCGCAGGGACGCCCGGGCTAGACCGTCGCGCCGGTCTGGAAGTTCCGGCGCAGTGCTCAGTCCAGGGCGCGATAGCGGAAATCGAGGAACCGTACCTCGCCGTCGCCAGCAGCGTAGATCGCCGGCTTCAACGCCAGGAACTTGCCGGCTACGTTGTGGTGGTAGCCGGACACTTCCATCTGCACGGGGTACTTGGTCCAGGTCTTGCCGTCGGCGCTGGTGTGGATCGTGACGATGTGGCGGTCATTGCGCACGCGGATCCACAGCTCGCCACCGGGGCCGGCCGCCAGTTGCTTGGGCCGCTCTTCGCCGTAGCGATGCAGGATGAAGTCGCGGCCGTTGCTGCCGACGCCGGCGTACAGCCGGTCGCTGTAGAACAGCAGCGCGCCGCCGACCGCGCCGGGCGCGATCTGCATGTGCACTTCGAATTCATAGGCCGGGTCGGTCGCAATGGCCGTCAACGGCGAGCTGTCGCGTGGCGCCTGGCCCTTGCCACGCAGCGTGAGTGCGCCATCGCCGAACGACAAGCGCTTGGCTTCGTCCGCTGCTGGCGCGTAGAACGACCATTGCGGGCCCAGGCGCTGGCCGTTGAAGTCATCCGACATCGGCAGCCCGTGTGGCAGGGCCTGGCCGCTGGGCTTGCGCAAGGGCTGCCCGAGGTCGCCGCCCTTGGCGACGAACCAGCCATCCTTGGTCCATTCGATCGGGTCGAGCAGCGCCTGTCGGCCGAGCGTCCAGAACCCATTTTCGTAGCCGTGGTACAGCATCCACCAGCGCCCGTCGGTGCCTTCGACCAGGGTGGCATGGCCGCGCGACCACCATGGCTCGCTGGCCGACTGGGTGCGGGTGATGGGGTTGTTCGGCGCGTTTTCCCACGGGCCGTGGATCGAGCGCGAGCGCGCGGTGATGACCATATGCCCGGTCGGCGGGCCGGCGGTGCCGCCCACTGCGGTGGTCATGTAGTACCAGCCGCCATGGCGGGTGATCTTCGGCCCTTCCTGCGCGTACGCCTCCACGTCCCAGCTTTCGGGGTATTTCCAGCCGTCGTAGACGTGCTTCGGCGTGCCGACGACCTTGAGGCCGTCATCGGACAGCTGCACGTAATCGCCGCCGCTCAGGAACAGGTAGCGCTTGCCGTCCTCGCCGACGGCGTGGCCAGGGTCGATGTACTTGCCCAGGCCGAGATCGATCGGTTCGCTCCATGGCCCGGTGATGCGGTCGGCCCATACCACGTAGTTGCTGCGCGTGCCGTTGTCGCCGTGGCGGGCGGGGAAGTAGATGTAGTAGCGGCCGCCATGCTTGACCAGGTCCGGCGCCCAGATCGCGCCGACATTGGTGTTGATCGCATGCCCGAGCGGCTGCCAGTTCACCAGGTCGCGCGAATGCCACAGCGGCAGGCCCGGGTAGGCATCGAAGGATGACAGCGTGAGGTAGTAATCCTCGCCGTCCTTGAGCACCGACGGGTCGGGGTGATCGCCGGCCAGCACCGGATTGAGGAAGGTGCCATCGCCCTGGTCGGCGATGCGTTGGTGCTCGATGCCGCGCTTCCATTCGGCGGCTTGGGCGCTGGCGCACGCCAGCAGGGCCATCAACAACCAGATCGTTTTACGCATTGCGCTTCCTCCCACGTATTTGTTGCGATTGCACTGTAGGAGGGGCTTCAGCCCCGACCGCTGGATGGCCGGTAATGCGTCTCGGGGCTGAAGCCCCTCCTACAGAGTCCTCTGCCTCATCCCGCGCGCAGCATCGCCGGCAACCACAGCGACAGTTGCGGGAAGAACGCCACGATCAACAACACGCCCAGCGCCGAGAGCCAGAATGGCCAGATCGTGCGCATGCTGTCGGTAATGCTGATCTTGCCGATCGCGGTGCCGATGAACAGCACCGAGCCCACCGGCGGGGTGACCAGGCCAATGCCGCCGGCCAGCACCATGACCAGGGCGAAATGGATCGGATCGACGCCATAGGCCTTCACCACCGGCAGGAAGATCGGCGTGCAGATCAGGATCTTCGGCGCCAGGTCCATGAACATGCCCAGCACCAGCAGGATCGCCACGATCATCAGCAGCACCATGCGCTGGCTGTGGGCGAATTTCTGCAGGAACTCCACCGCCGCTGACGGCACCTGCAAGTAGGCCAGCAACCAGCCGAACACCGCCGCGGTGGCGATCACGAACAGGATCACGCCAGTGGTGCGGGCGGCATGGGTAACCGCGGCGAAGAACTCGGCCCACTTGAGCTGGCGGTACAGCAAGGCGGTGACCAGCAGCGCGTAGACCACGGCGATGGCCGCGCTCTCCACTGCGGTGAAGATGCCGGCGCGGATGCCGACGAAAATCAGCAGCACCAGGCCCAGGCCGGGCAGCGCGCCGACCAGCCGCATCAGCACCGCGCGCCAGCCGGGGAACGGCTCGGTGCCGTAGCCGCGATGGCGCGCGACCAGATACCCGGTGACCATCATGGCGGCAGTCATCAGCAGTGCCGGCACGATGCCGGCGGCGAACAGGTCGGCGATCGAGATGCCACCGCCGGCCGCGGCCGAGAACAGGATCAGGTTATGCGACGGCGGCACCAGCAGCGCCACCAGCGCGGCAGTGATGCTGACGTTGACCGCATAGTCGCGGTCGTAGCCGCGCTTGATCATCTGCGGAATCATCGTGCCGCCGACGGCCGATACATCGGCGATCGCCGAGCCCGATACGCCGCCGAAGAACAGCGAGGACAACACGCTGACCTGGCCCAGGCCGCCGCGCATGCGCCCGACCAACGAGGCGGCCAGCGCGATCAGGCGTTCGGAGATCCCGCCGCGCAGCATCAGTTCGCCGGCGAAGATGAACAACGGAATGGCGATCAGCGAGGCCGAGCCGGAGCCGGCGGAGATCTGCTGCACCAGCACGATGCTGGGCAGGTCCAGGTACACCAGCGTGGCTAGGGCGGCGACGGCGAGCGCATAGGCCACCGGCACGCCGACGACCATGAGCACGACAAACAGCACCAGCAGGATGGCAATCGCCATGGGTCAGGCCTCCCCTTCTTGCAGATGAAGCGGGCGCGCGACGCGCCAAACGCGGTACAGGGCGAACACCGTCATCAGCGCACCGCCGATGGCCAGCGGCAGGTAGTTGATGCTCTGCGGCATCTGCGCGCCGGCGATCTTGATGTTCAGGCCATCGACCAGCAGCACGCTGCTCCAGCCGGCCAGGACCGCGCCGACCGCGGCCATCACCAGGGCACGCAACGCTTCCAGCGCGCGGCGGCCGGCTTCGGGGAAACGTTCGGCCAGCAGGAAAAAGCCGAAATGACGATTGGTGTGCACACCGGCTGCGGCGCCCAGGCTCATCGCGGTGCTGAGCAGCAACAGGGTCACCGGCTCGGTCCAGCTGGGCGAATCGTTGAGCACGTAGCGGGTGAAGACTTGCCAGCCTTGCACCACCACCAGGCCGAGCAGGGCGGCGGCGGCGGTATAGATGGCCAGGTCGGCGAGGCGGTCCAGCGCGCGCTGGACCGGTGGACGAATCACGTGGATAGCAGTGTCGGTCATCGCTTGCCTCACGCCAATGCGCGGATGCGTCGGTACAGCGCTTCGATTTCCGGGCGCTGGTGGTATTCGGCCAGCAACGGCGCGGCGGCCTTGCGGAACGCTGCCATGTCGACGTCGTTGAACTTGACCCCGTGCGCCTTCACGTCTTCGCGCGCGGTCTGTTCGGAGGTATCCCATAGCTGCCGCATCACCGGCACCGAAGCGCGCGCCAGCCGTACCACGCGCTCGCGGTCCTGCGGCGCCAGCGCCTCGAAGCTGCTGCGCGACATCACCAAAATGTCCGGCGCGTACGAATGCTCGCTCTGCGACCAGTAACGCGCGGCCTCGAAATGACGGCTGGACTGGAAGCTGCGCATGTTGTTCTCGGCGCCATCGATCATGTGCGTCTCCATCGCCGAAAAGGTTTCGCCCAGCGACATCGGCGTCGGGTTGGCCCCGAGCAGGTGCATCAACTGGATGAAAATGTCGGAGTTGGCGACGCGGATCTTCAGGCCATGCAGATCGCCCGGTTCCACGATCGGGTGCTTGGTGTTGTAGAAGCAGCGGGCGCCGGAATCATAGATCGCCAGCCCAACCAGGCCGCGCGCTTCGAAGCTGCGCAGCACCGCTTCGCCGACGTCGCCATCGAGCGCGCGGCGCAGGTGCGGTACCGAGTCGAATACGTAGGGCAGGCTCAGCGCCTGGGTCAGCGGAAAGGCGTTGTTGAGCGCGCCGGAATAGACCCGGGTGATGTCGATGGCACCGAAGCGCGCCATGTCGATCGCCTCGGCCTCGCGGCCAAGCTGGCCGGAGTGATACAGGCGCAGCTTGAGGCGGCCGTCGGTCTCTTTTTCCAGTTGCTGGCCGATCCAGCGCACCGCCTCGACCGTGGGATAGTCCGTGACATGCACGTCGGTGGCGGTCAGCACCAGGCTGTCGCCGCCGCGGGCGTCGGCCACGCGCGTGATCGCGCGTGCCGCGCCCAGCGGGGCGGCCACCGCCGCACCCATGCCAATGCCAATGAAACCTCTGCGTGTGATCATCTGCGCCCTCCCGCGCTCAGTTCACCAGGCGTGGGGCCAGTCACGCGGCGGCGATCGCCTTGCACTGAATTTCGCCGAAACCTTCGAAACGGATGGTCGCCTGTTCGCCGACCGCAATGTCGTGGATGCCCGTGGCATTGCCGGTCGCGATGAGGTCGCCGCGCTTGAGCGGGCGCCCGCGCCGCGCCGAACGCCCCAGCGCAAAGGCATAGGCGGTGAGCAGGCCACCAGGCAACAGGGTGGCACCGCCGCTACCGACCACCTTGCCTTCGATGCTTGTCTGCGCGCGCAGGCCGGCCTCGTCCAGCGCCCGCCAGTTGGGGATCTCCGCGCCCAGGATCAGGCCGTTGTTGTTGCCGAAGTCCGAGATCACTACGCGTGGGCCCAGCTTGTTGATAGTGGCCAACGGGCTGCTGGCGATCTCCACGCCCATGTACAGGCGCGCCGGCAATGCCGCCGCCTGCTCGGGCGTCCACTGCAACTGGTCGGCCGGGGCGTCTTCTTCCAGCTGCAGCACGTATTCGGCCTCGACCGCACCGAAGCCACCGACATAGATCGGGAATTCGTTGATGCCACCGGTAGCATTCCACAGTGCGCGCTTGAAGATCGGGCCCAGCAGGCGATCATCGCCTGAGACGTCGCGGCGCTCGGCGGCGATGTAGCCGACTTTCCAGCCGACCACCTGGTCCGGCCAGCGGGCGATCGCCAGGTCCTGGACGCCGTAGGCAGTGACCAGGTCCGGCGGGATCTGGCCGGGGAAATCCGGCAACGAGCGGCCGTGTTGGCGCGCCTCGACAAAGGATTGGGCGATCGCGGACAACGCCTGCTGATCCTGCGGGCCGGGTTGTGGGCTCAAGGGTGACCTCCGGGTGGAATCGATGCTGCACTGCCCATCGACAGCGCCAGGGAACGATGTATATGGTAAACCGGTGTCATGAGCAATGTGCACTGCGGCAAAAACCGCGGAGCCTTGTCCACCAAGCCTTGGGAGGGGCTGATGATGCTTTGCCGTCTGAGTGTGTTGTTCCCGGCCGTGGGCCTATGGCTCGTCGGTCTGTCCCTGGCAGGTACCGCGACAGCGGCCGCGCCGCCGGCCCAGGCCGCAGCCGCCTCCAGCGAGACCAAGGCCTGGCCGAGCAGCGAGACCGCGGCAGAGCGCCAGGCCCGGCTGCCGCTGTGGCCAGGCGACGGATTCGCGCCGGGTGACCACGCGCTGCCGCAGCCACAACGCGTGTTCGAACGCAGCCCCGATCCGGCCCTGCCCGACCGCTACACCGACCACGTCAACCAGCCCTATCTGGTCGTGCAGCGCCCGGCTCATCCCAATGGTGCCGCGCTGCTGGTGATCCCCGGCGGCGGCTACCAGCGGATCGTGCTGGACAAAGAAGGCACCGCTTTGCAGCAGGCGTTTGTCGAAGAGGGTGGATTGACCCTGTTCGTGCTGCGCTATCGGCTACCCGGCGAAGGCCACGCCGACGGCGCCGACGCGCCGCTGGTGGATGCGCAGCGCGCGCTGCGCCTGATCCGCTCACAAGCGGCGCGCTGGCAGCTCGACCCCAAGCGCATCGGCGTGATGGGTTTCTCCGCAGGTGGCCACGTCGCCGCCAGCCTCGGCACCCGCTTCGAGGAAGCGACGCATCCGGCGGTCGACGCTATCGACCAGCTCTCGGCACGCCCGGACTTCCAGTTGTTGATCTATCCAGTAATCGACATGACCGGCGCGGCCGCACATCCGGGTTCGCGCCGGCAACTGCTCGGCGCGCAGGCCGATGCAGCGCGCGCCGCGCGCTATTCGCCACAGCTGCACGTGGATGCGCGCACGCCGCCCACCTTCCTGCTGCATGCGCAGGACGACACCGTCGTGCCGGTGGCCAACAGCCTGCTGTTCTACGACGCCCTGCAAGCGGCCGACGTCGCCGCCGAGATGCATCTGTTCCCACGCGGAGGCCACGGCTTTGGCGTCCGCGGTACTACCGGCCTGGGCGTGGCGGCGTGGCCACGGCTGGCCTTGTCCTGGATCGACCTGCAAGCGGAGCCCGCACCATGAACGACCGGCTTTTCCCCGATGACCCACCCCGTCGCCGCTTCCTGCGGGGTGCCGCGCTGAGCGGCCTGGCCGTCGCCGTCGCACCGTGGCCAGCCAGCGCTGCAACGGCCACGAAGCCCGGCGCCAGCGAAGCGCCGGTCGCGCACGTGCGTGGCGGTCAGCTGCGGGGCTATCGCGACAACGGCGTCGCGGTGTTCAAGGGCATTGCCTACGGTGCCGATACCGGCGATCAACGCTTCCAGCCGCCGCGCATCGAGGCCCCCTGGAGCGGCGTGCGCGAAGCACTGGCGTACGGCGCCGCCTCGCCGCAACCAAAGGCCGACGAGACCACCAGCGAAGATTGCCTGCGCCTCAACGTGTGGACGCCCGGCCTGCGCGATGGCAGGCGCCGACCGATCCTGTTCTACATCCATGGTGGCGCCTACAACAATGGCTCGGGCAGCAGCCCGTTGTACGACGGCGGCAACCTGTGCCGGCGCGGCGACGTGGTGGTGATCACCGTCAACCATCGTCTCAATGCGTTCGGTTACTTGTACCTGGCGCCGTTCGGCGGCGCCGACCTGGCCGATTCGGGCAACGTCGGCCAGCTCGACTTGATCCAGGCGCTGCAGTGGGTGCAACAGCACGCCGCCGAATTCGGTGGCGATGCCGGCAATGTCACCGTGTTCGGCCAGTCGGGTGGCGGCGCCAAGATCGCCACCCTGATGGCAATGCCGGCAGCGCGTGGCCTGTTCCACCGTGCCTGGACCATGAGCGGGCAGCAGGTGACCGCCTGTGGCCCGCGCGCGGCGGCGCAGCGCGCGGCGATGGTGCTGGAGGCATTGAAGCTGTCGCCAACGCAGGTCGATCGCCTGCGCACGCTGCCGGCGGCCGAACTGATCGCCGCCGCCCAGATCCGCGATCCTTCGCGCGCCGAAGACACTTCCCTCTACCTGGGCCCGGTACTGGATTCGCGCTCGCTGCCCGTGCATCCCTTCTGGCCCGAGGCACCGCGGCAGTCCGCCGCGATCCCGATGGTGATCGGCAATACCCATGACGAGACCCGCGCCTTTCTCGGCCACGACCCGAAGAACTTCGCCCTGACCTGGGACGAGTTGCCCGCGCGGCTGGAGAAGCAGCAGTTCGTCGATCTTTCGCCGAGCGTGGTCATCACCGAATACCGCCGCCTGTATCCGCAGTACTCACCGTCGGACGTATTCTTCGCCGCCACCACGGCCGGCCGCTCATGGCGCGGTGCGGTCGAGGAGCTGGAAGCGCGCGCGCGCCAGGGTGCGCCGACCTGGGCCTACCAACTGGATTGGGCATCGCCGCTGCAGCCGCAACTGGGTGCCTATCACACGCTGGACATCCCGCTGGTGTTCGACAACGTGGCCCGTCCCGAAGCCCGCACCGGCAACGGTGAAGACGCGCGCCACATGGCCGCACTGATGAGCGAAAGCCTGCTGGCCTTCTCCCGCCACGGCGACCCGCAGCACCGCGACCTGCCGCAGTGGCAACGCTACGCGCTCGATCGCCGGCAGACGCTGGTGTTCGATACCACGCCGCGCTCGGTCGATGATCCGCGCGGCGGCGAGCGGCAGCTATACGGGCGTGTTCCCTTTATCCAGCGCGGTACTTTCTGACCTTGGCACACGGCATCGCTCGATTTCGAGCGCTGCCGCCGAGACCTAGAGTGGTCTCGCAGCAAGGGATGGGAGCAAGGCAATGGAAGGCTACTGGTTTCGTTCGACGCGGTTCGAGATCATCGAAGATGAGGATCTGGATACCGCACCTGGCATCTACGGCAGGCAGCTGGCGTACTGGTTGCGCGATGGCCTGATTGCCGCCGGATACGCGCGTGCGGACGTGCAGCCCGAACCCTGGGGATGGTGCGTGGTGGTCGCGTTGCGACCACTCCTGTGGGTGGGCTGTGGCGGCGTAGTGCCCGACGGCGTGGACGCCGAGACCGTGCGTGGGGACGCACTGATCTGGCATTGCCATGCGCAGGTCGAGCATTCCTGGCTCATGGGCTGGTGCCGCGGCGCCGCCGTCGAGGCCTCGGTGCGCCAGCTCGATCTCGCCCTGCAGACGCTGTTGGTAGGCGAGCGGCGAATCCAGCTGGTCGACCCACCATGAGCCTACGAGACCGTGGCGCGCGGCAGCCCGGTGGGACGGGCTCTGGGTGGCCTTGGGCCATCAGCCCCGACTGTAGAAGCGACTCACTGCAAAACCACCCTCGCCACGTTATTCACCTGCGTCACCTCACCCACCCCGCCATCCAGCACCAAGCGCACGCGCGCACCCTGCAGCTGCACGGTGGACGGCACCGCCAAACGCACGATCTGCGTCTTCGGCAGCAAATCCCGCGGCGCCGGCAACGCGCCGAACGGCGCGCGCGCCAGTTCGCGACCACGCACGTCCTCGAGGATTGCCACGCCGCTGGGCGCATCGCTGTGCCCCAGGCTGTGCACGGTCACCATCAAAGCATCGCCGTCGCGACGAAGATCGCCGCGACCAATGCCGACATCCGCGCGCAGCTCTACCGGCTCACCCGGCTGGACCAGCTCCAGTTCCAGCACGGTAGTCGCGCGCGGCGCGAACACCACCTCGGTGGCCACACTGCGCGAGAGATCCAGTTCGCGCACGTTGCCACTATCGTCGATGCGGTCGTCGCCATCGCGATCGGTGCCGCTGCGCAGGCGCCAGCGTCCGGCGGCGATGTTCCAGCCGGTCATCTGCGCGCGCTGGGCCTTGCTGCTGCTGTTGTAGGCGATCACCTTGAACCGCTCCGGCCGCGGCTGCGGCAGCAGCAGGGCCACCTGCACTGCCGCTTCCGGGTCGTCGAAGCGCCAGCTCACGGTATTGCCCGGATACGTCTGGTTGCGCTTGAGCGCGACCCCGCCCAGGCGTGCGCGTTGCAGGTTCACCGTGGGCGACTCGACCCGGTCCGACCACCAGTGGCCCTCGGTGTTCATGTAGAAATTCTGCAGCTTGTCGCGAGTCTCGCTGCGGTACAGGGTTTCCAGGTAGCGTTTGTCGCCGCTGTTTTCCCAGGCGACGTAGTGGGCGAAGTCCGGGACGGTGTCGGGCTTGTCCGCGGTCTTGCTGAGCTCGGCGCCCCAGGAAGCGCGCTTGTCGAGCGCATCGATGAAATTCTCGTTGAGCAGCGACAGTCCTTCCGGTCCGGCGCGACGCACACGATAGTCGAGCGCCTGCAGGTAGCGCGGCTCACCGGCGGAGAAGCGCCAGGCAGCCCAGAAGGTCTGCATCAGGTCCGCCCCACCGCTGCCTTCGAACAGCTCGCCACCCCGCGTCTTGCCGGTGGCCCAGTTGATCTCGTTGGGCAGCACCCACTCACCCTTGGCATTGACCGAGGCGTGCGCGAGGTAGCCGTCGGCCAGGCCGGTGACGATTTCACGACTGCGCGGGTCGGCGTTGTAGATCCCCAGCAACATCGCGGGGTGCAGGATCGGGAACGAGTACGGCTTCTGCCACTGCCAGTTCGGCTCGCGGTAGACCTTGCGGCCGCCAAACCAGTTGCTGGCGAACAACAGGTGGCCCTGCGGGTTCACCTGGATGATGCGATCGAACGCCTTCACCGTCGTCATCAGGCGCTCGACGGTGAGCGGGTCACCCCAGTTGAGGTAGAGCATCTGGCTGTTGAGGTTGATGCCTTCCTCGTAGCTGTGCAGCTCGTCGGTCTCGATCGTGGACAGGCCGTCGGTGAACATGCCGTTGCGGTAGTTGGCATCCGACAAGGCGGTCATCGAGGCGTTGAGCCGGTCCGGGTCCACGCCCATCAGCGCCATCCCCGGCCACTGCTGGGTCAGGTCGGTGTCGTCGGAGATGCCGCCGCCGAAGTCGCCGTAGGCGACCTGGCGCTGGTCGATCCACCAGTGGATGTAGCGGCGCGTGGTCTTGAGGTTTTCCAGTTGCCAGAACGCCCAGGCCGGCATGCCCTTCGGCACCTCGGGCAGCGCTACCGGCAACGGCGACTGGTTGCCGTAGCTGATGTCGTTCCAGTATTCGCGTCCGAGCGCGTGGTCCGGGTCGACCCGCAGCAAGTCGCTGATATCGCGGTGCAGGCGCCGGTACAGCAATTGCCGCTGCGAGGTGGTGTGCTCTTCAACCAGGAAGCCCCAGTTGTCCTTGACCTGGTTGAAGCGGTCAGCGACATGTTCGGCCTTGGCCTGTTCGCGCGGCTTGAACACCAGGCGCAGCTCGGTGCCGTCCAGCGCGCGACCATCGAAGGCCGGCGCGGCCGAGGCGACGTCGATCATCAAGCTGTCGTCGCCGAGCAGCCGGTCGCGCAGGTCCAGCCACAGCGTGCGGGCCTGCTTGGGCCGCACCGAAACCGAGACGTCGATGAGGTCGCGCGCTGGCCACAGCGGATCCTTGACCCGGATATTCAGCGGGATCAAGCCATCGGCGCCGGCCGGCAGGTCCAATGCCGGCAAGTCGATGGCAATACCGTCCAGGCCATCGTGCATGTTTTCCCAGCCATAGGCCCAGCTGCGCATCAGCGGCTGGTCGGCCGGCGGCTGGCCAAGCGTGGACGGCACCAGGATGTGCACCAGCGGCCGCGCTTCGGCCTCAGCCCGGGGCTGGCGTTTGCGCGCCGGCGCCTTGGCCGGCAACGCGACCACGGTATCGCGCTCGCCCTGCGGGTAGCGGCCGGCGATGAAGGCGCGCAATGCGGCGAGATTGTCGTAGTCCGGGGCAACGTCGCTGCGCACGGTGTAGCGCAAGGTGGTGGTGCCCTGGGGGACCTCGCCGGCGCCGACGTCGTAGGCCCAGATTTCCTGGATCGGCGTCTCCTGCTCGATGTTCTCGAAGCGCAACGTGCCGCCGCGTTTTTCAGCGAACTGGTCAACGCTGCGCACCACGCCTTGCGCTCGCTGGAACAGGGCCTGCTCAGGCTGTCCCGCCGCCTGGTACTTGCCCTGGCCGAAGGCAGCGCCGCGGATTTCGATGCGGTTGAACGGTTCGTCGGGCAGGGTCAGCGTCAGCGCCTTGCCGCCTTCCACATAAACGTTCCAGTCCGGCAGCTGGAAGTAGTCGTCGCGTCCCGGCAAGCGCGAACGGTTGTAGACGCCCGGCCAGGTGGTCTCGGCGATGCCGTCGGTGGCCTTCCACATCCAGGCCTTGAGGTCGCGTGCATCGGCGAACTCGACCTTGCGGATGCGGGTGACCGGCGCGTCCAGTGCGGGCGGGCTGGCCTGGTCCCAGCCATAGCGATGGCGCCACGCCTGCTCGCGGCCTGGGTCGGCGGCCGGCGGGGTGGCAGGTTCTTTTTGCGCGGCGAGCGCGGCGATGCCGGCTGCGTCGAGCATGCGATCGTAGATGCGGATCTCGTCGAAATCGCTGCCACGCAGGAAGTTGTAGCGGCTTTGCACCTGGTGCGGCGACATCACCCGGCCGGCGAGGCCGAACTGGTCCAGGCCGGCGTCGTAGTCGGCGGTGGTGTCCACGCGCTTGACCTCGCGGCCGTCGACATAGAGGCGTACGCCGCGGGTCTCGTCCCAGCTGAAGGCAAGGTGGGTCCAGTCGCTGGCGGCCGGCGCCTGCGGCAGCCGGAAGGAAACCCGCGTGCGCGCCAGGTTGGCATCGGTGACGAAGGCATCGAAACCGTGGCCGTTCCAGTCGATGCGCAGCCAGGCCATGTCCCAGCTGCTGTGGTCGGCGTAGCCGACGCGGAAGATGACGAACGGCGCCTCGCCTACGGGATAGCGCGAGCGCCAGAAGAAGGCCAGCGTGCCGCGCTGAGCGTAGAGATTGCCGGGGGCGTTCCAGGACAGCACGCCGTCGTCGGCCCACTCGATGGCATCGCCATGGACGCCGGTCGGAACGCGTTTGACCTTGTCGCGGAAATTGGGGACTGGGTCGCCTGCGGCAACGTCGGCGTTGAAACCCTGGTCGGCCGAGACGCGGAACAAGAGTTGCGGCGCCTCGGGCGCAGCGGCAGCGGTGAACGGCAACAGCAGGGAGGTGGCCAATCCGGCCAGCAGCAGGGCGCGCAGCGCCGCAAGACGATCGAACAGAAAAAACTGGCAGGCCATCGACACGCTATCCCCGGGCAGTGGATCGAAGCCGCGCTCCACGAGCCCGGCCGGCGCGGTCCGCGCCCCGGTGGCAATGTGCCACGGGGCCGGCCAAGCTAACGATCCCGCCGCGAGGCGACATCCTGCACCGCACCATCTACAGCGTCCTCATGCACCCGGCCGGCACCCTCCCCCGCGATGCGGAGAAGGGGCCGGCGGGCTCCCCTCACGCGGGCGGGAGAGAAGCGCCGGAGTGAGGAGCCACGTCAACACATCAGAACTTGTAGCGCACACCAATCGAATACTGGCGACCGGTCTCGCTGTACTGCAGCGGCAGCTGCCAGTCCGCACCGACCCACTCGTCCGAAGACTCGTTGGTCAGGTTGAGGCCTTCCAGGCTGATCTCCAGGTGATCGTCGATCTTGTAGCTGAGCGACGCATCGACCGTGTTCACCGCGGTCATGCCGTGGACATCGAACCCGGCTTCGGTGGCCGGCACCTGGGTCAGGTAGTCATCGCGGTGGGTGTAGGACACACGCCCGCTGAACTTATCCCCTTCGTAGTACAGCGTGCCGTTGTACGAGTTCTTCGACAGGCCGGTGAGATCGGTCTTGTACGAATCAGTACCGTCGGCCTTGAGGTACTGGATCTGCGAATCGACGTAGGTGTAGTTCAACTGCACGCCGAAGTTGGCCCACTTGCCCGGCAGGAAAGTGAACGGCTGCGTGTAGTTGACTTCGGCACCGGTCAGGTCGCCACCGGGGGTGTTGAGCGGCACGCTCAGGGTGAAGTCGTCGTTCGGACCAGCGCCGGTACCGTCTAGCAGGCTCAGCGGCAGGCCGGTGGTCGAGTACGGCACCACCGTGCGGGTGGTCTGCACGAAGGTCTCGATGTCCTTGTAGAACACCGCCAGGCCGAGCATGGAGCCTTCGTCGAAGTACCACTCAAAGCCGAGGTCGGCGGTCTTGGCACGGATCGGATCCAGGGCCGGATTGCCGCCGCTGATGGTGCGCGCGCCGCCGGCCACGTTGACGGTCACGCCCGGGGTCAGGGAACCCAGGCCCGGACGCGACATCACCTTGGCCGCACCGAAGCGGATCAGGAAGTCCGGAGTGATGTTGGCCACCAGGTTCATCGACGGCAGGAAGTCGTTGTATTCCCGGTCCACGGTCGTCTGCACCGGCGTACCCGAGACCGTCGCATAACCGGTCGAGGACATCTTGGTCTTGACGTAGCGCCCACCGATGTTGCCGCTGAAGGGCACGCTGCCGAGGTCGAAGCCGAAGTCGCCCATCAACCAGAAGCCGGTGTCCTTCTCCTCCACGCTGCGGGTGTTCACCGCACGCTCGGCCACGGCGAAAGTGCCGCTGTTGCTGTAGATATCCAGCGCGTCGGCAATGGCGTTCAGGTTGGGGATCACCCAGCTGTTCGGCGATCCGGTGATGCCACCCAGGCTTGCCAGCTCGGTGTAGTTGCCCGGAAGGATCCGGGTACCGTTCGGCAGCAACGGGACCGCCGTTTCCGACGCGCGACGCAGCTCGCGAGTCTTGAAGGTGTAGTCCTTGTACTGGACACCGCCCTTCAAGGTGAAGCTGGAGGCCATGTTCCAGGTGAAGTCGAGGTCGGCGATGTCGTAGTCGTTCTGGACATACTGCGGACGCAGGCGGATCTCGGCCAGGGTCCAACCGTTCGGGTTGGTCGGGTCGATGCCGTAGTTGAACACCGGGAAACGGCTGTCGCCACGGTAGTCGTAGCTGTAGCCGTCGACGTTGAGCTTGTCCATGATGACCGTAGTCTGGATCGGGTTCTCGTGCTTGGAGCTCGAGGTGCCGACCTGGCCATTGATCTTGAAGACGTCGTTGAAGCGGTGTTCGCCGGCCAGCGTGAGCTGCTTGAAGACGGTGTTCCACTCGTCATAGCGCTGCTCGGCGCGGATGTCGGTGTTGTCGAACTGGCCGTACAGCATCGCGCCAGTGGCCGGGTCGATGTAGCCATCGTTGACCACCATCTCCGGCTTGCCGCCCTGCGAAGCACCGCGCGAGAACGAGATCGCCTCGATGTACTTCTCGGTGCGCTTGGCATCGATCTTCGAGTACATGCCGTCGAGGGTGAACTCGGTGTTGTCGCTTGGCTTCCACTGCAACGCGCCGGTCAGGCCGGTGCGCTTCTGTTCGTGCTCCATCAGGGTGTAGCGCGGGAAGCGCGGGCTCCACACATTGGCGCCACGCGCGGCCTGGAACGGCGAGGTCGGGCTGAAGCCATTGTTGGCGGTGCCGCCGGCCCAACGGCCGCTGTTGCTGCCTTCTTCAAGCAACTGGCGCTCGGAGTAGGCGAAGGAGAACAGGGCACCGAAGGTACCGTCGGCCCACGTATTGGCGATCAGGCCGGCGATACGCGGATCGGCCTTCTCGGCCATGTCGTTGTAGGTGGCCTGCGCGCTGGTGGCCAGGGTGAAGCCGTCGTAATCGAACGGATGCGCAGTGCGCAGGTCGACCGTGGCGCCCAGCGAACCTTCCTCGACATCGGCCGAGGCCGTCTTGCGCACGATCAGCTGGGTGAACAGGTCCGAGGCGAAGACGTTGAAGTCGAAGCCACGCGAACGGTTGGAGCCGCCGGACTGGTCCGAGCCGCCGACCGTGGTCAGCGCTTCCATTCCGTTGATGCGCACGCGCGTGAAGTCCGGCCCCAGGCCGCGCACGGAGATGTTGCGGCCTTCGCCAGCGTCGCGGGTGATGACCACGCCCGGGATGCGCTGCAACGACTCGGCCAGGTTGTTATCCGGGAAGTTGGCGATGTCCTCGGCCACGATCGCATCGACCATGCCGGTTTCGCCGCGCTTGATGTCCAGGGCCTTTTCGACCGACGCGCGATAGCCGGTGACGGTGACGGTGTCGAGGTCGACCGCGCCCTGGGCCTGTTCGGACTGGGCCGCGTCTTGCGCCTGGTGCCCGGTCGGTACCGGCTGGCCGGCGTCCTGGGCGAAAGTGGTGCCGGCCTGCAAGGCCAGACCGATCGAAAGCGCTAGCAAGGTAACCGGTGTCTTTCGGTTAGTAGTACGAGATTGCATGTCCTCCCCTCCCAAGGGTACATGAACTACGTTGTTTTCCAGTGGGTGTCCCAACGGATGACACCGCTGGTCAAAAAGACGTTAGCAGCTGTTTAACGCCGTCACATCTTGCAGCGCAGCAAGGTTTGCGGCGGATTTGTAGCGAAATGGAGCGGCGGCCGCCGATTGTCCCGGCGGTGCGGCCAAAGCGGGGTCCCGGCAGCGGCCCTGAGCGTCATCTGCAGCCAATGCTGGAATGACACCGCTGGTCAGCTTCACACTATGCCCCCGTCTCTATCCAAGGAATGCCGCATGCGCTCTACCCGCGTGGTCTGTTTCGGAGAACTGCTGCTGCGTCTCGGCGCGCCTGGCCGCGAGCTGCTGCTGCAGTCGCCACGCCTGGACGTGCATATTGGCGGCGCCGAAGCCAATGTCGGGGTGTCGCTGGCGCACTTCGGCCATGAGGTGGCGATGTTGGGCACCGTGGCCGACAACCCGCTGGGCGAAGCGGCCACCGGCGAGCTGCGCCGCCACGGACTGGATACCTCGCGCGTGCGCCGTGCGCCCGGCCGCATGGGGCTGTATTTCCTCACCACTGGCGCCGGCCATCGCGCCAGCGAGGTGGTCTACGACCGCGCCGACTCGGCCTTCGCGCTGGCCGACCCCGCCAGCTACGACTGGCCGGCGCTGCTCGCGGGCGCCGATTGGCTGCACCTGTCCGGCGTGAGCCCCGCCCTGGGGCCGGAGGCGGCGCAGGCCACGCTCGACGCCGCACGCGCCGCGCGCCAGCTGGGGATCCGCGTTTCCTTCGACGGCAACTTCCGGCCCAAGCTCTGGCAGCGCTGGCAGGGCGACGCCGCTGGCGTGCTGCGCGAACTATTCGCCTGCGCCGACATCGTCTTCGCCGACTACCGCGACATCGGCGTAGTGCTTGGCGGCGACTTCCCGCAGGAAGACGTGCGTGAGCGCGTGCGCGCAGCCGCGGCGATGGCCTTTGCGGCTTTTCCGCAACTGCGCTGGATGGCGTGCACGCAGCGCGCGACCGTGAGCGTGGACCACCACAGCCTCGGCGCGATGCTGCTCGGTAGCGACGGCACCGAAGCGCAGGCGCCGGCCGAGGCAGTGACCGGGATCGTCGATCGCATCGGCGGCGGCGATGCATTCGCCGCGGGCGTGCTGCATGGGCTGATCGAGGGTCGCGGCGCGGAAGCAGCGGTGCGCTTTGGGCTGGCCGCGGCGTGCCTGAAACACACGATTCCGGGCGACTTCAATCCGGTATCGGTGGCCGAGGTGGAGTCGTTGATCGGCGAAGGTCGCTTCGACGTACGCCGGTAAACCTTGCGGCAGAAGCCCCTGTAGCAGGGGCTTCAGCCGCGACAACTGTCAGCGCTAGATCACCCGCAACGTGATCGCCTTGAGCACCGCGCGCGTGCGGTCGCGGGTGCCGAGCTTGTCGAGAATGTTGGAAACGTAGTTCTTCACCGTGCCTTCGGCCAGGAACAAGGTGCGCGCGATCTCCTTGTTCGAGTAACCGCCAGCGAGCAGGCGCAGGATCGCCACTTCACGCTCGCCGAAGGTGTCGGTGGGTGGCGCCTCGTCGCGATAGCGGTAGCGCGCGCGGACCGGGTCGGTACTGACCGGCTGCAGCAGGGTTTCGCCAGCTGCCACGCGCTGGATGGCTTCGCGCAAGTCGTCCGGGGCCGCATCCTTCAACAGGAACCCCTGCGCCCCGGCCTCGCAGGCCTGCAGCAGCAGGTCGGCATCGTCGAAGGTGGTCAGCAACAGCACCGGCGTCTGGTCGCCACGGGCGCGTAGCTGGCGCAGGGTTTCAATGCCGTCGAGGCCGGGCATGCGGATGTCGCTGAGCACGACATCCACAAGCCCCGGCTGCAATTGCGCCAGCAGCGCCTGGCCATCGTCCGCCTCGATGACCACGGCCAGGCCCTGGTCCTGGAGCAACGCGCGCAGGCCCGCCCGGACCAGCACCTGGTCATCGGCCAGCGCGACGCGCAGGCGAGGGGGGGTCATATCGGCAGCCGCGCATGCAAACGCAGGCCGCCGCGTGCGCCACGGCCCAACTCCAGGTGACCTCGCAACGCCGCCACGCGCTCGCGCATGCCGGCAATGCCATTGCCCTCGCACAGCCGCAGCGGCGCGCTGCCATCGTCTTCGATCTCCAGCCACAGCGCGCCGTCGCGCTCGGAAAGCTGTAGCCGTACATAGTCGGCATCGGCGTGGCGCGCGGCGTTGGTCAGCGCTTCCTGTGCCAGGCGCAGCACGGTCTCTGCCATCAGCGGGTCGCGCACTCGCACCTGCGGATCGATCGCCACGCTCAGCAGCGGCCGCGGAAACGGCGCGGCCAGCGCGCGCAATGCGGTGGCCAGGTCCAGGCCCTGGTCGTCGCGCATCGTCCGCACCACGTTGCGGATATCGGCCAGCAACTCGGCCGACAGCTGCTCGGCCAGCACCAGTTCGGCACGGTCCGCGAGCGCGGGATCGGCGGCCAGCCGTCGTAGGTTGAGGCGCATCGCGGTGAGCTTGTGCCCGGCCACATCGTGCAACTCGCGCGCCAGGCGCAGGCGCTCGGCGTCGCGGGCGCTATCGGCGAGTAGTGCGCGAGTGGCAAGCAGGTCGGCGTTGACGTGCATGAGCCGGTCGCGCGCATGCCCGGCCTGCATCGCGTAATGAGTGGTGAGCGCCGCAAAAGCCTGGAAGCCGCCATAAAGCAACACCACCAGCCACGGCTGGCCGAAACCGGGAGTGCTCGACAGGATCCGATACATCGCCACATCCATGGCCAGCGCCAGGCCCCACACCGCCACGCGTGGCCAACGCCGCGCGGCCAGCGCGACCACGATGACCGTCAGGACCGGCGTAGTGCCGGTGCGCACTTCCATCCACACCAGCAGGACAGCAAGCGCCGCCTGCAGCACCAGGATGGCGTGATCACGGCGCCGCGGCACTTCGCCCTGGGCGACAAAGCCGGCCACGAACATGGCCCAGGCGATCCAGCGCCAGGGACCATAGGGCGAATCCGTGAGGCCGAACGACAACCCGATAGCCGCCAGGGTGACCAGGCCGGCCAGGCTGAGGGGCTTTAGCAGTTCGCGCAGAAAGAGCGGCATGCGGCGATGCTGTCAGGCCCCTGCCATCGTCGGCAATGGGCCGGGCCAAGAAAGTGACTTCCGGCAGGTCGGATCGATGACGAGCGGCGGCTGTAGCGGCCGCCAGCCACGCACACAATGGCGGCACACCCCCAGCAGGCAGCCCACATGATCGCCGTCATCACCCATTCGCTGCCGCCACTCGGTGCCAGCACCTTCGCACCCAGCGCGCAGACCCTGTTCCTCGCCCTCAACCTGGCCTGGGCCGGGTGCGAGATCTGGCTGAGCGTGCGTCGGCGCGCACTGGACAACGAAGGTCGCGACGCCGGCACCCTGGGCCTGCTCTGGCGCGTGCTCGGCCTGGCTATCGCCGCGGCGGTCTGCATCAGCATCTCCGGTTACGGCCATCTGCCGGCCGAGTGGCTGGTGCCGGCGCGCTGGATGGGCTGCGTGCTGATCGCCACGGGCCTGGTGCTGCGGGTGTGGTCAATCCGGGTACTGGCACGCTTCTTTACCGTGGACGTGAAGGTGCATGCGGACCATGAGTTGATCCAGCGCGGTCCTTATCGCTGGGTGCGGCATCCGTCGTATACCGGGGCGTTGCTGGCGTTCTTGGGGCTGGGGGTGGGGTTGGGGAATGTGCTGGCGCTGGTTGTCTTGGTGGTGCCGGTGCTGTGGGCTTTCCGGCGCCGCATGGAGGTGGAGGAGGCTGCTTTGCGGGAGGCTTTTCCTGTGGCCTATCCGGTTTATGCGCAGCGTACTGGGCGGTTGTTGCCGCGGTTCTTTGTTTGAAGCTGGACTCTTTGTTGTTCCGTGCGGCGTTCGGGGCCGGGCCCTTGCCCCGGGGGACGCCAAATACTGCATCCTGCGTGTCTCGTTGGGCGACGTCCATGTCGCCCAACGCCCCCGGGGCAAGGGCCCGGCCCCGAACGCCCGATAGAAGTCGCGTTTGTGGGGGGAGTGCCCTCATCCGCCGCTGTCGCGACACCTTCTCCCAGAGGGAGAAGGACGGCATGCATTTTTGCGGCTGCAATGAATCGCCAGCAGCGCCTGCTGTCCTTCTCCCTCTGGGAGAAGGTGGCCCGTCAGGGCCGGATGAGGGTGCTTTCTCTCTTCCCCACAAGTCGCGCGAACTATCGGGTGGCCGGGGCTAGATCCCTTTCGGGACAATCGGCGACATGGATGTCGCCGATTAGACTACACGGATGTATTTACGGCGTGTCCCGAAAGGGATCTAGCCCCGGCCACCGCCGATAACAACAAAACTACAGCCCTCGTTGACCGAAAAAACAACCCAGCGCCTAATGTCCGGCGTCGTAACCCAACACCCCAACATGATCATCTCAGCCTCAACCGACTACCGCGCAGCAGCCAAGTCGCGACTACCCCCGTTCCTGTTCCACTACATCGACGGCGGCGCCTACGCCGAGCGCACCCTGCAGCGAAACGTCGATGACCTCGCCAACATCGCCTTGCGCCAGCGCGTGCTGCAGGACATGACCGGTGTCAGCCTGGAGACTGAGTTGTTCGGCGAGCGTCTCGCGCTGCCGGTGGCGTTGGCACCTGTCGGCCTCACCGGTATGTATGCGCGCCGCGGCGAGGTGCAGGCGGCGCGGGCGGCGGCGGGTAAGGGCGTTCCGTTTACCTTGTCCACGGTGTCGGTCTGCCCGATCGAAGAGGTCGCCGCGGCGATCGATCGACCGATGTGGTTCCAGCTTTATGTACTTCGCGATCGCGGCTTCATGCGCAATGCGCTGGAGCGTGCTTGGGCCGCGGGTGTGCGCACGCTGGTGTTTACGGTCGATATGCCAACACCCGGTGCTCGCTATCGCGATGCGCATTCGGGCATGAGCGGGCCGCGCGCGGGGTGGCGGCGGATGTTGCAGGCGGCCAGCCATCCGCGCTGGGCTTGGGATGTTGGCTTGCGCGGGCGTCCGCACGATCTTGGCAATATCTCGGCGTATCGCGGGCATCCGACGGGGCTGGCCGATTACATCGGCTGGCTCGCCAGCAATTTCGACCATTCGATCTCGTGGAAGGATCTGGAATGGATCCGTGAGTCGTGGCGGGGCGCGATGGTCATCAAGGGCATTCTCGATCCGGAGGATGCGCGCGAGGCGGTGCGCTTCGGTGCGGATGGGATCGTGGTCTCCAATCATGGCGGCCGCCAGCTCGATGGCGTGCCTTCTACGGCGCGTGCGTTGCCGGCGATTGCCGATGCGGTGCAGGGCGAGCTGCGCATTCTGGCCGATTCGGGCATTCGCAGTGGCCTGGACGTGCTGCGGATGTTGGCGCTGGGCGCGGATGCGGTATTGCTGGGGCGTGCGTTCGTCTATGCGCTGGCCGCGGCCGGTGAGGCCGGCGTGGCCAATCTGCTGGATTTGATCGAGAAGGAGATGCGCGTGGCGATGATCCTGACCGGGGCCAAGTCCATCGCTACGATCGACCGGGGCTTGCTGGTGCGCGAGGCGTAGGCGGGTCGATCCTTCATTAGCGGGGCTTATGGCCCATGGCCACCCGAGCCCCTCCTACAAGGATTTTGGCAAGGTCTGCTTGAGCTTGTGCCAGTCGCCCCACGGATGGGCTTTCAACCGCGCGGCGCGCTGCAAGGCCTTGGGCAAGGGAAATGCCTGCGGCGTGCTGATGCGCGAGAGTTCTTCCCAGCGCAGCGGCACGGCCACGGTGGCGCCTTCGCGTGCGCGCAGCGACCAGGAGCACACGCTGGTGGCGCCGCGTGCGTTGCGCAGCCAGTCGATGAAGATCACGCCTTCGCGCCGGGCCTTGCTCATCGTGGCGACGTAGCGGTCCGGATGGCGCTCGGCCAGCCGATGGGCCAGCTGGTCGGCGAATTCGCGGGCCTGGTCCCAGCCGGCCTTGGCGCGCAGCGGCACCACTACGTGCAGGCCTTTGCCTCCGGACAGGCGCACGAAACTTTCCAGCCCGAGCGTGGCCAGTTCGGCGCGGATCTGCCGCGCACCGGCCTTGACCTCGCGCCAGGCCAAGCCCTGGTCGGGATCCAGGTCGAACACCAGTTGGTCCGGATGTTCGGGGTCATCGACGGTCGCGCCCCAGGGGTGCAGCTCGACGGTATTCATCTGTACCAGTTGCAGCAGGCCGCGTTCGTCTTCGATGTACAGGTAGTCCTCCACGCCGCTCTTCTGCTGCAGCGGCACGGCATGCACCTCGGCGCCGAGACCACGGCCGTGGTGCTTCTGGAAGAAGCATTCGCCGGCCACGCCATCGGGGCAACGCAGCAACGACAGCGGCCGCCGCGCTACTTCGGGCAGCACCCAACGCGCGACGGCACGGTAATACGCAGCGACATCGCCCTTGGTCAGGCCGGAGGCGGGGAACACCACCCGCTCCGGATGGGTGATCGCCACCGCTTCGCTGGGCGCCGCCACCCCTCAGCTGGCCTTGCGCCGTGCCGGCGCTTTCTTGGCGGCCGCCTTGGTGGCCTTCTTCGCGGCCTTGCGTGCAGGGGCCTTCTTGGCCGCGGTCTTCTTGGCGGGGGTACGCTTGTTGGCCTGCAAACTCTTCTGCAGCAGCGACATGAAATCGACCACGTTGGTGGTCTCGTCTTCCGGCGTCGGCGCGCTCTCTTCGATCCGGGTAGTACCGCCCTTGGCCTTGATGCGCTTCTTCAGCACCGTTTCGAGGCGAGCGCGGAATTCGTCGTGGAAATCGTCCGGCTTCCACTTGCCGGCCATTGATTCGATCAGCTGCTTGGCCATCTCCTGTTCCTTGGGGCTGATGCGGTAGTCCTTTTGCGCGCCGCCGGGCAGCTTGTAGTCCTCCGGGTCCACCAACTCCTGGTGATAGCGCAGCAGCATCAGGATCAACGCATCACCTTGCGGCATGACCGCCGAGAGGTACTCGCGGGTGCGGATCACCACGCGCGCAATGCCGACCTTGCCGGTATCGCGCAGGGTTTCGCGCAGCAGGACGTAGCCCTTCTCGGCCTTCTTGCCGGGCACCAGGATGTAGGGTTTCTCGAAATAGCGCGGGTCGATGTCGGCGGCATCGACGAAGGTTTCCACTTCCACCGTTTCATGTGTTTGCGGTGCGGCCGAGCGGATGTCGGACTCTTCCAGCACGACATAACTGCCCTTGTCGTATTCGAAAGCCTTGACGATTTCCTTCCACGGCACTTCCTCGCCGGTGTCGGCGTTGACCCGCTCGAAGCGGATCGGCTTCTTGTCGCGCGAATCGAGCATGCGGAAGTGCAGGTCGACCTTGCGCTCGCCGGACATCAACTGCACCGGCACGTTGAGCAGGCCAAAGGAGAGGGTACCGGTCCAGATCGGTCGCGCCATCAGTGTGTAGCTCCATGTACGGCGGCTTCGGGCATGTGGTCCAGGGCGCGCCAGGCGTCCTCGACGATCGCGCGGGCGCGGCGCCAGCTCAGGCGCGAGGCGCCCCGCATCTGTTCCCACTGGGTGGCGAGGGCGTCATCGATGTCCGGCGCGCGCGGCCAGTCGGCTGCGTGGGTGCGGCGGGCGAATTCATAGGCCGGGTAGAGGTCGCGCCAGGTCGGCCCACCGCGGCGGCGGCGGCGCTGGAAGTCCACCAGGCTGTAATGGCGGTAATCCTGGGCGATGCCGCTTTCCAGCGGCGGCAGCAGGGCCGGCAACTGGGGGTTCAGCGGCAGCGCGAACAGCCGGCGGTCGGGACGACGTTCGAAGGGGCGCATGGCGCGGCTCCGGCATCGGTTGGGGGAGGGCGCTCAGCAGTAACGCCGCCGCCGTTAGACAGGCGTGATCGGAGCGCTTGCTCTGTTCTTCACGTCGCTCGCGGTGAACTCTGAAACCCACTTTGCCTGGAGGCCGACATGGGCCGCGATCCGCTCCGAGAAAAATCCCCTCCCGTGCCGGGCGAGCAGCGCGGCAAGCACGACACCCACGGGATGGAGGACCGTGGCGCCGGCGAGCACCCGGACGAACTGATCCCGGGCGACGCCGAGTCTCCCGCGCGCCTGCCCGGCCAGCCGCCAGGCTGAGTACGGGCCCGTCAGGGCTGGAAGTTCCACTCCATGCCGACCAGGAAGCTGCGTCCCGGCCCGGGCTCGTAGTAGCGGCCGTTGCCGTCGTTGACGATGACCGAGCCGACATAGGCGCGGTCGAACACGTTATCGATCCGGGCGAAGGCGCGTAGCGTTCCCTGCGCGGCCCGCCATTCCCTGGAAGCGGCCAGCGCCAGCAATCCGTAGCCCGGCGCCGCCTCGCTGCCCAGGTCGTTGACGCTGGTGCTGTCGGCGGCCTCCATTTCCATCGCCAGCTGCCACGGCGCCGGACGCCACACCCAGCGTGCGGAGAACTGCTGGCGCGGCACGCCGGGCAGCCGCGTGCCGGGCGCGACCCAGGTGTTGGGCACGGCGCAGCCGCTGCTGGCGCAGACCAGGTAACCCTGGCGTACCGTCGCCTCCAGCCAGGTATAGGCCAGTTCCAGCTGCGCGCGCGCGGCCAGCGGCTGGATCCAGCCGGCCTCCACGCCCGCGCGGCGGGTGCCGCCGATGTTGCGATAGGTGCTGCGGCCGTTGGTGTTGCTGGCCACGGCGAGTTCGTCATCGGTGTCGGCGCGGAACACCGCCAGGGTGGCGGCCGCTTGTTCGTGGCCCTGCCACTTCGCCCCGAGCTCATAGTTGCGGCTGGTGGCCGGACGCAAGTCCAGGGCCAGGCCGGCGCCGCCGTCGGCGCGGTAGCCCAGCTCGTTGAACGTGGGCGTTTCGAAGCCGCGTCCGAGCGAGCCATACAGCCGGATCGCCTCGCTGGCACGAAACACGATGCCGGCCACCGGCGTGGTCGCCGAATAGTCGGTACGGCCACTGTCGTCCGGGTTGCGCGCGGTGATGTAGTCGTCGTCGGAGCGGAACTTCACTTCGCTATGCCGCACGCCGACCAGGCCGGACCAGCGCGGGCTCCATTGCCACCAGGCTTGGGCGAATTGGTCCAGGCTGGAGACGCGATCTTCCTGGTCGCGGCGCAGCGCCCCTTTCACCCCGAGCACATTGCCGACGAAGTTCTCGTATCCGGTGCGGTGCTGGCGCTGGCGGTCGGCGCTGGCGCCGATGGTGAAGTCGAACGGTCGCCCGGCCAGCTCGCCCTGCCAGGACCAGCGCGCGTCGGCGCCGCCGTAGCCGCCGTCCAGGTCGACCACGCCGCCGGCGTGCAACGGGTTGGCCTGTACCGCGACCGGCACCGCCAGGAACTGCTCGACCGAACGCTCGCCGGCATACGCCATCAAGCGCAGGCTGCCGGCGCCGGCCAGCTGCTGGTAGACCAGGCCCGCCTGGGGTTGCCGCACCGATTTGCGGGTATTGAACTGGGTCGCGACCGCGGTGGCCTGGCGCGGGTCGGCCTGGAACTGGGCGCGGGTCAGGCCGAGGGGGTCCTGGGCATCCGGGGCGTCGAGGTAGTTCATCACCAGGGTGAGGTCGCGGCCTTCGCCCAGTGACCAGCCTAGCCGGGCGTTCAGCGATTCGCGCCGGGCGCGGCTGTGCTCGCGCCAGCCGCCGGTCTCGAAGTGGCTTGCCGCCAGGTTGTAGTCGAACGGTCCCTGCGCGCCGCGCAATTGCGCGCCCGCGGTGAAGGTGTCATCGCTGCCCCAGGTGGCGCGCACGCGCCAGGGGTCTGCCGCCGCGCCGGTCCCGCTCCACCACTGCACCACGCCGCCGGACGCATTGCCGTATAGCGCCGAGAACGGTCCGCGCAGCACCTCGACCCGCTCGGCACCGATCACATTGAAATGCGAGAGCTGGCCCTGCCCGTCGGGCATCGTGGCCGGCACGCCATCGACGTACAGCCGCACCCCGCGGACACCGAAGGTCGAGCGCGCGCCGAAGCCGCGGATCGACAACTGGGTGTCCTGGGCATAGTTCTGGCGGTCGCGCGCGACCACCCCGGGCAGGCCATCGAGCAGCTCGGAGGCTTGGGCGCCACGGCGATCGGTGGCCGCGGCGGCGTCGACCGTGCTGAAGGAGGCCGGCAGGTCGAACGGATCGACACCACGTACCCGGGCCGCCTCCACCTGTACCGCGGGCAGGGCGGTCACGTCCGCCGCGGCCTGGGGCGCGGCCGCGGCGGCGGAAGCAAGCGCCGGCAGCGCCGCGCACAGCGGCGCCAGGAACCGGGCCAAAGGTTTCATACGACACGTTGGGAGCATCGGCCAATTGTGACTCAAGCCAGGCGCCGCAAGGCTCGCAGCCTCTTCACGGGCCCCGCTGCGGACGCTGCTTTGTTACGATGAAGCGCTTTGCCCGAACCCGCGCGAAGCGATCCGGAAGCACCCCCTCTTTCCGTCTCCAGCGAGTACCGCCGTGTCTTTCTTTGCAAATGTCGAACAGGTCCCGGGCGACCCGATCCTGGGCCTGACCGAGGCCTACAACGCCGATGCGCGTGCCACCAAGGTCAACCTGGGCGTAGGCATCTACTACGACGAGAATGGCCGCATTCCGTTGCTGCGTGCCGTCTACCAGATCGAGCAGCAGCTGGCGCTGGACGCCAAGCCGCGCGGCTACCTGCCGATCGACGGCCTGGCCGCCTATGACCAGGCCACGCAGAAGTTGTTGTTCGGCGCCGACTCGGCGCTGCTCGCCGCCAGCCGCGTCAGCACCTCGCAGACCATTGGCGGCAGCGGTGCGCTGCGCGTGGGTGCCGACCTGCTGATCAAGCTGCTGTCCACCCGCACCGTGGCCATCAGCAACCCGAGCTGGGAGAACCACCGCGCCGTGTTCAGCGCCGCCGGCTTCGAGGTCGTCGATTACACCTACTTCGACGCCGCCCGCCATGGCCTGGATTTCGACGGCATGCTCGCCGACCTGCGCAAGCTCGACCCGGGCAGCGTGGTACTGCTGCATGCGTGCTGCCACAACCCGACCGGCGCGGACCTCAGCCACGAGCAATGGCGCGTGGTGGCCGAGCTGCTCAAGGAACGCGGCCTGTTCCCGTTCGTGGACATCGCCTACCAGGGCTTCGACAAGGGCATCGACGAAGACGCCTACGCGATCCGCCTGCTGGCCGGCATGGACATGGATTTCGTCGTTGCCAGTTCGTATTCCAAGTCGTTCTCGCTGTATGGCGAGCGCGTGGGCGCGCTGTCGGTGGTATCGGCCGACGCCACCCAGGCCAAGGCCGTGCAATCGCAGGTCAAGCGCATCATCCGCACGATCTATTCGAGCCCGTCCACCCACGGTGCGGCGCTGGTGGCCGGTGTGCTCAACAGCCCGGACCTGCGCAAGATCTGGGAAGAAGAGCTGACCGAAATGCGCGAGCGCATCCACGCCTTGCGTTCGAGCCTGGTCGCCAAGCTGGCCGAACTCGGTGCGCCGGAGTTCTCGTTCATCGAACGCCAGGCGGGCATGTTCTCGTACTCGGGCTTGAGCAAGGCGCAGGTCGATCGGCTGCGCGACGAGTTCGCGATCTACGCGGTCGGTACCGGCCGCATCTGCGTGGCGGCACTGAGCCACAAGAACCTGGACTACGTGGCCAATGCCGTAGCGACCGTCGCCAAGGGCTGAGCCTGGCCGTCACGGCAAGTACAAGCGCAAGCGCAGAAAGCCGACGGCATGGCCGTCGGCTTTTTTGTTGGCCGATGACAGCGTTCGCCACGGACAGCCGAATGCCACAACGATGACCTGCAATCGATGCCGGCGTGACCGGTGTCTGTCTGCGCTCACGGTGCCGATGCGACAATGGTGGCTCACTTCCTACGCAAGGCCGTCCGCTCCATGTCGCGCACCTCGCTGACCCGATTCCTGATCGAAGAACAACAAGCCGGCCGCATCGGGCCGGAACTGCGCCAGCTCATCACGATTGTTTCGCGCGCGTGCAAGCGCATCTCCATTGCGGTGAGCAAGGGCGCGCTCGGCGGTGTGCTTGGCGATGCCGGCACCGGCAACATCCAGGGCGAAGCGCAGAAGAAGCTCGACGTACTCAGCAACGACATCCTGCTCGAAGCCAACGCCTGGGGCGGGCACCTGGCCGCCTGCGCGTCGGAGGAAATGGAGCACAGCACGCCGGTACCCGACCGCTATCCGAGTGGCGACTTCCTGCTGCTGTTCGATCCGCTCGACGGCAGCTCCAACATCGACGTCAACGTTTCGGTCGGCACCATCTTCTCGGTGCTGCGCTGCCCGCCCGGCGTCGACAAGCCCGGCGACGAACATTTCCTGCAGCCGGGCCGCGAACAGGTCGCAGCGGGCTACTGCATCTACGGACCCAGCACGATGCTGGTGCTGACCCTCGGCCACGGCACCCATGCCTTCACCCTGGAACGCGAGGAAGGCTCGTTCCTGCTGACCCAGGCCGATATGCGCATTCCCGAGGAGACCAGGGAGTTCGCGATCAACATGTCCAACCAGCGCCACTGGGAGGCACCGATGCAGGCCTATGTCGGCGACCTGCTCGCCGGCAGCGAAGGCCCGCGCGGCAAGGACTTCAACATGCGCTGGATCGCCAGCATGGTGGCCGACGTGCATCGCATCCTGACCCGCGGCGGCATCTTCATCTACCCCTGGGACCGCAAGGACCCGTCCAAGGCCGGCAAGCTGCGCCTGATGTACGAGGCCAACCCGATGGGCATGCTGGTCGAGCAAGCCGGCGGCCTGGCCAGCACCGGCCGCACGCCGATCCTGGATATCCGCCCTGACGGCCTGCACCAGCGCGTGCCGGTGTTCCTCGGTTCAAAGCACGAGGTGGGCGAGGCGGTGAAGTACCACTTGGCGTTTGATGAGGCGAAGTGAGGTCCGGGCGGCGGTGAGGTCAGGCACCGCCGCCGCATCGGCTCAAACCGCCACCGGCGCCCGCTCCGAGAACTGCCCGCGCCAGTACGGGTAATACGGGTACGGCGCCTCGACCAGGCTGGCTGCGTCCAGCCGTGCGATCTGCGCGGCATCCAGCGACCAGCCGACGGCGCCGAGGTTCTGTTGCAGCTGCACTTCATCGCGCGCGCCAATCAGCACCGTGCTCACGGTTGGGCGCGACAGCAACCAGTTGATCGCGACCTGCGGCACGCTGTGCCCGGTTTCGGCCGCAAGCTCGTCGAGGACATCGACGATGTCGTACAAGCGTTCGTTGTCGATCGCCGGACCGACGGCGGCGGTGTCGTGCAGGCGGCTTTGCTCGGGCAGCGGCTGGCCACGGCGCAGCTTGCCGGTCAGCCGGCCCCAGCCGAGCGGGCTCCACACCACTGCGCCCACGCCCTGGTCCAGGCCCAGCGGCATCAGCTCCCACTCGTAGTCGCGGCCGGCCAGCGAGTAGTAGGCCTGGTGCGCGACGAAGCGCGACAGGCCACGTGCATCGCTGATCGCCAGTGCCTTCATCAGCTGCCAGCCGGCGAAGTTGGAGGCGCCCAGGTAGCGCACCTTGCCCGCGCGGACCAGGCCATCCAGGGTGTCGAGCTGTTCTTCCAGCGGCGTGAGCGCGTCGAAGGCGTGCAGTTGCAGCAGGTCGATGTAGTCGGTGCGCAGGCGCCGCAGCGAATCGTCCACCGCCCGCAGCAACCGCCAGCGCGAGGCACCGGCGTCGTTGGGGCCCTCGCCCAGGCGCAAGCCGGTCTTGGTGGACAGGATCACCTGGTCGCGCCGGCCCTGCAGCGCCGCGCCGAGGATCTCTTCCGACGCACCGTCGGAGTAGACGTCGGCGGTGTCGAACAAATTGACCCCGGCGGCCAGGCACAGGTCGATCATCCGCCGCGCCTGCTCGACCCCGGCATTACCCCAGGCCGAAAACAGTGGCCCCTTGCCGCCGAAGGTACCGGCGCCGAATCCCAATGCCGGCACCTTGAAGCCGGAACGTCCCAACAGTCGATAGTCCATTTTCGCTTTCCTCAGTGGATATGGGCGCAAGCGCCGTTGATCGAATCGCGGCGCTGCAAGCGCACGCTCCATGCCGCCACGCCCAGCCCGAGCAGGCTCACCGCAGCGGCGGCCCATGGCGTGCCCGGCAAGCCAATACGGCTGGCCACCACCCAACCACCCAGGGCCGCGCCGAGCGCGTTGCCGAGATTGAAGGCGGCGATGTTCAAGCTCGAGGCCAGGTTCTGGCCGGCGCCGCCGGCCTGCTCCAGCACCCGCAGTTGCAGCGGCGCGACGGTGGCGAAGGCGGCCACGCCGAGCAAACCGGCAAACACCACCATCGCGGCCATGGAATGCAGCGCGGCCGGCATCAGCAGCAGGACGGTGGCCAGGCCGGCGAGCGTGGCGAGCAAGGTCGCCTGCGGCCAGCGGTCGGCCAGGCGGCCGCCAAGCAGGTTGCCGGCGATCATCCCCGCGCCGAACACCAGCAGCACCGGCGACACCGCCGCCGCGCTGAAACCAGTCACCTGCACCAGCAGCGGCTGGATATAGGTAAAGACAGTGAACACGCCGGCGAACCCGACTACCGTCATCAGCAGCGCCAGCAACACTTGCGGCCGTGCCAGCACCGCCACTTCCTGCCGCCACGGCGCCGGCGTGGCGCCGCGCACGCCGACCGGCACCCACAGCGCGACCGCCACGCTGGCCAGCACGCCGATGCCGGCCACGGCCCAGAACGTTGCCCGCCAGCCGAAGTGCAGGCCCAGCCACGCGCCTGCCGGCACCCCGAGCAGGGTGGCGACCGTCAGCCCGGCGAACATCAGCGAGATCGCCGATGCCCGGCGCTCGCTGGCCACCAGCGAGGTCGCCACTACCGCGCCGACACCGAAGAAGGTGCCGTGCGCCAGCGAGGTGAGCACGCGGGCGGCCATCAGCGTGGCGTAGTCCGGGGCGAGCGCACAGGCCACGTTGCCGACGGTGAAGATGAGCATCAGCGTGACCAGCACGGCCTTGCGCGGCCAGCGCGCGCTCAGCAGGGTCAACACTGGCGCGCCGACGAATACGCCCAGCGCATAGCCGCTGATCAGCAGGCCGGCGGCCGTGATCGACACGCCCAGGTCGGTGGCGACCTGCTGCAGCAGGCCCATGATGACGAACTCGGTGGTGCCGATGCCGAACGCGCCCACCGTGAGCGCATAAAGCGCTATGGGCGTGCGCGCCGCCGGCAGCGGCGAGGATGCAGAAGCGGACATGGCCGGCTCCGTGGAAGGAAGGCGCCTAGGCTGCGCCACCGGCATTTGCGCGAAAACCACTGCTATCCTGAATCATCTTCAAGATTTGGTTGATAAAACATGGATCGTCTGGGCGACATCGCCTTGTTCCTGCGCGTGCTCGACCAGGGATCGATCTCGGCCGCCGCGCGCAGCCTGGACCTGTCGGTGGCGGTGGCCAGCCAGCGCCTGCAACGGCTGGAGCGCGCGCTGGGCGTGCGCCTGCTGCATCGAACCACGCGGCGCCTGCACCCGACCGCCGAGGGCCAGGCCCTGGCCGAGCGCGGCCGCGTGCTGGTGCAGGATCTCGAAGCGCTGGCCGATGGCCTGCGCGAGAGCGCCCAGGCCATCGGCGGCAACCTGCGCATGACCTTGCCGGCCTCGTTCGGGCTGCAGCATGTCTCGCCGCTGCTGGCCGGCTTCCAGGCCCGCCACCCGCGGGTGGCGGTCAGCGCGCACCTGAGCGACGACCTGGTCGACCTGGTCAAGCAAGGCTTCGACCTGGCGATCCGTATCGGGCCGCTGGCCGATTCGGGGTTGGTCGCCCGCCGCATCGCGGCCAATCAGCGCGTGCTGGTCGCGGCCCCTGACTACCTGCGCCAACACGGCACGCCCCGGCACCCCGACGACCTGGCGCAGCATGCCGGCGTCCTGCTGGTGGGCCGCGACGGCCGCCAGGACACCTGGACGCTGACCACGCCGGAAGGCACCGCGCTGCGGGTGCGCATGCGCAGTCGCTTTGAAAGCAACCAGGGCGAATTGCTGCGCGGCGCGGCGGTGGCCGGGCAGGGCATCGCGGTGCATTCGCTGTGGCACGTCGCCGACGACCTGCGTGCGGGCCGGCTCAAGGTGCTACTGCCGGACTGGCCGCTGCCGACCTCGCAGATCAGCGCGGTGATGCCGGCGCGCAGCCAGCAGCCGCCGCGGGTGCGCGCCTTTGTCGACTACCTGGTCGAACATCTCGGCACGCCGCCGCCGTGGGAGGCGATCGACCTGCGCGCGCATGCCGCGACCTGACAGGCCTCAGCGCGCGTGCGCCGCTTCGGGCTTGCGCTGGTAGACCGCCTTGCCGTCGACCCAGGTCGATTCGATCTCCAGGTCGTCCAGCGCTGACTCGGCCACCGCGAACGGATCCTGCGCCAGCACCACGAAATCGGCACGCAGGTTCGGTTTGAGTTGGCCCACCCGCTGCTCGTCGAAACCGGCGTAGGCCGCATCGGCGGTGAATCCGCGCAGCGCCTCGGCCAGGCTCAGCTTCTGCTCCGGCAGCCAGCCACCGGGCGGCTGGCCGGCGCGATCCTGGCGGGTGACCGCGGCATACAGGCCCAGGCGCGGGTCGGGCGATTCGACCGGGAAGTCCGAGCCCAGCGCCAGGCGCGCGGCACTGTCCAGCAGTTGCTGCCAGGCATACGCACCGAGGATGCGCTGCGGACCGAGGCGGTCCTGCGCCCACGGCATGTCCGAGGTGGCGTGGGTAGGCTGCATCGAGGCAATCACGCCGAGCGGCGCGAAGCGCGGAATATCTTCAGGGCTCAACACCTGCGCGTGCTCGATGCGCCAGCGGTGGTCGCTTTTTGCGTCCGCCGCGAGCGTCTGTTGGTAGGTGTCCAATACCATCCGGTTGCCGCGGTCGCCGATGGCGTGGGTTGCCACCTGAAGGTGGCATGCCTTGGCCTTGGCGACCGCGCGCGCATAAGCGGCGGGGTCTGTGACCAGGAGGCCGCGGTTGCCGTGGTCGTCGCTGTAGTCGGCCAGCAGCGCCGCGCCACGGCTGCCGAGGGCGCCGTCCATGTAGAGCTTCACCCCGCCCATCTTCAGGCGACCGCCCGGATGAGCGTAGGCGCCGTGCGCGCACAGGTCGGCCAAGGCATTGCTGTCACCGTCGGCATAGGTATCGATGCGCAGCGGCAGGCGGCCCTGGTCGGCGAACTGGCGCATCAACGCCAGGTCTTCGCGCGAGGTCCCCATGTCGTGCACCCCGGTCAGGCCGTTGCGTACCGCCGCCTCCAGCGCCAGTGACAGCGCGCGCTGGCGCGTGGCGTGGTCGGGGGCGGGCATCACCGCATGGATCAGCGGCATCGCGCCATCGACCAGCACGCCGGCCGGCTTGCCAGCCATGCGTTCGACCCGGCCACCTGGCGGTTGCCAGTCGGCCACGAGCAGGCGCGGCTCTTTCGCCGCGGCAAGCTTCAGGGCCGCCGAGTTCGCCCAACCGGCATGGCCGTCGATGCGTTCCAGCCAGATCGGCCGATCGGGAAACACGGCGTCGAGATCGGCGGCGGTCGGAAAAGCCTTGTCCGGCCAATCGTTCTGGTCCCAGCCGCTGCCGGTCAACCAGGCGCCGGGGGCCAGGGTCTTTTCGAATGCCTGCAGCCGGGCGATCACCTCCTGCTTGCTGCCCGAGCCCACCAGGTTGGCCTGCAGCAACGCCCAACCCAGGCCCATGACATGGCCATGGGCATCGATCAGGCCCGGCAGCACCGTGGCCTGTGGCAGCGAAATTCGTTTTGCGCGCGGGTAGCGTTCGATCAGCGAAGCCAGCTCGCCGGCCGCGAGCAGCTGCCCGCCGCTGTCCCAGGCAATCGCCCGGACCTGCGGCTGCGCGGGGTCGGAGGTGTAGACGTGCGCCGCATCGAGCACGGTGACCTCGGGCAGCGGCGCCGCCGTGGCGGCACCGAGCACGGACAGCAGGGGTAGGGCCAGCATCCAGGCGCGCATCGGTCCGCTCTCATGTCCGAAAGCGGCGACTATGCGTCAAGCAGGCGGCTCGGTGAAAGCGCCGGCCCTCAGCGGTGCCGCGACGAGGCCGCCTCGAGGTTGCGCGGCAACAGCGCAGCGACGATCCCCAGCAGCGGCAGGAACGAGATCAGCCAGTACACGTGCTCGATGCTGGTGCGGTCGGCCAGCAACCCGAGCACCGCCGCGCCAAGCCCGCCCATGCCGAAGGCAAAACCGAAGAACAGGCCCGACACCGTGCCGATACGCTGCGGCATCAGCTCCTGCGCATACACCAGGATTGCCGAGAACGCCGAGGACAGCACGAAGCCAATGATCAGCGTCAGCACCGTGGTCGCCCCAAGGCCTACGTGCGGCAAGGCCAGCGCGAACGGCGCCACGCCGAGGATCGAGGCCCAGATCACCGGCTTGCGGCCAATGCGGTCGCCCACCGGCCCACCGATCAGGGTGCCGGCCGCCGAGGCCAACAGGAAGCCGAACAGGTGCAACTGCGCGCTCTGTACCGAGACGCCGAACTTGTGGATCAGATAGAACGTGTAATAGCTGCTCAAGCCGGCGATGTAGAAGTACTTGGAGAAGATCAGCACCAGCAGTAGGCCGATCACCCAGGCCACCGTGCGCGGCGGCAGCACCGGCGCGGCCACGCTCGTCTTGCGCGCCGCAGGCATGGCGCCCAGGTGCAGCGCATACCAGCGCCCGACGTAGGAAAGCAGGCCGATACCGATCAGCGCAGCGCCGGCAAACCAGGCCACTGCATGCTGGCCGTAGGGCACGATCACCGCGGCCGCGATCAGCGGGCCGATCGCGGTACCGGTATTGCCGCCGACCTGGAACACCGACTGCGCCAGGCCATGGCGGCCGCCGGAGGCCAGCCGCGCGATCCGCGAGGACTCGGGATGGAACACCGCCGAGCCCACGCCCACCAACGCCGCGGCGACCAGCACCAGCGCGTAGCTCGGCGCATAAGCCAGCAGCAGCAGTCCAAGCAGGGTCGAGCCCATGCCCATCGGCAGCGAATACGGCGCCGGGCGGCGATCGGTGCGCAGGCCGATCAGCGGCTGGAACAGCGAGGCGGTCAGCTGGTAGGTCAGGGTGATCAGCCCGACCTGGGCGAAGCTCAGCGAGAACTGGCCCTTGAGGATCGGGTAGATGGCCAGGATCAGCGACTGCATCATGTCGTTGATCAGGTGCGAGGAGGTGATCGCGGCCAGCACGCCGGTGACGACCGGACGCGAGGCTGGGCGGGCCGCAGGTGCCTGGTCGGCAGGCAGGGCAGAGGTATTGCTGGACATGGGGGACGTTACGGGGGCACGGGACATCGCCATGGTAGGCTGGCGCTGCCTGTCCTTCCCGCGCATTCCGGTCATGCACCCTGCAGAAACGGACAATCCCGGCCTGTCGCGGCCGCCGCACCTGGTCGAGATCGACGAGAGCCCGTCCGACGTCTTCTGCCGGGCCATCGACTACCCGGCTGGGCGCCTGATTCCGCCGCACCAGCACGCCAAGCACCAGCTCATCCACGCCGTGCGCGGGCTGATGGTGGTCACCGCCGAACAGGGCCGCTGGGTGGTACCGAGCACGCGCGCGTTGTGGATGCCGGCCGGTTGGCGCCACACCGTGCTGTGCATCGGCGAGGTGCACATGCGCAGCCTCTACATCCGGCCCGAAGCAGTGGCGCACTTGCCCGACCGCGCGGCGGCAACGGTGGGCGTGCATCCGCTGCTGCGCGAATTGATCGCCAGCGCCGTGCAGGTCGCCCAGCCCTACGCCACCGATTCGCGCGACGGGCACCTGATGCGCCTGTTGCTGGACGAGCTGCGCGCGCTGCCGGTGTTGCCGCTGCACCTGCCCGAACCGACCGACCCACGGCTGCGCCGCATCGCCCGGCACTTCGAGCGCCACCCCGACGACAACGCCCCGCTGCCGGCGTGGGGCCAGGCCCTGGGCGTGGATGCGCGCACCATCCAGCGCCTGTGCCGGCGCGAACTGGGCATGAGCTTCGCGCAATGGCGCGCGCAGGCCCGCTTGCTGCGGGCGTTGGAACGCCTGGCCGACGGCGAGAAGGTGATCGATGTGGCCGCCGCGCTCGGCTACGACAACGCCAGCGCCTTCTCGCGGATGTTCCGCCGGCATTTCGGCGTGGCGCCGAGCCAGTTCTTCGGCTGAGCGCCGCTCACGGCTATGCTTCGGCCGGGTGCCGCCGTCCGGCGGCGCACCGACACAAGGATGCGCATGGACCGTCGCAGTTTCCTCGCCACAGGTCGCCTGGCGGCCGCACTGCCGCTGTTGGGCAGCGCGTCGGTGGCAGTCGCCGCACATGCTGCGCCGGCATCGTCCGTGGTGAACTTCCTCTCGGACGGCCTGGGCCTGTCGCCAGCCGAATACACCACGCAGCTGGCACAAGTGGCGGCGGCGACAGACTTCGAGCCAGACACTTACAGCCTGGGCGGAAGCATCGAACAGATCGAGCAGGCCTTCGCACGGCGGCTGGGCAAGCCGGCCGCGCTGTTCCTGCCCACCGGCACCCTCGCCAACCACCTGGCGGTGCGCGCACTGGCGGGCGGAAAGGGCCGCGTGTTGGTGCAGGCCGAGAGCCATCTCTACAACGACAGCGGCGACTGCGCGACGGTGCTCAGCGCGCTCAACCTCGTGCCAGTGCCGGCGGATAACGCCAGGCTGCCACTCGACGCGGTGCGCGCCGAGGTCGAACGTGCCGCGCAAGGCCGGGTGCCAATGAAGATCGGCGCGATCTCGCTGGAAAGCCCGGTGCGCCGGCTCGGCCACCGCCATGTGCCTTGGACCGACGTGCGCGCCCTGTGCGATTACGCACGCGGCGAGGGCATCGGGCTGCACCTGGACGGCGCCCGGCTGTTCAACCTGCCACAGCACACGGGCCACAGCGTACGCGAGTACACCGCGCTGTTCGACACGGTCTACGTCTCGCTGTGGAAGCATTTCAACGCCGCCTCCGGCGCGATCCTGGCGGGCGAAGCCGCGCTTATCGAGCCCCTGCGCGCGCAGCGCCGCATGTTCGGTAGTGGCCTGCCGCACGCCTGGCCGCTGGTCGGTCCGGCGCAGCGATACCTGCAGGATTACGAGCAGCAATACGCCCGCGCCTGGCAGGCAGCCGAACAGGTCTTCGCCGCATTGCAGGCCGATGGCCGCCTGCGCGTGCAGCGCTTGCCCGAGGGCACCAGCAGCGTGGCGCTGACCTTGCCGGACCGCGCCGATGCGCAGGCCTGGGCGGCCAGGGCGAGCGCCAGCGGCGTGCGAGTGGCTGCGCCGCCGCCGGGCGGCAACAGCATGCTCCAGGTCAACGCAACCCTGTTGCGGCGCCCGCCGCAAGAGGTAGCGAACATCCTGCTGGCAGCCCTGGCCAGTTGAGGGTCACCGTCGCGTCGTTGTGATTCACTTCTCGCACCCATGACCGCGGTCACTTGACCGGCTTTCCACCCAGCGGCCACGCTCGGGGTTTGCGCATCGCGACGGATCCCGCAGGCGCGCCTTACTGGAGAGACCTCGCGTGGATCGTCGTACCTTCCTGCAATTGTCCGCGCTCGGCGCCGGTGGCCTGCTGCTGCCACACACCCGGCTGGTCGCGGCCGAACAATTGCTCGCGCCGGCCGATGCCGCGCGCAACCGCCGCCTGGCCGATGCCGCCCTGGCCGCGGCCAAATCTTCCGGCGCCAGTTATTGCGACGTGCGCGTGGGGCGCTACCTCCGCCAGTTCGTGACCACGCGCGAGGCGCGGGTCGAAAACGTGGTCAATGCCGAATCCACGGGCGTCGGCGTCCGGGTGATCGCCAATGGCGCCTGGGGCTTTGCCGCCACCAATAGCCTCACCGCCGATGGCGTGGCCGCCGCCGCCCGCCAGGCAGTGGCGATTGCCAAGGCCAACGCCAAGTTCTCGACCGCGCCCGTGCAGCTGGCGCCGGTCACCGGCGTGGGCGAGGTCAGCTGGCGCACGCCGATCCAGCGCAATGCGATGGAAGTGCCGGTGGCCGAGAAGGCCGCGCTGCTGCTGGACATCAATGCCGCCGCGCTCAACGCCGGTGCCGATTTCGCCGCCTCGCGCCTGTTCGCGATCAACGAGCAGAAGTACTTCGCCAGTAGCGACGGCTCCTGGATCGACCAGGACATCCATCGCTTGTGGCTGCCCTTCACCGTCACTGCGGTGGACAAGGCCAGCGGCAAGTTCCGCACCCGTGATGGGCTCGGCGCGCCCGTCGGCATGGGCTACGAGTACCTGGCCGGCGACCCGGCGCAAAAACACAAACTCCCCGGCGGGCTGGTCGCCTATGGGTTGTCCTACGACCCGCGCGAAGATGCGATTGCTGCTGCCAGGCAGGCCCGGGCGAAGTTGTCCGCGCCCTCGGTCAAGCCGGGCAAGTACGACCTGGTGATTGACCCGAGCAACCTGTTCCTCACCATCCACGAGTCGGTCGGGCACCCGCTGGAGCTGGATCGCGTACTGGGCTACGAGGCCAACTATGCCGGCACCAGCTTCGCCACGCTGGACAAGCGTGACGCCGGCTTCCGCTGGGGCAGCCCCTTGGTGGACATCGTCGCCGACAAGACCCGCGCCGGCAGCCTCGGCGCGGTGGCCTACGACGACGAGGGCGTGAAGACCAAGCAGTGGAACCTGGTGCGCGACGGCATCCTGGTCGATTACCAGTGCACGCGCGACCAGGCCCACATCCTGGGCAAGACCGAGTCCGATGGCTGCAGCTATGCCGATGCCTGGTCCAGCGTGCAGTTCCAGCGCATGCCCAATGTCTCGCTGGCACCGGGGCGCAAGCCGCTGGACGTGCAGCAGATGATCGCCGGGGTCGACAAGGGCCTGTACATCCACGGCCGCGCCTCGTATTCGATCGACCAGCAGCGCTACAACGCCCAGTTCGGCGGCCAGCTGATCTACGAGATCGAGCACGGCAAGGTCACCCGGCTGGTGGAGGACGGCGCCTACCAGATCCGCACGCCGGAATTCTGGAACTCGGTCTCGGCCATCTGCGACGAGCGCGACTTCCGCATGGGCGGCTCGTTCTTCGATGGCAAGGGCCAGCCGGGGCAAGTCTCGGCGGTATCCCACGGATCAGCGACGACGCGCTTCGATGGGGTCAACGTCATCAATACGGCTCGTTCGCTGGGGTGAAGCTTCGCGGTGGTTCGTCGGGGCTGAAGCCCCTCCCACAAATTGCCGGCCTCCCTGTGGGAGGGGCTTCAGCCCCGACAGATGCGGTCCGATCGCCTCATCCCTGTCGAAAGTCACATGACGGCAGAAGGCTCGTACCGCAAGAATCGGGAACGCGGGCAGTGAGCCGCGCCCATCCAACCTTCCGCGCCAAGCGCGGGACTATCGGGGAGTATCGCCGTGCATCGACGTGATTTCCTTGCCCTCAGCGGGCTGACTGCGGGCGGCCTGCTGGTGCCGTCCTTCTTTGGCAAGGCGATCGCCGCCGAGCAATTGCTCACTGTCCTCGACCCGGCGCACAAGAAGCGCCTGGCCGATACCGCGCTCACCGCCGCTCGCGGCGCTGGCGCCAGCTATTGCGACGTGCGCATCGGCCGCTACCTGCGGCAGTTCGTCATCACCCGCGAGGACAAGGTCCAGAACGTGGTGAACACCGAGTCCACCGGCGTGGGCGTGCGCGTGATCGCCAACGGCGCCTGGGGCTTTGCCGCCACCAACGAGCTGACCGAACAGGGCGTGGCGCGCGCCGCGCAGCAGGCCACGGCGATTGCGAAGGCCAATTCCAAGGTGCAGACCGCGCCGGTGCAGCTGGCCAAGGCACCGGGCTTCGGCGAGGTGTCGTGGAAGACGCCGATCAAGAAGAACGCCATGGAAGTGCCGCTGAAGGACAAGGCCGACCTGCTGCTGGGCGTCAACGCCGCGGCGATGAATGCCGGCGCCAGCTTCGTCAATTCGATGCTGTTCCTGGTCAACGAACAGAAGTATTTCGCCAGCACCGACGGTTCCTACGTGGACCAGGACGTGCACCGCATCTGGGCGCCGATGACGGTCACCGCCATCGACAAGGCCAGCGGCAAGTTCCGCACCCGCGATGGTCTGTCCGCGCCGATGGGCATGGGCTTCGAATACCTGGACGGCGCTGCGTCGGGCAAGGTGGTCAGCCCGAACGGGGTGGTCAACTACGGCCTCTCCTACGACATGAAGGAAGACGCCATCGCCGCGGCCAAGCAGGCGCAGGAGAAGCTCAAGGCGCCGTCGGTCAAGCCGGGCAAGTACGACCTGGTCCTGGACCCGTCGCACACCTGGCTCACCATCCACGAGTCGGTCGGCCATCCGCTGGAGCTGGACCGCGTGCTCGGCTACGAAGCCAACTACGCCGGCACCAGCTTCGCCACCCTGGACAAGCTCAAGTCGCGCTTCCAGTACGGCAGCGACAAGGTCAACATTTTCGCCGACAAGGTCCAGACCGGCAGCCTTGGCGCGGTCGGCTACGACGACGAAGGCGTCAAGACCAAGAAGTGGGACCTGATCAAGGACGGCGTGCTGGTCGATTACCAGGCCATCCGCGACCAGGCCCACATCCTCGGCAAGACCGAGTCCGACGGCTGCTGCTATGCCGACTCCTGGTCCAGCGTGCAGTTCCAGCGCATGGCCAACGTCTCGCTGGCACCGGGCAAGACCCCGCTGGCCGTGGCCGACCTGATCAAGGACGTCGAGAACGGCATCTACATCATCGGCGACGGCTCGTTCTCGATCGACCAGCAGCGCTATAACGCCCAGTTCGGCGGCCAGCTGTTCTACGAAATCAAGAACGGCCAGATCACCCGCATGCTCGAAGACGTGGCCTACCAGATCCGCACGCCGGAATTCTGGAATGCCTGCGTCGCCGTCGCCGACGAACGCGACTACCGCCTCGGCGGCTCGTTCTTCGACGGCAAGGGCCAGCCGGGCCAGGTCTCGGCGGTCTCGCACGGTTCCTCGACCGCGCGCTTCAACGGCATCAACGTCATCAACACTGCCCGTTCGCTGGGCTGATCCGGAGCCTTACCTCAATGAGCATCCTTACCGAAGCACAGGCCAAGGCCATCCTGGACAAGGTCATCAAGCTGTCCAAGGCGGACGAATGCACCGCCCAGCTGTCCGGGTCCATCGATGGCAACATCCGTTTCGCCCTGAACAACGTCTCCACCAGCGGCATTGTCGACAACACCGAATTGGCGGTGCAGGTCGCCTTCGGCAAGCGCGTGGGCGTGGCCACCATCAATGAGTTCGACGACGCCTCGCTCGAGCGCGTGGTGCGCCGGGCCGAAGACCTGGCCAAGCTCGCGCCTGAGAATCCGGAATTCATGCCGGCGGTGCAGAAGCAGGAATACAAGCCGAGCCAGACCTTCAGCGAAGCGACTGCGGCCATCACCCCGGAATTCCGCGCACAGGTCGCCGCCGACTCGATCGCGCCGTGCAAGGGCAATGGCCTGATCGCCGCCGGCTTCCTTGAAGATGGCCAGAACTTCACCGCCTTCGCCAACAGCAACGGCAACTTTGGCTACCAGCGCGGCACCCGTTTCGACTACACCTGCACCGTGCGCACCGAAGACGGCCGCGGGTCGGGCTGGGTCGGGCGCAACCTGCAGGATGCCTCGCAGTTCAGTGCCGAGCGGGAGATCCAGATCGCCAAGCGCAAGGCCAGCGAATCGAGCGAGGCCAAGGCGCTGGAGCCGGGCAAGTACACCGTGATCCTGGAGCCGGCGGCAGCCGCTGGCCTGATCTCTTTCATGATGAACTTCTTCGACGCACGCCAGGCCGATGAAGGCCGCAGCTTCCTGTCCAAGAAGGGCGGCGGCAACAAGCTCGGCGAGCAGGTCTACGACCCGCGCGTGAACATCACCGCCGATCCGTGGCACCCGCTCGGCCCGGTCATGCCGTGGGACGAAGAGGGCTTGCCGCGCGAGAAGATGGCCATCGTCGAGAACGGCAAGGTCGCCAACCTCAGCTATTCGCGCTACTGGGCGCAGAAGAACGGCAAGCGCGCGGTGGGCGAGCCGGGCAACCTGCTGATGGCCGGCGGCGACAAGTCGATCGCCGACCTAGTGCGCGGCACCGACAAGGGCATCCTGGTCACGCGCACCTGGTACATCCGCATGGTCGACCCGCAGACCGTGCTGCTCACCGGCCTGACCCGCGACGGCACGTTCTACATCGAGAACGGCCAGATCAAGTATCCAGTGAAGAATTTCCGCTTCAACGAATCGCCAGTGATCATGCTCAACAACATCGACGAGCTGGGCAAGCCGGTGCGCGTGGCCGGCGATGAATCCAGCTTCGTGATGATGATCCCGCCGATGCGCCTGCGCGATTTCACGTTTACCTCGCTCTCCGATGCGGTGTAAAGGCGAGCCCGCCTTGCGGGCTTCGCCCCCAGCGTTGCACCAAGGTGCAACACTGGGCCCCGCGCGATCTGCTCCTCCAATTCCCCCGCGCCTTCGGCGCGCCCCCCTTTACTAAAGGGGGGCTCTCCACCCGAGGCACTTTTGTCCAGTCGTTCTCTAACGCGTGCTGAGTTCCTTAGGCTGATGCTGGGCGGTGCGGCGGCCCTGGCCCTGCCCGCCGCGCGCGCCGCTTCGCCGCAGTACGACTTCTGGTTCACCCGCCTCAAGTACGACTCCGGCGACTGGGACGTGGACGCGCGCATGCCGTCCAACCTGATCACCTCGCTGGTGGACTACACCCACCTGCGCGTGGACCCGACCGAGCACGTATTGCCGCTGGCCGATGCGCGCGTGCTGCAAGCGCCGTTCTGCTACCTGGCCGGGCACAAGCTGGTCGAGTTCAACGCCGCCGAGCGACGCAACTTCGAGCAGTACGTGCGCAACGGCGGCTTCGTGCTGGTGGACGATTGCAACCACGATATCGACGGCCTGTTCGCGCGCTCGTTCGAAGCGCAAATGGCGTCGATTTTCGGCAAGACCGCGCTGAAGAAGCTGCCCAACCAGCATCCGCTGTACAGCAGCTTCTTCAAGTTTCCAGAGGGACCCCCGGCTACCAGCTTCGAGCTCAACGGCTGGGGCGACGACCTGGTGCACGACTATTTGAAGGGCATCGAGATCGACGGCCGCCTGGGCGTGCTCTACAGCAACAAGGACTACGGTTGCGAGTGGGACTACGACTGGCGCAACAAGCGCTTCCTGGCCGAGGACAACACCAAGTTCGCGGTCAATATCGTGATGTACGCACTGAACAGCTGACGCCTCCACCGAGAGACCTGCCATGACCTCCCCCGATACCCTCTCCCAGCACATCGCCCGCCTGGGCGAGCTGCGCAACGCGCTCGCCCAGGCCGTGGTCGGCCAGCAGGCGGTGGTCGAGCAATTGCTGATCGGCCTGCTCGCCGGCGGCCACTGCCTGCTCGAAGGCGCGCCTGGCCTGGGCAAGACCCTGCTGGTGCGCTCGCTGGGGCAGGCCCTGGAGCTGCAGTTCCGGCGCGTGCAGTTCACCCCCGACCTGATGCCCAGCGACATCCTCGGCACCGAGCTGCTCGAAGAAGACCACGGCACCGGCCACCGTCATTTCCGCTTCCAGCCCGGCCCGGTCTTCACCAACCTGCTGCTGGCCGACGAGCTCAACCGCACCCCGCCCAAGACCCAGGCGGCGTTGCTGGAAGCGATGCAGGAGCGCACCGTCAGCTACGCCGGCACCACGTATTCGTTGCCCTCGCCGTTCTTCGTGCTGGCCACGCAGAATCCGATCGAGCAGGCCGGCACCTACCCGCTGCCCGAAGCCCAGCTCGACCGCTTCCTGTTGCACGTGCGCGTGGACTACCCGAGCGAGAGCGAAGAGCGCGACATCCTCCTGCACACCACCGGCAGCCACAACGCCGTGGTGCCAAAGGTGATGGATGCCGAGAGCGTGGTCGCGCTGCAGCAACACGTGCGCGAAGTGCACGTGGGCGAAGACGTGCTGAGCTGGATCAACCGCCTGGTGCGTGCCAGCCGTCCCGGGCCGCAGGCACCCGAAGCGGTGCGGCAATGGGTGAAGTGGGGCGCCGGTCCGCGCGCCGGCCAATCACTGGTGTTGGCGGCCAAGGCGCGTGCGCTGCTGCAAGGCCGCTTTGCCGCCACCCGCGATGATGTCGCCGCCCTGGCTGCGCCGGTGATGCGCCATCGCATCCTGTTGTCGTTCGCCGCCGAAGCCGAGCAGAAGCAGACCGACGATGTCATCCAGGCGCTGCTGGCAGCGGTGCCGTTCGGCACCTGAGCAGCAACATGCACAGCCCCGGTCCGGCCCTGATTCCCGCCGAGGTGCGCTGCCGCCTGCGCACGCTCTCGCTGAGCGCGCGCCGCACGGCCGGCCAGCAAGGCGTCGGCCTGCACGCCAGTCGCAGCCGCGGCGCCGGTCTCGAATTCGCCCAGTACCGGGCCTACGAGCCCGGTGATGAGCTGCGCCAGATCGACTGGAAACTCTACGGTCGCTCGGACCGTTTCTTTGTCCGCGAAGCCGAACGCGAGAGCCCGCTCACGCTGTGGCTGTTGCTCGACGCCAGCGCCTCGGCCGGCCAGGCCGACCTGGCGCGGCCCGGCTATACCCGCCTGGACGCATTGCGCGGCGTAGCCGCCTGCGCCGCCGATGTCGCGCTGCGCCAAGGCGATCGGTTCGGCTTGATCGTGTTCGGCGGCGATGGCGTGCAACTGGTGCCGGCCGCCAGTGGTGCACGCCAGCGCGACCGCCTGTGGCTGGCCTTGTACGGTTTGCGCGCGCAAGGCGGCTGGCCGCCATTGCAGCAGCAGCGCGTGGCGTGGGAACGCAGTGCCGCCGACGACCTGGTGCTGATGTTGGGCGATGGGTTCGACGGGGCCGGCCTCGCCCTGGCCGAACGCCTGGCCGCGGCGCGCCGCGAAGTCGTGCAGCTGCAGGTGCTGGGCGCCGACGAGCGTGATTTTCCCTTCCGCGGCGGCCACCGCTTCCGCGATCCGGAAACTGGCGAGGAATTGCTCGGCGATGCCGCCGCCCTGCGTAGCGAATACCTGCGCCGATTCGGCCAGGCGATGAGCGAGCGCCAGGCGCGCTGGCAGGCCGCCGGCATTCGCCACGCCATCCAATACCTGGACGAACCGCTCGACGCCGGCCTGCAACGTTTGTTCGGCGCGGAGGCGGCATGGGCTTGAGCCTGCTGTTCCCGCTCGGCCTGGCTGCGCTGGCGGCCTGGTTGCTGCCGCTACTGATCCACTTGGCGCGGCGCCAGGAGTCGCGACTGACCGAATTCGCCGCGTTGCGCTGGCTGCGCGCGCAACCGCGGCCGCGCCAGCGCGTTCGCGTGGACGAATGGCCGTTGCTGCTGCTGCGTCTGTTGCTGTTGGCCTTGCTGGCGCTGTTGCTGGCTGGCCTGGCTTGGCGGGATGAGGACGCACAGCGCGCGCGGGTGCTGGTGGCGCCGGGGGTGGCGCTGGCCGCCGTGCGTGCGCTGCAGCTGCCACCGGATGCGCGGCAGCAGTGGCTGGCACCCGGCTTTCCTGCGCTCGACACGCCGATGCCCAGCGCCCCACAGGCGTCGGCGAGCCTGCTGCGCGAGTTCGATGCCAGCCTGCCGCCGGATGCGCCATTGAGCGTGGTCGTGCCAGCGGATTGGGGCGCGGTCGATGCACAACGGCCGGTATTGTCGCGGCCGGTGCGCTGGCAGGTCCTGGATGGCCATTCGCCCGCATCCAGCCCCACGGTGGCGGCACCCTTGCGCCTGGCGCTGATCGGCGCTGCACCGGCCGATCCTGCGGTGCGTACGCTGCGCGCGTTGCAGGCGGCGTGGCAGGGCGGCGCGGCCTTGCCGCACATTGAGGCAGCCGGCCCTACTTCCGCCTTGCGCACGCCCGGCACCCTGGCGGTGTGGTGGCGTAAGGACGCATTGCCGCCGACGTGGCTCGCGTGGGTGCGCGATGGCGGCGAGCTGTTGCTGGCGCCGGCCACTCCATGGCCCGCCGAAGCCATCCCACACACGCACTGGCAAGACGAAGACGGTGCCCCGCTGCTGACGGCCGCCGCGTTTGGGCGCGGGCGGATCCTGCGCCTGCCGCGCGGGCTCGACCCGGCCACCTTTCCGGCCCTGCTCGATGCACGCTTCGCGCATGACCTGGCCGCGCAACTGCGGCCGGCGCCGGCCCCCGCACGTGCGGTGGCTGCGGAATTCTCGCCGCGTCACCAGGCGCGCACCTGGCCACGCCCGCCGGCCTCGCTGTTGCCGTGGCTGGCACTGCTGATCGCCCTGGTGTTCGCACTGGAGCGCTGGTGGGCGACCGCGCCGCGCCGCGGGGCCGCGACATGAGCATGGTTTTGCTGCAAGCACGCTGGCGCGGCGCGCGCCGACGCCGCAAAGCGATCGCTGCGCTGGTCGGCGTGCCTTGGGCAGTGTTGCCGGCAGCGCTGGCGTGGCGCCTGGGCCTCGCCCCGGTGTGGTGGCCGGCGCTCATCTGCGGCGCGCTGGCACTGGCCGCGTTGGCAGCGGCCTGGTCGCGCCGGTTGGACGCGCGTTGGCTACGCCAGCGCCTGGATGCCGAGCCGGCATTGGAAGACAGCGCCGATCTGTTGTTCGCCGACCCTGCCAGCCTGGGTCCGCTGCAGACCTTGCAACGCGAACGCGTGCTCGCCCGGCTACCCAGTGCCATGCGCACCCTGCGCGAGCCGTGGCCATGGCGCTGGGGCGGAGCATTGTTCGTATCGGGCGTATTGGCGCTGGCCGCAGTGCTGTGGTGGCCGCCGAAGACGGCGGCACCTGCGGCCGCCACGGCGCCGGTGGATCGTGCCGCGCTGGCGCGCGAACAAGCGCGCCTGCGCACGGCACGGCTGCAGGCCAGCCCGCCGGCCTACACCGGCCAGGCCGCCGCCATACTGCCTACGCTCGATGCCAGGGTGCCGCAGGGCACCCGGTTGCAGTGGAACCTGCAGTTCGATCGCGCGCCGGCGCAGGCGCAGCTGCGGCTGACCGACGGCCGCGTGCTGCCGCTGCAACTGCAAGGTGATCGCGCGACGCTCGGCCTGGTGCTGGAGCGCTCTCTGCTCTACCGCATCGTGCTCGATGGCCAGCCGCTGGCGCTGCACCGGCTCGAGGCCGTGCCCGACCGCGCGCCGCAAGTACGGGTGGTCGAGCCGGATACCGCATTGGTCGAGTGGCAGCCGGCGCGGCGCCGTTGGTCGCTGCGCTTCGAAGCCAGCGACGACTATGCGGTGGCGGCCCCGGCGCAACTGCGCCTGACCCTGGCCCAGGGCAGCGGCGAGAATATCCGTTTCAGCGAACACGGCACCACGCTCTTTGGCACCGGGCCGGCCACGCTGCGCCGCTATCAGTACACGCTCGACCCTGCCGCCCTCGGCATGCAGCCGGGCGATGACCTGGTGGCGCAGCTGGAAGTGCGCGACAACCGCCAGCCAGCCGCGCAGGGCGCGCGCAGTGGCAGCGTGATCCTGCGCTGGCCGGCGCCGCAGGAACGGGCCGGGATCGAACTCGAAGCCACGGTACGCAAGACCTTGCCCGCCTATTTCCGCAGCCAGCGCCAGATCATCATCGACGCCGAGGCGTTGCTGAAGGAAAAGCGCAACCTGGACGCGGAGACCTTCCTCAAGCGTTCCGACGCGATCGGCGTGGACCAGCGCATCCTGCGCCTGCGCTATGGCCAGTTCCTCGGCGAAGAGAGCGAGGGCGCGCCGAAGCTGCCCGAAGGCCCGACCGGCGGCCTGCCCACCAGCGACAGCGACGATATCCCGACCGCCGACGCCCCCGCCCAGCAGGCACCGCAGGCGCACGATGCAGGCGCCGCGGCCGTGGACGACCACGACCACGAGGAGGCCCACCAGGGCGCGCCTGCCAGCTTCGGTCGCGACGACAACGTCCTGGCCGAATACGGCCATACCCACGACCACGCCGAGGCGGCGACCCTGCTCGACCCCCAGACCCGGGCCACGCTGAAGTCCGCGCTCGACCAGATGTGGCAGTCCGAAGGCGAACTGCGGCAAGGCCGGCCGCAGGCGGCGTTGCCCTACGCCTACAAGGCCCTGGCTTTCATCAAGCAGGTGCAGCAGGCCGAGCGCATCTACCTGGCGCGCACCGGGCCGCAGTTGCCGCCGATCGACCTGAGCCGTCGTTTGAGCGGCGACCGCGCCGGCCTGGGGCGCCGCGACGATGCCCTGCAGCCCTGGCACGACGAAGACGCGGCCGATGCCCTCGCGTTGTGGCAGGCACTGGCGCCCGGCCATGGGCCGGTGCCGGTGGCGAGGCTGGATGCGTTCGGCCGCTGGCTGGGCACGCATGAGACACGGATCGATGCGCCGCTGGATCTGGCGGCGGCACTCGAGCAGTACCGTGCCGAACCGGACTGTGTCGACTGCCAGCAACGCTTGCGCGCGCTGTTGTGGTCGGCGATTGCCGCGCCGCCGGCTCGGCCGTTGCCGCGGCAGGCACCCGATGCCGCCGGCCGGCGCTACCTGGAAGCCTTGTCCGCGGGTGAGCGCCCATGAGTTCCTGGCAGATCGCTACCGCCCTGGTGCTTGCCCTGGTCGGCTTGGCCGCGCCCCTGCGCCTGTTGCGGCAAACGTCCGGCGCGCGCGGCTGGCGCCGCAACGTCCTGCTGGCCTTGCAGCCGCTTTGCGCATTGGCGCTGTACCTGACGTTGTATCCGCCCTCGCGGCCGGTGCAGGGAGGCACGCTGGTGGTGCTGACCGCCGGCGCCACCTCGGCCACGCGTGATGCCGCCAGCGTGGCGCTTCCCGAAGCTGGCTCGCCGACGGGCGCAACACCGGTACCAGACCTGGCCACGGCGCTGCGCCAGCGCCCCGGCACCGCGCGTTTGCGGGTCGTCGGCCAAGGCCTGCCGGCGCGTGACCGCGAGGCGGTCGGCGGCCTGCCGTTGCAATTCGAGCCGGCAGCGCCGTTGCCGGGCCTGATCCAGCTGTCCGCGCCGGCGCCGGTCGCGCCGGGCAACGACTTCAGCGTGCGCGGCCAGCTCGCCGGCATGCCCGGCGCGCGGGTCGAACTGCTCGATCCGGCCGGACGCCGGGTGGAGGCCACGGCCGCCGATGCGCAGGGCCGCTTCACCCTGCGGGGGCAGGCACGCATGGCCGGCCAGGCGCTGTTCGGCGTGCGCGTCCTCGACCGCGCCGGCACCGAACGCGAGCGCCAGCCGCTGCCCCTGCAGGTAGTTGAAGCGCCGGCGCTACGGGTATGGATCATGGCCGGCGCGCCGCAGCCCGAATGGAAATACCTGCGCCGTTGGGCCGCCGACGCCGGCCTGTCGCTGCACACCCAGATCGCGGTAGGCAACGGCCTGCAGTTGGGTGACGCGCCGTTGCCGATGGAAGCCGCCACGCTCGACCGCTTCGACCTGCTGTGGCTGGACCAGCGCGCGCTGGCCTCGCTCTCGCCTGGGCAGCGCGAGCGTTTGCTGGCAGCCGTGCAACGCGGGCTCGGCGTGCTGGTGCGCCTGGATGGGCCCGCCGATGCCGGCTTGCGCCAGGCACTGGCGCAACTCGGCCTGCCGATGCGCGGCGGCGATGGCACCACGCCGCTGGCGATGCCGCTCAATGCCGCAGGTGAACCGGGTGTGGCGCTCACGGTTCGCGACTACGCGCCCACCTTGCCGCTCGCCATTCTCGCCAGCGATGCCAAGCAGCGCCCGTACGCCTGGTGGCGCGCCGCCGGCGAAGGCCGGATCGGCGTGACCGCGCTGACCGACAGCTACCGCCTGCCGCTGGCCGGCGATGCCGGTAGCCACGGCCGCCGCTGGAGCCAGGCACTGGCTGAGTTGGCGCGCGCCCGCCGCAGCCCGCAGGACGGCGTCGAACTGCCGGCCCTGGCCTGGGCCGGTGAACGCATGGCGGTGTGTGGCGTCGGCGAAGCCGCGCAAGTACTTGATCCCACCGGCGCCGGCCAGCGCTTGCAGCGCGACGCCGCCACCGGCACGCGGGCCTGCGCCGCCTATTGGCCGTCGCAAGCCGGCTGGCATGTCCTGGCCCAGGGCGAACAGCGCCACGCCTTCTATGTTCGCGATCCGGCCCAGGCGCGTGCCTGGTACCGGCATGAGCTGGCCGCCGCCACTGCGCGGCAGGTTCGCGCCGCCGCCGTCGGCCCGGTCGCACAGGCACCGGCCCTGCCGGGATCGCGCTGGCCTGCGTGGTGGGCGTTCGCGCTGCTGGTTGCCGCCAGCTGGTGGCTGGAACGGCCGCGCCGCGCCTAGCGGGCTAGCGTCCTGGGGCCACCGCGGCGCCACAACAGGCACTGGTTGTTGGCCGGCATGGCGAAGTTGGCGATCGGTTCGAAGCCGACCGCCAGTGCAAGGTCATGCACCGCTTCGATGTCGCGCTGGCCGCCGTCGGGATATTCGCGCGCCAGCCAGCCATCGAAGGCGCGATTGCTCTCGCTGGTGTACTGCCCACCCACCTTGAACGGGCCATAGATGGCCAGCAGTGCCTGGGGACGCGTGATAGCGGGCAGCGCTGCGAACAGCGCCTGCACCTGCGGCCAGCCCATGATGTGCAACGTGTTGGCGCTGAACACCGCATCGAAACCGCGGCCGTCGGCATCGGCCGGCAGCGCGGGCGGTGGCTGCAATCCAGCCCCGGGCACGGCCTGCAAGCACAGTGGCGGCGGCAGGTTGGACAGCCCGGCTTCCTCGCGCCAGGCATTGATGCCGGGCAACGCTGCGGCGGCATCGCTGGCCTGCCACTGCAGCCACGGCAGGCCGGCGGCGAAGTGCACCGCATGCTGGCCGGTGCCGCTGCCCAGTTCGAGCACCTGGCGGCGGTCGCCGAAGTATTGCCGCAGCACGGCCAGGATCGGTTCCTGGTTGCGGTCGCAGGCGGGCGAATGCGGCTTCATTGCCAGAGCATAGACCGACCGGCCTTCACCCTGCGTCGGCCGGGGGGTTGCGATGGTGCGCCCATGCCTTGACCGAGGACGGCGCGTGGAACACTTGAGCCAGGATCTTTTCGTACTGCTGCGCGTGGCCGCCGCGATGGCGCTGGGCGGGGTGCTCGGGATCGAACGCGAGATGGGCCGGCATGCCGCCGGGCTGCGCACGCACATGATGATCGCCGGTGCGGCCGCATTGATCGTCGGGCTTGGCGACAGCATCGCCGAACATTTCCAGGAAGAACGCTACCGCGACCTGCTGCAGGTCGACCCAGTGCGCCTGATCGAAGCGGTAGTGGCCAGCGTCGGTTTCGTCGCCGCCGGCACCATCCTGCGCGGGCGGCGCGAAGACCAGGTCAGCGGCCTGACCACGGCCTGCTCCCTGATCATGGCCGCGGCGATCGGCATTGCCGCCGGCATCGGCCGCTACGCGATCGCCGCGGGGGCATCGCTGTTGTGCGTGGTCGTGCTGGCGTTGTTTCGGCGCTTCGAGCGCCGCGATCCCTAACGCGCCAACTTCAGGCCACGGCTTGTACAAGCCCCTGCAGTAGATCAGCGATCTCGTTTCTCTGGCTCCAGACCCACCACAACGCGAGGCACGCGAGTGTCTGGTCGACATCGCGCTTTTTCAGCCTGATGAGGTAGCTTGCGCCACTGCGGCGTATCAGGGTCCTGCTTCGTGACATGTCCAGGGCTCCCGGCAGAGTGCGTCAATACACGCTTGATAACGACCCCGTCGCACTGGGTCAATGTGCATTTGGTGTGCATCATGCTTTCGCACCGCAGCAGGACGCCGTGGCATGCTGCGCGATCATTGCCTGGTAGTCGCACCTAGACCTATCCGATGAGCCTGGACATACGCCAACAATTCCACATCGCCGCTGCGCCCGAGGTGGTCGCCAGCGCACTCACCCAGCCGGCGCACCTGGCGCGCTGGTGGACGCGCGAGGTCGAAGGCCGCGACGGCCATTTGCGCCTGGATTGGAGCGGGCATGGCTGGGTGGTGGAGCTGGACGTGCTGCACGAACCCGAGCGGCGCCGGGTGGTGTGGCATTGCACCCGCTCCAACCTGCTTGATAGCCAGGCCTGGACCGGTTCGTCGATGTGCTTTGGCCTGCAACCCACTGCTACCGGCACGCGAATCGAGTTCAGCCACGAGGATTATCCGGAGTCGCCCTGCCAGCCCACCTGCGAGCGTGGCTGGTCGTTCTTCCTCGGCACCAGCCTCAAGCGCTACCTGGAAACCGGCCAGGGCATGCCCTATCCGGACATGCCCGCGCGCTAGCTGGCCGTTGGGCCGCTTGCGGCATCCCACTGTGCCAGCGCCTGTGCCAGGTCTTCGGCCCGGCGGGGCCGCACTACCCGCGCGACTTCTTCGCCGTCGCGCAGCAGCACCAGCGTTGGCCATAGCTTGATCCGGTAGGCGCGCCCGAGCGGGCGCCCCTTTCCATCCTCGATCTTCAAGTGGCGCGCATCGCCGCGTTCCTGTAAGGCTTGCGCAAAGGCTGGCTGCGCGGCCTGGCAATGACCGCACCAGGGCGCGCCAAACTCCAGCGCGACCCGGCCGCGCAGTGCGGCCACTTCGCTCGCGGCCGGTTCGACAGCGAGATAGTTGCGTTCGAACGCCACTTCGCTTGACTCAGCGCAGGGCGCGCTGGATATCGGCCAGCGGCGCGTTGGTCAGGTCCTTGGCCATGTCGCCCAACAGCCGCGCCTGGGTTTCCTTGTGCAGCAGAGGCCGCAAGCGGCCGAGCGTGGTCGGGTCGGCCACCAGCAGCAGGTGTGCGTAGCGATTCTGCAGCGCGCCTTCGTTGAGTTGCGCGGCCAGCTGCTTGGCGAAGGTGGCTTCGTCCAGCTGTGCTTCGCTCATGTCCTTGGGCACGTTACCGGCGGGGCCTTCGTCGTCCACGTTCTGCACGTCCAGCAGTTGCTGCTGGTGCAGTTGCAGGTCACCACTGCTGCCGACGTTGGTGAACACCCGGGCCGAGCCGCCATCGGCCACCACCACTACGGTGCCTTCTGGAATGCGCTGGGTCATCTTGGCTTCTCCTGCTTGGGGGACGCACAGCCTGCCGCCACTGGCGTGAGCGCCGCGTCCGCACGCGCTTGCGCGTCAGGATCCTGAATTTCTCCCACTCGTAACGCAGTCTCACTGATTGAGACAATGGACGACTTAGATGCACTTTTTGGGGAAGCTCCACGCCATGGCCTATGCGCTCGCACCACGCACCGAGGACGCCGAACGCGCGCTCGCCACTCTCGATGGTGCCCCTGCCCGCGACGGCGCGTTGCTGAGCGCTCGCCTGGCGCGCCGCTACCACGACCGCATTACCGGCAGCTTCACCGTTCCGGGCCGCGAAGGACGATACGCACCGCTGCCTGCGGACCTGCCGCCGGCGCTGGCAGCCGCATTGCGCAGCCGCGGCATCGAGCAGCTCTACAGCCACCAGGCCGAAGCCTGGGACGCCACCGCCCGCGGCGAGCACGTGGCGGTGGTGACCCCCACCGCCAGCGGCAAGTCGCTGTGCTACACGCTGCCGGTGGTCGCCGCGGCGATGACCCGCCGCGCCAAGGCGCTGTACCTGTTCCCGACCAAGGCACTGGCGCAGGACCAGGTGGCCGAACTGCTGGAGCTCAACCGTGCCGGCGACCTCGGCGTGAAAGCGTTCACCTTCGACGGCGACACCCCGGGCGATGCGCGCCAGGCCATCCGCTTGCACGGCGATATCGTCGTCTCCAACCCGGACATGCTGCACCAGGGCATCCTGCCGCATCACACCAAGTGGGCGCAGTTCTTCGAGAACCTGCAATACGTGGTGATCGACGAGGTGCATACCTATCGCGGCGTGTTCGGCAGCCATGTCACCAATGTGCTGCGCCGGCTCAAGCGGATCTGCGCGTTCTACGGTGCGCAGCCGCAGTTCATCCTGTGCTCGGCGACGATCGGCAACCCGCAGGCGCATGCCGAGGCATTGATCGAGGATCGGGTGCATGCCGTCACCGAATCGGGCGCGCCGAGCGGCGACAAGCACGTGCTGTTGTGGAACCCGCCGGTGGTCAACCCCGACCTCGGCCTGCGCGCCTCGGCACGCTCACAGAGCAACCGCATCGCCCGCATCGCGATCAAGTCCGGCCTGAAGACCCTGGTGTTCGCGCAGAGCCGGCTGATGGTCGAGGTGCTCACCAAGTACCTCAAGGACATCTTCGACCACGACCCGCGCAAGCCACCGCGCATCCGCGCCTATCGCGGTGGCTATCTGCCGACCGAACGGCGCGAGGTGGAGAAGGCGATGCGGGCCGGGCAGATCGACGGCATCGTCAGCACCTCGGCGCTGGAACTGGGCGTGGATATCGGGGCGCTCGACGTGGTCGTGCTCAATGGCTATCCCGGTAGCGTCGCCGCCACCTGGCAGCGCTTCGGTCGCGCCGGCCGCCGCCAGCAGCCGGCCCTCGGTGTGCTGGTGGCCAGCTCGCAACCGCTGGACCAGTACGTGGTGCGGCATCCGGATTTCTTCGCCGATGCCTCGCCCGAACACGCGCGCATTGCCCCGGACCAGACCCTGATCCTGTTCGACCACATCCGCTGCGCTGCCTTCGAGCTGCCGTTCCATGCCGGCGAGCCGTTCGGCCCGGTGGACCCGCTGGTGTTCCTGGAAGCGCTGGCCGAGAGCGGCGTCATCCACCAGGAAGGCGAGCGCTGGGAATGGATCGCCGACAGCTACCCGGCCAACGCCGTGAGCCTGCGCTCGGTGGCCGACGGCAATTTCGTGGTGGTCGACCGCAGCGACGGCAAGCAGCAGATCATTGCCGAGGTGGATTACTCGGCAGCGGCGCTGACACTGTACGAAGGCGCCATCCACATGGTGCAGAGCACGCCCTACCAGGTCGAGCGCCTGGATTGGGAGGGCCGCAAGGCCTATGTCACCCGCACCCATGTCGACTACTACACCGACAGCATCGACTACACCAAGCTCAAGGTGCTGGACCGCTTCGACGGTGGCCCCGCCGGCCGTGGCGACTGCCACCACGGCGAGGTGCACGTAGTGCGGCGCGTGGCCGGCTACAAGAAGATCCGCTACTACACGCACGAGAACATCGGCTACGGCCCGGTCAACCTGCCCGACCAGGAGCTGCACACCACCTCGGTATGGTGGCAATTGCCGCAGGCCACGCTCGGCAAGGCCTTCGCCTCGCGCCAGGATGCGCTCGACGGCTTCCTCGGCGCAGCCTACGCCCTGCATGTGGTGGCCACGGTGGCGGTGATGGCCGACGCGCGCGATCTGCAGAAGGCGGTCGGCAATGGCGACGGCGCATGGTTTGCGGTAGCCGACCAGAGCGGCCGCGGCCAGTTGCGCGGCGCGGACGGCGCCGAGGGCCATGTCGAGTTGCAACAGCAGTTCGTGCCGACGGTCTATCTGTACGACAACTTCCCGGGCGGCGTGGGCTTGAGCGAACCGCTGTGGCAGCGCCAGTCCGAACTGGTGGCGCGCGCGGGCGAGCTGGTCCATCGCTGCGACTGCCGCGCCGGTTGCCCGGCCTGCGTCGGCCCGGTGCTGGCGGCGCAGGAACAAGGCGAGGGGCAGACGCCGAAGACGTTGGCGCTGCGGGTGCTGGCGCTGTTGGCGCAGCTCGATGGCATGCACGCCGGCGATGGTGGCGAACTCGTCCAGGCGGGGGCAACAGCAGCATGGGCGTAAGCGCCGACAAGCTGCGCCTGCTGCGGCAGCAGGCCGGGCAATCGCTGCCATCCGCGCCTGCCGTCGAGTCGGCGCCCGCCAGTGAGCCCGTGTTCGCCTGGATCGAGCGCGAGGTCCAGCACAAGTCGATGGCGGGGGTCGTGCCCCCCGCCTCGCAGGCGCCATCGCCGGCTCCGCCCAAGCGCGGCACCGATATCGATGCCTTGCGCCGCCTGATCGGCCTGCGCGAGCGCGCGATAACCGCGCCCGTAGCGCCGGCCAAGCGTCCGGCCTCACGCGACCGTGAGTTACCGGGCGAGCAGATTGCGCCCGGCTTGCACCTGGTAGAGGCCTTCCTGCCGCAGAAGATTCCCAGCACGGCGTTGTCGCTGGCCTTCGCCCGGCGCGAAGATGCCGTGGCGCCGGGCGACCTGTTGTTCTTCGACACCGAAACCACCGGCCTGGCCGGCGGCACCGGCACCCGCGCCTTCATGGTCGGCGCGGCCGATTGGCATTGCGATCCGCAACAGGGTGAGGGCCTGCGCATCCGCCAGCTGTTGATGGCGACGATGGCCGCAGAAGCCGCGATGCTCGATACCTTCGCCAGCTGGCTGCGCCCCTCCACCGTGCTGTCCAGCTACAACGGCCGCTGCTACGACGCGCCGTTGCTGAAGACCCGTTATCGCCTGGCCCGCCGCGGCGATCCGCTGTCTGCGCTGGACCACGTCGACCTGCTGTTCCCGACCCGCCGGCGCTACCGTGGCACCTGGGAGAACTGCCGGCTGGCGACGATCGAGCGGCAACTGCTGCGGATCCTGCGCGAGGACGACCTGCCCGGCTCGCAAGCGCCGGCCGCGTGGCTGCATTACTTGCGCGGCGGCGATGCGGTCGACCTGCGGCGCGTGCTGGCGCACAACCACCAGGACGTGTTGACCCTGGCGCAGCTGATGTTGCGGCTGGTGCAGGCGCACGCTGAAGAAGGTGCGGCGGCGCCGCTCACGGCGGCGTCCTAAGCGGCGACGGGCCTGGTGCCGCCGACTTCGGTCTCGATGGCCCATTGCGCGAAGGCGCCTTCGAAATCGGCCAGGGTCAGTATGCCCATGCACGCCTGCGCGCCGACCGGCAGCGCTTGGCCATTGGCCAGGCGGCGCGCCAGCAGCACGGCCGCCAGGCAGGGAATTTCCGGTCCGTGCAAGGCCGGCGCGGTGAGATCCCAGCGCACCGCACGTCGCTGCTGCCCGCATTCACCGCGCACCTCGATCGACATACCGCCCAACTCGCTGCCGAAACGATCCAAGTGGCGAGCGGCACGTGCGAACCACGGCGCCAAGGCAGCCATGGGCACTGGCACCCCCCACCGACGCAGGGCGGCGATCATCGCCAACGCGCGCGACAGCAGTGGCAGTTCCAAGGCGGCGCGGAACCTTACGCTGCGCACGCCGGGATAGCGTTCCATCAACAGATCGTGGTCGGGCACATCGCAGGGCGAGGCCAGGCGCGGCCGCAGGTGCGGGAAACTGACCCACCGTGGCCCGCGCCAACCCACCGTCTCCTGCCAGCGCCCATCGCGCCAGCATTGGAACGGCGCGCCGCAATACGACAGCACCGCCCGCACCGTGGCCAGCCCTAGCGGCGTGCGCTGCGCGGGGGCGATGACGATGTCTATCTCATGCAATCGGTCGAAGCGGTCGCGCAGCGCATCGACCACTGCGCTGGAGATCGCTGGCAGGGTGCTGGCACCGGTGATCGCGGCCAGGCCTGCGGCGCGCGCGGCGGCGTCGATGCGGGCCGGGAACTCGCGCACGAAATCGCGGCCATCGGCCAGGTCCACGTAGTGGGCACCGGCCCGCAGGCACGCTTGGGCCACCTCGTAGCCCTGGCCCTGGAAGGGCCCGGCCGTATGGATCACCAGCGCCGGCCGCCAGCATGACAACTCGGTGTCCAGCGCCGGCGAAGTGCTGTCCAGGTCGGTGTAGTGCAAGCGCGCTGGTCGCGGCAGATCGGCGAAGATCGCCGGCCCCTGCAGGGTAGCCGAGCGTCCGGCAACGACTACTTCGACGTTGTCGCCTGCCGCGAGCGCGCGCACGATCCGTGCCCCAAAGTGCCCGTAGCCGCCAAGCACCAATATCCTGCAAGCCTTCGGCGCTTCCTGCATGCGTCCCCCGCGTTGATGGGGGATTATTACCGCAGGCGAGCGCCGCGTATCAGCCGTGCGGCCCGCCCATCACCGGCAGGATCGCCCCGCTGATATAGCTGGCCGTCACCGGCGAGGCCAGGAACACATAAGCCGGCGAGAGTTCCTCGGGCTGCGCGGGGCGGCCCATGTCGCTGTCTTTGCCGAAGTCGGCCACTTTTTCGGCCGGCTTGTCCGCCGGGTTCAATGGCGTCCACACCGGGCCGGGCGCGACGGCGTTGACGCGGATGCCGCGTGGCTGCAGCTGGCTGGCCAGTGACAGGGTGAAAGCGTGGATGGCGCCCTTGGTGGCCGAGTAGTCGAGCAGCGCCTTGCTGCCGAACAACCCGGTTTCCGAGCCGGTGTTGATGATGCACGCGCCCTCGCCCAGGTGCGGCACTGCGGCGCGCGCCATGTGGAAGTAGCCACCGATATTGGTCATCAGGGTTTCGGTCAGGTGCTCGTCGGTGAGGTCTTCGATAGCCTCGGTATGCAGCTGGAAGGCGGCATTGTTGACCAGGATGTCGAGGCCACCGAAGGTTTCCACCGTCTCTGCGACTGCAGCGTCGCAGAACGCGCTGTCGCGGACGTCGCCGGAAATCAGCAGGCAGCGCCGGCCCTCGGCTTCGACCGCTGCGCAGGTGGCCTGTGCGTCCTGGTGTTCATTGAGATAGAGCACGGCTACGTCGGCGCCCTCGCGCGCGAACAGGATCGCCACCGCGCGACCGATGCCGGAGTCGCCGCCGGTCACGATCGCGGTCATGCCCTTGAGTTTGTCGCTGCCCCGGTAATCCGGGGCGAGATAGCGCGGCTCCATCGCCAAGTCGTGCTCGTTGCCGGGCTTACGCAGGTGTTGCTTGGGCAGTGGGTTTTCGGGTTGGCGCCGGGCGCCGGCCTGTGCCGCTTTCTTGGCCGCCTTCTTGGCCGGCTTGGCGGCGTCCTGGCGATCGACCTGCTCCTGCAACGCGCGTTGCCGGCGTGCGGTAGACTCGGCGGCGTCCGGCCGGCTCGCGCGCGCCTTCGGGGTGGCGGTAGCCGCTTTCGCAGGCGACTTGGCTACCTTCTTCGCGAGGGGCTTGTTGGCGGCAGTCTTCTTCGAGGCGGTCTTGCGTGTGGCCATGGGGTTCCTCGGATATCAATGGTCAGGCGCGATCGGCCACGCCTTGCACACCGGCGTGGCGCGCGCAGTTGGCGCAGCAAAAGATCTTGCCGCCGGCCTCGACGCCATGGCCGATGATCCGGCACTGGCAGTGGGCGCAGCTGGGCGCGAAGGCGTGGATGGCGCATTCGAACGAGTCGAAGGTGCCGCGGCGGCCACCCTGTTCCAGGGTGAACGCCTTGTCGTAGTCGTTGCCGCAAACATCGCAGGTAGGCATAGCGAAGGCTCCGAGTAACGGGCGTCCGACGATGCCTCGGCGAAGGCTCAGGGAAAGTGATGGGATGGCCCGACGCCTTCATGTCGCGCATACGCCGCAGCGATCACGCTGGCGGGCAAACGATCTTCAAGGAGCTGCCTGCATGAACCGTCTCGGCCACCGTCTTGCGTTGGGCCTGCTGCCCTGCGCCGTCCTCGCTTTGTCAGCCTGCGCGCCGAACCAGGTGATTGCAGTGCAGCCGATCGATGGCGTCATTTCCGGCCAGTGCCACACCGACATGGTGCGCGGTGCGGTGGGCCTGGCGGCCTCGGCGCAAACGGTAGAGCGCGCGCGGGTGGACAGCGACAGCTTGAATGTCCAGGTGGTGCAGGGCCAGCGCGCGACCAGCGGCGCGACCAGCAGCGGCCAGGTGGACCCGGCGCAGGGCGCCGAGCAGAGTGGCGGCGACCGCCTCACCGTGGAGCACGGCCCGACCAACAACATCACCGCGATCTACTGCGGCTGACGCTTTTTCTCGCAGGCGCCGCACGGCCCGGGCCGGCGGCCTTGCGGGCACGGGCCGGCTTGCGGCTGGCCGCATGCGCCCGGGCCAGGAAGCGCAACGCAAATTGCTCCCACTGCCGCGGCCCGCGCACCGACTCGGGCACCCGCAGGTTGTCCTCGCGCCAGGCGGCGAATACGCATGGGTCGATATAGGCCTTGCGGCAGACCGCCGGGGTATTGCGCAAGGTGGCGGCCACGTCGGCCAGCACCTGCTTCTGCAACTGGGCCAGGGCGCGCTCGCTGCGCGGCTCGGGCAGCGGCAGCCGGCCCAGCCGCTGCAGCGCCTCCAGGGTGCCGCCCCAGGTGCGGAAGTCCTTGGCCGTGAACTCGGCGCCCATCGCTTCGCGCAGGTAGGCATTGACCTCGCCCGAGCCGACCGGCTGCAGCTGCCCGTCGTCGTCGCGATACTGGAACAAGGCCTGCCCGGGCAGTTGGCGGCAGGCCCGCACCAGCTTGGCCAGGCGCTTGTCGTCGATGATGACCTCATGCTCCAGCCCGCTCTTGCCACGGAACTTCAGCTGCGCGCGGCCACCGCCGAGGAAGGCCAGGTGGTGGTTGCGCAGCGTGGTGAGGCCGTAGGAACGGTTGGTCCGCGCGTATTCTTCGTTGCCGACGCGAACCAGCGTATCGGCCATCAATGCGACCACGATCGCCAGCACTTTCTCGCGCGGAAAGCCCGAGCGCGCCAGGTCGCACCGCAGGCGTCGGCGTAGCCGCGGCAGGGCCTTGCCGAAGGCGACCAGGCGTTCGAACTTGCCATCGCCGCGCACTTGCGCCCAATCAGGGTGATAGCGGTATTGCTTGCGGCGACGCGCATCGCGGCCGGTCGCCTGCAGGTGGCCATGCGGCAGCGGGCAGATCCATACCTCGGTGTAGGCCGGTGGAATCGCCAGCGAGCGGATGCGCTGCAGGGTTTGCGCGTCGCGCACCGGCCGGCCGTCAGCATCTCGATAGGAAAAGCCTTTGCCGGTCCGGCGCCGCTGGATACCCGGCGCCTGGTCGCTGACATGGACCAGCCCGGCCTGGCGGGCAATGGCGTGGTTGGGATCGAGGGGGCGTTTGCGGGGCACCGGCCGATATTCATCAAGGCCGCGCCGAGAGGGCGTCAACGGCTGATGTTCGCCAAGTGACGGACGGCCATCGGGGCACTGCTTTGTACGGCGCATTGTGCTTATTCTTGGCTGACCCATTCAGACCGGAGGTCTTCCGATGCAACCCATGGTCCTGCCGCCCCTGTGGCGCACCCCGCTGAAACTGGTGCTGGCCGCTTCGATCCTGGCGCTCGCCGGGTGCAACTCGCCGCAACCCGACGAGCAGGAAGCCGTCACCGCACAGGCGCAGCGCGCCGCCACCGATGCCGCCACGCCGAGCCCGGAGACCGCGCCCGAGGCGCCGCCGATCGGCAAGTGCGATGCCAGCCAGTTGCAGTCGCTGATCGGACAACCCTTGACCGATGCCTTGTCCGCCCAGGCCCGCGAAGACGCCAAGGCGACCGAAGTGCGGGTGCTCAAGCCAGGCCAGATGGTCACCATGGAATTCAACGGCGAGCGCCTGAACCTGGAAGTGGACGACAAGCACGTGGTGACTGCGGTGCGCTGCGGTTGATGGCTACTTCGGCGACCCTGCACGCGTTGCCGCAGCCCCTGTGGCGCAAGCGTTTTGGCGCCTTCTCGTTGCATCTGTAACGGTGAGTTGCGGCACCGCAACAAGTGTGATTTAGTCGATCGTCCGGTGACCTCGACTGCGCTGCTTGGGCTAGAGCGGGGACTGTTGTCGCCGCTTCCCGGATCGCAACGAGGCATACATGGCCCCCCGCACTCGCCAAGGGCTTGAACAACCCGGTCTCTACGACGCGCGTGACGAACGCGACGCCTGTGGCTTCGGCATGATCGCGCAGCTGGACGACCAGCCTTCGCGCGCGCTGGTCGACACGGCCATCGCCGCGCTTTCGCGCATGACCCACCGCGGCGGTGTCGCCGCCGATGGGCTTACCGGCGATGGCTGCGGCCTGCTGATCCGCAAACCCGACCCGTTCCTGCGCGCGCTGGCGCGCGAGGCCGGCATCGCCATCGGCCCGCGCTACGCCGCCGGCGTGGTGTTCCTGCCGCACGATGCCGAAGCGGCCGCACGCTGCCGCCAGGCCTTCGAGCAAGAATTGCAGCGGGTGGACGCGGCCCCGCGCGGCTGGCGCGTGGTGCCCACCGACGACAGCGTCTGCGGCCAACTGGCACGCGATACGCTGCCGCGGATCGAGCAGGTCTTCGTCGATGCCGGTGCCGGCCAGGACGAGGACGCCTTCGCCCTGGCACTGTTCCTGGCCCGCCGCCGCGCCGAACAAGCCTTGCGCGAAGAAGACGACTTCTACGTCGTGACCCTCTCGCCCAATGCCATCAGCTACAAGGGCATGGTGCTGCCGGACAAGCTGTCCACCTTCTACCCGGACCTGCAGCGCAGCGACCTGGCGTCGAGCGCGATCGTCTTCCACCAGCGCTTTTCCACCAATACGATGCCGCGCTGGCCGCTGGCCCATCCGTTCCGCCTGCTCGCCCACAACGGCGAGATCAACACCATCGAGGGCAACCGCCGCTGGGCCCAGGCCCGCAGCAAGGTGTGGAAGACCCCGCGCTTCGATATCGCCGAGTTCGACCCGGTGATCTCGATGAAGGGCTCTGACTCGCAAAGCCTGGACAACATGCTGGAGCTGCTGATCGCCGGCGGCATGGACCTGCTGCAGGCGCTGCGCATCCTGGTGCCGCCGGCCACCCAGTCGCTGGAGTTCAAGGACGCCGACCTGGCCGCCTTCTATGAATTCCACGGCCTCAACACCGAGCCGTGGGATGGCCCGGCCGGCATCGTCGCCTGCGACGGCCGCTATGCCGCCGCCATGCTCGACCGCAACGGCCTGCGCCCGGCGCGCTGGATGCTGACCTCCGACCGCCATTTCCTGGTCGCCTCCGAAGCGGGCGTGTGGGAGCTGCCGGCCGAACGCATCACCCGCAAGGGCAAGCTTGGCCCGGGCGAGATGATGGCCATCGACCTCAAGCGCGGCGATCTGCTCGACTCCGATGCGATCGACCGCATCAATCGTGCGCGTGCGCCGTACAAGCAGTGGCTGCACCAGGGCGTGACCTACCTGCAGACCGAGCTGATCGACCCTTCGCTGGTCGAGGAGCCGTTCTCCGAGCAGACCCTGCGCAGCTACCACAAGCTGTTCCAGCTGAGCACCGAAGAGGTCGAACAGGTGCTGCGCCCGCTCGCCGAGACCGAGCAGGAAGCCACCGGCTCGATGGGCGACGACACCCCGATGGCGGTGCTGAGCCAATACACGCGGCCGCTGTACGACTACTTCCGCCAAGCGTTCGCACAGGTCACCAATCCGCCCATCGACCCGCTGCGCGAGAGCTGCGTGATGTCGTTGACCACCCAGCTCGGCAAGGAGACCAACGTCTTCCACGCCGGGCCGGAGACGGTCAACCACGTGATCCTCAATTCGCCGGTACTGAGCCAGCGCAAGTTGCGGCAGTTGCTGAAGATGCCGCAGTACGTGGACCGCAACCGCCTGATCGACCTGTCCTATTCGGTCGAGGAAGGCCTGAAGGCCGGCATCGAGCGCATTTGCCGCGAAACCGAACAGGCCGCGCGCGAAGGCGCGGTCATGTTGTTGCTGAGTGATCGCTACCCGGTCGCCGACCGGCCGATGGTGCATGCGCTGATGGCCACCGGCGCGGTCCACCACCACCTGTCGCGGCTGGGCCTGCGCTGCGACGTCAACCTGATCATCGAGACCGGCACCGCGCGCGACCCGCACCACATGGCCTGCCTGCTCGGCTTTGGCGCCACCGCGGTGTATCCGTACCTGGCCTACCAGACCCTGTTCGACCTGGGTCGCCGCGGCATCCTGGTACTGAAGAAGGGCGGCGAGCAGTCGCAGATCGGCCGCAGCTATCGCAAGGGCGTGTACAAGGGCTTGTCGAAGATCATCTCGAAGATGGGCATCTGCACCATCGCCAGCTATCGCGGCGCGCAGCTGTTCGAGATCGTGGGCCTGGACCCGGAAGTGGTCGAGCTGTGTTTCCCCGAGACTGCCTCGCGCATCGGCGGCGTTGACCTGGCGCGGCTGGACCATGAAGCGCGCGACCTCGCCGCCCGTGCCTGGAACGACCTGCTGAAGCCGGAAGTCGGCGGCCTGCTGAAGTACGTGCACGGGGGCGAGTACCACATGTACAACCCGGACGTGGTGCTGACCCTTCAGCGCGCGACCCGCACCGGTGCCAGCGAAGATTGGCAGCGCTATATGGACGCGGTGCATTCGCGCCCGCCCTCGGCGCTACGCGACCTGTTGCAGCTCAAGCGTGCCGATGCACCGACCCCGATCGACGAAGTAGCGCCGGCCGAGGACGTGCTGCGCCGCTTCGACACCGCGGCGATCAGCCTGGGCGCACTTTCGCCCGAAGCGCATGAAGCCCTGGCCATCGCGATGAACCGGCTGGGCGGGCGCAGCAACTCGGGCGAGGGCGGCGAAGACCCGGCGCGCTATGGCACCGAGAAGCGCTCGAAGATCAAGCAGGTGGCCTCGGGCCGCTTTGGCGTCACGCCCGAATACCTGGTCAATGCCGAAGTGCTGCAGATCAAGGTCGCGCAGGGCGCCAAGCCCGGCGAAGGCGGCCAGTTGCCCGGGCACAAGGTCAATGAGCTGATCGCACGGCTGCGTTATGCCAAGCCGGGCATCGGCCTGATCTCGCCGCCGCCGCACCACGATATCTATTCGATCGAAGACCTCGCCCAGCTGATCTACGACCTCAAGCAGGTCAATCCGGAAGCGCTGGTTTCGGTGAAGCTGGTCTCCCATGCCGGCGTGGGCACGATTGCCGCTGGCGTGGTCAAGGCCGGTGCCGACCTCATCACCGTGTCCGGCCACGATGGCGGCACCGGGGCCTCGCCGGTCAGCTCGATCCGCTATGCCGGGGTGCCGTGGGAGCTGGGCGTGGCCGAGTCGCACCAGGCGCTGGTCGGCAACGACCTGCGCGCGCGCACGCTGCTGCAGACCGATGGCGGCCTGAAGACCGGACTGGACGTGGTCAAGGCGGCGTTGCTGGGCGCGGACAGCTTCGGCTTCGGCACCGCGCCGATGATCGTGCTCGGCTGCAAGTACCTGCGGATCTGCCACCTCAACAACTGCGCCACCGGCGTGGCGACCCAGGACGAACGCCTGCGTGCCAACTACTTCACCGGCTTGCCCGAGCGCGTGGAAAACTTCTTCCGCCTGCTGGCCGAGGAAGTGCGGCAATGGCTTTCCTACCTGGGCGTGCGCTCGCTGGACGAGATTGTCGGCCGCACCGACCTGCTGGAACAGCTGGACGTGGCGCCGCGCGATGGCGTGCGCGTGGATCTCTCGCGCCTGCTCAAGCCGGCGCAGTACGGAGGCAGCCATTGCGCGGCCCAGCGCCTGTATGAGTCACCGGACTCGCTGGCCACGCAGATGGATGGCCTGCTGGCCAAGGCCATTGCCGAGAAGACCGGCGGCGACCATCGCTTCCTGATCCACAACACCGACCGTTCCATCGGCGCGCGCCTGTCCGGCGCGATCGCCCGCGTCCACGGCAACCACGGCATGGAAGACGCGCCGTTGAACCTGCGCTTCCGCGGTACCGCCGGGCAAAGTTTCGGCGCGTTCAATGCCGGTGGCCTGCAGCTCGAACTGGAAGGCGAGGCCAACGATTACGTCGGCAAGGGCATGGCCGGCGGCCGCCTGGTGATCCGTCCGCCGCGCGGCGCGCGCTTCGAAGCGCGCAGCACGCCGATCCTCGGCAACACCTGCCTGTACGGCGCCACCGGTGGCGAGCTGTTCGCGGCCGGGCGCGCGGGCGAGCGTTTCGGGGTACGCAACTCTGGTGCGCTGGCGGTGATCGAAGGCGCCGGTGACCACTGCTGCGAATACATGACCGACGGTGTGGTGCTGGTGCTGGGCAAGGTCGGGCTGAATTTCGGCGCCGGTTTCACCGGTGGTCTGGCCTACGTACTGGATGTGGAACGGGATTTCGTCGACCGCTACAACCACGAGTTGATCGACATCCACCGCATCTCCGCCGAAGGCTTCGAGAACCACCGCCAGCACCTGCACAAGCTGATCAGCCGCCATCGCGAGCTGACCGGCAGCATCTGGGCGCAGCAGATCCTCGATGAGTTCCGTGACTACGTCGGCAAATTCTGGTTGGTGAAGCCGAAGGCGGCCAGCATCGAATCGTTGACCGAATCGCTGCGGCGCGCCGCCTGATCCGTCATACCCCTGTAGGAGCGGCTTCAGCCGCGATGTTTACCGGTAAAGCTCCTCGCCGCTGAAGCCGCTCCTACAACAGCCTCATCGAGATCGTCCCATGAGTCGCAAGCAAGCTTTCCAATTCCTCGATCTCCCGCGCACGATGCCGCAGCGCATTCCGGTGGAATTGCGCACGTCCGGCGATTGGGGCGAGCTCTACGGCAAGTTCGACAAGGCCGATGCCCAGTACCAGTCCGGCCGTTGCCTGGATTGCGGCAATCCGTATTGCAGCTGGAAGTGCCCGGTGCACAACGCCATCCCGCAGTGGCTGCAGCTGGTGCAGGAAAACCGCATCGAAGAAGCGGCGGCGCTTTGCCATTCAACCAACCCGTTGCCGGAAGTGTGCGGCCGGGTGTGTCCGCAGGACCGGTTGTGCGAAGGCAGCTGCACGCTGGAGGAATTCGGCGCGGTCACCATTGGCGCGGTGGAGAAGTACATCGTCGATACCGCCTTCGCGGCGGGTTGGCGCCCGGACCTGGGCGACGTTCGCGCCAGCGGCAAGCGCGTGGCCATTGTCGGCGCCGGCCCGGCGGGTCTGGCCTGTGCCGACCGCCTGGCGCGTGCCGGCGTGCACCCGGTGGTGTTCGACCGCTATGAGCAGATCGGCGGCCTGCTGCAGTTCGGCATTCCCAGTTTCAAGCTCGACAAGACCGTCATCAGCAAGCGCCGCGAGATCCTCGAAGGCATGGGCGTGGAATTCCGCCTGGGCGTGGAGATTGGTCGCGATATCGCCGCCGAGCAGTTGCTGGGCGAGTTCGACGCGGTATTCCTGGGCACCGGCGCGTACCGCTACACCGATGGCGGCCTGCCGGGCCAGGACCTGAAGAACGTGCTGCCGGCGTTGCCGTTCCTGGTGCAGAACAGCCGCATTGTGGGTGGCAATGATCCGTGGGGCCGGCCGATTGCCGGCTGGGAAGACACGCTCGCGCTGCCCGACCTCAACGGCAAGCGCGTGGTGGTGCTCGGCGGCGGCGACACCGGCATGGACTGCGTGCGCAGCGCCGTGCGCCTGGGCGCGGCCAAGGTCACCTGCGCCTACCGCCGTGATGAGGCCAACATGCCCGGTTCGGCACGCGAAGTGGCCAACGCGCGCGAAGAAGGTGTGCGCTTCCTGTTCAATCGCCAGCCGCTGTCGATCGAGGCCGGCGCCGACGACGAGGCCATTGGCGTGACCGTGGTGGAGACCGTGCTCAGCGAGCCCGATGCACGCGGCCGCCGCAACGCGGTGCCGGTGGAAGGTAGCGAGTCGCTGCTGGAAGCGGACGTGGTGATCATTGCCTTCGGTTTCTCGCCCGATCTGCCGGAATGGCTGTCGGCCCAGGGCGTGCAGGCCAGTGACAACGGCCGGGTCATGGTCGGCGGCGCGCTGCTGCCGTACCAGACTGCCAACCCCAAGGTCTTTGCCGGCGGCGATGTCGTGCGCGGTGCGGACCTGGTGGTGACGGCGGTGGCCGAAGGCCGCGATGCGGCCGGCAGCATCGTGCAGTGGCTGGGAGTCGAAGCGCTGCCGCGCAATAACGTGGCAGCGTAATTGTAGGAGGGGCTTCAGCCCCGAGGCTTTCCGGGGAAGGCCCCTCGGGGCTGAAGCCCCTCCTACAGGGGGTTATCCGACGCGTTCGCCGTCTTCCTTGAAGAACGGGGTCGGCAACGGCGGCAGGATCTGCAACGCCACCTCCGAGGGCCGGCACAGGCGCGTGCCCAGCGCGGTGCGCACGAATGGCCGGTTGATCAGGACCGGATCGGCCAGCATCGCATCGAGCAGCGCTTCATCGTCCAGCGACAAGTCGTCGAGGCCGCGTTCGCGGTAGGCCGCTTCCTTGGCGCGGATCGCCTCGCGCACGCTCAGGCCGGCAGCGGCAATGGTGGCGCGCAGCGTGGCGCGGTCTGGCGTGTCGCGCAGGTATTCGATCACCGTGGGTGCCAGGCCAGCGTGGCGTAGCAGCGCCAACACGTTGCGCGAAGTGCCGCAGCGCGGGTTGTGCCAGATCACGGCGTCGCCAGCGTCAACGTTGGGCATGGGTGATCTCCAAATGAGCCGAATGGGGTGCCAAAGGGTCGCAGCTACGCTGGCTAAATGCGATGACCTGCACATCTCCGCACATCGGTGCGCGGTCTGTATGCCTCGCTAACACCTTGGCCCTTACCGTAGCGGTCAGCGTGGTCCACACCGCGCACCGGCGTCCCCCCAACCGGAGCAATGCCATGTCTTTGATGTCGCGTAGCTTGCCGTGGCTGTTAGGCACGGCGCTTGCCCTTACCCACCTGCCCGGCCACGCCCAGGAGCGCGCATTGCGCTATGCCGGCGTCAACCTGGCCGGCGCCGAGTTCAATTCCGCCAAGCGGCCGGGCACCTTGTACAAGGACTACACCTACCCGGCGGCAACCGACTATGCCTTCTTCGCCGGCCAGCACATGAACATCGTGCGCCTACCGTTCCTGTGGGAGCGCCTGCAGCCCACGCCGAACGGCGAGCTCGACGCCACCCAGCTGCAGCTGATCCAGAAGGCCGTCGCCCAGGCCAAGGCGCAGAACCAGCACATCATTCTCGACGTCCACAATTACGCCAAATACCAGGGCGTGCGCCTGGGCAACGAAGGCACGCCGGGCAGTTTGCTGGTGGATCTGTGGAAGCGCCTGGCCACGGTGTTCAAGGACGACGATGCGGTCATCTTCGGCCTGATGAACGAGCCCAATGCGATCGATGCCTCGGTATGGGCGCCGATTGCGCAGGCGTCCATCGATGCCATCCGCGCCACTGGCGCGCGCAACCTGATCCTGGTGCCAGGCACCGCCTACACCGGCGCGCACAGCTGGGCCAGCAGCAGCTATGGCACGCCGAATGCGACTGCGCTGGCGTCCATCAACGACCCGGCCAATAACCTGGCGGTGGAGGTCCACCAGTACCTGGACAAGGACTACAGCGGCACCAGCGGCGAATGCGTCAGCGCCACCATTGGCGTGGACAAGCTGCGCGGCTTCACCGCGTGGCTGCGCCAGCAGGGCAAACGCGGTTTCCTCGGCGAGTTTGCCGGCGGCACCAGCGAGACCTGCCTGCAGGCGCTGGACGGCATGCTGGGCTTCATGGAACAGAACGCGGACGTATGGCTGGGCTGGACCTATTGGTCCGCCGGCAGCTGGTGGCCGCCGACCTATCCTTTCACCGTGCAGCCGGGCAAGGATGGCAGCACCAAGCCGCAGCTGCCGGTGCTGGCCAAGCATGCGGCCGAGGTCACCAAGTGATCGCCCACCGGGGCTGTGCCAGCGGCGCGCAGTCGACATAGACTGGCGGCCAGGGGCACTTCGCGGGAATCACACATGCGGCTGGGTTTGGCGGCCAATCGGCTGCATCACGAGGGCGACGAGGCGGCGCTGTTTCGATGGCTGCGCGCCTGCGAGGACGGTATTCGCCAATTGCAGCTCGGCCTGCACGCGGTGGGCCGCACCTATGACGCCATCGAGCGCGCCGGCCTGCTGCGCGATTTTGCCGGCCTGAGGCGTTATCCCAATGGCCGCGAAGGCGGCTTGATGAAGCTGGTGGCCGAGGTGGTGGGCCTGGAAGGCGGCGTGCGAACGCTCGATGGCGCGATCTACCTGATCGATCCGGTCGATCCTTCCTCGATCTTCCCCGAAGCCATCGCCCTGAAGCGCCAGTGCGTCATCCACGGCAAGCCTTTCATCTCGACCGTGGCCTCGGCGCGCGACTGGGTCGAGATCGAACGGATCCAGGCCGGCCTGCCGGCCGATGCCGGTGCCGACGACCTGCACGCCTTCGACCAGCACACCCTGGCGCTGATTGCCCACGACGCCATGAAGCCGCAGATGCTGGCCTTCGCCGCCGAGCATTTCGACCTGCTCTCGCGCTTTGCCCACCGCGTGGGTACCGGCACCACCGGCCAGCGCCTCAACGAACTGGCCTGGAGCCGCGGCTGGCCGCTGGACCAGGCCTGGGTGCACCGCTACCAGAGCGGGCCCATGGGCGGCGATGCGCAGATTGCCGACCTGGTGCTGCAGCAACGCTGCCAGCGCGCGATCTTTTTCGAAGACCCGCACGTGGCACGCCAGCACGAGGCCGACATCCAGCTGCTGGAACGGGCAGTCACCACCGTCACCGACCACGCGGTGTGCGTCACCACGCCGGTGGTGGCACGGCGCTGGGCCGAGGCGGCGGCACGCCGCGCGCAGGGGTTGCGCCGGCACTGACAGCGGCGGCCAGTCACTGGCCTGTCATCGACAACCGCAACACTCCCCGCGCTTTGTCATCCCTCGGGGGGATCCATGTTGCGTTCGCTGTTCTGCCTGGCGCTGGCCACTGGCCTGTGCTTCACCTCATCGCTGCATGCGCAGGAAGCCGAGCGCCTGCGGGTGCACGGCTCCAATACCGTCGGTGCACGTTTGATGCCGGCGCTGGTCGAGGCCTGGCTGGGCACCTTGGGCTACGAGCAGGTGCGCAAGGTCGAGGTCAGCGGCAGCCTCACCGAAATCCACGGCGTGCGCGACGAGCAGCCGTTGATCGTGGAGATCAGCCGGCGCGGTTCGGCGGCCGGCATGCAGGCCTTGATCCGTGGCGACGCCGAGCTGGCCATGCTGGCGCGCGCGCCGACCGCAGCCGAGCATTCGGCCGGTTGGCAGCTCGGCGAGCTGACGTCGCCGGACCAACAGTTCGTCCTGGCGCTCAACGGCGCACAACTGGCGGTGGCCGCCAGCCAGCCGGTGAAGACGCTGAGCGTGACGCAACTGCGCGCCTTGCTGGCTGGCGAGGCCCGCAACTGGGCGCAGTCGGGCGGCCGCGCCGGCGAGGTGCATCTGCTGTGTGGCCCGGCTGGCGCCGGCCTGGAAGACTTCCTGGCCAGCCGCGTGATGCAGGGCGCGGCGATCAAGGGTTGCACGCGGCGCTTGCCGACCTTGGCCGAGGCAGCGCGCGCGGCGGCCGCCGATCCGCAGGCGGTGGCGGTGATCGAACTGGTCACGCCGCTGCCGGCGAACGCTCGTGCACTGGCCGTGGCCGATGGCGGAATCGCGGTGGCACCGACGCCGGTGAACTTGCGCAGCGAGGACTATCCGCTGGTGCAGCGCTACAGCGTCTATGGCGGGCAGATGATGTCCGCGCTCGGCCGCAGCCTGGCGCTGTACCTGATCTCGCCGCCGGCGCAGCGCGTGGTCGCCGGGCAAGGGCTGGTGGCGATGTCGCTGCCGAAGCCCACCAACGAAGCGGCGCCGGCCACCAGCCCGGTGACGTACCGCGAGGCGGTCGCCGGCGGCATGCGGCTGCCATTGAGCGTTCGCTTCAACCTGAGTTCGCTGAGCACGATGTTCGAAGGCGGCTCGGCGCAGGACCTGGACCGGCTGGTGGCGTACATGCAGTTGCCGCAGAACAAGGGCCGCACGCTGGCGGTGGTCGGCTTCGCCAACGGCGATCCGGGTAATAAATTGTTCCCGACCATCGCCAGCAACGACCGCGCCGACATCATTGCTGGATACCTGGCCCAACGCGGCATCGTCGTCCAGCGCGCACGTGGGCTCGGCGCTCTGCGCCCATTGGTTGGCGAGGGCGATGCGCGGGCACGCGAGCGCAACGAGCGCGTGGAAATCTGGATGTTGTGAAGGCGCCGGCACCTGCCTGAATCGGGCCACAGGCGGGCCTGAACATTGCGCTGCGCCGGCGCCATCGTTTTCACCCGATGGCGATCCAGCGCGGACCACGATGGCGTCACTTCATCACAGGAGAACGCCATGCGCGCAACGCCCCTCACCCGTACGCCGCTGCTCTTGGCCCTGGGCCTGGCCAGCCTGGGATTCGCTGCAGGTGCCGCGGCCAAGCCCCCGGCCGAGCAAGGCTCGCCGAAGGCGCTGACCTCCACCGAGATCACCGCGATGTTGAGCGCCCAGGGTTATCGCGACGTACACGAACACGACGTCGAGTTCGAAGACGGCGTATGGAAGGCCGATGCCAAGAGCGGCGACGGCAAGCATGTAGACCTGAAAGTGGATCCGGCCACTGGCCGCGTATATCCGGACGAGATGGCGTCGCCGATGAGCGAGGACGACGTGCGTGCGGCATTGTCGGCGGCCGGCTATTCGGATGCGCGCGACTTGGATTTCGACGACGGCCTGTGGAAAGGCCATGCGCAGAATGCCGCCGGCAAGGACATGAAGGTGCAGGTGGATCCGAAGGACGGCAAGGTGGTGGCGGCCGAGCGCGACTGAACTGGTACCCGTACAACGCAGAAGGCCTCCCGAGTGGGAGGCCTTCTGTCGTCCTGCGAGTAAAGGCTCTTAGTGCTTTGCCCCGTCTGCCTTGGGCTCGGCGGCAGGCGCTTTCCCCGCAGCCTTCATCATGCGGTCGCGCGCGGCCTTGAATGCATTGCCTTCATACCAGTTCGGCCATTGCTCGCCAGCGGCCAGTTGCTGGCCAACGCCGTAGACGGCCTCGAGGTCTTCCACCGTGCCATCGAGCTTCCAGGTGGCCGCGTCGTACTCGTCCTTCGGCCCGTGGTAGCGGTTCTTGCCGTAGTCTTCGGCCGCCTTGCGGCCGGCTTCCATGCCGCCTTCGCGCAGGTCTTCGCCGCCGTCGGTATACAACGCCGGCACGCCGGCCTTGGCAAAGTTGAAGTGGTCGGAGCGGAAGTACGAACCATTCTGCGGCGAGGCTTCCGAATGCAGCACGCGGCCCTGCATCGCCACGATCGGCTTGAGGATGTCTTCCAGCTGCGAGCTGCCATAGCCGACCACGGTCATGTCCTTGGCCCGGCCGGCCACCGACATCGCATCGATGTTGACCACCCCGGCGATCTTGTCCAGCGGGAAGGTCGGATGGGCCACGTAGTACTTGGAGCCGAGCAGGCCCGACTCTTCCAGCGTCACCGCCACGAACACCACCGAGCGCTGCGGCGGCGGTGCCTGGTGGGCGAAGGCGTCGGCGATTTCGAGGATGCCGGCCACGCCGGTGGCGTTGTCGACGGCCCCGTTGTAGATGTTGTCGCCTGGCTCGCCATCGTGCTTGCCGAGGTGGTCCCAGTGCGCCATGTACAGCACCGCTTCTTCAGGATGGGTGCTGCCCGGCAACACGCCGACCACATTGCGCGACTGCTTCTCGGCGATCTGGCTCTTGAGGTCCACCGACCACTTCGCCTTCAGCGGCACCGGCTTGAAACCACGCTTGCTGGCGTCCTTGTAGGCCTGGGCCAGGTCGAGCCCGGCATCGGCGAACAACTGCTTGGCGGTGGCGGCGGAGATCCAGCCCTGCACTGGCAGGCGCGGATCCGGATCGTCCTTGGCCGGCAGGTCGTACTGCGGGCCGGCCCAGGAGTTGCGCACCACGTCCCAGCCATAGCTGGCACCGGCATCGTCATGGACGATCAGCGCTGCGGCCGCGCCCTTGCGTGCGGCTTCCTCGAACTTGTAGGTCCAGCGCCCGTAGTAGGTCATGCGCTTGCCTTCGAACAGCTTGCTGTCGCCGCTGTGGAAGCCCGGGTCATTGACGAACATGACCACCGTCTTGCCCTTCCAGTCCTGGTCGGCGTAGTCGTTCCACTTCTGCTCCGGCGCATCGACGCCATAGCCGACGAACACCAGCTCACTGTTGTCGATCTTCACTTCCGGCTGGCCGCTGCGGGTGCCGACCACGATGTCGGTCCCGAAGGCGAGGTCGCGGGTGGTGCCGCCCGATTCCAGCCGCGGCACGGTGTGCTCGTCGGCGGTGGTTTCCACCATCGGCACGTCCTGGAACCAGCTGTCACCGTTGCCCGGTTGCAGGCCGATGCGTTGCATCTGGTCGCGGATGTACTCCACGGTCTTCTGCTCGCCGGGGGTGCCGGGGCCGCGGCCTTCGAAGGCGTCGGACGAGAGCTGCTTGACCAGCTCGCCGAAATCGCCCGCGTTGATGCCGGGGGCGAAGGCATGGTCGCTGGGCTTGGCAGCCGGCGTGGCGGCGACCGGGGTTTCGGTCGGGGCGGGCGCCGGGGTGGCGACCGGCTCGGGCGTGCGCTTGCAGGCCGCCAGCGCGGACACCGCGGCCAGGCACAACAACAGGGTCTTGCGTGACATCGGGCATCCTCGGTTGAAGCCGGAGCCCGATTCTAGTGCGGAAGCCGGGCCCGCGTCGGCCCGGCTCCCCGCCGACCGTGCTTAGTGCTCCGGTGCGACGTCGGTGTCGTAGATCTGTGCGGTGGCGCCGGTCACGGTGCCGATCTTGGCGCTGCGGTGCACATACAAGGTGACCTCGCGCTCGAACTCCAGCGCGCCTTCCACCACCGCATTCGGGCCGATGATGATCCGCGGCTTGCGCGAAGGCTTGAACGAGAGGCTGAAGTTCGGCTTCTTGACCTCGACCCCGCCGATCACGTGCGAGCCCACGCCCACGGTGACATCGCCGTTCACCGTCTCGATGCCCTTGCCGAGGCTGGCGCCGACCAGGCCGATGCTGCCGTTGACGGTTTCAACACCATCCCGGACCTGGCTGCCGCGATCGACGAACACGCTGCCGTTGACGGTCTCGATACCACCGCTGACCGTCACCTTCGGGCCGACGCTGATCTGGCCATTGACCGTGGACAGGCCGCCGGTACGGGCGTTGGCGCCCACGGTAATGCCGCCATTGACGGTTTCAGCATCGCCGGTGGTGGCGTTGTCCTCGATGGAGATGCCGCCGTTGACCGTGGACAGCCCGCCATACTGCTTGCCAGCCTCGGCGGTGATGCGGCCGTTGACCTTGCTGATGTCCTCGTCGGCCCAGGCCGCGCCGCTGACCAGGGCCAGGGCGAGCAGTGCCGACAACGAATGGTGGTGCTTCATGCGAACCTCCTGATGGGCAGTGCCCCAGTGTCGTATCGATGGGACCACGCTTGGCTACAATCCGCATCTGTCTGAAGTCACTGGACCTTCCTGCTTGGCCAACCTGCCGCCGCGCCCCCGCCGCTCGACTTCCCACCGCCTGCAAGGGTGGCTGGCACTGGCGTTGGGATTGGCCGTGGCCGCCGGCGTGCTGCCGGCCGCCGCGCAAAGCCAGCGTGAAGCCGAGCGCAAGCTGCAACAGCTGCGGCAGGAATTGCGCGGCATCGGCCAGGAGCGCCGCAAGCTGGAGAACCAGCGCGGCGAAGCCTCGCGCCAGCTGCGTGAGGCCGACGAGAAGGTCGCCCGCACCGCGCGCGTGCTGAGCCAGACCGAGTCGGAACTGCAGGCCCAGCAACGCGCGATGGCCGAACTGCAGGCACGCCGCGACGATCTGGGTACCCGCTTGCGCAAGCAGCGCGAGGCGCTGGCTGGCCTGTTGCGGGCGGCCTACCGGATCGGCGACAACGCGCCATTGAAGCTGATGCTGTCGCAGGACACGGTGGCCGATGCCAACCGGCTGCTGGCCTATCACCGCTATGTGCAGCGCGAACGCGCGCGGCAGATCCACGCGCTGACCCAGGACCTGGACAGCCTGGCGCAGGTTGAACAGCAGATCGAACAGCGGCGCCTGGCCCTGGACCAGGCGCGCCAGCAGCAGCAGCAGCAATCCAAGGCATTGAGCGACGAGCGCCGCAAGCGTGCGGCCACCATGGCCGACCTCGACGGCCGCTACCAGGAACGGGCCCAGCGCGAACAAGCGCTGGGCGAGGACACCAAGGCGCTGGAACAACTGCTCAAGAACCTGCGCGCGGCCGCCGCGCGTGCCGAGAAGGAACGCCAGGCCGCGGCGCGAGCGGCGGCCGCAGCGGCCGCTGCCGAGGCCAAGGCCGGCAACCGCGGCAGCAAGACACCGCCCAAGGTCGTGGCCAATGCACCCGCGCCCAAGGTGGGTGGGCTCGGTTGGCCGGTCTCGGGCAATTTGCTGGCGCGCTATGGCGGCCGCCTGCCCGACGGGCGCACCAGCAGCGGCGTGTTGATCGGCGCGCCCAACGGCACCACCGTCACCGCGGTGGCAGATGGCACCGTGGTGTTCTCCGACTGGATGACCGGCTACGGGATGATCCTGATCATCGACCACGGCAATGGCTACATGAGCCTGTACGCACACAACGACACGCTGCTGCGCGACGCCGGTGCGACGGTCAAGCGCGGCGAAGCGGTCGCCCGCGTCGGCAACTCGGGCGGGCAGGGCACGCCGGCGCTGTATTTTGAATTGCGCCGCAACGGCCAGCCGGTCGATCCGGGTTCGTGGCTGCAGCGGCGCTGAATCGGTCGTAGCCGCTGCACCGGGCATGCCGGGGCATGCGCACGGGAAATACATGGCGCTTCGCGCATAATCGCTGACAGCCGCCGCTGCCGGCGGCATTTCCTGTTTTGGAGCCCCCATGCGCGTAGTCCTGTCCGCCGCCTTGCTTCTGGCACTCGCCCCCTCGACCGCGTGGTCGCAGGCCGCGCCCCCCGCCAACGCAGAGGCGCCGGAGACGGCCGACAATGAAAGCCTCGAAGACAGCGAGTCGGCCAGTTCCAAGTTGCCGCTGGCCGAGATCCGGCGCTACGTGGCGGTCTACAACGCGGTCAAGCAGGCCTATGTCGATCCGGTCGACGACAAGCAGCTGATGCAGTCCGCCATCCGCGGCCTGCTGCTGGACCTGGACCCGCACAGCACCTACTTCGACAAGGAAGATGCCGAGGCTTTCGACGAGCAGGCGACCGGCGCCTACGACGGCATTGGCGTGGAGCTGCTGCAGCAAAAGGACAATACGCTCAAGGTGATTTCGCCGATCGACGAGACCCCGGCCGCGCGCGCCGGTATTCGTGCTGGTGACACCATCATTGCCATCGATGGCAAGCCGATCGCCACGATCGAGGCGATGGAACCGCTGCGCGGCAAGCCTGGCACCAAGGTCACCTTGACGGTGATCCGCGAGGGCCGCGACAAGCCGTTCGATATCACCGTCACCCGCGAGACCATTCGCGTCGCCAGCGTGCGCTCGCGCATGCTCGAGCCGGGCTACGGCTATGTTCGACTGAGCACGTTCCAGGCCGATACCGGCACCGACTTCCACAAGCAGGTGGAAGCCTTGAAGGCCAAGTCCGGCGGCAAGCTGCGTGGCCTGGTGCTGGACCTGCGCAGCAACCCGGGCGGGTTGCTGACCTCGGCGGTGCAAGTGGCCGACGATCTGATCGACAAGGGCGTGATCGTCAGTACCCGCGGCCGCATCTCGATCAGCGATGCCAAGTTCGAAGCCACGCCGGGCGACCTGCTCGACGGTGCGCCGGTGGTGGTGCTGGTGGACGCCGGTTCGGCCAGTGCCTCCGAAGTACTGGCCGGTGCGCTGCGCGACAACCAGCGCGCGCGCGTGATCGGCAGCCGCACTTTCGGCAAGGGCTCGGTGCAGACCGTGTTGCCGCTGGACAATGGCGATTCGGTCAAACTCACGACCGCCCGCTATTACACCCCGAGCGGACGTTCGATCCAGGCCAGCGGCATCGTGCCGGATGTGGCGTTGCAGCCCGAGCGCGAGCCGGATGTGCCGGCCAGCCTGGCCGACTACAGCGAGGCGACGCTACCGGGCCACCTGCACGGCGACGACGAAGGCGCCGAGGGCTACAGCGCCGGCGACGTGTTGCCGGGCGATGGCCCGATCGCCTCGGCCCTGGCAGAACTCAAGCAGCCCGGCAGCATTGCCAAGGCGCAGGCGAAGGCCCAGGCCAAAGCCGCTGCGAAGACGCCGGTGAAGCCGGCCAAGCCGGTGGCGACGCCGCCGGCCACCGCGCCGGCCAAGCCCGAGGCGCCGGTAAAGCCAGCCGATGCGAAACCTGAGCTGCCGGCCGACGTGCCGAAGCCGCCGGTGAGCGAAGACAAGCCAGCAAAATAATGCGGTGGAATCGCGGCTGCGCTCGTCGGGGCTGAAGCCCCTCCTACAACCTTTCCGACGGCTGCACTGTAGGAGCGGCTTCAGCCGCGAATGCTTTGCCCGACAAAACTTCAGGATTCGCGATATTTGTCGGCTCGCCCGCAGCGAAGGCCAGCACGTTGTCGAAGGCCGCGCCGAAGTAGTGCTCGTAGCTGTCGCGTTCGACATAGCCCAGGTGCGGCGTGGCCAATACGCGGGCATGGCGCAGCAGCGGGTCGGCCGGGTCCAACAGCGGCTCGGATTCAAATACGTCAATGGCGGCCATGCCCGGGCGGCCGCTGTCGAGCGCCGAGATCAACGCACCCGGCGCCAACAGTTCGGCGCGGCTGGTATTGACCAGCAAGGCATCCGGCCGCATCCGCGCCAGATCGGCCGCGGTGACTTCATGGTGGCTGGCGTCGCTGAGCCGGCGGTGCAGCGTCAGCACGTCGCTGTCTTCGAACAATGCCTGGCGAGTGGCGAATGATTCAAAGCCCTCGGCGCGCGCTTGCGCCCGCGAAGCTTCGCTGCCCCACACCCGCACCTGCATGCCGAAGGCACGACCGTAACCGGCCACCAGCCGCCCGATCTTGCCGTAGCTCCAGATACCCAGGGTGCGGCCATGCAGCGCGCGGCCGAGGCCAGCATCGCCCACGGCCTGCCAACGTCCGGCGCGCAAGGCATCGCCGTAGGCCTGCAGGCGACGGCTCGCCGCCATCACCAGGGCCCAGGCCAGTTCGGCCGGTGCAATCGGTGAGCCGCTCCCTTCGGCCAGTGCCACGCCATGCCGGGTGCACGCGTCGAGGTCGACATTGGCTGAGCGCCGGCCGGTCTGGCTGATCAGCCGCAACTTCGGCAGGCGCGCCAGCAGGTCGGCGTCGATCCGGGTGCGCTCGCGGATCAGCACCAGTACCTCGGCGTCGGCGAAAGCTGCAGCGGCGGCATCGTTATCGGCCAGCGGCTGGTCGAGCAGCAGTACCTCGTGTTGGTGCAGGCGGGCCAGGCAGTCCAGCCCTTCGACTGCACGCTGGTAGTCCTCGGGGACGACGATGCGCATGCGCAGTCAGCGCGGCTTGCCGGGCAGCGGGAACGGCGTGACCACCGCTTCGCCCGAAGCCGCATCGCGGATCGCCGACTGGCCTTTTTTCTCCACTTCCTCAATGCGGATGATGCTCTGCATCGGCAGGTGCAGTTTGCGCGTGTTGCCGAATTCTTCGCGCAGGCGTTCTTCGGTGGGGTCGATCACCAGGCCGTCGTGTACATCGAAGACCAGCTCGCCGATCTCGTTGAAGCCCCACAAGTGGCTGCCGGCCACGTGCCGTGCGTACAGCTCGTAGACCTTGCCGTGGTTGAGGAAGCTGATTTTGTAGAGCGGTTTGGCCATGCCGCGATTATAGAACCGCGCGGCAACCCATTAGCGGCCGCTCAGAAGCCCTGGCGCTTGCGCAGCCGGCGCGCGATGGCCGCGCGCACGTACAGGCCATAGCAGATGCCGAACAGGAAGCCGGCGATATGCGCCGACCACGCCACCATGCCGAAGGCCGGGCCAATGTGTGCGAACACCACCTGCAGCAGCGCCCACACACCGATGAGCAGCGGCGCCGGTACCCGGATGAACTCCAGGAATAGCCCCAGCGGCAGCACCACGCCAAGCTTGGCGCCGGGAAACAGGGCTAGGTAGCTGCCGATCAGCGCCGACACCGCGCCGGAGGCACCGATGATGACCTGGTCCGGGGTTCCCAAGGTATAGATCGCCGCCAGGTTCGAGGCCGCCCCGCCGAGCAGGAACAACAGCAACAGCCGCCACGGCCCGAGGATGCGTTCGGCGGGCAGGCCGAAGATCAACAGGAACACCAGGTTGCCGAGCAGGTGCGACCAGTCCGCGTGCAGGAACAGCGCGGTGAACAGGCGCAGCACGCTGCCGTCCTTGAGCGCGGCCCACCAGTCGGCAATTGCCGGCATGCCGGTGGACAACGCACCCCAGTCCAGCCAAAGGCCCGAGCGCGCTTCGTCCGGCCGGCTGATCGACCAGAGGAAGGCGGCCCAGATCACTGCGAACAGCAGCGGGATGGCCCAGCGGTGCGACGGCTTCTTGCGGGAAGGGATCGAAATGAACATTTAGTCGACCTGCCCGCAAGATAGCGCTTTCACCGGCATGAACCCACCTTCAAGAGTCTGGCTGTTCAGCCAAAGACGTTATTGTTAGGTTAACCCGGATGGGTATACTGCATACGGCGTCGTATGTCCGGGAGGGGTCTCCGGCGCATCCGGCGGGCCGAATCGAAGAATTCGCGCTACGCAGATGCAGGCGCTTTACAGACAATTACAAGTCTTTCCGGAGAGATACAGTATGACCAATGTTTCCAATATCAGCCGCGTGACCGCGCTGGCCGTCGGCATCGCCGGCGTGCTCGCCTTCGGTCAGGTGCACGCTGCCGCCTTCCAGTTGAAGGAAAACAGCGCCAAGGGCCTCGGCCGCGCGTTCGCCGGTTCCGGCAGCGCCGAGGGCGACGCTTCGATCATCGCCGTGAACCCGGCCGGCATGCGCCAGCTCGACGGCCAGCAGTTCCAGGCCGACGTGAGCGCCATCAGCTTCTCGGCCAAGTTCAGCGGCGACGCACGCTACGTCGGTCCGACCGGCCCCGGCACGGGTACCCCGGTCTCCGGTGGCAACGGCGGCGACGCCGGCATGATCGCCCCGGTCCCGGCGATGTACTACCACCTGCCGTTCGGCGAGAACGACAACATGCACTTCGGTGCCTCGGTCACCGTGCCGTTCGGCTTCAAGACCGAATACAACAACGACTGGGTGGGCCGCTACAACGGCCTGAAGACCGAGCTGCAGGCGATCGACCTCAACCTGGCCTTCTCCTACGACGTCAATCCGTACGTGTCCTTCGGCGCGTCGGTGTTCGGCGAGCGCCTGGACGTGGACCTGAGCAACGCCATCGACTTCGGCACCGCGCTGTACGCGCAGCGTGTTCCGGGCTTCGCCCCGGGCACCGCCGATGGCCGCCTGCGCATCCAGGGCGACAACACCGCGATCGGCTACACCCTGGGTGGCCTGTTCTCGATCGATGAGAACACCCACATCGGCTTCAGCTACCGCTCCGAGGTCGAGCACAAGATCACCAACGGCACCGCTGACTTCACCGTGCCGGGCAACGCCGCTGCCGTGTTGGCCGTGGCCGCGCCGGGCCAGTACATCGACACCGGTGGCCGTGCCACGATCACCATGCCGGCCAGCGCCACCGCCAGCTTCACCCACAAGTTCAACGACCAGTGGTCGCTGATGGCCGACGTCAGCCGCACGGCGTGGAGCAAGTTCGACCAGATCACGGTCGACTACGCCTCCAACCAGCCCAACAGCGTGCTGCCGTTCCACTACCGCGACACCACGTTCGCCTCGATCGGTGCCGACTACCGCATGAGCGATACGCTGACCCTGCGCGGCGGCTTGGCCTATGACCAGACCCCGACCACCGACGCCCACCGTGACGTTCGCGTGCCGGATACCACCCGCAAGTGGCTGTCGCTGGGCCTGACCTGGACCCCGTCGCAGAACGCCGAGTACAGCTTCGGCTACACCCACCTGTTCACCAGCGACCCGAACATCCGTTCGACCTCGCAGACCAACAGCGTGATCGACGGGACCTACAAGGTCAGCGGCGATGTGCTGGCCGCTTCGGCCAACTTCAAGTTCTGATCGAAGTTGGATCGCAGCTGAGAAAGCCCCGCTTCGGCGGGGCTTTTTTTTTGGGAATCCCGTAGCGGTTCGGGAACCAGCGCTGGCCGGCGGCAGTGCTATCGTCTGCCGATGCCAGAATCGAACCCTGCCATGGATTTCATCGAGGTCTATGAAGATGCGCTGCCGGCGGCCGATTGCGCGGCCATCGTCGCGCGGCTGCGGGCCAGCGAGGGCTTGAGCGCAGGGCGCGTGGGCGGTGGTGTATTCCCCGAGCTCAAGCGCAGCCAGGACTTGCGCATCAGTGGGTTGGCGGATTGGGCCGATGTCGAGGCACGTATCCAGCAGGCCGTGCTCGGTGGCCTGCTGCGCTATCTGCGTCGATATCCGCAAGCACTGGTCGCGCCGTTGATGCTGCAGGTCGAAGGCGCCGATGGGCAACCACACCGCCTGGCAGCGGAAGACCTCCAGGGCATGAGCGACAGCGCGCTGACCGAATTGGCCCGCACCTGCCTGCGGCCGGGCGCGATCAACCTGCAATGGTATGCAGCTGGCGAGGGCGGTTATCCCTATTGGCATTGCGAACTGTATCCACGCGATGCCAGCGCCGAGACACTACACCGGCACGTCCTGTGGACGCTGTACCTCAATGACGCGTTCGAACAGGGCGAAACCGAATTCCTGTTCCAGCAGCGCAAGGTGCGCCCGCGCACCGGCAGCCTGCTGATTGCGCCGACCGCGTTCACCCATACCCATCGCGGCAATCGGCCGCAAGGCGGCGACAAGTTCATCGCCACCAGCTGGATCCTGTTCCAGTCGGCGCAGTCGCTCTACGGCGCCTGAGCTCAGAACAGCTCGCCCTGTGGCGAGACGGGGCGCGGCGCGGGCGACGGCGCGGGCCTGCGGAAGCGGGTGGTATCCAGCGCCGCATCCTCGCCGCGCGGAGAGAAGCCAGCGCGGCGCGCGGCAAGTTGGAATCGTCGCGCCAGCAGGTCCGCATAGACGCCCTGGCCGCTGAAGCGCTGGCCGAAGCGGCTGTCGTAGTCCTTGCCGCCGCGCAATTGCTGGATCGTACTCATGACGTGCGCGGCGCGGTCGGGGTAGTGCGCCTGCAACCAGTCGCGGAACAACGGCGCTACTTCGTGCGGCAGGCGCAGCAGCGTGTAGCCGGCCGAACGCGCGCCGGCGTCGGCGGCCCCCTGCAGGATGGCTTCCAGTTCATGGTCGTTGATCCAGGGGATCACCGGCGCGGCCATCACGCCTACCGGCACGCCGGCTTCATGCAGCTTGGCCATGGCGCGCAGGCGCGCGTGCGGTGCGGCGGCGCGCGGTTCGAGCTTGGCCGACAGGTGCGGGTCCAGCGTGGTCACCGAGAAATAGACGCTCACCAGGTTCTCCTCGGCCAGGGGCTGCAGCAGGTCGAGGTCGCGCGTCACCAGCGCGTTCTTGGTGATCAGGGTGAAGGGGTGGCGCGTCTCCCACAGCACTTCGATCATGCGCCGGGTGATCTGCAGCTTGCGCTCGATCGGCTGGTAGGCGTCGGTGTTGATGCCCAGGGCAATGGCGCTGGGCACGTAGCCGGGACGCGAAAGCTCACGCCGCAGCAGCTCGGGTGCATTGACCTTGGCGAACAGGCGGGTCTCGAAGTCCAGCCCGGGCGAGAGGTTGAGATAGGCGTGGCTGGGTCGGGCGAAGCAATAGCTGCAGCCGTGTTCGCAACCGCGGTAGGGATTGGCCGATTGCGAGAAGCCGATGTCCGGGGACTGGTTGCGGGTGATGATGCTGCGCGCGGTTTCCTCGGTCACCGTGGTGCGCAGGGCTGGATCGGCAAATTCCTCGCCCGGTTCCTGGCACCAGCCATCATCCACCGCTTCGGGGGTGGTGACTTCGAAACGTCCGGCGAGGTGGATCCGCGAACCGCGGCCCTTGATCGCATTGCTCATGCGCAAAGGCTAGCGCGGCCGCGTCTCAGTGCTGGCGACGAAGTTCAGCTCGATAAATCTGCGGGCCTGACGATGTCCGGCGGCACGGGCGGGCTTTCCAGCCAATGCGCGTGCCAGGCCTGGAACATCAACACGTTCCACAAGTGGGTGTGCCATTTCCGGCGGCCGCCACGGAATTCGCGCCACAACTGGTCGATCAGCGCAGCGTCGAACCAGCCTTGCGCGCGCAGGCGCTCGGGGGCCAGCAGCGAATGTGCCCAATCCTGCAGCGGCCCGGCCAACCAGTCCGAGATCGGCGGGCCGAACCCGCGCTTGGAGCGCCAGACCAGCTCGCCAGGCAGGTGCCGCGCCAGCAGTTGCCGCAGCAGGTATTTCTGTTGGCCATGGCGCTGTTTCATCGCCAGCGGCAGCGACCAGCCGAGCCTGGCGACCTCCATGTCCAGGAATGGGCAGCACACGCTGAGGCCCTGCGAGCCGGCAGCGCGATCGAGCTTGGTCAGGACGCCGAACGGCAGGTCCATCTGCAGGTCGAACAGCTGGATGCGGTCGCTGTCATCGAGGTGCTTGCCGCCCAGATGTTCGGCAAGCAACGGTGCGAGCCGGGGCTCCTCGATGCCCCCCAGGGCGCGCCCCGGCTCGCGCCAGCGTGAAATCCGGCGCAGGTAGCTCGCTTCCAGGCCGCCGCCGGCCAGGGCTTCGCGCACCGCGGCCCAGCCGCCCAATCGCGCGGCTTCCGGCGCGCTGGCCGGCAGGCACCCGATCACCCGGCGCAGCGTGGCGGGGGTGCGCTCGGCGAAGCGGTGATTGCGCATCGCACGCACGTAGGCACCGTGGCCGAAGAACAGTTCGTCGGCGCCGTCACCGGTATGGATGCGCCGTGTCCAGCCGGCTGCGGTCTGGCACGCCAGCAGGGTGGGCAGTTGCGAGGGATCGGCGAACGGCTCGCACCAGGTCTGCGCCAGGTTCGGCACCCGTTCGGCGGCCAGGCGGCCATCCATCCGCACGGTGTGGTGGCGCAGGCGCAGATGCCGTGCGACGGCAGCGGCCCAATACTCCTCGTCGTGGTCCGGATGGGCGAAGGTGATGGTCAGCGCGTCCACCGGCTCGCTGCGTCGCGCCTGCATCAAGGCGGCCAATAGGGAAGAGTCGACACCACCGGAGAGCAGCAGCGTCGGCTGCGAGCCCATCCCGGCGCGGTCGATCGCGCCGCCCAGCGCGTCTTCCACGGCGTCGAGCGTGTGCTCCAGCGAGGGCTGGTCCTCCCGCGCCTGGACCGCCTGCGCCATCAGGCTGTCGGCGCGCCAATACGGTGTGGCGGTTGGCGCGCCGGCGGCGTCTTGTTCCACCGTCACCCAATGCCCGGGAGCGAGTTTGGCAATGCCTTCGTGGATGGTTCTGGGAGCGGGGATGTAGTCCAGCCGCAGCAGCTGCGCCAGGGCGCCGCGGTCGATACGTGGGTCGAAGCGAGGATGGGTCCTCAGCGCCTTCATCTCGGTGGTGAAGATGAACTCATCACCGCACCATCCGTAGTACAGCGGCCGCTGCCCGAAGCGATCGGCCGCCAAGGTAAGGCGGCTGGCATGCCGGTCCCACAGGGCGAGGGCAAACGGCCCTTCGCAACGCGTGAGGGCGCGTTGCAGCCCCCAACGTGCGACCCCATGCAGGACCAGGTGGCCGTCTTCGGCATCGGCATCGACATCGCAGCCGGCGTCGCGCAGATCGCTCGCCAGTTGCGCGCGATTGCTCAGGCAGCCGTCGAAGGCCAGGGCGAAGCGTTCGTGCTTGGGGCCGCCGATGCACGGCGAAGGTCCCAGCTCGGCGGCGCAACGGCCCAGTGCAACGCCGCTATACGAATCCACCCACTTGACCGCATGGCCGCCGCGGTGGCTCAACGTCTGCAGCATGAGATCAATCTGAAACTGCCGTTGCGCGAGGTCGGTGGGACCGGTGGCCGGGTAGAGGCCGACGATCGCCGTCATGCGGGCTCTGCACATGGCTGCGCCGCAGTGATTGCGGCAGGTTGCAACGAAGGCAATGGTTCTTGAGGGGCGGGCACTGGCAACTACCGGCTGTGACGTCGTTCCATCTTGGAATGCACCGGCTTGTCCGTCGCCACGCAAACGTGGCTATTTCTAGGCGTTTTTGTCGCGCTCGGTGACGGGGTGTAACCGGTCGCGCTCAATCCCAGCCATTGCGGCTGAACAGATAGCCCCGGTTGCGGACGGTCTTGATGTGGTGCGGGTCGGGGCCGTCACCGAGCTTGCGCCGCAGCCGCGAGACACGCGCATCGATCGAGCGATCGGTGCCGTCGAAGTCGATGCCGCGCAAGGCGCGCAGCAGTGCCTCGCGTTCGAGGACCTGGCCGGCGTGGCTGGCGAGCACGACCAGTAGATCGAATTCCGCCGTCGTCAGATCGATGCGCTTGCCGCCGACCATCACTTCCCTGGCACTGGTATCGATCACCAACTCGCCGAAGCACATCGGGCAGTTGGTGGCGGCCGCGCGCCTGCGCAGCAACGCACGCAGCCGCGCCAACAGCACGCGCGGCGAGATCGGCTTGGCGACGTAGTCGTCGGCGCCCAACTCCAGGCCGAGAATGTGGTCGATGTCTTCGTTGTGTCCGCTGATCATGCAGATCAGGCCGCTGTAGTGGGGGCGCACGGCGCGGCAGACGTCGAAGCCGTTGCGTCCGGGCGGGGTGATGTCGAGCAGTACCGCCGCCGGCTGGGTGGCCAGGATGGTTTCGGCCGCTCGGGCACTGTCTTTTTCGATCGAAGGGTCATAGCCGTTGTCCCGCAGGTACTCGGCCATCGCCTGGGAAAGGCAATCATCGACTTCGACCAATAGAATTCCGGTCATTCGAGGCTCCAAGTGGCTGGATGGACATGACACGGCGGCAAGCCTAGGCGGGCCTTGGCAGGTTGTCGTGCGAAATTCGGCATGCAGGCGCGTTGCCGCAAACCTGCCTTGGACTGCGTTTAGAATCGGCACCATGCTGGCCACTTTGAATGCGACCTGGGAGTGGTTCGCCGCCATCCCCCACCTCTCGGCCTATGTGACGGCCGGCTATTTCGCCTATCTGCTGTGGATCGTGGCCTGGATCGTGCTGCAGAAGCGCGAGCCGGCGGCGACGCTGAGCTGGGTGCTGTCACTGGCGGCGCTGCCCTATCTGGGCCTGCTCATCTACTACCTGCTCGGGCCGCAGAAGGTGAAGCGGCAACGCTTGCGCCGCGGCCGTTCGCGTTCGGGGATGGAGCATTACACCAGCGTTTGCCCGCCCGATAGCGACTGCGACGAACTGGCCCGGATCGCCCAGGCCACCTGCGGCATGCCGCCGGCCTCGGCGACCGAGGTTCAATGGCTGGTCGATGGCGGGGCGACCTACGACGCGATCCTGGCTGCCGTCGCGCAGGCGCGCGACCATGTGCATCTGCAGTACTACATCTTCAATCCCGATCGCATCGGCACCCAACTGCGCGATGCGCTGGTCGAGCGCGCCAAGGCCGGTGTAAAGGTGCGCCTGCTACTGGATGCGGTGGGTTCGTCGCGGGTCCGGCGCAGTTTCCTGCGGCCGTTGCTGGAGGCGGGCGGCGAGGCGGCGTGGTTCCATCCCACGCAGTTGCTCAAGCCATTCAAGCGGCCGTGGGTGAATATGCGCACCCATCGCAAGCTGGTGGTGGTCGATGGCCGCATCGCCTTTACCGGCGGGATCAACATCACCGACGAAGAAGACGAGCGGATAGATGCGAATGCCTACCGCGACCTGCACATGCGCATCGAAGGCTATGTCGTACGCAACCTGCAATTGGTCTTCATCGAAGACTGGATCTATGCCACCGGGCAGGAGCGCCCCGCGTTCGAAGGCCAGGACCTGTGGCCCAAGCACATGCCGACCCGGGCGGAGGGGCGGATCGATGCGCAGGTGCTGCTGTCCGGGCCTGACTCTTCCTGGGAAACCATCCACCGCCTGCAGGTCGCGGCGATCCACGAGGCGCGGCAGCGGGTATGGCTGGTCACGCCTTACTTCGTGCCCGGCGAGGCGGCGCGCATGGCGTTGACCTCGGCCGCGCTCGGCGGCCTGGACACACGCCTGCTGGTGCCGACCATGAGCGACTCGCGGTTGGTGACCTGGGCGGCGCGTTCGTACTTCGACGAGTTGCTGGAGGCCGGCGTGCGGATCTTCGAGTACGGGCCGCGCATGCTGCATACCAAGGCCTTCGTCGCCGACGAGGAGGTCTGCATCGTGGGCAGCGCCAACTTCGACAACCGCAGCTTCCGCCTGAACTTCGAGCTGTCGATGATGTTCCGCGATCGCCAGCTCACCCATGAGCTGGCGACGTTCCTGTCGCAGGAGATGGCCGCGGCGCGCGAGGTCCGCTTCAACCGGCACCGCCCGCTGTGGCGTTCGCGCCTGCCCGAGGCGGTGGCGCGGCTGACCTCGCCGCTGCTGTAGGTCGGCGGCACGTGGAACCGGGCCCCAGCGCGGCGCTACACTGCGCCGACTCTTGGGGAGACTGTTCTATGCATTGGTTGTTCCTGCTCCTGGCGCTCGGCGCGCTCGTCCTGGCTTTCAGCACGCCGCACATGTGGCTGCTGGTGGCCTGCCTGCTGGCCGCGCTGGCGCTGATGGTGGCCTGGGCCCGCGGTTGGTACCTGTCGCGCATGGGCGAGGTCGAGGAGGCCGGCAATATCGTCGACCCGGTGGAACTGCATCGGCTGCGCACCCTGGCAGCGGCCCGCAAGGCCGCTTCCGAACAGTCGCCCAGCGAGTCCTGAAACGCGCGTGGCCACCCAGCTATCGGTCAACGTGAACAAGATCGCGGTGCTGCGCAATTCGCGCGGCGGCCATGATCCGGACGTGGTGCGTGCCGCCGAGGCCTGCCTGGCCGCTGGCGCGCATGGCATCACCGTGCATCCGCGGCCCGACCGCCGGCATATTCGCGCCGAAGATGTGATTACGCTGGCGGCGCTCACTCGCCGGCGTGGGGTGGAATTCAATATCGAGGGCAACCCGTTCGCGCCGCCGCGCGAGGGGTATCCCGGCCTGATCGAGCTGTGCCGCCAGGCCCGCCCGGCGCAGGCGACGCTGGTGCCCGATGGCGACGGCCAGCTGACGTCCGACCACGGCTTCGACTTCGCGCGCGACAGCGACAGGCTGCGCCCGCTGGTGGCCGAGTTGCGCGCCCTGGGCTGCCGCGTGAGCTTGTTCGTTGATGCCGGGGCGCCGGGGCTGGAGCAGGCGGCACAGATCGGGGCCGACCGGGTCGAGCTATACACCGGGCCATACGCCGAAGCGCATGCGGGCGGCCAGCCACAGGCGGCGCTGAGCTTGTTTGCCGAAACGGCGCGGCGCGCCCAGGCCGCTGGCTTGGGCGTCAACGCCGGCCACGACCTGTCCCAGGCCAACCTGGGCGATTTCCTGGCGGGCGTGCCGCAGGTGCTCGAAGTATCGATTGGCCACGCCTTGATCGGCGAGGCGCTGTACGACGGGCTGGAAGCGACCGTGCGCGCCTACCTGGACATTCTTCACCAGTACGCCTGAGGGCACCGAAGCCGCCACCGCGGCACTGGTACCGCAAAAAAAAACGCCACCCTTTCGAGGTGGCGTTTGCAGTCGCGTCATGACTGGGTGTTGCGCTATTGCAATTACGGCTGGACGAAGCCGATCTTCTTCATCTGCGCGTTCTTGGCGGCAGCCAGGACCCTGGCCATCACTTCGTACTCAGAATCCGGGTTGGCATCGATCTTCAGCTGCGGCTGGTTGGTCGGGTCGCGCTGGACCTCTTCCTCCATCCGCTGCTGCAGTTCGGTGACGGCAACCGGGCTGTTGTTCCAATAGACCTGGTTGCTGGCATCGATGCGCAGCTCGATCGGCGGCGGCGGCTCCACGGTCTCCGGCGGCGGGTTGATCACGCGCTGCGGGAGATCCACGGCGATCGGGTACGTCATGATCGGCGCGGTGACGATGAAGATGATCAGCAGAACCAACATCACGTCCACGAGGGGCGTGACGTTGATGTCGGCCATCGGGCCGCGGCCACTACCACTTGAAAAAGCCATGGCTTACCGCTCCTTCTCTTTGGTCGCGACGAAGCCGATGTCCAGCATGCCCTGACCCTGCGCGATCTTGGTGACCTCGTTGATCGTGCTCATCTTGGTGGTCTTGTCACCACGCAGGTTGAGCGGCGGCTGGGGGGTCTGCTGCGCAGCGGTGGACAAGCGCGACTCCAGGGATTCCTTGGAGACCGGCTCATCGTTCCAGTACAGCGAGCCATCTTCCTTGACCGACAGGGTGATGGGGCCCTTGCGGTCAGCCGCTTCGTCCGGCTTCTGGTTCAAGTTGGCCTCGGGCAGCTCCACCTTGACCTTGTGGGACATCAGCGGGGCCGTGATGATGAAGATGATCAGCAGCACCAGCATCACGTCCACGAGGGGCGTGACATTGATGTCGGCCATCGGGCCGCCGCTGTTTCCACTACTGAAGGCCATAACAGGCTCCGTCTAAATCGGTTGCGATGACGTGTTCTTTGCCCGGGCAGCGCGTCTTACTTGACGCGCGAACCGGTGGCGAAGAAGTCGTGCAGGTCGTGGGCGAAGGTATCGAACTTCGCGATGACCGAGCTGTTGACCTTCGAGAAGAAGTTGAAGGCGAACACGGCCGGGATCGCGACGAACAGACCGATGGCGGTCATGATCAGCGCTTCACCCACCGGGCCGGCAACGGCGTCGATCGAAGCCGAACCGGTCGCACCGATCTTGATCAGGGCGCCGTAGATGCCCCACACGGTGCCGAGCAGACCGACGAACGGCGCGGTCGCACCGACGGTGGCCAGCAGGGTCATGCCCGACTGCAGCTTGGTGCTTTCGCGGGTCACGGCCTGGCGCAGGGCGCGGTCGACGAACTCCGAACGGCTCAGGTTCTCACCCAGGCCGGTGTTGCTGCCTTCGGCGCGCTGGTGGTGGGCGGCGGCCTGGGCGGCGTCCAGGGCGATCTTCGAGAACGGCTCGGAAGCCGGCTGCTCTTCCATGGCGCGGATGGCTTCCTGCGCGTTCGGGGCTTCCCAGAACAGGCTGGTCACGCGATCGGCGGCGCTCTTCAGGCGGACCGAACGGAAGATGTTGATCACGGTCCAGTACCACGACATGGCGGACATGGCGATCAGGGTCACGAGGACGACCCAGGAGACGGCGAAGTCGCCCGGATGCGAGGTCATTTCCCCGATCAGGTGCTCAAAGCCCATCTGCGAGAGGGCAGCCGACGGGTTGGAACCCCCGGCAGCGGCGGCGATGAAGAGATGCTGCAGCATGACGCTTACCTTTGTTGTGTGTGGTGATGAAGGGTAATGCTAAGAAAGACAGGGTTGACCGGGCCAGAGGCCCGGCCCTGACAATCAGTTGAGCGCAAAGTTGACCGGGACGCGGACGCGTCCGGCCGACTTCTGCCCGTTCACGACGGACGGGTTGAAGCGCCACTTGCGTGCGGCATCCATGGCCGCTCGGTCCAGATCGCGGTTACGGCTGGACTTCTCGACCGACACGTTAGTCACGTTGCCGCTCGCATCGACGTCCACGATCAGGATCACTTCGCCTTGCACGCCGGCACGGAACGCAGCCGGCGGGTACTTAGGCGGATTCATGTTCTTGGACGAAATGTCCACGCTGGCGCTGATGTCCGACGGCGGCTGCGGCGGCGACGGCGGCGACGGCGGCGTCACGATGTCGTTGGCGCGCGGTTCCGGCACGTCGACGATCGGCGCTTCCGGCGGCGGCGGCACCGGCGAGGGACGCGGCGGTGCCAGGTTCTTCACCGGCGGCGGCGGCTTGTCCTGCGGCGGGGGCGGCGGCGGCGGCGGGGGCGGCGGCGGCGGAGCGTCGACGATCGTCACCATGACGTTGCGCTCCTTCTCAGCCACGGCCTTCGGCGCGATGGCGGGAATCAGCAACAGCATCAGGGCAGCCAGATGCAAAGCGATTACAAAGGCAATACCGACGATGCGGGGCCAGTTCAATCCCTGGTTCCCGGTATCCTGGTCATACCTGTGGACAACATATTGTTCCGTCATGCGCCAATGGCTCTTTCTGTGGGGGCCTGGATCACTGGCGTGATCCCCGGATCGGGCGGCATTGACACCGCAGGAACCTCCAAGCTTATACCAATCCCGGCCCCTGTAGCCACTTATGCACAGGGGTTGCGGGCGTTTTTTTACGGCTTATTTGCCGTTGATGATCTTCTTGGCATCCTCGGGCTTCTTGACGCCCTTGGCCAGCGCCTGCTGTGCCGCTTCCTTGGCCTCGGCCGCACGCCCCTCGTTCTTGAGGACCTTGGCCAGGTTCAGGTAAGTCTCGCCGTCCTTGGAGAGCGGAGCTGCCTTCTTCCAGTTGTCGATCGCCTGGGGAATGTTGTCCGAGTAGTAGTACGACTGGGCCAACGCCAGGTAGGTCTGGTAGTCCGGCTTGAGGATGCCCTTGGACATGCCCTCGTTGATGACTGCGATGACGTCCTTTTCCTTGTTGTCCGTGTTCGCGTAGATCGAGTACAGCTGCTTGTACTCGCGCTCGTCGGTGAGCTGGCCGCTGGCGCGCAGCTTGTCCATCACCGCGGCGGCCTTGTCCATCTGGTCGGCCTGCATGTACATGCTGGCCAGGTTGAGCTGGGCCTTCTTGTCGTTCGGGCTCTTGGCGGCAAGCGCCTCGGCCGCGGCGACGGCTTCACCGCTCTGGCCGGCTTCGGCGTAGGACGCCATCAGCAGCTGGTTCCAGCTGTCCTTGGGCTCGGGCGAAGCGGCAATGGCCTGCTTCAGCACCGGGATGGCCTCCTGGTAACGCTCGGACTGGTACAGCGCCTGGCCCTTGAGGATCAGGTCCTCCGGCTTCTGCGACTTGCTCTCGGCCAGGTACTTGTCCAGCGTGGCCAGGCCTTCGGTGTATTGGTTGTCCTGCAGCTGCAGCTGCGCCAGCATCAGCATCGCCTGGAAGTGGCCGTTGTTGTCCAGGCCGTTGAATTCAATCGCCTGCTGCAGGTACTTCTTGGCGCCGGCGGTGTCATCGAGGTTGAAGGCGGCCTGCGCGGCCAGCTGCGAAGCCAGCGCCTTGTCGGCATTGTTCGCCGCCGGGTTGGCGAGGATCTCTTCGGCCTGCGTGCGCACGGCGGCGAAGTCTTCGCCCTTGTTGAACACTTCGATCAGCTTCTGCAACTTCGAGCTGAGCTTGGCCGAGGTTTTTTCCTTCGGTTCCTGGCGGGTGGCGTTGGGGAACATCACCTCGGCCTTGGCCGAGCGCGAGCTGCGGCCACGACCGGAATCAGACTGCGCGATCGCGTCCGTGACGACCGCGCCGCCCAGAGCGGCAGCGACGAGCAAGGACAGCAGGGCTTTGTTGCGATTGGGCAGTTTCATGATCACCTCGGTCGGGTGCCGCCTGAGCGGCACTGGAAGGAAACGCTTGCCGTACGAAAAATCGAGCCGGCAAACTTATCAGAATCTTTCGCGCACAGAAAACGGTTTCCATGCTGGGGTGCATCAATACGGTGCCGTCTAGCCACAACGCGGTTTTCGCCCGGCGTTCCTGGCCTGTTCGAAAACCGGCATCAGCGCGGGTGCATCGCGCTCCAGTTCGCGTATCCGGTTGGCGGGGTCCGGATGAGTGGACAGCCATTGCGGCGGCCGGTCTCCACCTGCCTGCATCATGTTCCGCCACAGGTCGACCGACTGTGAGGGATCGAAGCCCGCCTCGGCCATCAGGCGCTCGCCGACGATATCCGCTTCGCTTTCCTGGGTGCGCGAGCCGGGCAGCAGGAATGCCGTTTGCGCGGTCATCCCACCGATCTGGTTGACCGCACTGGCAGCGTTGCCGCCGTAAGCGGCGCCGGCCAGCGCACCGAGCACGGACAGCCCGGTCTGCGCGCCCATCTGGCGGGTGATGCGCTCTTCGTGGTGGCGCGAAATCACATGGCCAATCTCGTGGCCGAGCACGGCGGCGAGTTGGTCCTGGTTCTTGGCGACTTTGAAGATGCCGGTATTGACGCCGACCTTGCCGCCCGGCAACGCGAACGCGTTGGGCTCCTCATCGGCGAAGACCGCCGTTTCCCAGGCGACCCCACGCCATTGCGGGGGCAGCTGCGCCACCAAGGCGTTGACCACGCATTTGACGTAAGCGTTCTGCTTGGCGTCGGCGCTGATCTTTTCCTTCGACTTGGTCTCGGCGAACGCCTGCGCGCCCAGCTGGTCGAGCTGTTGTTGCGAAACACCGCCGACCATCTGCTTGCGCCCGGTCGGCGAGGTGGTGGTGGCGCAGCCGGCCAGCGCCAGCGCCGCCACGACTCCGAAGGTTGCTGCCTTTTTCATCGGGATCCCCAAAAGCTTTGGGGAATTCTGGCAGGGCCGGCTTAACTTTTCGTCAAGCGGACTACTCCAGCCCGAACCAATACAACGCCGCCAGGGCGATTGCGTTGTTCAGACCGTGCGCCAGGATGGCTGCCCACAGCGAACCCGTACGCCAGTAGAGCCAGGCAAATGCGGCGCCCATGGCACCGTAGACCAGCCACAGCTGGCCAATGGCCAGCGCACCGTTGCCGCTCAGCCCCGGGATTTCATGCAGCAGGGCAAATGCCAGGCTGCTGAGCAGCATGCCCAGCCACGGCTTGCCGGCGGCAAGCAGGCGCCCGAACAGCACGCGCCGGAACAACAGCTCTTCATACGCGGGCGCCAGCACCACGGCGAACAACACCGCCGACAGCGGCCATTGCGAGAGCAGGTCGCTCATCAGCGAAAGGTTGGTCGGCACCGGCTTGATCTGCAGTCGGTCGGCCAGCATGCCGGTGACGGTGCTGAAGCAGAACACGCCCACGGCCACGAGCGTGGCCAGGCCCCAGGTGGCCGGCCGCTGCAATGCGGACCAGGATTGGCTTTTTTCCGCGGCCGATGCGCGGCGACGCCAGAAGTACACCACCAGCGCAGCCGATGCGGTGCTGACCAACGCCATCAACAGCTGCGCCAGCGCACCGGGTTGGCCCAATTGCTGGCTCACGTCGGTCGGTGCCAGTTCGATACCTTGCCGGCGCGCGTCCACTACCAGCGCGATGCCGCGAAATATTCCCCAGGCGATACCGCTGCCGAGGCTGGCGACCAGCAGCACGACCAGGGCAATCAGCGCATCGAGGAAAAAGTTGAGCAGCGGCGCGCGGTCGGCCGGGGCAACCACGGCCGCGGCCGGCGTAGCGGGCGGGGGCATCGCTTCCGCGGCGGCCGCCGGGGACACTGGAAGATCGTTCATCGGGTTCCTGCGCGTCGGAAGGCAAGCGCCGCCGCATCGCTCCCCGATGCGGCGGCCGGCTCGATGATGTCAGATATCGAGGTTGGCGACCTTCAACGCGTTGTCTTCGATGAAGTCGCGGCGCGGTTCAACCACATCGCCCATCAGCGTGCTGAAGATCTGGTCGGCGGCCACGGCGTCTTCGATCCGCACCTGCAACATGCGCCGGGTGTCCGGATTGACCGTGGTTTCCCACAGCTGCTCGGGATTCATTTCACCCAGGCCCTTGAAGCGCTGGATCTGCCGGCCTTTCTTGGCTTCTTCCAACAGCCAGGCCTGCGCCTGCGCAAACGACGCCACGTTCTGGGTCTTGTTGCCGCGCACGATCTGCGCGCCTTCGCGCACCAGGCCATGGAACAGCTTGGCCGCTTCGTTGAGCGGACGCAGTTCGCCAGTCTCGAAGGCCGAGAGCGGAATGAACATGCGCGCTTCTTCGCCCATGTGGCGCCGCACGACTTCCAGCGCCGCCGGGCGCTGGTCGTTGGGTTCCTGCAGGCCGATGGTGTAGCGCGGCGTGCCCAGGCTGCCCTGGTTGAGCTGGCTGGCGAGCAGGTCCAGGCCGTGGCCGGCCTTGGCATCGCGCAGGTGCTGCAGATCCAGCGGCACGAAGTCGATCAACGCGTCGAGCAGGCGGGTGTCGTAGCGGTGCGCGTTGCGGGCGATGGCGTCCTTGGCGTTGGCATAGGCCAGCAGCAGCCTTTCCAGCGCCACGCCGTCGATCGCCGGCTCACCGGCGGCCGGCACCAGCGAGGCGCCTTCGACCGCGCTGTTGGCCAGGTAGACGTTGAGGGCCGCATCGTCCTTAAGGTACAGCTCGCTCTTGCCCTGCTTGAGCTTGTACAGCGGCGGCAGGCCGATGTAGATGTGGCCGCGCTCGATCAGCTCGGGCATCTGGCGATAGAAGAACGTCAGCAGCAGCGTGCGGATGTGCGAACCGTCGACGTCGGCGTCGGTCATGATGATGATGCGGTGGTAGCGCAGCTTGTCCGGGTTGTACTCGTCCTTGCCGATGCCGGTACCGAGCGCGGTGATCAGCGTGCCGACTTCGGCGCTGGCCAGCATGCGGTCGAAACGCGCGCGTTCGACATTGAGGATCTTGCCGCGAAGCGGCAGCACCGCCTGGTTCTTGCGGTTGCGGCCTTGCTTGGCCGAACCGCCAGCCGAGTCACCCTCGACGATGAAAAGTTCGGACAGGGCCGGATCCTTTTCCTGGCAATCGGCCAGCTTGCCGGGCAGGCCGGCGATATCCAGCGCACCCTTGCGGCGGGTGAGATCGCGGGCCTTGCGCGCGGCTTCACGGGCGCGCGCAGCGTCGACGATCTTGCCGGTGATGGCACGCGCTTCGCTGGGATTTTCCTGCAGGAACTCTTCCAGGCGCGCACCGAAGGCGTTTTCCACCGCCGGGCGCACGTCTGAGCTGACCAGCTTTTCCTTGGTCTGCGAGGAGAAGCTCGGGTCGGGCACCTTCACCGACAGCACCGCGATCATGCCTTCGCGCATGTCATCGCCGGTGAGGGTGATCTTGGCCTGCTTGGCGATGCCGTTCTGCTCGATGTAGTTGCCGAGCACGCGGGTCAGCGCGGCGCGGAAGCCGGCGAGGTGGGTGCCGCCGTCCTTCTGCGGAATGTTGTTGGTGAAGCAGTACATCGTTTCCTGGTAGGCGTCGGTCCATTGCAGGGCGACGTCGACGACGATGTTGTTGTACTCGCCGGTCACAGAAATGACGTTGGGATGCAGCGGGTTCTTCAGCTGCGCCAGGTGCTCTACGAAACTGCGGATACCGCCTTCGTAGTGGAAATCGTCGCGCCGGCCTTCGCCGCGTTCGTCGATCAGGGTGATGCGCACGCCGGAGTTGAGGAAGGACAGCTCGCGCAGGCGCCGGGCCAGGATGTCGTAGTGGAATTCGACGTCGCTGAAGATCTCCACCGCCGGCTTGAACCGCAGCGTGGTGCCGCGCTTCTGCGATTCCTCGATCTGCTTGAGCGGATACAGCGATTCGCCCAGCGAGTATTCCTGCTGGTAGTGGTGGCCGTCGCGCCAGATGTCCAGCCAGAGGTGTTCGGACAAGGCATTGACCACCGAGACACCCACGCCATGCAGGCCGCCGGAAACCTTGTAGCTGTTGTCGTCGAACTTGCCACCGGCATGCAGCACGGTGAGGATCACCTCGGCCGCGGAAATGCCTTCTTCCTTGTGGATATCGACCGGGATGCCGCGTCCGTTGTCGTGCACCGACACTGAGCCATCGACGTGGATCTTCACCACAATGTCGTCGGCGTGACCGGCCAGCGCTTCGTCGACCGAGTTGTCGACGACCTCGAACACCATGTGATGCAGGCCGGTGCCGTCATGGACATCGCCGATGTACATGCCTGGGCGCTTGCGGACGGCTTCCAGGCCGCGCAAGACGGTGATCTTGCTGGAGTCGTAGGTGTTGCCGTTCGCCGGCGTCGGGTTGAGTTCTTCGGTCATGCGCTTTGCCGTGTGCTCCACTGCGCGGGCGGCGACGGGGGACCCGTGCCGCTCCGGAGATAGGGGGATAGCTGATCAATTATAGCAGCCGGGCCTTGCCAGCCCCGGATTGGTGAACGGCGCGCTGCCCATTCAGTCTTGAACGTGGACTTCGCCGTGTTCCACGTGGAACTGCGCCGGCTCCCAGGCCGAAAGGAGCGCAGGCGCCTCCGTTGCGGTGATCAGGACTTGGGCGTGGCCTTCCTGCAGACGCGCCAGGATGCGCTGCTGGTGATGGCGATCCAACTCAGAGGCCAGGTCATCGAGTGCGACCACCGGCCATTCTCCGCGCTGGTCGGCGAAGTCCTCGGCCTGCGCCAACAAGCAGGCCAACGCCGTCAGCTTCGCCTGGCCTCGCGACAGCGCCTGGGGTCCGGGCAGTTGCGCGAACTCGGGTTGCCAGTCCGCGCGATGCGGCCCGACCGAGGTGTAGCCGTACTGGCGATCCCGCTCACGCGCCAAAAGCAGTGCATCGGCCAGCGAGACCTCGTGCCGGCGCCATCCGGGCTGGAAAGCGAGGCTCTCCAGACCCAGTGTGGGCGCGATGGCAGCGGCCAATGGCCGTGCCTTCTCCTGCAATCGTTCGATGTAGCCACGACGACGGGCAGTAAGCAGCTCGCCAGAATCCCCGAGCTCGCGATCCCAGGCGTCCAGCGACGCGGGCGCGCCACCCTGTTTGAGCAGCGCGTTTCGCTGTTTCAGCGCCCGCGAGTAGCGCCGCCACAGCGGAAGGAAATCGGGTTCCACGTGGAACAGAGCCCAATCCATGAAGCGTCGCCGCGTCTCGCCACTGCCACTGATCAGCGCATGGCTACCCGGCTCGAACGTCACTACGGCCAGCGCGGCGCAAAGATTGCCCAGCTGCTGCACATCCTGCCCGTCCAGCCGCCCCTTCCATGCCTGGCCGCTGTGCCTCAAGCCCGCACGCCGGGATCGGGCTGGCGCGGCGGTGCCTTCCTGCCATTCGACGAATACCTCGAGATCGTCCGCACCCTGCCGCACCAGACCATCGCGCACGCGTCCGCGAAAGCTGCGCCCGTAGGCCATCAGGTGCAACGCTTCCAACAGACTGGTCTTGCCGGCGCCGTTGTCGCCCACCACCAGGTTCATCCCCGGACGGGGGTGCCACTCCACGCTCTCGAAACGGCGGAAGCGATGCAGCGTCAATCGATTGATCAGCATTCGGCCGGCGACGGGGGCAGGGGATCGGCCAGCATAGCGGTCCGCTGGCGCGTAGGCATCAATGGGGACAAATTGTGGATAAAACAACGCCAGGAGCCGGCGTGGAGAGTTGTGCACAGCCCATGCACCGGATTCGGGCCACTTCTACAGGGGGTTTCGCAGGCCCTTTCTCGTTCAAAAACAATGAGATGACGACTTATACCGCGAAATCTGCCCTACCAAGCACTACCTAGCTCTTGATTTATATCTTCCTCAAAAGCGGTAAAGACCTTTGCCAGAAATGAAAACGCCCGGGTCTCCCCGGGCGCTCAGTTCCACGTGGAACACGCATCAGAGTCGCAGCGGCATCACCACGTGACGCGACTTCTCGCTGCTTGCCTCACGCACCAACGCGGAAGAATTCGCGTCGCGCAGCTGGATCACGATGTGTTCGTCCCGCAGGGCAGAAAGCGCATCGAGCAGGTAGTTCACGTTGAAGCCGATCGCCAGGTCGGAAACCTTGGTATCCGCCTCGACCTCTTCCTGTGCTTCTTCCTGTTCCGGGTTATGCGCGCTGATCTTGAGCTGGCCGGGCGACACTTCCACGCGCACGCCGCGGTACTTCTCGTTGGAAAGAATCGCTGCGCGCTGCAGCGAAGCACGCAGCGCTTCGCGATCGACCTTGACCTCGCGGTCGGCACCGATCGGCACCACGGCCTCGTAGTCCGGGAAGCGCCCGTCGATCAGCTTCGAGGTGAAGGTCACATCGTCGCGCTTCACCCGCACGTGGCTGCGGCCCACTTCCAGCTCCAGCGAGCGGTCGCCGCCTTCGAGCAAACGCTGCAGTTCGGTCACGCCCTTGCGCGGCACGATGATCTGCCGCTTGGTGCCCGAAGTGCCATCCAGCTGTGTCTCGCACAGCGCCAGGCGGTGGCCGTCGGTGGCCACGCAACGCAGGGTCGAATCGCGCAGGTCGAACAGCAAGCCGTTGAGGTAGTAGCGAACATCTTGCTGCGCCATGGCGAATGCGGTGCGCTCGATCAATTCCTTGAGGCTGGCTTCCGGCACCACCACACGCTCGGTGGCTTCCACTTCGTCTACCGAAGGGAAGTCGTTGGCCGGCAACGTCGCCAGGGTGAAGCGGCTGCGTCCGGCCTGGACCGTGACCTTGTCGCCGGACTGCGACACCGTGACCCGGCTGCCGTCGGGCAGGGCGCGCACGATCTCGAACAGTTTGCGTGCCGGGATCGTGGTTTCGCCGTCCTGCGCATCCTCCACTGCGATGCGCGAAATCATTTCCACTTCCAGATCGGTGCCGGTCAGCGACAACTGGCCGCTTTGCACCTGCACCAGGAAATTGGCCAGGACCGGCAGAGTCTGGCGACGTTCAACCACATTGACCACCTGGGCCAACGGCTTGAGGAAGGCTTCGCGCTGCAGTGTGAAACGCATGTGGTTCCGTGCCCCTATGCTTTAAAGATGTGGAATAAATCAAAAGCTTGGTGGTGATGGTAGGACCGTTTTTGGCGGAAAACTACCTTAACCAATTGATTTAAAAAGACTTGTTGGCCTCGAAACCCTTGGGATTACCGCCCCTGATCCCGTGGTAAAACCTGTGGATAAAATTCAGGCCAAACCGAGCGCTTGATTTATCCACAGTTTCTACCGGCCTTGCGCGCAAATCATGCACTGATTTTTCCCGCCTGTGCGCGCGGGCCGGAACTTACTCGCTCAGCTTGCGAATCAGCTTGTCCCAGTCCTCGCGCAACTTGCCGTCGGCTTCCATCAAGGTGCGGATCTGCCGGCAGGCATGCAGCACCGTGGTGTGGTCGCGGCCAGCGAAGGCGTCGCCGATCTCGGGCAGGCTGTGCTCGGTGAGTTCCTTGGCCAAGGCCATCGCCACCTGGCGCGGACGCGCCAGCGAGCGCGTGCGGCGCTTGGACAGCAGATCCTTCATCTGCAGGCCGTAGTAATCGGCCACGGTCTTCTGGATGTTCGGAATGCCAATGGCCTGCTGCTGCGCGCGCAACAGGTCGCGCAGCGTCTCCTGGGCGAACTCCACGGTGATCGCCCGGCCGGTGAAGTTGGCGCGCGCGGCCAGCGTGTTGAGCGCGCCTTCCAGATCACGCACGTTGGAGCGCATCTTCTTGGCGATCAGGAACGCCACGTCGTCCGGGATATCGGCCCCGCGCTCGCGCGCCTTCGCCAGCACGATCGCTGCGCGCGTCTCGAAATCCGGCGGGTCGATCGCCACCGACAGGCCCCAGGCCAGGCGGGATTTCAGCCGCGGCTCCAGGCCCTCCACCTCGCGCGGGTAGCGGTCGCAGGTAAGGATGATCTGCTGGCGGCCGTCGAACAGCGCGTTGAAGGTATGGAAGAACTCCTCCTGCGTGCGGTCCTTGCCGGCGAAGAACTGGATGTCGTCGATCAGCAGCGCATCGATCTGCTGGAACTGGCGCTTGAACTGGTCCATCGCCTTGTCCTGCAGCGCGCGGATCATCGCGCTGAAGAACTGCTCCGAGCGCAGGTACATGACCTTGGCGTTCGGGTTGGCCTGGCGCATCGCATTGCCGGCGGCAAACATCAGGTGGGTCTTGCCCAGGCCGGTGCTGCCATACAGCAGCAACGGGTTGTGGGCGCGGTCACCGGGCTTCTGCGCGGCCTGCAGCGCGGCGGCACGGCCGAGCTGGTTGCTGCGGCCCTCGACGAAGTTGTCGAAGGTGTAGTGGGTGTCCAGGTTGCCGGCGAAGGGCACCGAGGCCACCGGCGGCGGCGCAATCTGGGTAGCGAACACCGGCGCGACCGGTTCGGGCGCCTTGGGCCGCGAGCCGACCGCCAGTGCCACCTCGCCGTTGCCGGCGTAGTGGCTCAGCAACTCGCGGATACGGTCCAGGTAGCGCTCGCGCACCTGTTCGACAATGAAGGCATTCGGCGCGTACAGCACCATGCTGTCGGCGCGCTCTTCGGCCTGCAGCGGTTTCAACCAGGTATGGACATCTTCGGGCGGGAATTCCGCCTCGAGACGTTCCAGGCAACGGGGCCAAGCATCCATCAAAGTGTTTTCATCAGTAGCCGGCCGGGGGCGCAAAAGGTCGCCATGCATCGGCACGGGAGGTAGAAAGCGGATGGGGCAGCCTACCATCGGGGGGCGGGTTTTCCCATATTTATTCACAGGGACGTCCACAGGCTGGCACGCGCCCAAAGGTCACAGTACTTGACCTGGGCCCCACAGCACGCCTAGAATTTCCGGTTCTTTCGTAACCCTTTCCTAGAGGCCCACATGGCCACCAAGCGCACCTACCAGCCCAGCAACCTCAAGCGCAAGCGCGACCACGGTTTCCGTGCCCGCATGAAGACGGCCGACGGCCGCAAGGTGCTGGCCCGTCGCCGCGCCAAGGGCCGCAAGCGCCTGAGCGCTTGATTGCCGCGCCGCCGCGTGCGGCCCAGGCAATCCCGATCGTGACCGATTCCAACCCGCGCAGGCGATTTCCTCGCTCTGCGCGGGTTCGTTCGCGCGCGGAATACGCTGTCGTCTTCAATGACAGCCGTCGCTGCTCCGAGCCCCTCATGAGCCTGCACTGGCGCCCGCAAGAAGGCCCGGCCCGGCTCGGCATGGCGGTATCCCGCAAGGTCGACAAGCGGGCCGTCGGACGCAACCGCATCAAGCGCATCCTGCGTGACAGCTTTCGCCACCTCCTGCCCCAGCTGGCCGGCGGTGACTGTGTCGTGGTTGCCCGTTCGGCGGCCGCACGCGCAAGCAACGAAGAACTGCGCATTGCTTTCGAGCGTATCCTGCGCCGAGCGGGCGCATTGCCGGCGTCATCCGGCGGCGTCACAATGCCGCCGCGCCCGGAAGCCCACGCTTCGTCCCCTCCTTTGACCGAGCCGGAACCCCGTTCCGACTGAGCCGAGTTGCTGCCTGATGAATCAGACCCGCGTATTCCTGTTGCTTGCCTGGCTGATGGTGGCCGCCCTGTTGTGGATGGAGTGGGGCCGCGACAAGGCCGCGCCCGCAGCTGACGTTGCCGCGCAAGTCGTGCCGCCGACCGCCGGTGCCAGCGGCGTCCCCGATGCCAGCGGCGTGCCGCAGGCCAATGTGCCGGCTGCTCCTGGCGCCCCCGCCAGCGCGCCCGCTGCGGCCGCCGCCACGCCGGCGCCGGTGGTCACCATCACCACCGATGTGCTGCGCCTCAAGCTCGACGGCCGCAGCGTGCTCGATGCCGAACTGCTGCAGTTCCCGCAGACCAAGCAGCCCGGCGCCGCGCCGGTGAACCTGCTGACCGAAGACCCGGCGCATCCGTACAACGCCAGCAGTGGCTGGGCCAGCGACAAGGGCTCGCCGGTGCCGGGCGTCGGCGGTTTCCGTCCGGTCGAGGGCGGCACCGAGTTCGCCCTGGCCAAGGGCCAGGACAAGCTGGAGGTCCCCTTCGTGTGGAATGGCCCGGACGGCGTGAGCATTCGCCGCACCTTCGTCCTGGAGCGCGGCCGTTACGCGATCCAGGTGCGCGATGAGGTCGTCAATGCCGGCACCACCACGTGGAATGCCTACATCTACCGCAAGCTCAACCGCGTACCGACGATCCTCAGCCGCAGCATGATGAATCCCGATAGCCTGAGCTTCAACGGCGCTACCTGGTTCACCAACGAAAACGGCTACGAGCGTCGCGCCTTCGCCGATTACCTCAAGGACGGCAGCGTCGACCGCGTCATCCAGGGCGGCTGGATCGCGATGCTGCAGCACCAGTTCTTCACCGGCTGGATTCCGCAGGCCGACAACAGCTCGTTGCTCAAGCTTTCGCAGGTCAATGGCGCCGACGTGCTCGAACTGCGTGGCCCCGGCTTCACCGTGGCCCCGGGCCAGCAAGCAAAGACCGAGGCACGCCTGTGGGTGGGCCCGAAGTTGGTCGGCCTGATCGCCAAGGAACAAGTGCCGGGCCTGGACCGCGTGGTCGACTACAGCCGCTTCTCGCTGATGGCGATCATCGGCCAGGGCCTGTTCTGGGTGCTCAGCCACCTCTACAACCTGCTGCACAACTGGGGCTGGGCGATTGTGGGCCTGGTCGTGTTGCTGCGCCTGGCGCTGTATCCGCTGTCGGCAGCGCAGTACAAGTCCGGCGCCAAGATGCGCAAGTTCCAGCCGCGCCTGGCGCAGCTGAAGGAGCGCTACGGCGACGATCGCCAGAAGTACCAGCAGGCGATGATGGAGCTGTACAAGAAGGAGAAGATCAACCCGATGGGCGGCTGCTTGCCGCTGCTCATCCAGATGCCGATCTTCTTCGCGCTGTACTGGGTGCTGGTGGAGTCGGTGGAACTGCGCCAGGCACCGTGGCTGGGCTGGATCGGCGACCTCACCGCGCGCGATCCGTACTTCGTCCTGCCGATCATCAACATGGTCATCATGTGGTTCACGCAGAAGCTGACGCCGACCCCGGGCATGGACCCGATGCAGGCCAAGATGATGCAGTTCATGCCGCTGGTGTTCGGCGTCATGATGGCCTTCATGCCGGCCGGCCTGGTGCTGTACTGGGTCGTCAACGGCGGCCTGGGCCTGCTGATCCAGTGGTGGATGATCAAGCAGCATGGCGAGTCGCCCGGCAAGATCGTCCAGTCCAACCTCCACAACCCGTAAACAACAGAAGGCCCGCCTAGCAGCGGGCCTTCTGCATGGCCTCATGCAAGGACCGCCCGCCATGGCTTCGTCGCCAATCCATCGCCCGCTGTTGCTCGTCGCTCTGTTGGCGCTGGGCGCCTGTCACCACAGTGACGACACCGCACCGGCTGCTGCCGCGCCGGCCCCGCCGCCGTCATCGTCCACCGCGGCGGTCGCCCAGGCGGCCAGCCCCGCCGAAGCGGCGCTGCTCGGCCAGCTGCGGCAGCTACTCGACGGTTACCGACGGATCGTCGTCCTGCTGGCCGACGAGGCCGCACAATCCGATCGCGACCGCGCCACCTCTACCCGCATCGGCCAAGGTCTGTTCCATGACGGGCTGGCGCAGCGCGAGCAGATCGCCAGCGCGTTCGACCGCCTGCTGGCCAGTGGCGACGTACACCGCCTGGACAGTGTGGCCAGTTTGCTTGCCTACATCGAGTCCGACCCGGGCCTGTACGACGCCGACCGCCTGGCCTTCCGCGAAGTCCTGCGCAACCTGCAGGAGCGCATCAGCGCCGACTCGTCGTTGCCCGCGGTCAAGCTGCACCAGCGCATCGGCGAGGATCTCGAGGCGCTCGACCAGATCGAGCAGCACTACGACCAGGAGCTGACCGCCATCTTCAGCCGCTTCGACCGCAGCCGCGCCATCGCGCAGAAGCGCGAGAAGTGGGACGACTACGTCGCCTTCCTGCGCAAGCATTATGAGCGCGAGCAGATCCTGCGCGACTATGGCGTGGTCGAGCCGTATCCGATGTCGATGAAGGACAATGACCGCGAAGTGTTCGGCCGCGACCTGCCGGCCAAGACCGTCGTGCTCACCTTCGACGACGGCCCGCACAAGGCCTACACCGATGAGATCGTCGCCATCCTCAAGCGCTACGACGTGCCCGGTGTGTTCTTCGAGGTCGGCCACAATCTCGGCAGCATCGACGCCCAGGGCAAGCCGGTGCTGGGCGCCCTGTCTGGCATCAGCCACCGCCTGATGGACGACGGCTATGCCGTCGGCAACCACAGCCTCACCCATGCCCAGCTTTCGCGCACCAGCGGCGAGGCGCTACGCAGCCAGGTGCTGGATACCGACGCCTTGCTGCGCGCAGTGGACACTGCACGCGCGCCACTGTTCCGATTTCCCTACGGCGCACGCAATGCCGAAGGCCTGCAGCTGCTGCGCGAGGCCGGCTTGAAATCGATCATGTGGAACATCGACTCGATGGACTGGGCCGACCCGGTGCCGGACTCCATCGCGCGGCGTGTGCTCGATCAAGTCAGCCGCGAACAGCGCGGCATCATCCTCTTCCACGACATCCATGACCGCGCGGTCAAGGCACTGCCGCAGATCCTCGACCGACTGATCGCCGATGGCTACCAGTTCGCCGGGTGGAACGGTCGCGACTTCACCGTGGCGCGGCCGCGCACCGTCGCCACCGATACCACGGTAACCACCGGCTACGAGAAATCCTGGGCGCTGGTGGTGGGCATCGACGACTACGCGCACTGGCCGCGGCTGCAATACGCCGCCAACGACGCTCAAGCCATCGCCGACAAACTGACCGGCACGTTTGGCTTTCCCGCTTCGCAGGTGGTGGTGCTGAAGAACGGCGAGGCTACCCGCAACAACATCCTGGCCGCGTTCCATGACCGCCTCGCGGACGAGCACACCGCGCGCAACGACCGCGTCTTCGTGTTCTTCGCCGGCCATGGCGCCACCCGCCGCCTGGCCAGCGGCCGCGAGCTGGGCTACATCATCCCGGCCGATGCCGACGCCGACGATGTCGCCCGCGATGCCATTGCAATGACCGACATTCAGAACATCGCCGAGAGCCTGCGCGCCAAGCACGTGATGTTCGTGATGGACGCCTGCTACAGCGGACTCGGCCTGACCCGTGGCGGCGGTGGCAACGCCGCGTTCCTGCGCGAGAACGCGCGCCGCCTCGGCCGCCAGATGCTCACCGCCGGTGGTGTCGACCAACAGGTGTCGGACAGCGGCCCCAACGGCCACTCGGTGTTCACCTGGGTGTTGCTGCAGGCGCTGTCGGGCAAGGGCGACCTCAATGGCGACGGCCTGATCACCGGCACCGAACTGGCCGCTTATGTCGCGCCGGCGGTATCGGCGTTGGCGCCTCAAACGCCTGCGTTCGGCAGCCTGCCCGGCTCGGAGGGCGGCGAGTTCGTATTGCAAGTGCCGCAGGCCGACGAATACCTCAACGCGGGTACCGACCAGCTCGCCGCGGACGCCATCGCGATGAACGGTAAGGTCGAGGCCAGCCAGCCCAACGTCGGCAGCGCCGCGGCAGTAACGGTCAAGGACCTGCAGGGCGACAACAAGCAGCTCGCCATCCCGGCGGCCGGGCCGCAGAGCGACCGCCAGCTGGCGCAGCGCGCCAACGAGCGCGGCCTGCAGTTGTACAAGGAAAAGCGCTACGACGAGGCCGCGCTGCAATTCGCCGAGGCGCTGAAGCTGCGGCCGGACTTTGCGTTGGCGGCCAACAACCTAGGCTTCGTCTACTACCGCCAGGCGCGCTATGCCGAGGCCGCGCGCTGGCTGGAGAATACCGTGCGCATCGACCCCTCGCGTGCCGTCGCCCAGGTCAACCTGGGCGATGCGTACCGGCAGCTCGGCGAGCGCGAGAAAGCACGGCAGGCCTACAGCACCTATCTCGCCCTGCAGCCCTCGGGTGCGGCGGCGGCGCAGGTGCGCGAAAAACTGCAGTCGCTGTAACCTGTCCGGCATGGCGCAGACCCAGACCATCGCCGCGATTGCCACCGCCACCGGAGCCGGCGGCGTCGGCATGATCCGGCTCTCCGGTCCTGCTGTACGCGCGATCGCCGCTGCGCTGCGCGTGCCGGCGTTGCGTCCGCGGCATGCGCACTACGCGCGCTTCCGCGACGACGATGGCAGCATCATCGACGACGGCCTCGCGCTCTGGTTTCCAGCGCCACACAGCTTCACTGGCGAAGACGTGCTCGAGCTGCAAGGACACGGCAGCCCGGTGGTCCTGCGACAACTGCTGGCGCGATGCATTGCGCTCGGCGCACGCCAGGCGCGACCGGGTGAGTTCAGCGAGCGCGCGTTCCTCAATGGCAAGCTCGACCTGGCGCAAGCCGAGGCGATCGCCGACCTGATCGCCGCCGGCGACGAGCGCGCCGCCCGCGCCGCCCGCCGTTCGCTCGACGGCGTGTTCTCGCGGCGCGTCGATGCCGTCGCCGAACAGCTCACCGTCTTGCGTATCCATGTTGAAGCGGCGATCGACTTCGCCGACGAACCGATCGACACCCTGGGCGGCGCGCAGGTACACGCCGGCCTGGCGGCAACGCAGGACGCACTCGCCGTGTTGCTTCGCGACGCCGAGCGCGGCCGCAAACTTCGCGACGGCCTGCATGCGGTGCTGATCGGCCCGCCGAATGCGGGCAAGAGTTCGTTGCTCAACGCATTGGCCGGCAGCGACCGCGCCATCGTCACCGACCTGGCCGGCACCACCCGCGATACCTTGCACGAAACCATCCGCATCGACGGCCTGGAATTGACCCTGGTCGACACCGCGGGCCTGCGCGACAGCGGCGATGCAATCGAGCGCGAGGGCATGCGCCGCGCCCGCGCCGAGTTGCAGCGTGCCGACCTGGCGCTGGTCGTCATCGATGCGCGCGACCCGCAAGCCGGCCATGCCGCGGTTGCCGACGACGTGGCGCAGGTGCCGCGCAGCCTGTGGATCCACAACAAAAGCGACTTGCTGCCCGCGCCGCCGGAACTGCCGGCCAATGCCATTGCCGTCTCGGCTGCCACCGGGCTGGGCCTGGCGCAATTGCATGCACGGCTGGTCGAACTCGCTGGCAACGGCGAAGCGCAGGACGGCGAATTTTCCGCCCGCGCTCGGCATGTGGAAGCACTGCTACGTGCGGGTGAGCATCTGCAGTCCGCCGTGGCGCAGCTGGATCACGAGCAGCTTGAATTGGCCGCCGAAGAACTGCGCCTGGCGCATGACGCATTGGGCGAGATCACCGGGCGCATGACCGCCGATGACCTGCTAGGGCGGATTTTCTCGAGCTTCTGCATCGGCAAATAACCGCCACCCTCAAACGTACATCCCGTCGCGCAAATTGACCCCGTGCTCCAGCCACGCCTTCAACGCGCACAGCATCTGCGACCAGCCCATGCAGTTGCCATAGGACGCGCGCAGGCCCTCATCGCCATCGCCCCAGCCGATCTCGCCGATCTCCACGCGCGTGCGGCCATCGTCGGTGGCGGTGAAGTCGAAGGTGACGGTCGTGCGCCGCGCCGGCTCGCCTTCTTTGACTGGCTCGTTGGAATCCCAGCGCAGCACGATTCGTTGCGGCGGCGTGGCCTCGACCACCTCGACCGGAAACTCGCCGGGAAAGTCGGCGAAGTCCCAATGCACCGTGGTCCCGGTTGCAAGACGCCCCCGCGCGCCGCCGGTGGTGAAGTAGCGCGACAGCTGCGCCGGGTCCGCTACGGCTTCATAGACCTGTTCCACCGGCTTGCCGATATGCGCGAACACGCTGAATTGGGGATGCATGGGCAATCTCCTCGAAGGCGAATGCGCTTGTTCTAACCCCGCGGCCGCCGCGATGCAAAGCCTACTGCGCCTGGATCATTCCTCCCCGGCACGCGGCCGCAAGCGCACCACGACGGCGCCCTGCGGCTGCTCGCGTTTCCACAGCACCGGTACTTGTGCCGGTCGCGAGGGCTCCAAGCCTTCCTCGTCGGCCTCGCTGGCGTCAGCGGCGTCGGCCGCTTCTTCTTCGTCTTCCCAGCTGTAGCGCTTGCGCGGCGGCAGCGGATCGAGGTGGCGGAAGAGCAGGGCACCCAGCACACCGGCCAGTGCGCCGCCCATGTGCGACTGCCAGGAGATGCCCGGCTCGCGCGGCAGGATCGCCAGCAACATGCCGCCGTAGAACAGGAACGCGATCATGCTGGTGGCGATCGCGGCGCGGTCGCGGCGGATCAGGCCGAGCACGAACAACAGGAACATCAGGCCGTGGGTCACGCCACTGGCGCCGAGATGGTAGGTGCCAACATCGCCCAGCCACCACGCACCCAGGCCGGAGCCGAGCCACATCAACGGCAACGACCACAGCGTCGCGCGCGGGTATACGCTCCCGGCCAGGGTACCGAGGATCAACATAGCGAATGCGTTGGCGCCGATGTGCTCCAGCGAGCCATGCAGCAGCGGTGCGGTCAGCACCCCCCACAACCCGACCCATTCGTGTGGGCGCACGGCCAGGGGGCGCCAGTCGAAGCCAGCCTGGCTGGCGAATACCGCCACCATCACCAGCACCGCGCCAAAGCTCAGGTTGAAGGCACGCAGCACCCGGCCGCGCTGCGCGCGGGCGTCGTCGGCCGGGTCGAAAGCGGAATTGGAAGTGTCCATGCTTTGCGGATGGCGGCAGGCGCGGCGATTGCAAGGCCCGCGCGGCCGGGAGAATGGGCGGCTCCGGCGGGACAATCCGCCGGAGCCGGGCGTAGCAACGGCTCAGGAGCCGTGCGGACGCGGCGGCGAGCGCAGGCTCAGCACCACGGTGGTGGCGATGATCGCGAACACCGCGCCCAGCGATACCCAGACCGGCAGCTTCACCAGGTCGATCGCCAGCATCTTCAGGCCGATGAAGACCAGCACTACCGCCAGCCCATAAGGCAGCAGGTGGAAGCGGTCGGCCATGCCGGCGAGCAGGAAGAACATCGCGCGCAGGCCGAGCACGGCGAACACGTTGGAGGTCAGCACGATGAACGGGTCGGTGGTGATGGCGAAGATCGCCGGGATGCTGTCCACCGCGAAGATCACGTCGGTCACTGCGATCAGGATCAACACCACGAACAACGGCGTGAACCAACGCACGCCGTCCTTCTCCAGCATCAGGCGGTTGCCGTTGTACTGCGGGTTGATGCGCAGGTGGCTGCGCATCCAGCGCAGTACCGGGTTCGCTTCCAGGTCCGGCTCCTTGCCGGCCGAGAACCACATCTTCACGCCGGTCAGCAGCAGGAACGCACCGAACACGTACAGCAGCCAATGGAACTTGGTCAGCAGCACCGCGCCGGCGAAGATCATCACCGCCCGCAGCACGATCGCGCCGAGCACGCCGATCACCAGCACGCGCTGGCGCTGCTCTTCGGGCACGGCGAAGTAGTTCATCACCATCAGGAAGACGAAGATGTTGTCCACCGCCAGTGACTTCTCCACCAGATAGCCAGTGAGGAACTCCAGGCCAATGCGGTTGGCCAGCACGCTGCCGGCGGTTTCGTGCAGGTACCACCACAGGCCAGCGTTGAACAGCAGGGCCAGGGCTACCCAGCCCAGGCTCCACCACAGCGCCTCCTTGAAGGTGACCTTGTGCGGCCCGCCGTGGCGCATGAGCACCAGGTCGACCAGGAGCGCGACTACCACGACGACTGCGAAGCCGCCCCAGAGCCAGAGATTGCCGATGGTTTGCATGTGGAAAGTCCCGTAGAGAAAGTGAAAACGCCTCGAACCGCACGGCCGAGGCGCTGCACACGGAAAACTTTCCGGGAATACAGACCTTCGCCATCGCGGCGAAGGTCTCGCTCACAGCCGTTTCCGGCTGCCGTTGCACCGGAGTCCGCCGTGAAGGCCGGGACTCGAATTGACGGCGACAACGTTGGGAGCTACTCCCCTTCTTGCGGGCCATTCTGCCGGCAGCCGGAGAGGCCGTCAAACCGTCGGTACAATAGGCATATGAATACCCCCAACCCCGTCGTACGCCTCAAGAACGCCTGGCGCTCCAGCCATCCGTGGATTTTCCAGAAGCTGGTGGAGAAGCCGGCTGTCCGGCCCAAGCCCGGCACCGTGGTCGAGGTGGTCGGGGTAGACGGGGAGTGGATCGGCCGGGGGTTCTACAACGGCCACTCGCGCATTGCCGTGCGCATCCTGGAGACCCGCCAGGAAGTGCCGGTGGACGCCGGCTGGTTCTCACGCAAGATCGCCGAGGCAGTCTCGCTGCGCCGCGACGTGCTCAAGCTCGACGCGGTGTCCGACGCCTGGCGCGTGGTCCACAGCGAAGGCGACGGCCTGTCCGGCCTGGTGGTGGACCGCTACGGCGACCTGGTGGTGGTGGAATTCTTTGCCGCCGGCATGTTCCGCCACCGCGAGTGGATCTACGAGGCCCTGCGCGAACAGTTCCCCGGCTGCCGCTTCCACAGCTTCGCCGACGAGCACGTGCAGAAGCAGGAGAGCTTCGACTTCCACAACACCTCGGGCACCGAAGCGTCAGTGATCACCGAGCACGGCGTGCGCTTTCGCGCTGACCCGGCCGGCGCGCACAAGACCGGCTTCTTCGCCGACCAGCGCGAGAACCGGCAGTGGCTGAGCCAGCAGGTGCAGGACAAGACCGTCCTGGACCTGTGCTGCAATACTGGCGGCTTCGCCGTCTACGCCGCCGCGCGCGGCGCCAGCGAAGTGCTCGGCGTGGACATCGACGAAGACGTCATCGCCATTGCCAAGGGCAATGCCAAGCTCAATAACGTGCGGCCCAAGTTTGTGCAGGCCGACATCTTCCCGTGGCTGCGCGATGCCGCCAACCGCGGCGAGCAGTACGACGTGGTGATCCTGGACCCGGCCAAGATGACCCGCGACCGCGACCAGGTGATTCCGGCATTAAAGAAGTACCTGGACATGAACAAGCTGGCGCTGGGCGTGGTCAAGCCGGGTGGCTTGTTCGCCACGTTCTCCTGCACCGGGCTGGTCTCGGAGCAGGAATTCCTCGACATGTTGCGCCGCGCCTCGTTCTACTCCGGCCGCACCTTGCAGATCCTCAAGGTCTCCGGCGCTGGCCCGGACCACCCCTTCATGGCGCACGTGCAGGAATCACGCTATCTCAAGGCGGTGTTCTGCCGGGTGCTGGACTGAAGTCACTGTTCGGCGGGCAGCGTCTTCGCTAGGGTGCGGTTTCCGCACTCTGGCGAGACCCGATGAAACGTCGCCGCACCCTGCCGTTGTTGCTTGCCCTCGCGCTGGTTTGGCCGCTGTCCGCTGCCGCCGTCGATTTCAGTGCCGAAGAACTGGCGCGCGCCAAGGCGCTGCAGCAGCGCCTGCTCACCCTGGATACCCACCTCGACACGCCGGCCAACCTGGCGCGCGAGGGCTTCGACATCCTGCAGCGCCACGGCGGTAGCGCGGTCTCGGAGGTGGACTACCCGCGCATGCTCGAAGGTGCACTGGATGGTGGGTTCTGGGCCATCTACACCGAGCAGGGCGACCGCAGCGATGCCGCCCACCAGCGTGATCGCGACGCCGGGCTGGAACGCCTGCTGGAAATTCGCGAAATGGTCGCCGCCCATCCGGACCGGTTCGGCCTGGCACGCACCGCCGACGAAGCGCAGCGGGTCAAGGCCAGCGGCCGCCGCGTGGTCTTCATCAGCATGGAGAACGCCAGCCCGCTGGCGGCCGATCCCAGCCTGCTGAGTTTCTACCAGCGGGCCGGCCTGCGCATGCTCAGCCTGGCGCACTTCCTCAATAACGAGTTCGCCGACTCGGCCACCGATCCCAAGGGGCCGGAGTGGCACGGCCTCAGCCCGGCAGGTCGCCAATTGGTCGCCGAGGCCAACCGCCTGGGCATCCTGGTCGATCAATCGCACGCTTCCGATGCGGTGTTCGACGATTTGCTCGAAGCCTCCAAGGTTCCGTTCGTGCTCTCGCACAGCGCCTCGCGTGCCAAGTTCGACCACCCGCGCAACCTCGACGACGCCCGCCTGCGCAAGCTTGCGGCCAAGGGCGGCGTGATCCAGGTCAACGCCTACGGCGGCTATCTCACCGCGGTGACCAAGTCAGCCGAACGCATCGAAGCGGAAAAGGCGCTGGAAGCACGCTTCGGCGAGTACGACGCGATGAGCATGGCCCAGGCCCAGGCCTACGGCCAGGCGATGAAGGAACTGGACGCGCGTTACCCGCTCAAGCAAGGCACGCTGGACGACTTCTTCGTCCACCTCGAACACATCCTCAAGGTGGCCGGGCCCGAGCACACCGGCATCGGCATGGACTGGGACGGCGGCGGCGGCGTGCAGGGCATGGAAGACGTGAGCCAGCTACCGAAGATCACGGCCTGGCTGCTCCGCCGTGGCTACTCGGAAAAGCAGATCGCCGGCATCTGGGGCGGCAACGTCATGCGCGTGTTGCGCCAGGCCGAGGCCTACGCTGCCAGGCAGGGACCTCGGCCCCGATAAGCGCAATCGCAAACGGTCAGATGGCAGCCGGGGCTCAAGCCCCTCCTACGATGTCGGCGACGTTGTAGGAGGGGCTTCAGCCCCGACAAACGAAGCCACCAGGATCAAGCCAGCGACGGCGCCAACCGCGCCGTCGCACATGGCCATCAGCTCCGCTTGCCCAACACCGCACGGCTGCGGCTGTAGGCCACGTACACCAGCAGGCCAAACACGTTCCAGGCGGCAAACCACAGCTGGGTGCGGGTTGGCAGGCTCCAGAACAGGTACAGGCACCCGACAATCGCCAGCGGCCCGACCACCCAGGCCAGCGGCGTGCGGAACTTGCGCTCGCGCCCCGGCTCGCGCTTGCGCAGTACCAGCAGGCACACCGCTACCGCGGTAAAGGCCGCCAGCGTGCCGGCATTGGCCAATGCGGCGATCTCGTCCAACCGCGCCACGCCGGCCAGCGCCGCCACCAGCACCGCCGTGAACAAGGTGATCGTCACCGGCGTACCGCGCTTGCTCACCTTCGACAGGCCGCGCGGCAACAGGCCATCGCGCGACATCACGAAGAAGATGCGGCTCTGGCCATAGAAGAACGCCAGCAGCACGGTGGGCAGGGCGATGATGGCGACAATGCCGATCACCAGCGCCGCGGTGCCGTGGCCGAGTTCGCGCATGATCAGCGCCAGCGGCTCGGCACTCTTGCTGAAGACGGTGTAGCTCAGCGCACCGACCGCCGCCAGCGCCACCAGCACGTAGATCAGCGTGCAGCCGATCATCGAACCGACGATGCCGATCGACAGGTCGCGGCCGGGGTTCTTGGTTTCCTCGGCCGCGGTGGAGATCGCATCGAAGCCGTAGAAGGCGAAGAAGATGATTGCCGCGGCGGCCATCACCCCGCGCTCCATGCCTTGTGCGTCCACCGACTTGGAAAAGCCATAAGGCATGAACGGGTGCAGGTTCTCGGCATTGAACGCCGGCAGCGCGACGGCGACGAAGATGCCCAATGCAATGAGCTTCAACACCACCAGTACCGCATTGATCGTCGCGCTTTCGCGGGTACCGGCGATGAGCGCGCCAGCGACCAGGAAGGTGATCAGGATCGCCGGCAGGTTGATGACGCCACCGGCGTGCGGGCCGGCCGCCAGCGCGGCGGGCAAGGTCACCGCCCATCCGGTCTGTTGCTGTACCCATTGCAGGAAGCCGACGAAATAGCCCGACCAACCCACCGCCACCGTGCTCACCACCAGCGAATATTCGAGGATCAGGCTCCAGCCCACCACCCAGGCAATGGTCTCGCCGAGCGCGGCGTAGCTGTAGGTGTAGGCGCTGCCGGCGGCCGGCATCATGGTGGCCATTTCGGCATAGGCCAGCGCCGCGCATGCACACACCAGGCCGGCGGCGACGAAGGACAGCAACACGGCCGGGCCGGCCTTGTCGGCACCGACGCCGATCAACGTATAGATACCGGTGCCCACGATCGCGCCGATGCCCAGGGCGACCAGGTGCGGCCAGCTCAGGGAGGGCACCAGCCGCCGCCCTTCTTCGTGGACGGTGACCATATCCAGGGGCTTGCGCCGGAGCCAGGACTGCATGCGGACCTCGTGGGTGCGTAAGGAAACCGCGAGTGTCGCCGAACGCGGTGCAGCAAAGCCACGGCCGAAAGGCCTGGCCGGTTACAAGCGCAGGGTCATGAAGACGCTATGCGGGTCGTCGCCGTAGTCGGCGAAGGGGCCACAGGCGGTGAAGCCTGCGCGCGCATACAGCCGGTGGGCGGGAAAGAACGGGGCCGTTGCCCCGGTCTCTAGCCACAGTTGCTGGTACCCCTGGCTACGTGCGTGTGCCAAGAGGTGGGCCAGCATCGCCGCGCCAACACCGCGGCCGCGATGGCTGGCCGCCGTACGCATGGACTTCAATTCCCCGTGTCCATCGCCGAGATCGCGCAACGCCCCGCAACCGACCGCTTCGTCGTCCGACCAGACGGACCAGAAACTGACCTCGGGGATACGCAGGCCCGACAGGTCGAGCGCATGGACGCTCTCGGCCGGGGTGATGGCCTGCATATCGCGCAGATGGGCATCGAGCAAGGCGATGACCGCGGGGTGGTCCAAAGTGCCGGGGCGAATGTCCATGGCCGGATTATCAACCAGTTCGTTAGATTCGTCGTATATCCACGCGAACGAGTGGCGCCTACATTGGCACCCTGCTTCGTGCAGACAGGTTGTAAGGGCCCGGTGTAGACCGGGCCTACCGGGGGGCCGTTCGTGGGGGACGGCCCCCCATTCTTTTGCGCGCCGAACCGCCTCAGCCAAGACCCAGCCGAACGCCGAAACCGATCAGGCCCACGCCGGCCAGCCACCGTAACCCTGTGCCCACCCGCGGGTGCTGGGCGAGCCGACGTGCCAAGCCATGGCCGATCAGGATCAACAGCGTGCAATAGGCAATGCTCAGCAGCAGGACCAGCAAGGCCATCGTGGCGAAGGTCGCCACGCCGTGGTGCCGGGCTGGATCGATGAAGAGCGGAAAGAAGGCCATGTAGAAGATAACGGCCTTGGGGTTGAGCAGGCTGATCAGGATCGCCTGGCGGAAATAGTGCCCGGGCCGCAAGGCAATCGGACTGCCGCTGCCGAGCCGAGGACTGCGCAGCAGTCCAATGCCGACCCACACCAGGTAGGCCGCACCGACGCACTGCACGGCGCGAAACAGCATCGGGTTGGCCTGCAGCAGGGCAGCCACGCCGGCCACCGCCAGCCACATCAGCACCTGGTCGCCGAGCAGCAGCCCGGCCAGCGCCGTGTAGCCCCCACGAATGCCGCTGCGGCCGCTGGCCATCAACAGGGTGAAGGTGCCCGGGCCCGGCAAGGCCAGGAACACCAACACCGTGGCGACGAAGGCGCCTAGATCCTGGATGCCCATCCACGGCATGTGCGCCGAACCCAATCCGAAAGGGCGGCCATTGTCCGGCACCTCGTCCCGCCTTGCGAGGAAGCTCCGCGGCCAGGCGGAGCCTGCGGTTCAGGGCAGGCCGTTGTCACCGTGGCAAAGGAACGCCGGGCGTTGCTGCAGGCGGGCAAAGTAGCCCGCCACCGCCGCCAGGTCCGGCCGCGCGATTGGCGATTGCCGCCAGCGTTGTACCGACAGGCCGATCACCACGTCGGCGACGGTGAAGCTGTCGCCGGCAACGAAGGCGCCGGTGGCACCGAGCTGTTGGTCGAGCACCGCCATGTGTTGGTTCCAACTGGCGATGCTGCGTTCGATCGCGTGTGCATCGGCGTGCAGCGGACTTTGCCGCACCCGCGCCATGAACGCGTAGCGCCAGGCGTCGTTGAGCCCGGTGGCCTGCCAGTCCATCCATTGCTCGACCCGCGCCCGCGCGTGGGGCTCGGCAGGCAGGAGATCCACGCGGCCCGCGCGCGCGGCCAGGTAGCGGCAGATCGCATTGGATTCCCACAGCACGAAATCGCCATCGCGCAACACCGGCACCAGGCGGTTGGGATTGAGCGCCCGCCACTGCGCCTCGTCCACGGGGTCCATGCCCTCGCCGACGTCCCGGCGGCGGTAGGCCAGGCCCAGCTCGTCCAGGAGCCACAGCACCTTGCGCACGTTGATCGAGGTGGCCTTGCCAATCAGTTCCAGCATGGGAGGGGCAGCGCGGGAAGAGAACCGGAAGCATAAGCCCCGGACGCAGCCGGTGAGACGCGGCCGGATACACTGTGCGCATGTCTGCCGAATCCCTCTTTATCGCCGGCCTGCTGTGCGCGGTCATCGTGCTGCAATTGGTTGCGCTGTTCCGCCGTCCTCCCCACGACGCCCTCGCCCAGGTGCTGCGCGAAGAACAACGCCAGGGCCGCGGCGAATTGCGCGAGCAGCTGGAAGGGGCCGCGCGCCAGCAGGACACCCGGCTGGAGACCTTCGCCCGCCAGCTCGGCGACTTGTCCACGCGCACCGACCAGCGCCTGGACCTGCTGCGCGAAGCACTCAGCGAAGACGCCCGCCGCGCCCGTGAAGAAGCCAGCCTGGCCCAGCAACGCTTCGCCGAACAGCTCGGCCAGCGCCTGACCGATCTCACCCAGCGCAACGAGCAACGCATCGGCGAGATGCGCGCCACCCTCGAACAGCAGTTGCAGGCGCTGCAGGCCGACAACGCCGGCAAGCTCGAACAGATGCGCGCCACGGTCGACGAGAAGCTCCAGACCACCTTGAACACCCGGCTCGATGCTTCTTTCAAGCTGGTGTCCGAACGCCTGGAACAAGTCCAGCGTGGCCTGGGCGAAATGCAGCAGCTGGCCACCGGCGTGGGCGATCTCAAGCGCGTGCTGACCAACGTCAAGACGCGCGGCGGCTGGGGTGAAGTGCAACTGGACAACATCCTCGAACAGACGCTTACCCAGGACCAGTACAGCCGCAGCGTGCGCGTGCGCCCGGACAGCGGCGAAGTGGTCGATTTCGCCGTGCGCCTGCCCGGCCGCGGCCAGGACACCGACACCCCGGTGTGGCTGCCGATCGACTGCAAGTTCCCGCGCGAAGACTACGAGCGCCTGCTCGATGCCCACGAACAGGGTGATGCGGAGTTGGTGCTGACCACCGGCGCGCAATTGGAACGGGCGATCCGGATCCAGGCCAAGTCGATTGGCGACAAATACATCGTGCCGCCGCACACCACCGATTTCGCGGTGATGTTCCTGCCCACCGAGGGCTTGTACGCCGAAACCATCCGCAGGCCGGGCCTGGTGGATCTGCTACAGCGCGAGCACCGCGTGGTCATCGCCGGTCCGACCACCGTCACCGCCCTGCTCAACAGCCTGCAGATGGGCTTCCGCACGCTGGCGATCGAAAAGCGCTCCAGTGAAGTGTGGGGCCTGCTCGGCGCGGTGAAGAGCGAGTTCGGCAAGTTCGCCGGCATCCTCGAAAAGGCCGAGAAGCAGATCCACACGGTCGGCAAGAGCCTGGGTGATGCCAGCCGCAAGACGCGGACCATCGAGCGCAAGCTGCGCGGGGTCGAGACCCTGTCGGTCGAGGACTCGCGCGCGCTGCTCGAGAACGCCGCCCTCGATACCCTCGCCGCACCCGACGAAGATGCCGGTGACGAATCACCCGAGTCAGATTGATCCCCCGCCCCACGAAGGACTGCTCCCCCATGGCAACAACGCTTCACGATATTCCCTTGAAAACCATCGATGGCCAGCCGGCCAGCCTGGGCGACTACCGCGGCAAGGTGCTGCTGGTGGTGAACGTCGCTTCCAAGTGCGGGCTGACCACGCAGTACGCGGGCCTTGAGCAGCTCTATCGCGCCAAGCGCGACGCTGGCCTGGCCGTGCTCGGTTTTCCAGCCAATGACTTCAAGGGCCAGGAGCCTGGGACGGACGCGGAAATCCAGCAATTCTGCGAACTCACCTACGACGTCAGCTTCCCGATGTTTTCCAAGATCACGGTCACCGGGCCCCAGACGCACCCGTTGTATCGGGCGCTGGTCGCTGCGCAGCCTGAATCGGTCGGCGATGCGGCAATGCGCCAGCAGCTGGTCGGTTTCGGCATCGAACCGAACCCGGCGCCGGGTGTGCTGTGGAACTTCGAGAAGTTCCTGATTGGTCGCGACGGCGAGGTCATTGCCCGCTTCGCACCGAGCATCACCCCGGACGATGCCGGCCTGCTCGCCGCGATCGAACGCGCGCTGGGCGCAGATCAGCAATAGCCCCAGCGCTTGGCAAATAAAAAAAAGGCCCGGGTAATCCCGGGCCTTTTCGTTGCAGCGGATCGCGCCTCAGTTGCCGAAGTTCGGCATCGGCATCGCATCCACCGGCACGGTGGTATCGCGCTCTTCGTCCTGGCTGCGGTCGCCACGACGGTCGCGCTGGATCTGGTAGTTGCGCCGCTGCAGCCAGGCATCGCGGGTCAGCGCGTACTCGTCCACCGCCGCATCGCGCAACGCGTCCACGGCCAGCAGCTGGGCCCGGGTGTTGACCAGCTGCAAGCCCTGCAGGCCGATGCGCCACTTATCGCTTTCCACCTGGCGCAGCGGCGACAACGGCATGTCCCCGGCCAGGCCGAAGGTATCGCGCACGGTGCGTGGGCCGAACAGTGGTAGCTCGACATAGCGCGAGTTGCTCCAGCCCCAGACCCCCAGGGTTTGGCCAAAGTCCTCGGTGCGGCGCGGCACGCGCGCGGCGCTGGCCGGGTCGAGCAGGCCGCCGATGCCCAGCGTGGAATTGAGAACGAAGCGGCCCAGGGTTTGCAACGCCTGCACCGGATGGCCCTGCAAGACCTGGTTGACCATGGTCACCGGCGAACGCAGGTTCTCGAAGAAATTGCTGACGCCCAGGCGCACCGGTTCCGGCGTCACCGTGACATAGGCATTGGCCAGCGGCCGCGCCACGGCCCGGTCGACCGCCATGTTGAAGCGGTGCATCGTGCGGTTGTAGCGCTCCCACGGATCGTAGGTGCTTGAGGCGGCGGTACCGGTGTCGGCAGCGGACGCACCCTGGGCAGCGGGGGCCGGGCCACCGTAGAGCGCGGCGAAGTCGTCTTCGGCCTGGGTCGGTGCAGCACCCGTGGCAGTCGTTTCGGCGACCGGTGCGCTCGCGGTTGCCGTATCGGTTTGCGTCGGCACCGGCTCGGCAGCGGTCGGCGTAGCGTCCGGCGGCACGCTGGAGGTCGCATTCGCCGCCGGCACCGCAGTGCCGGATTGTTGCGCGGGGTCGGACTTCGGCGCCTGGCCGGCGCAGGCGGCCAGCAGGAGGGTCACGGCGATCACAGAAAGACGGAAGACGTTCATGTCAGCTCGCAACAGGCGGTGGGGCCACCTGGAAATCCAATGACGGAGTGAGGCGGTAGGCCGCCGTGAGTTCGGCCAGGCCGGCCGGTGCACCAAGGACTTGCGGTTGGCCTTCGCCCGCAGCGCGCAGGCGCGCGGCCAACTCGGCCAGCAACGCTACGCCGGCACTGTCCACGCGCTCGACGGCGCGCAGGTCCAGCGTGCGCACACCCGCCAGCGCTGCACTGGCCTGCAGCCACAGTGCGGTCACTGCGGTGCGGTCCAGGGCGCCGGTCAATACCAGCGCCTCGCCTTCGCGGCGCAGGGCAGCTTTACTTGCCACTGGCCTTGCCGTTGCTTTGCGGGCCGGCCTGCAAGGAGCCGTTGCGCAGTTCCTTGGCGACTTCGGCAATGCCCTTCTGGCGCAGCGGCGCGTCGAACTGGGTCTTGAAGGTCTGCACGTAGGAAATGCCTTCGATGCGGACGTCGAAGATCATCCACTGGCCATTGACGTTGCGCATCAGGTAGTCGACCGGGGTCGGGTCGCTGCCGGCACGCAACAGCTCGGTGGCCACGACCACGCCGCGGCCACCCGGCAGCGCGCTTTCGGACTTGCCGCGGAAAGTCGGCTTGCCTTCGAACTCGAGCAGGGCATCGCCATAGCGCTGCATCAGGTTGTCGGCCATGGCATCGGCGAACAGCTTGACGTCGGCATCGGAGGCGCCGCGCGCATGGATACCCAGCACCAGCCGGGCCGCGTAGTCGCGGTCGAAGGATTTGGTGAGCTCACCGTCGATGTACTGGCGCAAGGCCGCCGGGTTCTTGCGGAACTCGGCACGGCGCTGCTCCAGGGTGGTGAGGATGCGCGTGCTGGTGCCGATGACGGTGCGCGTGGCGGTGCCATTGCTCGCCGCGGCGGCGGCCGGAGCGGCAGGCGCAGCCTGGGCCAGCGCAAGCGCCGGGGTGGCGGCCAGGGCGACGGACAGAACGGTCAGGGCGAAACGATTCTTCATGGTTGCGGTTCCGTGGGAGCGGGAGTGTCGGTAGCGTCGCCGGGCGCGGCAGCGTGCTCGCCACCGCCCGTGCCGCCGCCGCTGAACATGTATTTGCCGACCAACTGCAGCAGGTCCACGGCCGGCTGGGTGAAGGCGATTTCATCGCCTGGCTTGAGCGTGTCGGGGTCACCGCCCGGCTGCAGGCCGATGTAGCTCTCGCCCAGCAGCCCGCTGGTAAAGATGCCGGCCGAGGTATCGGCAGACAGGTCCTTGTAGCGCTCGTCCACGGCCAGGGTCACCACCGACTCGAACGTTTTCGGGTCCAGCGAGATGTCCGACACCCGGCCGATGTTGACCCCGCCGATGCGGACTGGCGCCTGCGGCCGCAACTGGCCGATCTGGGTGAAGCGCGCCACCAGCGTGTATTCGCCGTGGCCGAAGCCAAAGCGCTGGTTGGTCGAGGCCACTGCCAGTACCAGCAGCGAGGCCAGGGTCAGCAGCAAGAACGCGCCGACGGAAAATTCGAGTCTTGGTCCACGCATGGCCATTACAGTCCTGACAGGTGGGAAGCCTTCTGCGTGCTCATTGGAACAGCATCGCGGAAAGGACGAAATTGAACATCAGTACCAGCAGCGAGGCATTGACCACCGCGCGCGTGGTGGCCACCGAGGTGCCCTCGATGGTTGGCTCGGCATGGAAACCGACATAGGCCGCGACCAGGGCGGCAGTGCCGCCGAAGACCGCCGACTTCAGCATTGCCACGCCAAAGTCGTCCCACAGGTCGACGCTGCCGCGCAGGCCCGACCAGAAGGTACCGTTGTCGATGCCGAGTACGTGCACGGCTTCGAAGTAGCCACCGCTGATGGCCAGTGAGCAGAACACGCCGGTCAGCAACGGCACGGTCAGCACCGCGGCCCAGAAACGCGGCGCCACCACCTTGGCGACCGGGTCGATCGCCATCAGCTCCAGCGCCTTGATCTGGTCGGTGGCGCGCATCAGGCCGAGTTCGGCGGCAATTGAACTGCCGGCGCGGCCAATGAACAGGAGCGCCGTCAGCACCGGGGCCAGCTCGCGGTACAGCGACAGGCCGAGCAAGGTGGACAAGGCATCGGAGGCGCCATACGTGGTGAGCGTGCGGTAGCCCTGCAAGGTCAACACCAGGCCGACAAAGGCTCCGCCCACGGCGATGATCGGCAGCGAGCGCGCCCCGACCTTGTAGATCTCGCGGGTCAGTTCGGCGAAGAAATCCCGCGTGGGCAGCGAACGCCGCAGCACGCTCACCGAGAACAGGCCGGCCCGGCCCAGCGACTGGATGGCGGAAACCAGGGGCATCAGGCAGCGCTCCGCTGCGCCGCGCGTGGCACTGCGTCGAAGGGAATGGGGCCGTCCGGCTCGCCGTGCAGGAACTGCCGCACCAGCGGATCGGTGCTGTCCTGCAACTGCGCCGGGGTTCCGGAGAAAACGATGCCGCCATTCGCGATCACCAGCGCCTGGTCGCAGATAGGCAGGGTCTCGTGGACGTGGTGGCTGACGATGATGCTGGTCAGGCCGAGGCTGTCGTTGAGCCGCTTGATCAGGCTCATGATCACGCCGCTGGCGATCGGGTCCAGCCCGGTCAACGGCTCGTCGTAGATCATCAGCGGCGGATCCAGTGCCAGCGCACGCGCCAGCGCTACGCGCCGCGCCATGCCGCCGGACAACTCGCGCGGCCAGGCATCGGCGGTGGCCAGCAAGCCGACCGCCTGCAGTTTCATTTCCACCAGCCGGCGCAATACCGGCTGCGGCAGGCGGGTGTGCGTGCGCAACGGCAGGGCGACGTTCTCGGCCACGGTGAGGTCGGTCAGCAGGCCATTGCCTTGTAGCAGTACACCCAGGTTACGGCGCATCTGCAGCAGCGCGCGCGAACGGCGCGGGACTTCTTCGCCGAACAAGCGCAGCGTGCCGGCGGCCACATGCAATTCGCCAGTAAGCGCCGCCAACAAGGTGGACTTGCCGCTACCGGAAGGCCCAAGCACCGCGGTGATGCTGCCGCGCGGGACGTCCAGCGAAACATCGCGCAGGATCGCCCGGCCGCCACGGTCGATGCGCACACCAGACAACTGGACGACAGGGGTATCGTTCACCGACATCGCTTGGGTAGGAAATCTGCGGAAGAATTGGTCGCCACGGCTGAACTTAACCGAACTGGACCGTGCAGTATTGTCGCATTCCGGCGCCACCCTGCACACAGCTGGCGCGCAACTGTTGCGAAACAGCTTGTCCCCGGAGCGGGCCAATCGCCACGGTGACCCAGGGCAGGGCTCGTCCGCGCCGGGCAGCTCGGGCAAGATGTCCGGATGCCGGCCGCGCTCCCCGATTTCCGCCTTTACCATTCCAATTCGCTGGAAGTGCTGGCCGGACTGCTCGCCGAACAGCTGCGGCAGCCGGCGCCGGGGCAATCGCTACTGGCCCCCGAAGCGATCCTGATCCCGCAGGTGGCGATGCGGCGCTGGCTACAGGCCGCGCTCGCGGCCCAGCACGGGGTCGCTGCCAATCTCGAGTTCCTGACCCCGGGCGAATTCGTCTCGCGCGCGTTGGCAGCCAACGTCGGCGACGGCGCTGACGATCTCGATGCCGAGTCGCTGCGCTGGCGTCTGTACGCGGCACTGCGCGATCCGGCCCTGATGGCCCGGGCGCCGCTGCGCGCGCTGGCTCAATACGTAGCCGGGGAGGACCCGCTCAAGGCCTGGACGCTGGCCGGCGAACTCGGCGACGTTTTTGAAAAGTACCAGGCGTGGCGCCGCGACTGGTTGCTGCGCTGGGAAGCAGGCGCCGATCCGGAAGACCCGCAGGCCATCCTCTGGCGCGCGGTGGCCGAGGGCCGGCCGTATCGCGCGCGCCGTATCCACGACTACCTGGCCCGCTTCGGCGGCGAGGCGTCGGCACTGCCGCAAGGCCTGCCCACGCGCATGTTCGCCTTCGCCACGCTCAATATCTCGCCGGACGTCTTGCGCGTGCTGGCGACCCAGGCACGCGTAGGCACGCTCCACTTCTATATGCCCAGCCCGACCCGCACCTATTGGGGCGACCTGCAGAGCCGCGCCGAGCAGCAGCGCGCCGGCGCCGACCCCGAGCTGGCCGACAACCGCTTGCTGCAGGCGTGGGGTGCGGCGGGCCGCGACTTCGTCGCGGTCCTGGGCAGCTACGAAGTCGTGCATCCGACCGGCGATTTCCCCGCCTATGCCGACCCCGAGGCCAGCGTCGCGTCCGAGCCCAGCCTGCTGCGGCGCTTGCAGGGTGATCTGTTCCATCGTCGCGCCGTGCCCGGCCTGCCCCTGCGCGCGGCGGTGGACCGGCATGACCCCAGCCTGCAGATCCACGCCTGCCACACCCGCCTGCGCGAGCTGCAGGTGCTGCATGACCAGCTGCGCGGGCTGCTGGAAGATCCACGCTTCGATCCCCCGCTGCAGCCGCGCGAGATCGCCGTGCTGTCCCCGGATATCGACCCCTACGTGCCCTACCTGGACGCGGTGTTCGGCGGACAGGGCAGCGAAGGCGCATTGCCCTATGCATTGGCCGACACCAGCCCGCTCGCCACCGAGCCGCTGGCCGATGTCTTCCTCGCCCTGCTGGCGCTGCCGATCTCGCGCTTCGGCCTGCACGAAATACTCGACCTGCTTGCCAGCGCGCCGATCGCCGAAGCCGCCGGCCTCGATGAAACTGGCCTTGAGCGCCTGCGCAGCTGGCTGCAGGCGGCCGGTGCACGCTGGGGCCTGGACGCGGCGCACCGCCAGCGGCAGCAAGCCCCTGACGATGACGCCTATACCTGGCGCTTCGCCCTGGACCGCCTCTTGCTCGGCCACGCCAGTGGCGAGGAAAGCGACATCGAAGGCGTCGCCGCGTGGCCGCACCTGGAAGGCAGCGCACTCGCTGCCCTGGACACCTTGATCCGCCTGCTGCGGGTGCTCGAACGCCAGCAACAGCTGTTGTCTGAACCGATGCCGCCCAGCACCTGGCGCGAACGCTTGCTGGAGCTGCTCGATGCCTTGCTGCCGGCACACCCGTCCAGCCCGCGCGCGCAGCGCGCGCTGGAACGCCTGCGCATGCTGATCAACGACTTCGCCCGCAGCGCCGAACGCGGTGAGTTCAGCGCGCCGGTGCCGGCCGAAGTCGTGCGCGCCCACTTCGCCGCGGTACTGGGTGAGGCCGATACCCGCGCCCCGCTGCTCACCGGCGGCATCAGCTTCGGACGGATGGTGCCGATGCGGCTGCTGCCGTTCCGGGTCATCTGCCTGCTCGGCATGAACGATGGCGACTTCCCACGCCGCGATCCCGCCGCCGGGCTCAATCGCCTTACCGCTGAACTGGGTACCGAGCGCCGCCGCGCCGGCGACCGTTCCACCCGCGAGGACGACCGCTTCTTGTTCCTGCAGCTATTTGCCTCCGCGCAGGACGTGTTCTACCTCAGCTATCTCGGCGCCGACGCCCGCGACGGCAGCGTGCGCGAGCCCTCGCTGCTGGTCAGCGAGTTGTTGGCCAGCGCGGCGCAGCTGCACAGTGACGCGCGCACGGCGAGCCGCGAGCTGGTCGTGCGACATCCGCTGCAACCTTTTGCCGCCGCCGCGTTCGGTGCGCCAGACGAAGACGGCCCCGAGCCGCGCCGCTTCAGCTACCGCCAGCAGTGGCGGCCGGCAGTCGACAGCCTGGCCGGGCAACGCCAGGTGCTGGCGCCCTGGGTGGACGGCGCCCTGCCGGCCGATGCCGGCGCTACGGCGGCCAGCCTGTCGATCGACGACCTGCGTCGTTTGTTCAGCGACCCCGCCGGGCAATTCCTGCGCCTGCGCCTAGGCTTGCGGCTGCCCGAACCCGCCGAGCAGGACAGTGATCTCGAACCGCTGCTGGCCCCGGTCCAGGGGCTGGAGCAATACGAACTGCAGCAGCAGGTATTCGAGGCGGCCCTCAGCGGTGACACCGATCATCTCTACGAACGCCTGCGCGCCCGCGCGCTGTTGCCGTCCGGGCCATTGGGCCGGCGCCAGTTGGACGAACGGCTGCGCCAGCTGCACCCGTATGCCCAGGCCTTCAAGCAATGGCGTGGCCAGGCGCCGGCCGAATCGCGCCGGTTGCAGGTGCCGATCGAGGGCGTCGAGCTGCATGGGCGCTTGCCGGGTTGGTATCCCGCCGGCCTGGGTCGGGTGCAGGTGGGCGGCCTGAGCGGGCGGGTAGCGATCCGCCACGGGCTGGAATGGCTGCTATTGCGTGCCGCCGGCGAACACGCCCCGTACCAACGCTTCTTCGAACACGAAGATGGCCTGGGCCCGCATCCAATGGACGCCGAGCCGCTGCCGCCGGCCCAGGCCCAGGCGGCGTTGGCCGAGTTGCTCATGCTGTATCGCCAGGGCCTGCAAGCGCCGCTGGCATTTGCCCCGTACAGCAGCTGGAAGTACTACCGCGCCGCGCAGCAGGGCGAGCTGGACAAGGCGATCAAGGAAGCGGCCGCGCAATGGCAGAGCGATGTCGGCTGGAGTGAATCGGCCGCGCCCGCCCTGCGCCTGGTCCATCGCGGCAGTGGTCCGTTTACCGACGCGCAGCACTTCATTGATTTCGCCAGCACCAGCTATCGCCTGTACGCGCTGCTCGAACACGGACGAGCCGATGCCGCGCTCGATCCCGGGCAACTGGCGGAGAGTTGGCGGCACTGGCGCGGTGCCCAGGAGGAGGCGGAATGAACCTGCCTGCCCCCAACGATCCGTTCCTGCAGCTGCCGTTGCACGGCGTGCGCCTGATCGAGGCCAGCGCCGGCACCGGCAAGACCTTCACCCTGGCCACGTTGGTGACCCGGCTGGTGGTCGAGCGCGGGCTGCGGATCGGGCAGATCCTCGCCGTCACCTTTACCGAGGCGGCCACCCAGGAACTGCGCCGACGCATTCGCGAGCGGCTGGCGCTGGCGGTGCAGTGGGTCCCTACAGACACGCCCGACGCCCTGCAGCCCGAGCCGGCGGACGCCGCGCCGGACGCACGCCTGACCGCCGCGCTACTGCAGGCGCACCTGCATGCCAGCGGCGAATCGCCGCTGGTGCTCAAGCGGCGGTTGCAGCGCGCGGTGGAAGAAATCGACTTGGCCGCGATTTTCACCATCCACGGCTTCTGCGCCCGCGTGCTACGCGAACATGCGCTGGAGACCGGGCAGACGCTGCTGGCCCCCGAATTGCTCGCCAACGACCGCGAACTGCTCGCCGAAGCGGCGGCGGATTTGTGGCGCACGCGCAGCGCTGATGCGGTGACCGCTGAAGACCTGGTCGGCCTGTGGCCAGGCGGCCCGGACATGATGGCTGGCGACCTGCGCGAGATGGTGCGCCACCCCGCATTGCTGCCGGCGCCGCCGCCGGTGGGCGCAGCCGACGACGGCCCGACGCTGCTGCAGGGGGCCCAACGCGCTGCCGAAGCATTGGCCGCCATCTTCCGCGACCAAGGCACCGAGTGTTTTGAAGCGATCATGGCCGCCAGCGAAGGCGGCGTGCTGAGCAAGGTCAGCTACAAAGCCGAATGGCTGACCGCGCTGTGGCACTGGCTGGACGCTTTTGCCGCCGCCCCGTCGATCGAGCGGCCGCCGCATTCCAAGCTGGTCAAGCTCACCGCTGCCGAACTGGCTGCCGGCACCAACAAGAACTTTGCCGGTCGCACCCCTGCATTGCCGTTGAGCCATGAAGTCGATGGCTACCTGGCCGCACTGGCGCAGGTCGAGGAATGGCGGGGCCGGCGCCGCATTCGCCTGCTGCATGCCTTGCGCGCCGAGGCGATCGCGCGCCTGGCCTTGCTCAAGCGCCAGCGCCGGGTGCAGACCTACGACGACCTGGTCGATGGCGTGGCCGAGGCGTTGCGCGGGCCACAGGGCGAGGTCCTGGCGCGGCGCTTGCGCGCCCAGTACGCGATCGCGCTGGTCGATGAGTTCCAGGATACCGACGAGCGGCAGTGGTCGATCTTTTCCAATGTCTTCGGCAATGGCGCGCTCGCACGCGAGGCGGGGCTGGAGCCGGCGTTGCTGCTGATCGGCGATCCCAAGCAGGCCATCTACGGTTTCCGCGGCGGCGATGTACGCACCTACCTGGCCGCGGCCCAGGGCGCCGAACGCGCACCGGCCCTGGCGCACAACTTCCGCTCGCGGCCTTCGCTGCTCGCGGCCATCGATGCGCTCTACGCACAGGCCGGCTACGACACCGCCTTCGTCACTGAAGGGATCGCCTTCCACCCCGTGCAGCCGGGCACCCAGCGCGCCGATGCCGATCTGCTGTGCGATGGTGCCCCCGCTGCCGCCCTCACCCTGTGGCAGGCGCCCGAGCCGCCACCGGCCAAGGGCAGGCCCAAGCCATGGAATGCCGGCCCGTCCCTGGAGTGGTGCACCGCTGCGTGCGTGGCGGCGATCCACGGCTGGCTCGCCGCCGGCCGCGCCGGCACCGCCACCATCGATGCGCGGCCGGTACGCGCAGGCGACATTGCCGTACTGGTGCGTGACCACAAGCAGGCCGGACGCATCCAGCAGGCGCTGGCTGCGGTCGGGATTCCCGCCGTGGCAGCGGGCAAGCGCAGCCTGTTTGCCAGCGAACAGGCGCAGGAACTGCTCGCGCTGCTGCAGGCGCTGCTGGACCCAGGCGATGACGCGCGCTTGCGTGCAGCCCTGGCCACCGTGCTGATCGGCGAGGACGCTGCCGGCATCGCCGCGTTGGAGCACGATGGCGAACGTCACCGGCAATGGCAGCAGCAGGCCCTGGATTGGCGCGAGCGCTGGCAGCGCGGCGGGCCGCTGGCCCTGATCGGCGAACTGGGCGCGGCGCAAGGGCAACGCTTGCTGGCTCTGGCCGATGGCGAGCGCCGCCTGACCAACTATCTGCAATTGGCCGAACTGCTGCAGGAAGCCGACGCGCGCGCGCTGGGCCCGCATGGCCTGGTCGACTGGTTGGCGCGCCGTATTGCCAATGCCGACGACAACGACGAAGCCCAGCAGCTGCGGCTGGAATCCGACGCGCGGCGCGTGCAGATCGTGACTTTGCACAAGAGCAAGGGCCTGGAATATCCACTGGTCTTCCTGCCGTATATCGGCGTCGGCCGCCGCGACCGCGGCGCCGGCCGCCATTGCGTCGTGCACGCCGACGGCAGCGGGCGTTCGTTGCACTGGAACACCGGCAAGGACGATCCGGCCTGGGCCGCCGCCGAAACTGCGTGGCGGCAGGAACAGCGCGCCGAAGACGCACGCCTGCTGTATGTGGGACTGACCCGGGCCGAGCATGCCCTGTGGGTCGCTACCGGCGCGTTGCATCGGCATGAGCACACCGCGTTGTCGAAGATGCTGGCCGACGCGGTTGCATTGGAGGCCAAGGCAGGGCCGGGAGGCGTCGTCTTCGACCGCGCCGCACCGCCGTCGACGCTGCCGCGCCTGGCCCTGGCCGATGAAGTCCTGGTGCCGCCGGCGCGCGCGCTGCAGCGCAATGTCAGCCCGGACTGGTGGGTCTACAGCTTCACCCAATTGGCCAACGCCGATGCCGGCATTGGCGGCGAGACGATGGCCAGCGCCACGGTCGAGACCAGCGGCGGCAGCGATGAGCCCTCCGGCAGCGATACCGCGGCGCTTCCGGTTCCCGCCGAGGCATTCGATCCACGCTTCGCCGGCAATCGCTTCGGCGTCGTGCTGCATGACGCGTTCGAGCGTTGCGATTTCGCTGCCTGGCGCGACTGGCAAGCCGGCCAGCCCGCGCCCGAAGGTGAGCGCGCGGCGATCATCGAAGCGTTGCAGCGCGGCGGCTATGCCCAGGATGAGCTGGACGCCGGTACCCGCGTGCTCACCGCACTGGTGGGCCACACACTGACCGTGCGGCTGCCCGAAGACACTTGCCTGGCCGCCGTGCCGGCGGCAGCGCGGCGCAATGAAATGGAGTTCCATTTCGCCATGCGCCCGACCCGGGTCGAGGCCTTTCTCGCCCTGTTGCATCGCCATGGCCTGCTGCTCGAACGCCAGGCCTTCGGGATGCGCCAGCGCCTGGAAGGCCTGATGACCGGCCTGATCGACCTGACCTACCAGCACCAGGGGCGTTGGTACGTGCTGGACTACAAATCCAACCGCCTGCCCAGCTACGACGCAGATGCCCTGGCCCGGGCGATGGACCATAGCGAGTACACCCTGCAGGCGCTGATCTACACCGTTGCGCTGCACCGGTGGCTGCGCTTTCGCCTCGGCCCGGACTACGAGTACGCGCGCGATTTTGGCGGCGTGCGCTATTTGTTCTGCCGCGGCCTGGATGCAGCGCGCAATCCCTCGCCGGGCGTGTGCGCATGGCAGTTCGATCCGGCCCTGGTCGCCGCGGTCGATGCCCTGTTCGCCGGACACGCTATGCCGGAGGCCGCGGCATGAGCCTGTTTGAATCCTTGCAACGCGCCGGCCTGTTGCGGCCGCTCGACCTGGCCTTTGCGCAAACCCTGCAGCGCCTGGCACCAGAGACGGACGCGGCCACCTTGGCCGGCGCCGCACTGGCTTCACTGGCGGTTGCCAGTGGCCACGCCGGCCTGGATACCCAGCAAGCCGGCGCGCTGTTCGATGCTCGCGAGGGCGCTGCGCCGCCCTTGCCCGACGCCACCGAGTGGCAGCGCGCCCTTGCGACCTCGCGCTGGGTCGCACAACCGGCCCCGGAGCAGGCCGCTGACGCGGACCGGCCGCTGGTGCTGGAACACGGGCTGTTGTACCTGCGCCGCTATCGCGAATACGAGCGGCGCCTGGCGGCGGGCCTGCGCCGTATCGCCGACCAGGCCGTGCCCGCATTCGATGTCGCCGCCCTGGCGCCCCTGTTCGCGCGCTTGTTTCCGCACGCCGCCACGGGCGAAGACCGCCAGGCCCAAGCCGCCGCGCTGGCGTTGCGGCGCAGCTTGCTGCTGGTGACCGGCGGGCCGGGCACCGGCAAGACCACCACCATTGCGCGCCTGCTACTGCTGCGCATGGCTCAGGCCCAGGCCGCAGGCGGTGCCGCACTGCGCATCGCGTTGGCCGCGCCCACTGGCCGCGCCGCCGAGCGCATGGCCGAGAGCTTGCGCGCGGCGGTGGAGCGCGCGCTCGCCGAAGGCGTGGATCCGGCGCTCGCGGCAACGCTGCCCACCGGTGCCCGCACGCTGCATCGCCTGCTGGGCGTCATCCCCGGGCTGCCGCGCTTCCGCCACGATGCCGAGAATCCGCTGCCGTTCGATCTGATCGTGGTCGACGAAGCTTCAATGGTCGACCTGCCCCTGATGTGCAAGCTGGTCGAAGCCGTCGCCGAGGGCACCCAATTGATCCTGCTGGGCGATGCCGACCAGCTGCCCTCGGTCGAGGCCGGCGACGTACTGGCGGCGATCCTGCAGGCCGCGGGCGCCGGCGACGCGTTGCAGGTCGAGGACGCGCAGGCTTTGCAACCCCTGCTCGGCGCCGGCCACGCTGGTGCCCTCGGCGGTGGCCTGGCCGGGCACCGCGTGCATTTGTTGCAGGGCTATCGCCAGGCGCAGGGATTCGCCCTGGCGCCGCTGGCCGATGCGGTGCGCAACGGCGATGCCGGGCACGCGGTGGCCCTGTTGCGCGAAGGCGACTTGCCCGGCGTGCATTTCCACGAAGACATCGACGACCCGCTGCAGGCAGGCGGCGACGCTTTGCTCGCGCATTGGCGCAGCCTGGCCAATGCCGACGACCCCGTGCTGGCGCTGCGCCAGGCCGGGCGCGTGCGCCTGCTTACCGCGGTGCGCGCAGGTCCGCAGGGCGCGCGCAGTCTCAACGCGCGCATCGAGCAGCGGCTAGCCGAAAGCGGTTCGGGCGCGCGCCGGCTGGGCGCAGCCTCGCCGTGGTTCCAGGGCCGCCTGCTGCTGATCACCGAGAACAGCTATCGCCACGGGTTGTTCAACGGCGACGTCGGTGTCTGCCTGCGCGATGGCCAGGGTGCGTTGGTGGCCTGGTTCGCGGGCGAGGGCGACGGCCAGGTGCGCGGTTTCCACCCTGCGGCATTGCCGGCGCACGAAAGTGCGTTCGCGATGACTGTGCACAAGGCCCAGGGCTCGGAGTTCGACGATGTCTGGTTGCAGCTGCCGGCGCGCGATGCTCGCGTGCTCAGCCGCGAACTGGTCTACACCGGCATCACCCGGGCGCGCCGCAGCCTGCATGTGGCCGGCAACGAGGCGGTGTTGCGCGGCGCCTTGGCGCGACATGCGGCGCGGATCTCGGGGCTGGCGTGGCGGCTGGGCGAGCCACAGCCGGTCACAGCGCCCGAAGCGGAGGCTGTTGGCGAGCCGGCAAAGCCCGAGCAGGGCAGCCTGTTCTGATCCAGCGCTAGCGGTAAGGCCCCGGGCCGCGCCAGACCACTTCGCCGCGCCGGTAGACCTGGATCATGTTGATCACTTCGCGGCCGTCGCCAATGGCCTGCATCTGCGGCGAGGAAGGTTCCAGCAGTCGGCACTTGCCCGAGCCGCGCCTGAGCGCGATCTCCAGGGCGCAGACCATGCGGTACTGCGTGCCCGGTAGCGGAATGGCGATTTCCTTCATGCCCTGCGCCTTCCAGGTCCGCAGCAGGGTTTCGCTGCGCTGGTCGTAGTACACCTGGTAGCCGCCCACTTCCATGCTCGGTTCGGCGGCGTTGTAGTCGTGCTGGTCGCCTTGTTCGGCCTCCGGGCCGTCGGCCATGCCGCTGTCGGCATCGGCGACATCGGTCGGGCGCATGCCCGGTGGGTGGCCGGTCCAGGTTTCGGGTCGGCGCGGGGTCGGCGGGCTGGCGGCCGGCTTCTGCGCCGCGCGCTGCTCCGGCTGCGGCTCGGGCTCGGCAACCGCGCCGGGCGCGTCCGTCGTATCGGGCGGCGGCAGCGGGTTGTCGGCGCGCTGGACCAGCGTGGTTCGAACCGGCGATGACGCGCGCGCTTTGCGGACCGGCACCGGGGCTTGCGGCGGGGTTGGGCTGGGCACCTGCACCGGCACGCGCGTCTGCCCCAGGAAATCGACCTTCATCCGGCTGCCACTGGCCGCACCTTGTGGCCGGGTCACGGTCGGCTTGGAGGCAAACAGCAGCATCAGCAACAGCAACAGGTGCACCAAGGCGCTGCAAAGCGCGGCGATCCAGCGCTGCAAGCGTTCGCTCCTGGCTTCGGCCCCGGCATCGACGCGGGTCGATGCGGTGTTCATGCCACCGTAGCTGCGTCGGCGTTGCGGGCTTTCATCGGCATCTGGGCAGTGGGGACGAGGGGTGCGGCATCGTAACGCGTCGCGGGCGGCAGGCGCCGGGTCGTCGCGCCTGCGGTGTTCGGACAACGGCCCACCGGCGATGGTTCAACTGCCCGGCCGCAAACAAGCTCCACACACGAGGCTTCTATACTCGGGGCTTGTCCCAGTCACAGGTCCTCTGGCCATGAGTGCACCCACCACCGCCCCGTTCGATCCAGACGCCACCGTTGCGCCACACAACCTGCGCCGCTCGGTGTCCAACACGCTCAAGGGCTCGGCGGGCAACCTGGTGGAGTGGTACGACGTTTACGTCTACTCGGTGTTCGCCAGCTATTTCGAGTCGCAGTTCTTCTCCAAGGAGGACAAGAACGCCACCCTGTATGTCTGGGCGATCTTCGCGGTGACCTTCCTGATGCGCCCGATCGGCGCCTGGTACTTCGGCCGCTTCGCCGACCGCTACGGCCGGCGCCTGGCGCTGACGGTCTCGGTGTCGTTGATGGCGGCGTGCTCGTTCATCGTGGCGATCACGCCGACGGTGTCGCGTATCGGCGCGGCGGCGGCGGTGATCCTGGTACTGGCGCGGCTGCTGCAGGGCTTCGCCACCGGCGGTGAATACGGCACCAGCGCCACTTATATGTCCGAAGCCGCGGTGCCCGGGCGGCGCGGTTTCCTGTCTTCCTTCCATTACGTCACCCTGGTCGGCGGCCATGTCGTGGCGCAGACCGTGCTGCTGGTGATGCTGCACGTCATGGACAAGCCGCAGATCACCGAGTGGGGCTGGCGCGTGGCCTTCGGCCTGGGCGGTATTGGCGCGATCGTGGTGTTCTGGCTGCGCCGGACCATGGACGAATCGCTGGGCGCCGAGGCGATCGAGCGCGCCAAGCAGGGCAAGGCGGGGTCTTCCGGTTCGCTGCACGAGTTGTTCGTGAACCAGTGGCGGCCGCTGCTGTTGTGCTTCCTGATCACCGCCGGCGGCACCATCGCCTTCTATACCTACTCGGTGACCGGCCCGAAGATGATCCAGACTGCTTTTGCCGGCGACGACGTCATGGCCGGCACCTGGATCAACCTGGCCGCCCTGGTGGTGCTGATGTTGATGCAGCCGGTGGGCGGCTGGCTGTCGGACATCGTCGGCCGCAAGACCTTGCTGGTGTTCTTCGGCATCGGCGGGGTGCTGTACACCTGGTACCTGGTGACGGCGCTGCCCAAGCAGAGCGACTGGCTGTCCGCGTTCGTGATCCTGACCATCGGTTTCGTGATCCTGACCGGGTATACCTCGATCAACGCAGTAGTCAAGGCCGAGCTGTTCCCCACCCACATCCGCGCGCTCGGCGTCGGCCTGGGCTACGCCCTGGCCAATTCGGCCTTCGGTGGCACCGCGCCGCTGCTGTACCAGGCCGCGCTGAAGAGCCATCAGGTGCCGGAATTCATCATCTATGCCACGGTGGTCATCGCCGTGTCCCTGGTGGTCTACGTCTTCTTCCTGACCAACAAGGGCTCCAACTGGCTCGACCATGAGGCCGAGATGCACCGGCGGCGGGGCGCGCGGCCGGGTTGAGCCCCTCCTACAGGGTTGGTCGCGCAGCGGCAGGGGGCGCGGGTTACCATAGCGCCCTTTACTAAGGGCGATTTTGCTCATGGCCCACTCGAAGAACACCCCCGACTCCGGCGTCACCCAGGACCAGGCCGAAGAGGCCGTGCGCACCCTGCTGCGCTGGGCCGGCGAGGACCCGGCCCGCGAGGGCCTGCTGGACACCCCGCGCCGCGTCGCTGAGGCCTATGGCGACTGGTTCAGCGGCTATGGCGACGATCCGCGCGAGTACCTGGCCCGCACCTTCGAGGAAGTGGCCGGCTACGACGAGTTGATCGTGCTGCGTGACATCGAATACGAAAGCCATTGCGAGCACCACATGGCGCCGATCATCGGCAAGGTCCATGTCGGTTACCTGCCGGCCGGCAAGGTCGTGGGCATCAGCAAGCTGGCGCGCGTGGTCGAGACCTACGCGCGGCGGTTCCAGGTGCAGGAAAAAATGACCGCGCAGATCGCCCAGTGCATCCAGGACGTGCTGGCGCCGCGCGGCGTCGGCGTGGTGGTCGAAGGCGCGCATGAGTGCATGACCACGCGCGGCATCCACAAGCGCGGCGTCAGCATGGTCACTTCGAAGATGCTCGGCAGTTTCCGCGAGGATGCGCGCACGCGCGCCGAGTTCCTGCGCTTCATCGACGTCGGCGGCAAGCGCTGAGGCCGGTGCGCGTCAGTCTCGGTTGCCCATGAAGCATCGTGAACGGATCGCCGGCTATCGGCAGCTGCGCGAACGCCCGCTGTGGAAGCTGCTGGCCGCCGACCACGCCCCGGAGCTGATCGGCCTGCTGCAGGGCCTGCTGCTGGACCAGGACCGGCGGCTGCCGTCGGCGGTCCTGCACGAACGCCTGCAACGCCAGCTCGATGCCTTGCGCGCCGACGAACTTTCGCGCGAGTTGCCGCGGACCGCACAGGCCTATATCGCGCATTGGCTCAGCCAGGGTTGGCTGGAGCGGCGCTTGCCCGAAGGCGCCGAGGAAGAGGAATACGAACTCTCGCGTGCCGCCGCCCAGGCCATCCGCTTCATCGCCAACCTGGGCGAGGACAACCCGGGCGGCGCCACCGAAAGCCGGCTGTCGCTGGTGATCCAGCAATTGGTGCAATTGGCCGGACAGACGGAGTCCGACCCCGACGCCCGCCTGGCCGCGCTGCAGGCCGAGCGCGTGCGGCTGGACGAGGAGATTGCGCGCGCCCAGGCCGGCCAGCTCGCCGCGCTCGATGGCAAGCGCGCGCTGGAACGCACCCGCGACCTGATCCACCTGTCCGACGAACTGGCCGAAGACTTCCACCGCGTCCGCGACGACTTCGAACGGCTCAATCGCGAATTCCGCGAACGCATCATCGACGACGAAGGCACACGCGGCGACGTGCTCGAACGCCTGTTCGAGGGCGTGGACGTGATCGCCGACAGTGAGGCCGGGCGCAGCTTCCAGGGGTTCTGGAACCTGCTCAACGACGCCGAGCAGAGCGGCCGGCTGGACGAGGCACTCGATGCGCTGCTCGCCCGCGGCTTCGCCCGCCGCCTGGGCCGCGAGGAGCGCACCTTCCTGCGCGGGCTGACCAGCACGCTGCTGGCGCGCGGCGGTGAAGTGCACGCAGTAATGCAGCACTTCGCCCGCAGCCTGCGCGGTTTCGTGCAGAGCCGTGGCTACCTGGAACAGCGCCGGCTGCACCAGTTGCTGCGCCAGGCCCAGGGCGAGGCGCTGCAGTTGCGCGAGCGCCTGCATGCCACCGCGCAGACCGGCTATACGCTGGCGCTGAGTGGCAGTCGTCTGCGCTCGGTTTCGCAATGGCGGCTGCACGATCCGCGCAGCGTGCGCGTGGACGGCCGGGTGCAGGCGGCCGAGATGGCGGCGATCTCGTTGGAAAGCGTCGGTGACCTGGTGGCGCAATCGGAGATCGACCTGCGTGGTTTGCGCCGCGACCTGCATGAGCTGCTGGCCGCGCACGAACGCCTGAGCATCGGCCAGGCGATGCAGCAGCGGCCCGCGCCGCAGGGTTTGGGTTCGGTGATCGGCTATCTGTCGTTGGGGACGCGCCATGGCGTGGTCAGCGACGACCAATGGGAAATCGTGGAGTGGCAGGGCGGGGATGGTTGCGCGCGGCGCGCGCGCATCCCGCTGGTGCGCTTCACCCGGGAGAAACGCGATGAACTGGTCTGAAGACCGCGACGAAGATGAGCGCGGCCTGTTGCCGGCCGCGGCATTGGCCGACGCCACGGCCGAAGGCAAGCCCTTGTTCGTTGGCGATACTGGCAGCTTGCCGTACGCGGCGCGGCGCGCGCTGTGCCAGCTGCTGGCCGGCCCCAGCGTGGACGCGCAGCGACACGGCAGCCTGTGGCCGGCCCTGTTGCGGCACGAGGCCGACATCCGTCGTGTGCTGTGCGAGCTGTTCCTGGAGCTGGTGCTCGACCGCGAAGGCGGCGTGGCCTTTACCCGCCAGGCCGACACCGCCGAGCTCGACTCGCCGACGCTGCTGCGCAGCGCGCCGCTGACTTTCATTGAATCGGCCTTGCTGCTGATGCTGCGACAGCGCCTGGCCGAAGCCGATACCCGCGGCGAGCGTGCGGTGGTGGAGGAAGCGCAGCTGGTGGAGGCGATGTCGGTCTACGAGCGCCACGTCTCCACCGACCGTGCCGGCTTCGCGCGCCGCGTGCTCACCGCGGTGGCCAAGATGCGCGACAACCAATTGCTGACGCGCCTGCGCGGCAGTGAAGACCGCTATGAAGTTTCCCCGGTGCTGAAGCTGCTGTTCTCGGCCGAGGAAGTGCAGACGCTGTCGCAGGCGTATCGCGAGCTGCGCGAAGGCGCCGCCGCCGCCGGCACCGTGGCAGACGACGAATGACGCCCAGGACGCTTGCGCCATGAACCAGCTCACTCGCTCTCCTTCACTGCAGCCGGGCGGCCTGTTCGCCAATCCGGCCGAGGACGCGCGCGCGCGCCAGTTCCGCATGTGCCGCTTGCAGGTACACAACTGGGGCACGTTCAGCGGGCTGACCGATGTGCCGATCGCCGAGCGCGGCTTCCTGTTCGTCGGCCGCTCCGGTTCGGGCAAGTCGACGCTGCTCGATGCGATGTCGGCGTTGCTGACGCCGCCGAGCATTGTCGATTTCAACGCCGCCGCGCGCGAGGCCGAACGCAGTGGCCGCGACCGCAACCTGGTGTCCTATGTGCGCGGCGCCTGGGCCGACCAGCAGGACAGCCATTCCGGCGAAATCGCCACCCAGTACCTGCGCGCCGGCGCGACCTGGTCGGCTTTGGCACTGGAATACCGCAATGCGCGCGGCGAAGCGGTCAGCCTGGTACGGCTGTTCTGGATCGCCGGCAGCAGCAACGCCGTAGCCGATGTACGCAGGCACTACATGGTCGCCAAGCGGCCGTTCGACCTGGCCACCGAACTGGATGGTTTCGACCTGGACCTGCGGCGCCTGCGCGCGCGGCTGGGCGAGGACGTGCAGCACTTCGACAGCTTCTCCGGCTATGCCGAGCACTTCCGCGACGTGCTCGGCATCGGCAATGAAATGGCCTTGCGCCTGCTGCACAAGACCCAGTCGGCCAAGAACCTGGGCGATCTCAACGCGTTCCTGCGCGGCTTCATGCTCGATGAGCCGCGCACCTTCGAGGCCGCAGATCGACTGGTAGAGGATTTTGCCGAACTCGATGGTGCCCACCAGGCGGTGGTGATCGCCCGGCGCCAGGTCGAAACGCTGGCGCCTGCGCGCGAACACCACGCCGCCTTGATGGCGCTGCGCCGCAGCGTTGGCGAACTGCGCGAGCTGCAGTTGGGCGTAGATGGGTACCGCGAACAGCGCCGCGCCGAGTTGCTGCAGGCGCGGCTGCTCGAACTCGATACCCAGGACCGCGGCCTGGCCGGTGAAGAAGGCCAACGCCGCGAGGCCCTGGACAATCACGAAGAGAAGCTGGCCGGGCTGGAGCGCGAGCAACGCGCCCAGGGCGGCGAGCAGATCGAGGCGCTGGAGCGCGAACGCGCGCGCATTGAACGCGAGCGCGACGAGCGCGCGCGGCGCCGCCAGCAGATCGAGCAGGCCTGCCGCCAGCTTGGCACCGCGCTACCTGGCAGCGCGGCCGGCTTCGCCGAACAAGTGGCGCAGGCACGGCAGATGCTCGCCGGCCAGCGCGACCAGGCCGGTTCGGTGGATGAAGCCATCGCCGAGCGCATGTCCGAGCGGCGCGAGGACGAGCGCCGTTTCGCCGCCATCCGCGCCGAGATCGAGGCGCTGAAGAAGGCGCCTTCGAGCATCCCCGCGCCGATGCAGGCGTTGCGGGCGCGTTTGTGCGAAGACACCGGCCTGAGCGAGGCGGCCTTGCCGTTCGTCGGCGAACTGCTACAGGTGCGCGAGGACCAAGTGGCCTGGCGCGGCGCCATCGAGCGCGTGCTGCATGGTTTCGCGCAGTCGCTGCTGGTGGACGAGCGCCATTACGCCCAGGTCAGCGAGTGGGTCAACCGCACCCATCTCGGCACCCGGCTGGTGTACTTCCGCGTTCGCCGGAACGATGCATTGCAGCCGCGCGAGCCCGGCCCGCGCAGCCTGCCGGGCAAGCTGCAGCTGCGCGAACACGCCTATGCCGACTGGCTGCGCCATGAACTGGCGCGGCGCTTCGACTACGACTGCGTCGACAACGCCGCTGCCCTGCGCAATGCCGACAAGGCGATGACCCGCGAAGGCCAGGTCAAGCATCCGGGTGACCGCTACGAAAAGGATGACCGCCATGCCGTCGGCGATCGCAAGCGCTGGCTGCTGGGCTACGACAACCGCGACAAGCTCAAGGTGTTCGAGCGCGAAGGCCAGCAACTGGCCCAGCGCATTGCCGCCTGCGAGGCCGATGTGGCCGCGTTGCGGCAGCAGCGCGAAGCCGGCCAACAACGCACCCTGGCCGCGCATACCCTGGCCGAACGCGATTGGGACGAGATCGATATCGCGCCCAAGCTGCAGCGGCTGTCGGACATCGACGAACAATTGCGCCAGCTGCGCGAGGGCGACACTGGCTTGCGCGCGCTCGGCCAGGCGCTGGAGCAAGCGCGCGGGCTGCGCGACCAGGCCCGCCGTACCTACGAGGACGTGCGCCTGGAGCGTGCCCAGTTGGCGCGCGAGCGCGCGCGCCTGGAGAACCAGCAACAGCATCCGCAGGCCCGTAGCGCGGGCAAGCTGACGCCGACCCAGTTGCAAGGCTTGCAGGAGCGCCTGGCGGCATTGGCGCCGCTCAGCCTGGAGAACCTCGAAGCGCACTTCCGCCTGGTCGAACGTGGCCTGGCCGAACAACTGGCTGAAAGCCAGGGCCGAGACAGCCGCCTGAGCCAGCTGTTGCTTGACTGCTTCCGCAAGTATTGCCAACAGTGGCCCGAGGACAGTGGCGACTTCACGGTCAGCGTCGCCAGCGCCGACGACTTCCTCGCCCGCCTGGATCGGCTCGAAAGCGACGGCCTGCCGCGTCACGAGAACCGTTTCTTCGACCTGCTGCAGACCCAGAGCAAGAACAACCTGCTCGCCCTTCAACGGCATGCGGCCGAGGCCTACAAGGGCATCCGGCAGCGCATGGATGAGGTCAATGCCAGCCTGGAGCAGGTCGCATTCAATCGCGGCACGGTGCTGACCATCGAAGTGAGCGATCGCCGCCTGCCGGAAGTGCAGGCGTTCCAGCAGCAGCTGCGCTCGGTGCTGGCGCAGCAGCAGACCGAGGACCGCGCGCTGGCCGAAGCGCAGTTCGATACCTTGCGCGGCCTGGTTGCGCGATTGGGCGCGCAGGATCCGGAGCAACGCCGCTGGCGCGAGCAGGTACTGGACGTGCGCCTGCACGTGGAGTTCGTCGGCGTCGAGCTGGACGCGCAGACGCGCCAGCAGATCGAGATCTACCGCAGCGGTGCCGGCAAGTCCGGCGGCCAGCGGCAGAAGCTCGCCACCACGTGCCTGGCAGCGGCGTTGCGCTACCAGCTGGGCGGCGAAGATGGCGAGCTGCCGCGCTACTGCGCGGTGGTGCTGGACGAGGCGTTCGACAAGGCCGACAACGAGTTCACCGCGTTGGCAATGAACATCTTCGAGAACTTCGGGTTCCAGATGATCGTGGCCACCCCGCTGAAATCAGTGATGACGCTGGAACCGTTCATCGGCGGCGCCTGCTTCGTCGAGATCAGCGGCCGCCACACCTCCGGGGTGCTGCTGGTCGAGTATGACGACGCGGCCCACCGGCTGAGGCTGCCCGAGCGGGCCCGCCAAGGGGCGAGCGAGGCGCTGGCCGATCCGGTCGCGCCGCCGCCCGCCGCCGAACCGGCCGCTGCCAGGAAGGCCCCCAGGAAGGCGTCCAAGGTCCCGCCCTCGAAGGCAGTCAAGTTGCCCGAGGCGGCCAAGACACCCAAGGCCAAGCTACCTAAGCCCAAGCCACCCAAGGCCAAGGCTGCGCCAAAAGCCAAACCCGTCGCCAAGGCCGCGCGTAAGCCGCCCGCCAAGCCCAAGCCCAAGCCATCGGCCAAGGCACGCTGAGGCTCAGCCGCGCAGCGTGTCCCAGCCCATGCGTGCGATCAGCACGACCACCAGCACCAGGAACAACTGCCGGATCAACGGTGTGCCGCCGCGCAGGGCCAGCCGGGTGCCGGCGAAGGCGCCGGTCGCGTTGGCCACCGCCATCGGCACCGCCGCGGCCAGCAGGATCTTGCCGCTCGGCAGGAAGAACGACAGCGCCGCCACGTTGGTCGCCAGGTTCACCACCTTGGAGGCGGCCGAGGCGCGCAGGAAATCCAGGCCGAAGAAGCGTATGAACATGAAGATCAGGAAGCTGCCGGTGCCGGGACCGAAGAAGCCATCGTAGAAACCAATCGCCGCGCCCATGGCCAGCGCCGTCACCAGTTCCTTGCGGCCGATGTGACGTGGCCGGTGCAGCGCGCCGAAGTCCTTCTTGACCAAGGTGTAGGCGAGCATCGCCAGCAGCAGCACCAGGATGAGCGGGCGCACCGCCTCGCGCGGCAACAGGCTGACCGCGGTGGCGCCGAGAAATGAGAACACGAAGGCGGTGGCCGCTGCGTACAACACCGGGCGCCACGGAAAGCGCACGTTGCGGGCGTAGCGCCAGGCCGCCATGCCGGTGCCGAACATCGAGCTGAACTTGTTGGTGCCCAGCAGTACCGCAGGCACTTCGCGCGGCAGCGTGGCGAACAGGCCGGGCAACTGGATCAGCCCGCCTCCGCCCACTGCTGCGTCGATCAAACCCGCGGCGAACGCAATGCACAGTAGCCAGGGCAATTCGGTGGGCAGGAATTCGAGCACGGGCGACGGCAGCGGCGGCGAGGGCGCGCCAGCATACGCGCTGCGTGGGCGCCTGCGCCGGCCGGGGGATGCAGCGGCACGGCGCAGGCGGCACAATCGGGCCATGACCGCCGCTTCCCCACACCGCCGGCTTCTCGACCCGTGTCCCTGCGGGCGTGCCCTGGATTACGCGCAGTGTTGCGGTCGCTACCATGCGGGCGAGCCGGCGCCCGATGCCGAGACGCTGATGCGCTCGCGCTACAGCGCCTACGTGCGCCACGATGCCGATTACCTGTTGCACACCTGGCACCCGTCCACGCGTCCGCAGTCGCTGCCGATGGATGAGCCCGCTGGCGCACGCACCACCTGGCTGGGGCTGGACGTCCAACGCACGGCGGAGACCGGAGCGGACAGTGCCGAGGTAGTGTTCGTCGCCCGCTATCGGGTCGGTGGCGGGCGCGCGGTCCGGATGCAGGAGCACAGCCGCTTCGTGCGCCAGGACGGCCGCTGGTTCTACCTGGACGCGCAATGAGCCGGGCGGCCGTGAAGGTGTTCTGCACGCCGCGTTCGCACGCGCTGGATATGCTGGCGGCCGGGATAGGCAGGGCCGTGGTTCGGCAAAGGGACGGCGATGGGCAACCTCAGTCTCTGGTTATGGATGGTGATCCTGGTCGCGGTGTTCGGCTTCCTGGTGCCGGGCGCGCTGGCGGCGTGGATGATCCGGCGTCGCCCGATTGCGCCCGTGCGGCCGGTGCCGCTACGGCCGGCGGTCATGGCGGCAGAGCGGGCCGATGAGCGCGCGCGCAGCCCGGGGGTTCTCCGCGATCTGGCCTGACCGGCTGCGCCTGGCCCATATCGTCTTGCTGATTGCGACGACGCTGGCGCTGCCGGCGACCGCGGCCGAGGATCTGCCCTGGGATACCTGCGTGGCCAAGCTGCGCACGCGTGCACAGGCCGAGGGCATCGCGCCGGCCAACTTCGATCGCTACCTGGGCGCGCTCGAGCCCGATCCCAGCGTGCTGCCGCTGCTCGATGCCCAGCCCGAGTTCACTACGCCGATCTGGGATTACCTGGCCGCACTGGTGGACGAGGAACGCGTTGCTGACGGTCGCGCGATGCTGCGCCAGCACCGTGCGCTGCTCGATAGCCTGGCCGCCCAATACGGTGTGGACGCGGAAACCATCGTCGCGGTCTGGGGCGTGGAAAGCGATTACGGCCGGGTCATCGGCAAGCGGCCCCTGCTGGTATCGCTGGCGACGTTGGCGTGCGCCGGCCGGCGGCAGGCATTCTTCCGCGACGAATTGATGGCGTTGCTGCAGCTGCTGGAAGCCGGCGACCTGCGCGATGCCGCGCTCACCGGTTCCTGGGCCGGCGCCTTCGGGCAGACCCAGTTCATGCCCAGCACGTATCGGCGGATCGCGGTGGACGGCGATGGCGACGGCCGCCGCGACCTGGTCGATAGCGTGCCCGATGCCTTGGCCTCCACCGCCAACTACCTGGCGCGTGCCGGCTGGCGTAGCGGTGAGCCATGGGGCGAAGAAGTCGTTTTGCCGCCCGGGTTCGACACCACTGCCATCGGCCGCAAGGCGCGCAAGCCGTGGCGGCAATGGCAGGCCATGGGCGTGCGCGAGATCGAGGGTCGGCCCTCGCATCTGGCCAGCGTGTCCGCCGACACGCCCGCCGCGGTGCTGCTACCGGCCGGTGCCGGTGGACCGGCCTTCGTGGTGTTCGCCAACTACGACGCGATCTACAGCTACAACGCGGCGGAAAGCTATGCGCTGGCCATTGCGCTGTTGTCCGACCGCTTGCGCGGCGAACCGGCCCTGGCAACCGCCTGGCCCACCGACGATCCCGCGCTGGATCGCGCGCAGCGCCGCGAACTGCAGCGTCTGTTGATTGCACGCGGGCATGCGCTCGGCAGCGTCGATGGCATGCTGGGCACGGCCACCCGGCGCGCCGTGCAGGCAGAACAGCAGCGGCTTGGCCTCGCCCCGGCCGACGGCCGCGCCGGGCAGTCCATCCTCACTGCGCTGAAGGCGCAAGCGCCGGCCGCCGCACCGCTCAAGGGCAGCGCATTCAAGCTGCCCGCCGCCTATCCGACACTTCTTCAGTCCCCCATCGTGAGCAAGCAGACCGCCATGAAAGATATTCCCGGCCTGAGCACCGGCGATTTCCACGGATTCCCTTCGTTGCTGGTGCAGACGCCGCATTCCACCGCGGCCATCAGCCTGTTCGGCGGGCAGTTGCTGTCGTTCGTGCCCGAAGGCCAGCAAGACGTGATGTGGCTGTCGCCGTTGGCCAAGCCGGCGCCGACGCCGATTCGCGGCGGCACGCCGGTGTGCTGGCCGTACTTCGGTCGCCAGGACCAGACCAACGAGGTGCCGGCGCATGGCTTCGTGCGTACCCTGCCGTGGCGGCTGCTCGATGCGCAGCGCGAGCCCGATGGCACGGTGGTGCTGCAGATGGCGCCGCCGCTGATGGAGGACCTGTCGTTGCGCCTGCGCATGACCCTGCGCATCGGCCGCACCCTGGAGCAATCGCTGGAAACCGAGAACGTGAGCAGCGAGCCGGTGCGCTTCACCCAGGCGCTGCACAACTACTTCCATGTCGGCGACGCCCTGCAGGTGAGTGCCGAGGGCCTGGAAGGGCTCGACTACCTGGACAAGTTCGAGAACTACGCCGTGACCCATCGCCAACAGGGCGATTGGAACCTGAGCGATCCGCGCGACCCGGGCCGCAGCGACCGCGTCTATACCGGTGCCGGCGGGCGCTACAGCCTGGTCGACCCGGTGTTGCAGCGGCGCATCGACCTCCAGACCGAAGGCAGCCGCACCCTGGTGGCCTGGAACCCGGGCGAGGCTGGCGCGGCCAAGATGGACGATGTGCGCGAAGGCTGGCGGCAGTTCGTCTGCCTCGAAGCCGCCAACGCCGGCCCGGAGGTGATCGAGCTGGCGCCAGGTGCGCGCCACGTGCTGCGGCAGACCATCGCCGTTCGACCGTTCTAGCGCCGGCGCCTGCCGGCTTGATTACACTCGGCGCTCGCATCCACCGGGGCAGTCCATGCGCGCACCGTTCCACGCCGAAGGTCCGCGCCGCGCCGCGATGATCTTCATCTTCATCACCGTGCTGATCGACGTGTTGTCGTTCGGCGTGGTGATCCCGGTACTGCCGAACCTGGTGCGGGAATTTACCGGCGGCGACTATGCCGACGCGGCACGCTGGATCGGCTGGTTCGGGTTCCTGTTCGCCGCGATCCAGTTCTTCTGCTCGCCGATCCAGGGTGCCTTGTCGGACCGCTACGGGCGGCGCCTGGTCATCCTGTTGTCCTGCTTTGGGCTGGGCGTGGATTTCCTGCTGATGGCGGTGGCGCACAGCTTGCCGCTGTTGCTGCTGGCGCGGGTGTTCTCCGGCGTCTTCTCGGCCAGTTTCTCCACCGCCAACGCGTATATCGCCGATGTCACCGCGCCTGATCAGCGCGCAAAGGCCTACGGCATGATGGGCGCGGCGTTCGGGATCGGCTTCATCGCCGGTCCCTTGGTCGGCGGCTGGCTGGGCGGATTCAATCTGCGTTGGCCGTTCTGGTTTGCTGCGGCCCTGTCCCTGACCAATTTCCTGTACGGCTGGTTCGTACTGCCTGAATCGTTGCCACCCGAACGCCGCAGTGCGCGCTTTGACTGGTCGCACGCCAACCCGTTCGGTGCGCTGGCCCTGCTGCGCAGCTTCCCGTCGGTATTCGGCCTGGCGGCGGTGTTGTTCCTGGCCAACCTGGCGCATTACGTCTACCCGAGCATCTTCGTGCTGTTCGCCGGCTATGCATATGGCTGGGGTCCGGTGCAGGTCAGCTGGGTGCTGGCGCTGGTGGGGGTGTGCAGCATCGTGGTCAATGTCGCCTTGGTGGGCCGAATCGTGGCGCGCATCGGCGAACGCCGCGCATTGCTGCTGGGTCTGGGATGCGGCGTGATTGGCTTTGTGATCTATGGGCTGGCCGGCAGTGGCGTGGGGTTCCTGGTCGGCGTTCCGATTAGCGCGCTGTGGGCCATCGCCGGCCCAGCTGCGCAGGCGCTGATCACGCAACGGGTGGGAGCGGAAGTACAAGGGCGCATCCAGGGTGCGCTGATGAGCCTGATCAGCCTGGCAGGTGTGCTGGGACCGCTGCTGTTCGCCAACGTGTTCGCCTGGTTCATCGGCGCCCACGCACCGCTGCATTTGCCGGGCGCACCCTGGTTGCTCGCGGGGCTGTTGCTGGCCGGGGCATTGTTGACCGCGGGATTGCGAGCAGCGAGGCCGGCGCCGACCCAGGCATGAAGTCGAGGCGCGCACGCGCGCGTATTGCACGCGGGTTCGAGCGTGCACAAGCATTGACGTCTGCGCCTCCATCGCTAAACTGCGCGACCTCGTCAGCATGACTGCTTCGGCACGACGCAGACGACGCCAACTTCGCTCACACAGGAGGTTGACGAAATGGAAAAGCTGGCTAAGATACGCGGCTCGCTTCGACGAAAGCCTTCGGGCAGAAACGAAGCGGTCAGCTCCTCGGAAACGCGGGGTTGACGAACCAGAAAAGTCCGCTAAGATGGCGGGCTCGCTTCGGGAAAACCTTCGGGTTCTGAAGCGGGGTCAACGGCTCGAAACGAGGTGTTGACGGACTGGAAAAGCCGGCTATAATGGGCG